>Ga0114970_10001964_pt1 | contig 15376 bp, 12 predicted proteins | sample M_140205_XF_Meta_FD_87030 | JGI IMG/M metagenome (GOLD analysis project Ga0114970, IMG submission 87030) | Freshwater microbial communities from Lake Montjoie, Canada to study carbon cycling - M_140205_XF_MetaG | ecosystem: Environmental > Aquatic > Freshwater > Lake | place: Lake Montjoie... | reverse complement strand
GCCAGACACGTCATAGACCAAAAGGCGGGAGTTTAAGCGGTTCTGATCTTTGCTGCCGATGGCGTTGTCCTGAATGGTGGCGCTCTGGAGAAGTGCGAACAGTTTGGTGCCATCTGGGGAGAGCGAGACGCCTTCGAGTCCCTGGTTGATGCGACGACCATCCAACTGCGCAGGGGAGCTGTCCCCGCTGAAGTTGGTCGCACCGGTCACATCCTGCGGCTTGAGTGCCGCCGGGATGCCGACCACACCGTCGATCTGCTTGCTGGAATTGAAGTGATAGATGTTGGCACCGTATTCATCGCCGATGTAGCCGGATCCGTCAGCCTTCAGCACCAGCGCCTCGGAGTCGAGGGAGAGCTTGTTCACCGTCTGCGGCACACCGGCGTTCGGACCGGTGGTCGGCGTGTAGGAGGTGATGAAGGGCACACTGCCACTGCTGACCGCAGAAATGGTGCTGGCACCAGAGGCACCTGCAGCCGGGTTCAGGCCCGTGGTGTTCACCTGTGTTGAACCGTTGTCATAAGTGAACTTCACACTGCCGCCGGCGTTGTAAGTGGCGACGATTTGATTTTGCGCGGCTATCCTGGTGGCCAGATCCGTGCCACCAATCGTGGAGCCAGGCGTGAGCGGCGTGAAGTTGAAGTCGAACTGGTTGATGCGGGCAGCGTAATCTGCATAGACTGTGCCGTTGTTGTAGCCACGGTCTGGCAGGATGTTGAATTTTCCGGTGTAACTGCCTGCCCCAGCGGTGGCCCAGTTGGTCACCACCAAGCCTGAAACGGAACCCAGTGAATCGCCCCAGGCGTCCAAATCATTGGCCGAGACACGTCCCACACCGACGAGACCTTGGTTGATAAACGTCGTGGCACCCAGTGTAGTGGTGACCGGTCCTGTACCCGTTTCGAGGTGCGGAGTGGTATAGGCCACAACGGCGGCAGACGATGACGTGGCATGCAAAGCCAGGACAGCGAGGCCCAGCGTGGATTGAATAACTCGGGCGAATGATGGGAGTGCACTCATGGCAATCCATCATTGGGCGGTAAGCAGCTTTTCGGCAAAACCGGGTTGGCAACAATTTCGCCACGCAGCGCCACTGCCCACCAAGGGGTTGTCAACGGTGCGACTTGCCATCGAGACATCCGTCACGTAAAACCAGCGGCTATATCCGCATGGTCACGATCACAATCCAAGAACTCACCAAACGCTTCGGCGGCAGTGTTGTGCTCAGCAGCGTGAATCTGCAAATCGAAGCGGGTGAGCTGTTCTTCCTGCTGGGCCCCAGCGGCTGCGGCAAAACCACTTTGCTGCGTCACATCGCCGGGTTCTACACACCGGATGAAGGGAAAATATGGTTCGATGACGAAGACGTGACCCGCCTCCCTGCGCACAAGCGTGGCACGGGCATGATGTTTCAAAGCTACGCACTCTGGCCGCACCTCAACGTCGCGCAAAACGTCGCGTTTGGCCTCGAAGAACGCAAACGTCCCCGCAAAGAGATCGAGCACCGCGTCGCCGAGGCACTCGATCAGGTGAAACTGGATGGTCTTGGCTCACGCAAAATCCAACAACTCTCTGGCGGCCAGCAGCAGCGTGTCGCGCTGGCTCGTGCGCTGGTCATTCGGCCCAAATGCCTGCTCCTCGATGAGCCGCTTTCAAATCTCGATGCCAAGCTGCGCCTCGAAATGCGCACCGAGATTCGCCACATCTGCAAACAACACGGTCTCACTGCCATCTACGTCACGCATGATCGCGATGAAGCGCTGAGCATGGCTGACCGCATGGCAATCATGGAAGCAGGCCAACTCGTGCAAGTCGTCACGCCCACCGAGGTCTATCGTAATCCTGTCACCCGCATGGTCGCCGAGTTCATTGGCGAAACGAACTTCGTCGATGGCCGCACCCTGCGTGAAAGCAGCCGCGTCGGCTATCACGATGTCGAAACGCCCTTTGGCATGCTGCGTGGCCGCACCAACGACTCATCATGGCAGCCTGCGCCCGGCCAGCCAGTGGTCTTGAGCATTCGCCCAGAGGCGATGACCTTTGCCAACCTCACTGACTCACCGAATCGCTTCCCAGGCCACATCGTGGATACCACCTATCTCGGCCCCACCGTGCAATACCTCCTGCAGGTTCAAAACGGCCCGCTCATGAAAGTCTGCGAAATCAATCCGCAGGAAATTCGTCCGCCCTCACAAGAGGAAACTCGCGCCATGGCGGGTATGAACGACGTGGTGATCCTGCGCAAATGAACGAGCGCCTCACAGCTCTGCTCGAACATCCGCGCACGCGTGCGGTGTTGGCGTGGTTGCACCAGTGGCGCAAAGAACTCGCCGTTGTCGTAGCGATGCTGCTGACCATGATCGGCCCGTTTCTACTCAAACCGGCGCAGAGCACGGCGCCGATCCATTTTGATCGCCGATTGGTCATCATCTCGCCGCACCATGACCGCATTCGCGAAGAATTCGGCCAGGCCTTTGCGCAGCATTGGAAAACAGCCACGGGCCAGACGCTTTTCATCGACTGGCGTGTGCCCGGAGGCACCTCAGAGATCGCCATGCTCATCAAATCAGAAGCCACCGCCGCGTTTCAGCAGCACTGGCAGCGTGATTTGAAAAAGGCATGGTCTCCCGCCATCGCGCAGGCTTGCCTGAATGCGAAGGCTGCGCCTGACGACGAAGCACGCAAAGCCTACATCGCGTCCAACGTCACCACGGGCATGGACGTGTTCTTTGGTGGTGGCGCGTATGATTTTGAGCAGCAGGCCAAAGCAGGCACGCTGGTGGCCGGTGATGGTGAAAAAACTGGTATCAGCGGCTTGATGAAAAAGCATCCCACTTGGTTCAGTGACGCAGGCATTCCGGAAAAACTCAGTGGCGAACCGTTTCGTGATCCGCAGGGCCGCTGGTGCGGTGCGTGCCTTTCCAGCAGCGGCATTGTCTTCAATCGCGATGTATTGCGGCGCATCGGCATCGCCGAAGATCCTGACGCGTGGGAAGACCTCGCTGATTCGCATTACTACGGCCAGATCGCTCTCAGTGATCCCGGCAAGAGCGGTTCCGTCACCAAAGCGCTCGAAATGCTCATCCAGCAGCAGATGCAGATCGCGATTGATCGACTCAAGGCTGTGCCCAACTCCAAACTCACGCCCGAACAGGTCGAAGCCCAAGGCGTGGCTGAAGGCTGGAACGAAGGACTGCGCTTGATCCTGCGCATCAGTGCCAATGCCCGCTACTTCACCGACTTCTCCACCAAAATACCGCTTGAAGTCGCCCGTGGTGATGCCGCAGCCGGTATGTGCATCGACTTCTACGGCCGTTCCGCCGAAGAAGACGTGCGCAAGGCCGACGGCACCTCACGCGTCGGTTTCATCGCGCCGTTGGGTGGAACGTCAATCAGCGTTGATCCCATCGGCATGCTGCGCGGTGCGCCCGATCCTGACATCGCAACGGCGTTCATCGAATTTGTGCTCGGTGATGCCGGACAAAAGCTATGGAGCTTCCGTGCCGGTGAAGCAGGTGGTCCGCGACTGCATGCGCTGCGCCGACTTCCCGTGCGCCATGATCTTTACACCGCGGAAAACATCCCGCGTATGAGTGATGGTAAAGAAGAGCCCTTCACCAAGGCCCAGGCCTTCACCTACCATGCCGAACGCACGGGCCCCGCATTCTCTGCTATCCGCTTCCTCGTTCGCGTTCTCTGCGTTGACTCGCATGACGAACTGCATGCCGCGTGGAAAGAAATCATTGAGAACAACATGCCCGAACGCGCCATCGCCGTGCTCGAAGACCTCACCCGCGTGAAGTATGAGGCCGCCACGGGCAACATCTCCAAAATCCTCTCTGCCCGGGACAAAGTTCAGGAGACCCGGCTCGCCCGCGAACTCGGCGATGCCTTCCGCACCCAGTTCATCCGCGCTCGCACCATGGCGAAGCATGGTCACTAGAGTTTATTAATCATGTCCAAATCACTCTCCATCCTGATCTTCCTGGTGATGACCGCGTTCTTCGCGTGCTTCTTCGCCTATCCGATCTGGGCGGCGCTGGAGGCGGCGTTTCGGGGACCGGATCACAAGTTCACGCTGGAATACATCTCAGAGGTGTTCTTGAACGAGCTGTATCGTGAAGGCCTGTGGAATTCGTTCATCATTGCGGTTTGGACGACGCTCGGATCACTCGCCTTCGCACTGCCGCTGGCGGTTTGCTATGTGCGCTTCGCGTTTCCAGGCCGTGCATTGCTCAATTCACTCGTGCTCATGCCGATGATCTTGCCGCCATTCGTCGGTGCCATCGGCATCAAAGCCATGCTGGGCCAAGCAGGTGCCTTGAACAGCTTGCTGATCAATCTCGGCTTGATGGATGCGATGCATCCGACCGACGGGCTCGGTCAGCAGCGCATGCTGGGCATCATCATCATGGAGGTGCTGCATCTTTACCCGATCATCTATCTCAATGCTGCCGCCGCATTGTCGAATCTCGATCCCGCACTCGAAGAAGCCGCTGCGAATCTTGGCTGCAATGCGTGGATTCGCTTCTGGCGTGTCACGCTACCACTCATCATGCCCGGTGTCTTCGCAGGCGGCACGATCGTGTTTGTGTGGTCCTTCACCGAGATGGGCGTGCCGTTGCTGTTTGATTATGACCGCGTCACCGCCGTGCAGGTGTTCCGCAGCATCAATGATTTGAGCGGGAACCCCTTCCCTTATGCGTTGGTGACCGTGATGCTGGTCTTCAGCACGCTGTTCTATCTCACCAGCAAACTGTTCTTCGGCAACTCCAGCGCCGGTGGCGGCGGACGAGCCACGACCGGCCGCGAAACGATCAAGCTGCCACCATGGATCGGCTGGGCCTGCACCGCGTTCTTTGCCGGAGTCACCTTCCTCGCCGTGCTGCCGCATCTCGGTGTTGTGCTGTTATCCTTCTCCAAAGACTGGTATGGCACGGTCATTCCGCATTCACTCACACTGACCCATTACCACGACGCTCTCGGCCATGAACTCACGCTGTCATCCATCGCCAACAGTTTGAAGTACTCCGCGCTGGCAATGCTCGTGGCACTCGTTTTAGGCATCGGCGTGGCCTATGTTTCGGTGCGCACCCGCATCTGGGGCCGCCAGATTCTCGATGCGATGGCGATGCTGCCGCTCGCGGTGCCGGGCATCGTCATGGCCTTTGGTTATCTCGCCATGACACGCGAAGGCCAACCCTTCCACTGGCTCATGCTCGGCGAAGATCCGCTGTTGCTGCTCGTCATCGCGTATGCGGTGAGAAGACTGCCCTACGTCGTGCGTTCCGCCGCCGCTGGCTTCCAGCAAGTCAGCCCCACGCTCGAAGAAGCAGCGCAAAATCTCGGTGCACGCCCCGAAAAAGCCCTCTGGCGCATCACACTGCCGCTCGTAGCTCCCAATCTCGTCGCCGGTGGCCTGCTGGCCTTTTCCTTCGCCATGCTCGAAGTCAGCGACTCCATGATCCTCGCACAACAAGCCGCGCACTTCCCGATCACCAAAGCGATTTACTCCCTTGTGCTCTCGCTCGGCAGCGGACCCAATCTCGCCTCCGCCCTCGGTGTGTGGGCGATGATCTTCCTCGCGGTAACGATCCTTGGCGCCGGTGTGATTCTCGGGAAGAAGCTCGGCGCGTTATTCAAAGGTTAACTCAAGCCCTCGTCAAACCACCATCTGAACAACCCGTTTTATGCAGGGTGAATTATATTAAGGATTGGCGATGAGATCATCCACAGTAAACAGTTTTTTGTCCGGCCCGGCAGAGCGGATGTCAATCACAGCACCCCCGACTGGATGGACAAAATAAGATGTACCCCAGCGGTCAAGAAGTCGCCCATCGCTTGAGATGGCGGGATGTTGCGGTGGGATAACGACAAAATGCATAGGATTGTGACCTGTAAGGGCACGGGCCAGATCACTGCTATCACCGATGGGTAATGCGTTTGGGTGTCGCATGTTATGCAGATACTGCAGAACCAGTTCATGCAGCGTGTCCACATCCTGCTGAGGGCTAGAGTCAGCGGCGTTGAGTCTGACTGCTAGAGGGGAACCAACGACAACTGAGTCATCATTCTCATCTACGGCACGTGCCACTGGAGCTGCAACTGGAACTACCGCAGTAGTTTGGGCATTCGCGGCCACTGACTGCCTAGCAATGCCGTCATGCACAATGCTTTTTTTTACCGTTTGGATTGGCTCAGAGCTATCGTTTTGATGGGTGAGAACGAGTACCGTGCCGATGATGAGCAGGACCATCAAAGCATAGATCAGCAGCTTCATTACAGGAAACCGACTGGCGGCGCGGCGCTGCTAGTATTGTAAAAGGAGCCAATGTTTGGTAGGACTAGCGAGAGGCTGGACTTCGGCACACCGAACCAGAGCGCAAGTTCCGCGAAGTAGCTATCAACAGCAATTTGCGGAATCAAACGGCCACGTCCGACATCAAGCGCACTGTTCAGCGTTAGGCTGGGATAATTGCCGTAAACTCGCTGCCCTTTTACTGCACCACCAAGCACAAGATGGTTGCCGCCCCAAGCGTGATCGGCACCGTCGCCATCCGTGCTAAGCGTGCGTGCAAAGTCGGAACTGGTGAAGAGCGTCACGTTGTTTTGCAGGCTGGCTGCAGTGAGACAGTCGTAGAATGCCTTCACTGCGGCATCGACCTCTGGAAGCATCGCCGCCTGGCTACTGAGGAGATTATTGTGATGATCCCAGCCGCCGTATTCGACGAAGAAAGTCTGGCGGTTTTGGCCAAGGGCTCCACGACTAAGGATGATCTTAGCGATCATTTTAAACTGGTTGCCCAGATTGGTGTTGGGGAACGTGACGCTAGAAGGCAGGGTGACGTTTGATGTGGCTGAAGTGAAAAGACCGGAAGCGCCCAGTGCATCGATTTTTTGCGACTGGAATGCCTCGGTCAGCAGATGCTGGTATTCAAAGGCAAGCTGTGAGTCAACCGCTGCAGTGCGAATGGGAACTGTGCTGCGCCTGTTGGTGTTTGCCTTGTCGTAGCCATTGAGCGAAGCCCCGCTGTTGCCTACAGTATATTCAAAAACAGACTCCCCGGCCTGCCAGATGTTAGTGCCAGTGAGTGACATGTTCATGGAGACGCTATTGAGAGTGTTTAAGCTCTTGAGCATGTCTGCCACGCGCCCACCCCAGCCTTTGGCAGTGTGGATATTCGGCATTGAAGTCTGCCATTGCTCCTGCTGATCGGAGTGAGAGAATAGGCCCAGTGGAAGTGATCTGCCGCTGTTGTAATCCGTCTTGGTGACCGGTTGGATGAGCGTGCCGACGTTCGCGACATAAGCGGCGTGGCCGGCTTCAAATAGCGATTGAATGCCAGTTAGTGCAGGATTCAGGCCCAATTGAATACCACTCAATCCCTGCGGATTGATCGGCAGCAGCGCACTGTTCGGCAAAGCAATGGCACCGCGCACCCGAGCGTACTCCGCATATTCAGCTGAGCCGCGCGGCACGAGAACATTGAAGGTATCGATGCCGCCAGAGAGGAAGAGACAGACGAGCCCCTTGTAGTCCGAGCCGGTATTTGAGGCGGCAGCAATGGTGCTAGTGACCTTCAGATTTAACAAGGTGTTCAGCAAGGGCAGCGAACTTATCCCTGCGCAGTTGGCTTGCCCCAAAAAGCGACGGCGTGATAGGTTTGGTTTCATGGCGTGGAATCGTAGATGGTTAGCGAAGGATGGCGTATTCCGGCGCTGCGGTGATGAGGTAGATGGCCATGCGGACACGCTCGAGTTGCCAATTTGTGAAGTTCGCAGCAGTGATTTTTTCCAAAGCTTCGCGGATGACCTGATTCTGCTCATTCGGCAATGTGCCACCAGTAAGCAGCAGATCGAGCCATCGCAGCAAGGCTGGCGCATCAGCGGCCAGCGCGATCTCGCCAGTGAAGTTACCGTTGATCAGTTCATCGGGATTTGAGCTGCCGTAGCGGTTGAAGTAACCGCGCTGCATGATGTTGTAGTAGTAGTTCGGAATGCTGAGAGACGTGACTGAATTGAGAATCTGGAACTCCGGTGCAACAAGACCAGCATTTGCGACTGGTCCATCAGGCACGTAACCGGGCTTGAAAAAATTGAACACGCTTGGTGCGCCTTGGGGCTGTTGAAAGTGGATTTCGCCTAGGTTTTGCAGGGCATAAACGCCGTTGCTTGATTTCGCATTGAAGGCGCGCACAAAGTTCACCGTGCGCAAGTACGGCTCTTTCATTTTACCGAAGGTGGCGCCATAAAGGTTCTGCGGATTGCGTGCCTCATCATCCAGCAAGATGGCGCGAACGATAGACTTCAAGTCACCACGCTGACCTTTGCCATTGTTAATGAATATCGACGCGATGCGTGTGACGTAAGCGGGCGATGGGTTTGAAGTGACGAGCTTTTGGATGAGCTGCTTGCTGATGAATGGAGCCGTATTCGGATGATTGAATAGCGCATCAATCGCGGCATTCACGTCGGCGAGGCCCGCTGTGCCAGTGTCTGGTTTGCTCGCTGTACGAGCGGGAAGTTTGACGCCACCTATGATCGTCTTCGCACCCAGGTCGTGGTACTTGTCCCACATTCGCATCGGCGCGATGTAATTACGCTTGGCATAGAGGAAACTACCTGCGTCAGGCCCACCCCAACTGAAGCCCGTCATGACACGCGCCATGTTCATGATCGTGACATTATCGTAGCTCGGGATGGGCTGATTTTGCGAATCTAACTGGCGTGTGCCGTCAAGGTTCAGCATCCAGATGCCAATACTGAAGAGCTGCATGATTTCACGCGCATAGTTTTCGTCGGCAAAAGTGCCGGTCTCTGGATTGCCTTTTTGATTTTGCAGGGCGTTTAAATAGACACCCATGCAAGGATGCGTCGTCACATTGAAAAGCAGGTCACGGAAATTTCCGAAAGCACCCTTCAGCAGTGTGTCATAGAAATTAGCCATGCCTGCGGGCTGGTTGCGGAGCTCACCGACCACGTCGGAGATCACGAGGATCTCACTGAGCGCAAAACCAACACGCTGGCGCAGCGGATCACCAGCCTGCGCCACGCCTCCGGGCGCGAGGGTCGGCACTTCCATCACACGATTCCACCATGAGACAGTTTTGGCACTGGAACTGACCTTGCCGTTATTTGTTGAGGCTACGTAGTCCACGTAGGGCTGCAATATTCCCACCGGACGCGCGAACTGATCGGTAAGCCAGCCATCAAAGCCAAGACGCATGACGTCCTGCACATTTTGAAAGTCATGATCTGGTCCAAATGCACCCTGCAAAAGAAAACGCGCTGCCGCCTTCGCGTTGGGCAAGGGCGAAGCATTGCCGAGACGCACCGTCGAAGTCTGCTGGGCGAATGCGGTGCTGATGTTGTAGGCCGGGTTTGATTGGAGATTAACGATGATGGTGGCCGTAGGAATAGTGATCGTTTTTGCCAGTGGCGTGAACTCCAGCCATACTTCGCGATAACCATTTGGAATGGTGATCGAGTTGACTGCTGATGCCGTATAATCTCTGCCGAGAATGGCGCTGCCTCCTAGTTTGAAATTCACGGTGAGCGCACCTTTGCTCTCCAAACGACGGAAGGCCACTACACCCCGGTCCGGCCAGTCTAGCCGCATGTCGTCATCCACAAGCCCCAATGAGACAGTGTCCCTAATGATGACGGCGGTCGGGGAAGAATTGGTCAGCGCCAGTAAGGATCCAATGAGGGCTAAATTGGATAGGATAACCAGCACACCAGCGGACACGATCGGTTGAAAATTCAGGCGATTCATCGGCATACTTAATTGGTTGTTAATTCCGATTATATTAAATCCGTGCCGAAAAGTCAATTCTCAAATGGCAATTCCAAAAAATCTTTGGCTCGCCGCCAGATCATTGTTTCGGGACTAGTGCGAAGCCCGCGCTCCGTCCGAATGTGCGTTGATCTTCTCACGCCAGCGATAGCGTGAAGCCCATGGATTCGGTTTTCGTTCGACCACATCGGCAATGATCTCGCCCATCACAGGCGCGAATTTGAAAGCGTGGCCGGAATCACCGGCGGCAACAATGAGGCCGGGATGAATGGGATCATGATCGATCCAGAAGGCACCGTCGAAAGTGTCGCAGTAGAGGCATACACGTGATGAATGCAGCGGAGCGTCTGCGAGTGACGGAAAAGTCTCGCGCAGGAAGGCACGGTAACGTTCTTCCTCGCCTGCTGGCATGGAACGCGGATCATTGGCATTCACGCGGCGGCCCGGTCCGTGGTTGGCGACTTTAACGAGGCCGTCGGCATTGGCAGGAAAACCATACCAGCCGGTTTTGCCGATATCAGCACCCCAGACGGGAAACTGCGGCGGCTTGAAGGGACTTGGATCGATCGGCTTGAAGTGAAACACGGTCTGCGCCGTGGCCCACATCACGTCCTGCAGATGCGGCAGCAGCGTGGGCGTCCAGGCACCGGTGGTGACAAGAACGTGATCGGCGCTCCATTCGATTTCGTGACAGTATTCGGTGCCGCTTCTGGATTTGATGCCTTTGCAAACTTTACCATCAAAGATCAAGTTGGGTTGTCCCTCGGAACCGAACATCTCGACGATCTCGATGCCCGCAGCGCGTGCTTCGGCCGCGAGCCTGGCGATGACGCGCCCGCTTTCGACCCAACCGCCGACGGGATTGAGATAACCATCGCGATAGGCGCTGTGATTCCATGCGGGATGCAAATCGCGCAACATGTCGGATGACGTGCGGCGCAAGGTATGGCCACGTGATGTCAGAAATGCACGGCTTTCGTGCTCGAAGCCGCCGGGTCGCATTTCATCTCGCGACATGACCAGGAAACCAGACTCATGATACAGTTCCTCGCCCCATTTGGCATTCCATTCACGCCAGCGTGTGAGGCTGCGCTCGCCCATCGCGGTGTGTTGCTCATCACTGCCGTAATCCATGCGTGCGACCTTGCTGATATCGGTAGAAGCCGCGTCAGGATGCGGAATGCGACCTTGATCGATGAGCGTGACATGCCAGCCGCGAGCGCGTAGTTCGAGTGCGGCCGTGAGCCCGAAACAACCACCGCCTAGGATGATGATGGTAGAGTTCATGCGTGCTGAATGGATTCAAACACCGAGCCGCCAAGCAAGCGCTCACCATCGTAGAGCGCACAAATTTGTCCCGGAGTGAGCGCACGCTGTGGCTCTTGGTATTCGAGTTCAGCACGACCGTCACCAAGCGGGCGGAAGACTGCATCGCCTGCGGGACAGCGGTAGCGCGGCTGGGCTTGCAGCGTGCGCTCGTGATGCAAAGGCGCACCGGTGCTCGAGATGGAGTGCAGCACGGCTTTGCGAGCCCATAGCAACGGCGTGTCGGCGCTCTCGATGGCCACGACGAGTTCGTTCGTCTGCTGGCGCTTGGCGACGACAACGTAGGCCTGTTTGTGCAGCGGACTGGCGACGCCGTGACCTTTGCGCTGGCCGAGCGTGTAAAGATGCAGACCGCGATGCTCGCCCAGCACTTTGCCATCGAGATTCACGATGGTACCGGGATTATCAGGCACAAAAGTGCGCAGGAAATCCTCCATCTTCACCTGCCCGATGAAGCAGATGCCCTGGCTGTCCTTTTTCTCGGCCGTCTTGAGTCCGAACTCACGTGCGAGATCGCGCAGCTCCGGCTTGAGCAGATGACCAATCGGAAACTGCGCGATGCGCACCTGATGCGGCTGCATCATGGCGAGGAAGTAGGTCTGGTCTTTGTTCGGGTCGGCGCCGCGCAGGATGTGGTCACCTTCTTTACGAGCGTAATGCCCCGTCGCGATCGCTTCGAAGCCATGCTCCTGCGCCCAATCCCACAGCACGCCAAACTTCATCTCTCGATTGCACATTACGTCTGGATTCGGCGTGATGCCGGCTTGATAGCCTTCAAGGAGGTATTTCACGACCTTCTCACGGTATTCGGTCATGAGATTGACGACGCGAAACGGGATGCCGAGCTGCTTCGCCACCGCCTCTGCATCCACGATGTCCTCCTCCCACGGGCAATGGCCGATGATGTTCTCCTCGTTGATCCAGTTCTTCATGTACACGCCATGCACATCATGCCCCTCGCGGACGAGCACGGCAGCGGCCACGCTGCTGTCCACGCCTCCGGACATGGCTGCGAGAATTTTCATGCCGCGAGAATCGGCGGCTGAAGCCGTGCGTCAACGAAGAGGCGCGCGGTGGTTTCCCACGCGCGCGCCTAGAAATGCTAAAAGTTTAGAGATGACAATCAGCTCTTGGTGCCGACGAACTTGGAATCGTCAAAGGCGAGCATCAGCAGGAAGATCGGGCTGAGCAGCCAGAGACCGACAGCAAAACCGCCGCCTTTGCCGAAGTTCTTGGCAATGCCGAGGGAAACGAGCAGAGCGATGATGAAGTTCACGAGTGGAATGATGAAGAGAATGATCCACCAGATAGGCTTGCCGGAAATCTTGAGCCAAACGATGGCATTGTAGATCGGCACAATGGCGGCCCAACCGGGTTCACCTGCCTTGACAAAGACTTTCCATAGAGCGGCGATCAAGAGGACGATCACAGCCAGACCGATCAGCATCACGATGCCACCGCCTCCCTTGGAGGAATATTCGACAGACATGGAACTAGATGCCTCTTGAAGCATGGGGAGGAGATGAGTAAGCATGGGATGGTAGTGGTATGAGTTCAGCCTCCTGAATAATCATTTTCGGGAGATTCTGTGCATGTCAGCAAAAACCCCGCCATCTAGCAAGACTCAATCATCCTGCGCATGAAAAACCCCGCTTGAACCCCGGCTTGATCTTTGCCCTCCGCGCATTCAGATGCGGCATGGCAAAATTTGAAAAGATTCCGACGGGCGAGTTCCACTCCGGCTACGGCTGCGTCATCATGTCGGCGGTGATCGGTGTGTTTGGCTTCATCGTGTGGTGGTCGTTCTGGCATGTGCCCTCCACGTTGAACACCGCCATCGGGGCGGTTGCGCAGGAGACACCGGCAAAGCTGCCGGAGATTCCCGTGGTGCCAGAGTTGGAGAAGAAGCTGGCAGATTTCGCAGCGACGGTGAACGCGGGCAAACCGGCGACCTTGAAGCTCTCGGTGGCGGAACTGAACGCTCTGCTGGTGCTGGCACCGGATGGCGGCAGCGGAACGTACAAGGACATGCTGCGTGTGAAGGCGTTTGATGCGGCCAAGAACGTGATCATCACCGATGCCAGCCTACCGATGAACACCGCGAAGTTTTGGGAGGACAAGAAGCGCTATCTCGTTGGCGAAATTGATTTCCAGTTGGAAATGACCGCTGTGGGGCCGGATGCCAAGGTCAGCGCCGTTCGCGTGCCGGGCAAGACGCTGCCGGAGGGCATGGTGCAGGGCATGCAGATGTATGGCTACTTGGGCCCGTATCAGTCGCACCCAACGATTGGTCCCGTGCTCAAGGCGATCAAGCATGCCAAAGTCGAAGCCGACGGCCTCACTCTTTCCACTCAACCTTAACCATGGAACTCCCCACCCATCCGAACCCGTGGCAGACGGTCTCCACCCGCGAGACCTACGTCAACCCGTGGCTCCGTGTGCGTGAGGATCAGGTGATCAAGCCCAGCGGCGGGCCGGGAATCTACGGCGTTGTCGAATACAAGAACATCGCCGTCGGCGTGATCCCGCTGGATGACGCGGGCTATACTTGGCTTGTCGGCCAGTGGCGTTACTGCCATGGCCGTTACGAGTGGGAGATCCCCGAAGGCGGATGCCCGGCGGGTGAATCTCCCGCAGAAGCGGCCAGACGCGAGCTGCTGGAGGAAACCGGCATCGTGGCAGAAAAAATCGAGCCACTGCTCACCGGCATTCAGCTTTCCAACTCCACCACCAACGAAGTCTGCGACATCTTCGTCGCCACCGGCCTGTCCCACACTGAAGCACAGCCGGAAGACACGGAGGAGCTTGAAGTGCTGCGCCTGCCGCTGGCGGAAGCGATCCAAATGGCCCGTGATGGCCGGATTCGCGACAGTGTCAGCGTGCTGGCGCTACTGGCGGTGGATGCACGGCTGGGTTGATCACTTTCCCTCCCCCGGAAACAGCAGCCAGCGGTCCGCGAGGATCCCGGTGATGTTCACGCAGTGGTCCGACTGCGCTTTAGCAGGAAACGCCAGCCGTACCGTCACCGTTGCTTTCGATCCCGGCAGCTTCAGCGCAGGCATGGGTGTGCCATCCGGCAGCTTGTGAGGCAGCGGCACGCCGATCATGTTGGCCAGGGCGATGCCGAGGCCGGTGCTGCGCTCCACATAGCCGGTGACGTTGTGCAGGCCGTCCGGGCTGCGCAGTTTCACTGCCAACCAGCGCCAGCTCTCGCTGAACTCGTAGTTGTAGTAGCTGCTCTCGCTGGCGATGGCACGCATCACCACCTCGCGCTGCGACCGTTCCTGCTTGAAGTCAGTCCAACTCATCTCGCTCCACGCCACCCAGGACTCCCAGTCCAGCAGCAGCCTGCCCCCACGCGTGCGGTGGAAGTTGGCACGCATCCCGGCATCGGGCCGCGTCGCGCAGGCAAACTGGAGGTTCAGCACCTTGGAGGTGCCGGCGGTGATGATGCCGGCGGCGATCAGGCGGCCATGCTCCGGGTCTGGGGCCTTCCGTTCTTCATACTGCTGCTGCATCAGGGCTTCGACCCGTTCCGGTTCAAAGACGAAGCGCAGCCGCTCACGCCAGTTCGCCGCTTGCCCATATTTCGTCAGCACCGCCTGAGCCTCGGCCACTTGAGGATCGTCCGCCTGGATGCTTTCAAAGCTGAGTGCCACATTGCTGCTGCTGGGGTCGTAGAGTGGTCCGCTGGGCGCACCTTGCTTCGCTGCCTCCACCTTCGCGATCTGCGCCAGCGTGGTCTTCAGTTCAGGCTTCGGCGGCTCAGGGGTCGGCGCGGACGTGGCAAGGATGGTGCTCGAGGCCGGCAGGGCTTTCTTGGGGGCGACTTCCATCACCGACCTCTCCTGCGGTCCCTGCAACAGGCGATAGCCAAAGTAACCGGCGGCAGCCAGAACTCCGATCAAGCCAAGGCTGTAGAGCTGCAGCATGAAGGACACTTTCTTCGACCGCTTGCGCCTGACAGGCTGGGTGGCAGAGGGTTGGACGGAGGGTTCGTTCATGATAGGCCTGTGGGGAGGGGGAAGTGTTGAGGCCAGAAAGGCCCGCCATCCATCCATCATGCGCAGCCCCTGCCAAGTCCTCTTTTTTCACAGTCCTCGAAATTGAGGACGTCCGCAGCGGTCTTGGTGCTGCTTCCCCGGCCAAAACTGCCAGGGCCACATGACTCGAACATGAGCGGCTGAAGGGGCGCCTTCTTTCCCTGCGCGCTGATCCTGAGCGGATCAGGGTTAACCCAATTAAGTGCATCTT
>Ga0114970_10001958_pt1 | contig 15390 bp, 9 predicted proteins | sample M_140205_XF_Meta_FD_87030 | JGI IMG/M metagenome (GOLD analysis project Ga0114970, IMG submission 87030) | Freshwater microbial communities from Lake Montjoie, Canada to study carbon cycling - M_140205_XF_MetaG | ecosystem: Environmental > Aquatic > Freshwater > Lake | place: Lake Montjoie... | reverse complement strand
GCGCTGTGGCAACCAAAAAGTAAGGTACTGTGTTAACGGCTGAAGGTATATATTGACTCTGGTCAATTACTGTTACTTCTACGCCTGGTGATGTTAAAGCCATAATGGTTTCCTTTTCAAGTTCTAATATTTATTGACAAGTGTCAAAAACACCCACTTTGAACAACCTATATGTAGGCTCGTGTGCTAAATATCCGATGAGACCGTTTTGTAAAGTTTGTGGAACTCAACCACGTGCTGTGGCCTATCACAAATATGATCGAGTGTACTACCGATCAATGTGCACCAGTTGCCAACGCAAAGGTAAAAAGCAAAAAGCCCCGGTGCCGCGCTGGCAACTAGATGGGTACAAGAAAAAACCTGCATGTGACAAGTGCGGGTTTAAGGCAAGGTATCCTGGTCAGTTGTTTGTGTTTCACCTTGACGGTGACCTGACCAACAGCAATCAACGCAATCTACGAACAGTTTGTTTAAACTGTAGCGTGGAAGTGAAACGCAGTGATGTTACTTGGCGGCGGGGCGATCTTGAACCAGATCTTTGACCTGTTGGTAAAGATCATCTAGGGTACCATTATTGTCTAACACAACATCAAATTTGGTGCCAACCCAAGCAGTTTCTGAGGCATGGATGCCAAGTTTTTCCAGTTTTTTGTGGCTTAGTGCCCAGGTAGAGTTGCCATTGGCACCACGATTTACACTTAATGCGGCATCGTACCATGTGGGCTCGGCACCACGAGTAACTCGGATCACTCGACCCCCGGCACTTTTGATAGCCTTAATTTCGTTGGGGAAACGGCAGTCGCTAATAACAACATCATCTTGGCTATGGCGCAGTTTGTTTTCTAATGAAGCAATCCAGATATCATCGTGGAATCCGGCTCTGCACACTTCTGTGCCCCAGTATTGCAAGATCCAACGCGGAGTTAGTGTGGGCATGTGTAGACGTTCTGCCCACCATGGATCCACTTGTTCGCGCCATTCACGGGCTTGTTTTGTGCGGCCTTCAAGCAGGGTTCTATCCCAGCCAAACACTTGGGCTACTGCATCTTTTAGCGTTGATGCAAATGATTCTCTACGAAAATGATGTAAATTAACAAGATAATCAGCAATAGTATCTTTGCCCGAACCAATAAATCCACAGATGCCAATGATCATTTAAGTTCCTTTACGTTGAGGTGTCGAAGTGTATCTTGAAGCATACCAATTTGCCTGCGGCAGTCTTCAAGTGCGTGATGGCTAGTGGGGGGAATAGGCAGTTCGGGCCATAGACTAAACACAGTTCTTGAGTCTCGTACCATGTAGTACTTCCACGGTAGGGGTTTGTTATAACTTTTGTAGGCATGCTCGAGAATATTGCAATCATACGTTGGACCTTGCGTCCAGATCAGTTTAGAGTGCCAAATTAACTTTCCTAATTCATCCAATGCTTGATCTAGAGGAATACGATCTTGTTCGCCAAATGCTTCTTCTCTAGCGTGAGCGGGCTGGGTTGCCCACCATGCAATTGTGCCATCGTCAATAGCACGATTTTCCTGGCTTTCTAGTGTGACTCTAGCATAGTAGTGTTTGTCGTAGTGACCCGACCCAAACGGATCAAATGCTTGAGCGGCTATGGTAAGGATAGTAGTATCGGGGCCTGTTGCTAGACCCTCTAGATCAATCATCAAGTGCATTTAATGATTGTAACAGAACTGCAATAGTTTGTCTAGCGTGTGTTAACCAATTACCCAGGTGAGTGGCTGACTTGCATCCACATACATAACCAATTCTTGAATTTTGGCATCCATGATGGCCTGACCTTCCGACTTCATTGCGGCGCCGTTTAGAGAACCACCGCCCTGTGGTCCAGCAATGGTTGAGAACTTTTCACGGGCTTCACCGATGATCATTTTACAAGCACCCACCATGTAGTCCCGGATCCACTGCTGAATTTGGTAGTCACTTAGTAACTGTATTTCAGGTTTGGTTTGGTAAACCCAAAGCAGGACATTTTCGCCAGTGCCTTTTGGATCACGAATCAGTTGCAATTTCTTTGTAACCGGATTCCAGGTGTAGTTCATGTATGCGCCAAACATACGTCCGGCAAGTTCAACATATTGACTGTAGAAATCGTATGTGGCCAGGCCGCCCGCTACGTTGAAATTCATGAGGTACACATTGATTGAGGCCTGTGCAAATGGATCAAAGTTTGACGCAAACGGTCCTGTTGAGTCGCCAAATGTTCTGCGGAAAATTTGACGCACACTCTGCACTTCTTGGGGCAAGGTGTAGATGTTTAGATCACGAATCAACTCCATGAAAATATATGCTTCTTCATAGGCATTTTGAGCACGTTGGCGATAGACGCCTAGTGTACGTTGATATGCCGCTTCGTAGTGTGCAGGGTCTAGTTCAAGATCAACTATTTGATCACCCATGGTTAATTTGCAATACTCAATAAGGTTTTGCTTTAACTCAGGTAGTGTATTTTGTTCAGCCATTGGGGAGACTCCGTTCCCCCTTATTTACCAGGCCTTCAGTATGATCAAGTTCTCAGTACCCCGGGCATTCCAAGGTGTTTCTGTGGTGGTTAAATCCTTGTAGATCTTTCTAGCGGCTGGCTTGCCTGCGGCTTGTATGGCCTTCACAACATCTGCTGGCTTACGCACAGTTTTTTGTAGCGTTTCCACAGTGCTGTATCCAATTATGCTGTTGTTTTTTATAGTAAACGCCTGTGTATGGCTGTCTGCCACAAGGTGGATCAGTTTGCGTTTCTTGGTATCGTACAACCAGGCTTCGGCTTTGTCTACCAGATTTGCGGCAGGCAGTCCCTTGAGTTTGAGTTCAGCAAACTCTAGTATATGTTTGAACTTAGCCGCACGTTTTTCTGGGGGTACTGCCTTGACCTTGCGCGGTTTACGTTCCACTTTCTTGATCTGTACATAAGCACCGCAGTCATTGATCACTGCTTCGCAAAACTTCACACAGTTACGCAATTGGATTTTGGTCAAGTAAGAGTATGCTTCTACCAGCAGTGGGTCACGACCTTCTACGGCTTCTTCAAATTCTGCCAATTTGCGTTTCCAACGGTTGGCAATATCACTGATCATTTGAGGCACCACGTTCATGCCACGGATCACCATGATAGGCTTGTAGTCCGCTGACATCTTGGCACCTGCCATCATAAACTCGTCAAACATAGCGTCAAGTTCTGCACCGCACTCACTGACTTTTTCACGCAGTCGATCTTGTATGTTGGGTTTGGCCGGGCCTTCTGCGGCTGGCTCAGATTCCACTTCCGCTGTTTGTTTGCTGGTTAATATTTCTTTAAGCAAAATATCCAGTTTAATTTCTTCATGGTCGTCTAACTGTAACCCTACCATCTTCATACGGCACAACCAGCCTGTGGTCAAACGTATGGCTGAATCTGGGATACTTTTCAGTGTACGCACATCTGCCTTACGGTCTTGTGACTCCAAATAGTTCACAATCATCTCACGAGCATCTTTTTTACCGTAAAAATAATTGTACCACGAAAATGCTTTGCTCAAAGCACTGATGCGATTGTCTGTGGGTTGGGCTCGCCACGCAGGTTCTCCGCCCATGACATTGGTGTCTGAACTACGGGGGTTTAGCAGTTTAACGGGTTTCATCAGGGCTCCTTTAGTGACAATACAGTAATTATAGCACTTTGGGATTTATTGGTCAACCGCCCATAAATACTATTATGCCCCGCCTAAGTTTATACAGACCTAATAGAACCCGCGATTACCAATTTTTGGACCGCACAATCTCCGAAATGTACACAGTCGGGGGAATGGATATTTTCCTGCACCGATACATGGGACCGCAAACCGGTGGCGAAGACTCGGCGTTTTCAGGCAACGGCGACGCTACCCAACCAATTTACGATACCTTGGATCCGCTAAACATCCAAGACTTGCTGTTGTTAGAAAACCGTGACAGAATTTACGATCCGGATGTTTATGTCATGCGTGGAGTTTACAATCACCAGGACATTGACTTTGACCTAACACAGTTTGGCTTGTTCTTGAACAACGATACCTTGTTTATCACATTCCACTTCAACGACATGATTGACAGTCTGGGACGCAAGATCATGAACGGTGATGTGTTGGAAGTGCCCAACTTGAAAGATTACTATCCACTTAATCAAGCAATTCCTCAACCGTTGCCTCGCTACTATGTGGTGCAAGATGCTGACTATGCCACAGAAGGCATGAGCCAAACATGGTTGCCGCACACCTGGCGTGTGAAGGCAACACCAATGACCAACAACCAAGAGTTCAAAGATATACTCAAGAAACCTGTGGTCAGCGAAAACATCTGGGATCCAGGCAACTTCTATCCCACTGGTTGGGTTACCAACTACGGTGACGTTTACTATCGTGCCCGACAAAACACCCCGGCTGGTACAGATATTACAAATACAGACTATTGGGAACTGTACACTCCACCCACACAAAGCGACGTATTCAGTACTCGTCCCAAAGATAATCAAATCAATGATGCTATTCTCACACAAGCAGACGTGGAAGTACCACTATCAGGATACGATGTCAAACCACTTTATGTTGTGGCTACTGTGGACGGCGGGCAACCAGCCAATCCCACTTCATTGACCACCCTCGACGGTGTCACTGTAGATGGCACACAAGGTGGTATGAATGTGACACCCAAAGCAGATGGTTATACTGTGGGTTACTTGACTGGAGATGGTGTGCCACCAAACGGACTGCCAGTTACGAGTGGCGTACAATTCCCGCTGGGTGCTGTGGCTGGCGACTACTGCTTGCGAGTGGATTACTTCCCCAATAGACTATTCCGTTACGATAGCAAGCGTTGGGTCAAAATTGAGGACAAAGTGCGAACAAATCTCAACAACGGGCCCACCAATGATACTTTACGGTCAGGCTTTGTTAACAATACATACACTACGCCCACAACAGATCTTGGTAATATTCCACAACGTCAGAGTCTCAGCCAGATACTTCGACCACGTGCCGACAACGGAGACCAAAAAGGTTTCCTGGATCCCAAACCGCCACCTGACACACAACCGGGCCAGAAATCGAGTTAACCATGAGTCAAATGTTCTTTTACGATGCGCAAATACGCAGATTTTTATTGCAGTTCACACGAATTGTCAGCAACTTTCAAATTGAATATGGCAACGAAACAGATGGCGTGAACAATGCGGCCTTGATACGTGTGCCTGTTCGTTATGGAGATGCTAGTCGTAATGCGCAAGTTATTATCCAAGAAAATAGCCGTAACTCAATGCCAGCATCACCACTCATGACTTTTTATGTGAGCAGTTTAGACTACGACCGTCCCAGAATGCAAGAGCCGTACCATGTGAGCAAACTCAATGTGCGTCAACGCACTTATGATACTGAAACTGACTCATTTGAAACAACACAAGGCAATGCATTCACAGTAGAACGTCTAATGCCTGTGCCATACAAACTGGGTATTACACTGGACATCTGGACGTCAAATACCAATCAAAAAATGCAGTTGTTGGAACAGATACTGACCTTGTTCAACCCCAGCCTGGAAGTGCAGAGCACAGACAACTTTATTGACTGGACCAGTTTGAGCGTGGTTGACCTAGAGTCAGTGACCTGGACTTCGAGGACTGTGCCAATTGGTACAGAGAATCCTATTGACATGGCCACTATCAAATTTAGCCTGCCAATTTGGATCAGTTCGCCAGCCAAGGTCAAGAAACTGGGCGTGGTCGAACGGGTGATCATGAGCATGTACGATGCTCAAGGTGATCTAAGCAATGCAGTGACAGACAATGACTTGTTATTGGGAACCAGAGTCATTGTGACTCCTTGGAACTACGAAATTGTGGTGATTGGCAATCAGATACAATGCTTACAGGGTCGCACTATTGTGCCTAACGGTTCGAACGAAGATTTAACTCCTACGCAAATTGTAGCAGGCAGTAGCCTATTGTGGCCGGCTGTGATCAATGCATACGGTGTACTACGACCAGGTATCAGTCAAGTACGGCTAGATCAAGAAGACGGTACCACAATTGTGGGCACCATTGTTATAAATCCCAACGATGATCGATTGTTGATTTATGATATTGACCAAGACACAGCACCACAAAACACACTAGATCCTATTACTGCTATCATTGACCCGTTGATATCCGGTCCCAATTATGGATTACCTGCACCGGCTGTGGGGCAACGCTATTTGTTAACTGATGCCACTGGTTCAAGAATCAACACCTATCCCGCTGAAGCATGGCTCGGTTCAGCAGGACAGCCATTAGTGGCATCAGCCAATGATGTAATCGAATGGACTGGTACTTACTGGCGAATTGTTTTTAATAGTGTAGCACAAGCCAACACCGTTCAATATGTCACAAACATCACAACAGGTGTTCAATACGAGTGGACTGGCACGGAATGGGTTAAAAGTTATCAAGGTGTTTACGTTGGAGGAACATGGAGTCTAGTGCTTTGAAGGCAGTGGGTGTGTGGTTCCGTAGCAGGGACACAGGACGTTATCTTTATCTGTTACGTAACGATACCAAACACCCAGGTGCCTGGGGACTGCCTGGTGGCAAAATTGAAACAGGCGAAACGCTGTTGGGTGGCATGGAACGTGAGTGCATCGAAGAACTGGGATTCTTCCCCACATACTTACGACTAATTCCATTAGAAAAGTTTACGTCAGCGGATTTGGCTTTTGAATATCACACCTGGGTTTGTATTGTAGACGCAGAGTTCACTCCTAGACTCAACTATGAACACATGGGTTATGCTTGGATTGATGCTGGCACATGGCCCAAGCCCATGCATCCAGGATTATGGAACACCATGAATATTGATGCTGTTCAGCAAAAGATACAGCAGGTAGAACAGACTTTATAGTCTGCCAACCACAATCTCAATTGTTCCCGACACACCGTCAAAATTTTCCAGTGCTTTGCCAATTACTGTGCCCATAGCAGGTGCGGCGCTGGCCTGTGCGGCACCGTTGCCGGCTGTGACCATCATGTCACCTTTGCGTACTGTACCCACAACCAGAGTTGGCACACGACCTGTCAAGGCCACTGCTACCTTGTGTTCACTTTCAAGCACACTGTTCATCAAGTGCGCAGGGTTAGTAGAGACTACCCCAGCCACTCGCGGATCGGCTGACACAGTTGCTATAGTTACTTCGTTGTTGCCACCAAATACCAAGACCGTACCAGGAGTGTAATTAGCATCTGCTGAATAAAGTTCTGCCAAGTCAGCGTATTGTGCTGTGGTTGCTTTGCCAAACACAGTGTTGAAATAAACAGTTGAATTACCAATGTTTCCAACTCCGTTTGAGTTGTTGTTGTTGATATTGCCGCCACTGATATTACCAGTTGACACAGTCAAACTTGAACCGGTGATAGCACCACCTGTGATGGCACCGGTAACTGATACTACTGCGCCCAAATGACTTGTACCAGTTACTGTGCCTGCGGCACTGATCAGGCCACCAGTTAATACATTACCACCTGTTACGTTGCCACTTGCGCTGAATGCACCATTGTTCTGGGTAATACCAGTACCGGTTGGGGTCAAAACAACGTTTGCGTTGGCAGCCGTGCTGGTAATTAGATGATCACCAGTGTCGTAAAAACCTCCAGCGACTATGATATTAGCGGCAAAAATATTACCACCTGCTGACATTATACCAGCAGTCAACAAGTTACCACCTGTTACGTTGGCTGTTACTGATACTACGGCACCCAAATGACTTGTACCAGTGATTGTACTTGTGGCACTGATCAATCCACCTGTCAACAAGTTACCACCAGTTATGTTGGCAGCACTGGTGATTGTTGATGTGGCACTGATCAATCCACCTGTCAACAAGTTACCACCAGTTATGTTACCAGTAACACTACTCAAACCGGTTGTGTAGATACCGGTTGTGGCCACAACAAAAACGTTTGATGTACCACCAATTGTGATGTTGGCGTTGCCACCCGACGTGCCAATGTTGGCTTCTGACGTTCCGTTGAATATTTTACTGGCACTTAGACCGGTAATAAAAGTACCGTTGCCCAGTAAATAGTTGCCAGTTACGTTGCCAGTTGCAGATACTAATCCAGCAGTTAATATGTTACCACCAGTTACGTTGCCTGATGCGCTTGAAATTCCAGTGATGTTTATCCCGCCAGATGTGAAAACTACTACATTACTTGTGCCTGCTACTGTGACATTTGCATTGCCATTGGCTGTTTGAATTGCTATTTCTGTGGTTCCATTGACAATTTTATCAGCAACAATATTACCTGTTAAACTGGCATTACCAGTAACTGTTAAATCACCATTGATTGTTGCACTTCCAGCAGTAAGACTTCCAGTTGCTGATATCAATCCACCTGTGAGCAAGTTTCCACCAGTTACATTACCTGTGGAACTGAGCACAGAGGGTGTAAAAGTGCCAGCAGTGAGGCTGTTGGTAACAATTATGTTATTACCGTAGATGTTTCCTGTTGCTGATATTCCTGTTGTGCCGTCTAGTGTTAGTGCCATAAAAATTATCCTTGCCTGTATTTATGGTGCGTAAACATATAGAGTTGATGTAGCAGGCACATCAATATGATATCCTGCTCCTATACTTACAGGGCCCAATAACAAAGCATTTACGCTATCTGCTACTGATACGTTAGCACTCAGCGTTTTTGGCCCTGCAAATGTACCATACATGGTCAAACTACCCAGATTAATAACCACAGTATTTGACTGACCAGACACGCTCATGGCAATATTGCCCGAAGATACCGGAATGGTAATATTGGTAGAACCGTTAGCAATATTAGAAGCAGAGCCAGCACTGAGTCCGGTTAAAAACGCACCATTTCCAATGTAATAATTACCAGTGATATTGCCTGTTGCTGAAATTTGTCCAGCAGTTAGAATGTTACCACCTGTGGCATTGCCACTAACAGTTAATGAAGTTAGTGTACCAACACTTGTTATGTTTGGCTGAGCCGATGTGGTTACTGTGCCTGCTGTGCCTGCTGTGGCAGCACTGCCCACCGTTAATGACGATGCTGTTCCAGTCAATCCAGTACCAGCGCCACTAAACGATGATCCAGTTACAGTACCAGTTGCTGATATTAGTCCTGCTGTGAGTAGGTTACCACCAGTTACGTTGCCTGTTGCTGTAACTATACCGCTTGTGATTAAATTACCACCCGAAACGTTGGCAACTGAAATGATATTGCCAGTGGCTGTGAGTATTCCTGCTGTGAGTATGTTTCCACCAGTGATGTTACCAGTAGCAGTCACTAGTCCACCAGTCAAATAGTTGGCTGCTGTGCTGTTACCAGTACTTGATATCAATCCGTTGTTTAAGATGTTGCCGCCAGTGATGTTGGCAGTTGTACTTAAACTTGTACCAGTTGCGGCGCCAATGTTGGGAGTGGTAAGGTTAGCCGACGCTTTGACACTGATATTGCCTGAACCGTCAAACGCTGTAGTAGTCCCGTCAACTTTGGCAGAGATTACAGTACCAACTAATGTAATACCAGCACTGGTATTGGCTGTGTAAACTTGACTTGAACTGAACTGAGCAAATGTAATGTTTGATGTGCCAAACGTGATTGTACCCGACGGTGCATCTACGATATAAGCACTGCCAGCATTGACATTACCGCTGGTGACAAAAAAGTAATCATTTAAACTAATCTGTGTAACACTATTTGCGCCATATTCGTCAGTGTCAGTTGAACGCACAATATTTGTAGCATTAGCCCAGGTGTACACGCCATTGAATACAGAATTGGCTTCGTTCTTGACAAGAATACGTGTGCCAAGCGTTTGAACGTTGGCTGTGTCAACTAAGTTGAATGAGCCAGTTGTGGTCAACAACGCACCAATACCATTTGATGCCCCATTGGGCTGGGTGTAAGTGATTGTACCACCTGTGGTAGTGGCCAGGGTAGTAGTAGTTGCCGCTGTCACTGCTTGGTGATACGTGATAGCAGTTGTGGCAAAGTTATCAACATATTTTTTAGTAGCAACGTCTTGATCTTGAACTGGATCACTTACACCATTAATATATGTACTGTTGACAACAATATTGCCTGTGGTTGGGCTCAGGTTAAGATTACCAGCGACTGTGCTGATTGTCAACGCACCGCTGAGTGGTCGTAATGCGCTGGTATTGACGTTGCCACCAACCACGTTACCAGTGGCACTGACTTGACCAGCAGTTAGGATGTTACCACCCGTGATGTTAGCCACTGCTGATACAATGGACGCACTCAGCAAGTTACCACCAGTTACGTTGGCAGTAACCGATACCACAGCACCAAGATGACTCGAACCAGTGACGGTACCGGTTGCTGAGATCAATCCGGCTGTTAATAAATTACCGCCAATAATATTTGCGGCACTAGTAATAGTTGATGTAGCACTAATCAATCCACTAGTTAGAACATTGCCACCTGTGATGTTGGCGTCTGAGGTAATTGTGCTGGTTGCTGATATTAACCCTGCTGTTAGCAGATTGCCACCAGTAACATTACCGCTAGCCGATATTAATCCAGTTACATATTCACCAGTTGAAGCAAATACTGCCACGTTTGCAGTTCCGCCAACGCCAACGGTAATGTTGCCGCCCGAACTTACTACTGTGACATTGCTTGTGCCATTGTTGATGTTGGCCACACTTGTGATAACACCAGTCAGTAACGCACCATTACCAAGAATATAGTTGCCTGTTACGTTACCAGTTGCTGATATCAATCCGCCAGTTAAAATGTTGCCACCAGTTACGTTGGCGGCACTAGTGATTGTTGATGTTGCACTTACTAATCCACCAGTTAAGATGTTTCCACCAACTATGTTACCAGTTGCAGTTACCAATCCACCTGTTAAGACATTACCACCTGTGATGTTGGCTGCCGAAGTAATTGTTGATGTGGCACTGATTAGTCCAGCAGTGAGCAAGTTACCGCCAGTTACATTGGATGTAGCACTTACTATGCCGCCAGTTAACACATTACCACCGGTGATGTTGGCAGTGGCGCTGATTAATCCACTGGTGTTTAGGCTACCTGCTGAAATATTACCAGCACTGACGTTGGCCACTGTGGTATTACCACTAACACTTAAAGTTCCTGTAGCACTAATTGAGCCAGCAGTTAATAAGTTACCGCCAACAACGTTGGAGGTGGCACTTAAATTATTGCCAGTAATATTGCCTGACGCACTTACGACACCCGTGATATATTCACCTGTTGTGGCAAATACTGCTACGTTGCCAGTTCCACCCACACCAACAGTGACGTTGCCGCCTGAACTTACTACTGTGACGTTAGAGGTACCGCTGGATATGTTACTGGGGTTAGTAGTGATGCCAGTTAATAGCGCACCATTGCCTAAGATGTAGTTGCCGGAAACGTTGCCAGCGGCACTGATTATGCCGTTTGATACCAGTGCGTTGGCAGTTATGATGTTGGCCGTGGACAGTATGCGTGTCCACGTGTTGCCGACGTTGGAAAACTGGTATGTTATGTTGTTAACAACAGCAGTTTGGCCGTTTGTCGGCGCTACTGGGAAGGCCATTTTCTATCCTTTATTGCATGCAAATCACGATTTCGATAGTGCCTTCACCGCCGCTAAAGTTCTCCAATGCTTTACCAATAACGGTACCAATTGCAGGATTGGCTTCGGCTCGCGCACGTCCATTTCCAGCAGATACCATCAAATCGCCTTTGGCGATTGTGCCAGTTACTTGAGTTGGCACACGACCAACCAAAGCCACAGCAACCACGTGAGCCCCATCCAGGGTGGAGTTCATCAAGTGAGCAGGATTAGTAGACACTACGCCTGCAACACGCTTGCTGTAATCACGAGTACTTAGCGTCACTTCTTGAGCACCGTCAAAATCCAACACAGTTCCAGGCACGTACACCGCATCAGCCAAGTAATTTTCAGCCAAGTCAGCGTATTGTGCTGTGGTTGCTTTACCAAATATGGTGTTGAAGTAGTTGCTGGAACTACCAATGTTGCCCACTGCGTTACCATTGGCGTTGACAATGTTGCCCACTGTAACTGTGCCAGTTGACACTGTCAAGTTACCATGTATAGCATTACCAGTTGAACTCATGATACCGGCAGTTAGAATATTACCACCTTGTATGTTACCAGTCACACTCAAAATACCAGCAGGTATATTGGTTTGTCCAGAGCCGTTGGGGTTGAAGTTGATGTTGCCGTTGCTGGTGGTGTTGAGCCAGAATGTACCGGTGTCAACAATGTTACCTATCAGGCTCATGTCTCCACCAACTTGTATTGCTCCAGTTGCAGAAATCAATCCACCTGTCAAGATGTTGCCACCAGTGACGTTACCGCTTACACTAGTTACACCAGTAATAAAAGCACCAGTTGTAGCAAACACAGCCACGTTGCTTGATCCACCAATACTGATAGTAGCATTGCCACCGGAACTTACAACTTTGACATTTGATGTGCCGCTTTGAATACCTGTAGCATCGATACCTGTCAACAGGCTACCATTGCCCAGTACATAATTACCAGTGATGTTACCAGTTGCAGAAATCAATCCACCTGTCAAGATGTTACCACCAGTGACGTTGCCACTGGCACTCACAGTTGCGCCAGTTACCGAAGTTGCACCACTGCCACCGGCCAACACTGTTGTACCGCCTGCGGGGTTGGTAATTGTGACTGCGGTAGCATTGGCAGTAATTTGAGCGTTGCCCAAATAAATTGTGCTGTTGCTCAACCACAAATCTTTCCAACGTTGGCTTGTTGTACCCAAGTCGTATGTGATATTGGCACTAGGCGTAATGTTACCTGTCATGAACAAGTTGCCTGGAGCAAACACCGCCAAGTTGCCTGTACCGCCAATGTTGACGTTGGCGTTGCCGCCGGCTGTTTGAATATCAATACTGGTTGTACCGTTTTGTACTCTATCGCCCAAGATGTTGCCGCTCAGGGTAGCGTTACCGGTCACAGTCAAGTCACCAGTGATGCTCAATCCGCTGCCATACCAAACACCAATGTTGGCATTACCAGCCACCGAGTGTGTGATGTTGCCGCCAGAACCGTTTACTGTGACGTTTGATGTACCATTGTTGATGTTGCTTACTGAGGTAATGATACCAGTTAGTGTAGCACCGTTACCATAATAGTTTGTGGCGTATACATCGCGGAATACCTGTCCTGAACTACCGATGTCATATGCGGCATTGGCATTGACCAACATACTACCTGCAATTGATACGTTGGCAACTACGCCACCAGCAAATGCAGGACTTGATATGTCAACCCAGTATGGAGTAACACCATCAGTGATGTATTCATACAACACGTCAGTTGAAGTATTGTACCATTGCCATCCTGTTGTTGGACTGGCAGGAGGTGTTGTACTTGCTGTGTAGTTTACAATTGCTATACCGTTGGCATAGAAGAAGTTTGAAGCAGTAACATTACCACCACGGATGTTGCCTGTGGCACTTATGATGCCTGCTGTGAGCAAGTTGCCACCAGTTACATTGGCAGTAGCACTAACAAGTCCACCTGTCAATACATTACCACCAGTTATGTTGCTAGTTGCTGACACTTGACCTGCTGTGGTCAAGTTACCACCGACTACGTTGGCATCACTGGTGATTGAGCCGGTTGCTGATATCAAACCAGCAGTTGTTATGTTACCTCCTGTGACATTGCCACTTGCGCTCAGCAAACCAGTGATATACTCACCAGTTGAAGCAAATACTGCCACATTTGATGTGCCATTTACGCTAACAGTTACGTTGGCATTGGCAGCGGCAATGTTCACATTTGATGTGCCATTGTTGATGTTGGCCACGCTGGTAATAATTCCAGTTAAAAAGAAGCCATTACCATTAATATAGTTACCAGTCACGTTGCCAGTTGCACTTATCAATCCTGCTGTTAGTACATTACCGCCTGTGATATTAGCAGTTGCTGATACAATACCAGCAGTCAACAAGTTACCACCTGTAACGGTGCCAGTCATTGATGCAAGACCACCGGACAACAAGTTACCACCTGTTACATTGCCTGTTGCACTTATCAATCCTGCTGTTAGTACATTACCACCAGTGATATTGGCACCACTGGTGATTGAGCCAGTTGCCGATATCAAACCAGCAGTTGTTACGTTACCACCAGTGATGTTTCCAGTTGCTGTAATCAAACCTGCTGTGGTCAAGTTGCCACCGGTAATATTACCTGTAGCAGTAACCAAACCAGCAGTTGTTACATTACCGCCAATCACATTGGCTGTGGCGCTGAGTGTTGTACTAGAAATTACGTTGGCGCCACTGATGTTGCCGCCTGATCCACTGGTGCTGATATTACCAAATGTAGCGTTACCAGTTGCTGATACTACGCCACCAGTTAAGATATTGCCACCAGTAATGTTGGCAGTAGCCGACACAAGTCCACCAGTTAAGACATTACCACCAGATATATTGGCAGCACTTGTGATTGTACTTGTAGCACTTATCAATCCAGCAGTTAGCAAGTTGCCACCTGTAATGTTGGCAGCACTTGTGATTGTACTTGTAGCACTTATCAATCCAGCAGTTAGCAAGTTGCCACCTGTTACATTGCCATTTGCACTCAATTCACCTGTGATGTATTCGCCTGTTGTGGCAAACACTGCCACGTTGGCTGTACCGCCTACCGTAACTGCAATATTAGCATTGGTAAAGCCGGCAATGTTGCTGTTACCTGCTGTGATTGGGAAACCAGCACTGGTAGCAGTAACACCTGTTAACTGTGAACCGTTACCAATAAAGAAACTACCACTACCTGAAGTTATGTTGCCGGCGGCACTGATTAGGCCACCTGTTAATACATTACCACCAGTGATGTTTGCCGCACTTGTAATAGTCGAAGTGGCTGATATCAATCCGCCTGTTAATAGATTGCCACCAGTTACATTACCAGTGGTACTTAAACTTGTACCGGTTGCCGCACCAATGTTTGGTGTTGTAAGGTTGGCACTTGCTTTGACAATGATGTTACCGCCGCCATCAAATGCAGTTGTAATATCATCAACCTTGGCCGAAAATGTTGTACCGACTAAACTTAAACCAGCTGCGGTATTGGCTTCATAAATCTGACTTTGACTGAACTGAGCAAATGTAATATTTGATGTACCAAATGTGATTGTTCCTGTAGGTGCGTCTACAATATAAGCACTGCCTTCGTTGATAACACCACCTGTTACAAAGAAGTAGTCATTTAAACTCAACTGACTTGAACTGTTTGGACCGTATTCGTCAGCGTCAAGTGAACGCACAATGTTTGTGGCATTGGCCCAGGTATACACACCGTTGTATACTGCATTGGCTTCGTTCTTGACCAAGAT
>Ga0114970_10001957_pt1 | contig 15396 bp, 14 predicted proteins | sample M_140205_XF_Meta_FD_87030 | JGI IMG/M metagenome (GOLD analysis project Ga0114970, IMG submission 87030) | Freshwater microbial communities from Lake Montjoie, Canada to study carbon cycling - M_140205_XF_MetaG | ecosystem: Environmental > Aquatic > Freshwater > Lake | place: Lake Montjoie... | reverse complement strand
TTTTTTAAGTAGTTTTTCCACAAAGGCGAGAGGGAATTTTTTTTCCACCGCTTGCACAAGAAGGGGGGCCTCTCGCATAAAATAGGCCCCTGTATCATTGGGATCTGCTCCTTGCTCGAGAAGGATCTCTGCCATATCGAGTGAAGAAGTGAGAGGGAAGGACTTCATGGTATGACACAGTAATGTGAGGCTATGGATTCTCTGACTAGGATTGACATGATGGAGGGGAAACTCTTCCGTAAGTATGGTTTTTGCTTGGGCAGGATCTTTATAGAGAGTTTCCACAAACCGGGTGGCAATCTCCCGTCCTATCTCCTCTTGAGCAATGAGTAGGGCTTCCTGTTGGAGTCTTTTTCCCAACTCTTTTCGATTGATTCGACTCTGAAATAAGCTGGAAATGGCAGAAATCTTTTCTTGTCGGTGTTCTATGGGGAGTTTTCCCACCATTTGAGGGGGGATCCATTCTTTTGCCTTTTTGAGTTTTTGGCTGTAGGTAGTAGCTTCTTCCGAGGTGCACTTGTCTACATAGGTGTAGCAAATGTTATTTTTTTGATAGGTGTAATGCCATTTTCCTTTGGAATTGAAAATAAGGAGATCATGGTAAGTTTTCTTACCGGAGGAGAGAGTTTCGATATAAAAAATTTTTTCCACGCTGAGCTCACCAATCTCTGAGAAAATTCCGAAAATATCCAGCAGGCTCTCGTTGGGAATGGTGACTTTTTTGAAACGATGGATGGCTTCTCCGGGTTGCATCGAAACGATGGCAGATAGATTTTGTGAGTCCAATTGCAGCTCAAAATGGATATCCGTTGCATAAAGCAAGATCAGGTTTGGCTCTGTTTTAAAATACGTTTTCAGGGAAATTTTCTTTTCGGGTTGAATGGAAGCAGTCATGGTGGAGCCAATTTCCTCCGCTTGTTTATGGGGCGCTACCACTGAGAACCATGGGGAGCCAGGGTATTTAATTTGGGGTGTGGTGGAATACGTAGACTCCCGACTTAAAGAAAGTTGAAAGAGGGTTTGGATGGCTTCTTCATAGGAGATCGAGTTTTCGAAGGAAGATGCGCGATCAGTGGTAGTAGCTGTCAAAAACGAGGCAAAGTCGATATTCGTTCCTTCAAAGCCTTTGAGCTGAAGTTGATTGTTATTTTGCTCTAGAAATATCTTCGATGTAGAGGTGGGTGCATCGGTAAGGGCTGCTGTAGCAATGGCAAACGGATAGGTCTTCTCAAGAGCCCCCTCATTTTGTTGGTATACGGCTTTTGCGTTCATACCTGCAGCATAGCAGGAAAGGTAGAAGAAAAATTCCGTGGTCAGCTGGGTTTCAAAAAAGGCGAGCATTTTTCGAAACTCAGAGATATTCAAATGAGCAACAGTATTCTGTTCTTCAAGTCCTGGTGTATTTCCTCCATGCCCTTCCAAGAAAAAGGACCAGCGTACCAGGGGATGTTTTTTGGAGGGAGGGTCTTGTTTTGTGATGAAAATATGGTTGGACAAATGATCCATGAAATAGGTGGCCGTAGGATAATACGTTTTTGTGGGTATGAGATGGGGAATCTCTTCGATCCGAATGGATTCCATATGATTGACCTTGAGACCGAGGGAAAACTCCACAGGGGAGATATCTCCCTCGGGTGTATATTGAGCCACGTCTTTCGCAGAGATGTTTTCTTTGTCCAAAATTCCTTGGGGCACAAGGAGCAACAGCTCAGGGGATACTTTTTTGATGTGCCAGTGCGCATTGGTAAACCCAAAATACTGGAGCGTATGAAATACGGAGATTCGACAGGACTCTATTTTTTGAGCTGAGGGTGTTTTGTCCACCGCAGCGGCATTGAAACTATGGGCGAGGGCGATTTTTTCAGTCTCTGTATCGAGAGAGATCGCAGGAATTGGCGTAGGAGGAATGAGGTTGGCAAGGAGATCGGTAGAGACCAGGATGGGGCCTGCCTGTTGGGAGAGGGCCAGCAGAAGGGAGTTACTGAGGGCGCCTATTTTCGACTCCTTTCTTTCCGAATCATCGAGGAAAATCAAGAGGCTTTTCTGGGTATAGGTGTAGGTATATCCCGTTCCGTACATGAAGGGAGAGAAATAAAGAAGAAGGAAAAAAAGTAAGGATTTCATGAAGAGCTCCAAATGTAGAGGGAAATCTCCATTTGTATCGGCAGAGTAAAGAAAATCTGTATCTCATAGAAATAACGGGAGGGGTTTTAGGAGGGGCATTTTTGGACTTTTTTGGCGAAAAGTCAAGATGAACCCTTGGATTGAGGACGAAAATTCGGTATTCTACTCGTTTCCGATTTTTATACGAGGTGACTATGGAGTGGGTGCTGAATCAAGCCCAGACCGTATTGATGGCCGTGGTGGTCTTCTTTATCGGGACTTTTCTGCACGGCAGGATCTTTGTTCTGCGTAAGTTTAATATCCCAGAGCCCGTGATTGGGGGGCTCTTTGTGGCAGCGCTTTTTGCATTTTTATTTTACCGGTGGGGGATTGTGATCCACATCGATACGAAAATTCGAGATGATTTGATGCTCCTCTTCTTTGCTACGGTAGGGTTGAATGCCAAGCTCACCTTGTTTAAAAAAGGAGGTCCCAAACTTCTGGTATTCTTGGGGCTTGCTACCCTCTTTCTTTTGCTTCAGAACGCTGTAGGGGTATTGTTAGCGAAGCTCTTTGGGTTACATCCTCTTCTCGGTTTGATTGCAGGATCTATCACGATGACGGGAGGCCATGGTACGGGTGCCTCCTACGCCATGAAGTTTGTTCATGTAGAAGGAGCCATGGAGATTGCCATGGCGTGTGCTACTTTTGGGTTGGTGATGGGAGGATTGATCGGGGGTCCGATGGCAGAGTGGCTCATCGGGCGGTATCGATTGGCGCCTGATTCCCAGGTGAAAAACCCGGATGAAACCTTACTCCATCATGGATTTCGAGAACCTGAATTGGTCACCACGTTTTCTGTGATACGGGTGTTGGCTTTATCCTTCCTGGCTATGGTGAGCGGAAGATATTGCTATGGGCTCTTTGGGCATCTTGCCAATGTACCCGAATTTATTTTTGTGATGTTCATTGCCATTGGGTTGACCAATATCAGCTTGTTGACGAAGAAGGTGGAAGTGCAATCCCAGAGCCTTTCTCTCGTAAATATGCTGTCTCTTTCCTTATTTCTTTCCATGGCCATGATGAGTCTTAAATTGTGGCATTTGGTGGATTTGGCTCTTCCCTTGTTGGTCATTATGGTAGCCCAAGCTGTTACCATGTGTCTATTTTCGTACTATGTGACATTTCGAGTGTTAGGACGAGATTATGATGCAGTGGCCATCGTGAGTGGACACTGTGGCTTTGGATTGGGCGCTACACCCACTGCATTGGCAAATATTGAGTCTATTACCCACCGCTATGGTCCCGCTCCTTCCGCTCTATTCATTGTCCTCATCGTGGGGGCTTTTTTCATCGACATTACCAACGCCATTGTCATCCAATTCTACTTATCCTTCTTGGGATAAGCATCTTATTCATTGGGGATCATGATCCATTTATCCTTCTTGGGATAAGCGTCTGATTCATTGGGGATCATGATCCATGTATGGGCCTCTATTGGAAAATTTTTCTCGGTGAGGCTTACAGACGGTGTACCCTTACCTGATGTAGGGAGCGGTACAGAAAATAAGTATTCACTATTGTAGGTATTGCTGATTTGGTACCCGCTTCGCCCTGTATCCGAGGTGGTGGGGATTTGTTGCCAAATTGTGGAATGAGTAAGGGGAGGCCCCATGGGAGGTACACAAGGCGTTGTGGTCCATAGGCCAGATCCTGGTAGAGAGACCTTGGGTAGAGTTGAATCAGAAGATAAAGCCAAGCATAGTCCTGAGGCATCCAACTCTTTGTTTGTGAGCTGGAACTTGTTTTCGGAAATCATTCGCAGGTTCCACAGCATACTTGAAGTCTGATTGGTGCATGGATTCATGACTAGGACCCTCGGTGCGCTCGTCCCAGGCATCATGACAGCCGTTTTTGCTGTCTGGAGATCTAAGCAGAGGGAGTCCCCAAGCTCAGCATTGATCAGCTGTACCCAATTGGGGATATAAGGCTTTTCTATCGGTATAAAATCGGTTTTTGGCATCAGGGGGGCGGGTGTCAGTTCGGGGCTACTGGAAGGTGTCGTTATGGAAATAAATGGCAATACGGAGGAGACGGGAGGTAATTGAGTACTTACCGGAGTACTTACCGGAGTACTTACCGGAGTACTTACCGGAGTACTTACCGCATAAGTATCTGAGGCGCTCGTGGCGTCAAGTATGGGAAATACTGGGGAAGGTGCATCTCCGGTCCTATTTACTGCGGTAGCGGCTGTAACGATCCCCGGGGAATTGGGAGCGGTAAATCCTTTCTGAAAGAGGGAGAGAGGTACTTGGCAGGTAGCTACACTACCCAGAGCCACTAATTCTCTGCTGGGGAGTTGAGGGGTGCCTGCCATCAATGTACAAATGGCAGAGGGTACTGCCAAGGGTATGGCTGAAGTATCACTGGCTGTATAACTGCACGTGGGCACAACGGCAGTCTGTGCTTGCGACCAGCCTGGACCTACCTTGGTACAGTCCATAGGGTTTTGTGGCATAAAGGTCGGAGTCCCATTGACCATGGATAAAGAAAAAGACCCTGTATTCAAATCTGATGCTGGCGTGTTCAGGGCAGCAGCGGCTCCATTCGGATTGAGTAGGCCACCTGGAAGGTTGTTGCAACTCATGGTGACAAAAGAGAGCAGTAAATAATTCAGTTTCATGGAGACATCCTTTTTAGATATGAAGCGAGGTAACTTTCGCACGTATCGGATTTTTTTCTTCAAAGTTGAGGGAGAAAGCTAGAGAGAGGGGTAAGGGATTGAGAATATAGAATGAGTTAGACTCTGTTAGATGCCTCGAATCAAGGTTTGTCCTTGCTCGTAAATATCTTGTGCCACCTGAGAAGCGGGATAAAAGGTCCCTTGGTCTTCGAATGCCAAATCCTGTAATCGTAGGGCAGACTGTGCGGTATGGGCAATCTCCTCCCACACGGCACCGAGGAATCCGTCGTATTCCCAGCCTTGTCGGGGATAACCAAAACGTCCTTGTTCCATAAATCCCATGAACACGGCCTCGATGGGGTCTTTGCCTTGCCACTCGCATAGGGCAATGCGCACATCATCCCATCGTTCTTGGGCCAAATATCGCTCCCAAGAGTCCTTCGTGGGGTGGTTCTCGTACTGGGAAAATGCAAATTCTCCAGAGGTTAAGTCCACCGCACAGTATACATCCATCTCCGCAAGAAAACTGCGGTACCGTCGTAAAAAATGGGTGAGTACGTCTCGGCCCTTCGACGTGACTTGGTAGTGACTCCTTTGGCTCTCCACATAGCCTTGGGTTGTCATCCATTCCACCACCGGTGCCAAAAATTCCAGGTCTTCCTGCAGCGGCTCTTCCAAGTCGGTGGATGACTCCGTCAACAATTGGAGAAGATGAATCCCACAGAGCTGTCGTCTCTGTTCTTCGGATACAAAAAGATTTTGTCTAGTGGGTTGCATGTTGGGTTATCGCCTTCTGCCAAATCCTCCCCCACGGGAGCCACCAAAGCTGGGTTTGCTTTGAAAGCCGCGTTGGGAGCGGAGGGGTTGTTGCATGGGGGCTTTATAAGGGGTTGCTTGGGGGCGTGATAGGGGAGCGGGTGTCCCATAGCGAGCCGATGGGGCTGGGGTAGAGTTGCGTGCAGTCGAGAAATGGGACGGATAGGATCCGTAGGCGTAGGGAGAGGAATAGGGTCGGTGACTGCCCCATAGGTACCCGAGGATTAATCCAGAGGTCAGGGAAGGCCACATGGAGGTGTGGGTGGTAGGACCAGCAAAGTAAGGGGCATTGCCTTGGTACTGTACTGTCGCACTGCCGTTTTCTTTGGGGGTAAATGCAACACGAGCCAGTTCCTCTGTTTTTCCATTGGGGGATTGGAGGGACAGTAGGAAGCCAGCAGGGGAGGTGAGCTCTGCAACGTGAATGTAATCGGGCTTTCCATCACCGGTGAGATCCATGTCATCGCCGCGAATGTCGGAGCTGTTGAGGGCTCGCTCCAAGTCTTCCGCAGTCTTGGAGGTTTTGAGGGCTTTTTCAATTTGCTCGATGCGTAAGCGTCCTGTGGCCACGGTGGTATGCCCGGTAGAGGGAGCGGAGGAGACGGGAGATTCCACCCTTGCATACGGGGAAGGAGTACTTGATTTGCTATCAAATAAGAGAAGGTAGAGGGAGGTGGCAAACATGCCCATCACCACATACTTGAGCCAAAGATACTCTTTCATTGTAAGTTGCTTTCCAGAAGTGAGAGTTGGGTGGGAAGAATCACGGCATAGAGCCGACCCTCGTAGCTTCCATTGGACTCTCGGGTAATTTCAAGCCAGGTGTCGCCACCTTCGAATTGCCAGCAAGTGAGGAGTTCGGCTTCCAACTCGTTGCCATCGGAGCAGAAGGTGCGTTGGGTTTTTCCATTGAAAAGATAGCGAGTGCCTTTCCAGTCATAGCTCAACTCGGCATCGGGGGACAAGGCTTGCAGTTGAGATTTTCCAACAGGGAGTGCATCGAGAGGAATGACATCGAGACTGACGAGGATGCGGCCTGTCATCACAGGATGAGGGGTTACAAAATGGACCCCCTCTCCCGAATCGCTTTCAAGATAGACACGTCGCTGGAACCCCGTTTTCACGAGATGTCGTCGGGTGACCTGTAGGCTCAACCTCCGCATCTCAGGGCCAGCGTCCAGAACTTCTAAGATTGTTCCCACGGGCGCTGTATCAAGGGATAAGGCTGCTTGGGGCGAAGTAGTAGTCCGAGGCAAGGAAGAGGGCATAGCCCATGGTCTTGGAGCGCCCTCAGGGGTTTGTTCTTGTTCTGCCTCCTTCGCACGAGCGGTGAGGCGGAGATAGGCATAGCCTGTAAGACAGGATAGAAATAGCATCCAAATACCGGAGGACATGGGACTCTCCTTGGTTATTCCAGCAGGTGAGGACGAGAGGCACGAAAGGCCACTAGAGGATCTGGGGCGGAAGTACTTTTGCCACTGGATCCCAACGCTTTTTGGATTTCGTTGTCGAGGCTTTCCTGATGGGTTTTGATCTCCGTATAGGAAGCGGCAAGAGCTTCCTCTGTTTGGACTTTCTCTCGCATGCGCTCGAGCAAGGAAAGGGTCCCGTTGGTATCCACTTGGGCCAATTGTCGGTTAAGGCTGTGGGAGGTGGACGCAATCTTGGAACGCGCTTTCAAGGTGGTAAGTTCTCGCTCCCATCCTTGGATGTGGGTCTTGAGCTCTTGGATCTTGCCTTCGAGGACTTGTACACCGCCTTCTTGGGACTGCAAGCTTTTCTCGTAGGTGGTGGCTTGCAGTCGCAGCTCATCTCGTTTGGCCAAAGCTTGGCGAGCGAGGTTTTCTGCGTCTTCGAGAGGCAGGTGGCCAGATTGGGCTTTTTGCAGCAAGGCTACGGCCTTTCCCTCGTAGGAAGTCGCTTGTTCCTTGCGCTCTTGCATCTCTTTGCGCGCTTGAATGAGGACCGCTTTGGCTTGGGCCAAATTCTCGTGACTGGTACTGAGTTGTTTTTTTAAATCCCGGATGCCCTGTTCTGTCATTTTGACAGGATCTTCCATTTTATCGAGGGCAGAGTGACTGGCCGCGGAAAAAATCCGAAATAGGCGGCGGAAAAAACCGAACATGGATGAAACTCCTAGAAGGGAAAGAGGCAAAACGAAAAAGCCTCCCGACTCTACCACAATTTCTTCGACTCGTCTCTAGCTGGCGCAGTTTCCCGGATTGCGAACGATGAGATGACGCAGTTGGTTCTCCTTTTCCACCCATTGGGCGGCATCTTCAGGTTCTACGCCGCAGGCAGCCAGTACTTCTGCGAGAACCTTCTGGCGGCGATCCATGTGAACGGGTTTGATTCCCAGGGGCGCGTGGGCCACGGGAATGGGTTTGCCTTGGTACAGGCTGGTGTCATCCCCTAAGAGACGGAGGGTGAACTCCAGCTGACGGGCGATGAGGGTGGCTTTATCCTTGGCAAAGAAGAAATGAGACAAAAGGGGGTCTTCAAAGAGACGGTCGTATAGGCATTCGATGACGTGCTGAATGCGGGTCTTGCCAATTTTTTCGTAGAGTTGCATCGTGCGAATTCTTTCTGTACTGTGAGGGCAGATATATACCGATCGCGTTTGATTTGCGAGGAGAGCCTGCGATGTCAGTTCGTACGGAAATGGATAGCATGGGTGCGGTGGAAGTGGAAGCCTCTGTGTACTGGGGCGCTCAAACTCAACGCTCTTTGGAGAATTTTACCATTGGGGGGCATCGGTTTACGCGGCCCATGATCCGCGCCATGGGATTGGTAAAAAAAGCCTGTGCCTTGGTGAATCAAGATTTGGGCAAACTGGATGGGAGCAAAGTGGCGCTCATCACCCAAGTGTGCGATGAAGTCATCGAAGGGAAACTCGATGATCATTTCCCCTTGGTGGTGTGGCAAACGGGATCGGGCACTCAAAGCAATATGAATATCAACGAGGTGGTTTCTAACCGAGCCATCGAGTTGGCTGGGGGAAAGATGGGGAGCAAAACCCCCATTCACCCTAATGATGACGTGAATAAGTCCCAGTCATCCAACGATACATTTCCTACCTTCATGCATGTGGCCACCATTTGTGAGTTGGAATCCGCGCTATTCCCCTCCCTGGAGGCTTTCGAAAAAGCCCTCTGGGATAAGTCCGAGGCTTTTGCTTCGATTGTAAAAATTGGACGCACCCATTTGATGGATGCCACCCCCTTAACCTTGGGGCAGGAAATCAGTGGCTATGCGGCCCAACTGGCGGCGTGCAAACGGGACATCCGCAAGGCCATGGAAGGTGTCTACGAGTTGGCGTTGGGCGGTACCGCGGTGGGCACGGGACTCAATACCCATCCGGAATATGCGGAGCGTGTGGCGAAGAAATTGGCGGAGCTCACGGGGCATCCTTTCGTTACGGCACCCAATAAGTTTGCTGCCCTTGCAGCCCACGATGCACTGGTGGCATTGAGTGGGATGTTACGTACGTTAGCGGTGGCCTGCATGAAGATTGCCAACGATCTACGATTGCTGGCCAGTGGGCCGCGTTGTGGGTTGGGGGAACTTCATCTTCCAGAGAACGAACCGGGTAGCTCCATTATGCCGGGGAAGGTGAATCCCACCCAGTGTGAGTCATTGACTATGGTAGCGGTACAGGTATTGGGTAATGATGCCACCATCGCCTTTGCGGGAAGCCAAGGGCATCTTGAGCTTAATGTGTTTAAGCCGGTGATGATCCACAATGTTCTCGAGTCCATTCGATTGTTGGCAGATGGATGTCGAAGTTTTCGGCTGCATTGCGTGGAGGGGATGGAGGCCAATCGAAAGGTGATTCAATCTCATCTCGAGAATTCTTTGATGTTGGTTACGGCCTTAAACCAAGTGATTGGCTATGACAAGGCTGCCAAGATTGCCAAAAAAGCGTGGACCGACGGGTCGACCTTGAAGGTTGCAACCTTGGCCTTGGGGTTTCTCACAGAAGCGGAATTTGATGAGCATGTGAATCCCTTGGAGATGACACACCCTTAGTTTTTTCCGGAGGCGTTCCTCCTCTGTCGGCTGCCCTTGGCTAGATCTTGCCCCTATCCATACCTTGCGTGCGTATCCCCCTGTAAAACTGGAAATATATCGCTTGGGCGCAAGAAACCATGGAGTAATTCAGTGTCTCGGAATTCTCCTCTGCAAAATCTATTCAAATTTTGTACTTGTTATTTCCCTCGATATAGTTATGGTGTCGCGAAACATAATTATATCAAGGAAAAGGTGTTTGATGAAGCAAGTGGTAGGTCTTTTGTTTTTTTTCTATTTGCTGGGCAGTTATGCCTCGCTTCAAGGCCAAGGGTTGCTTTTTGGCGTATTTTATACAGAAAATCCGCATACAGAAGAAATCGAAACGTTCCTCTCCTTATCGTCGCCAAAAGATTCTAAAGGAAAAAAAGAAAATTTTTCCTTTAGCTTACAGGGACATAAACTACATGTTATTTCCACTGAATCCGAAACCATTGTTTCTTTGGGGCCTGTCATTTATCAACCGGAGAGTGGTTTACTTGGGTTGCAAGTATTGAAATCTCAGAAAGAGTCTGGAGGCCCAGTTTATCGCCAAACTTTTTCTTTGGATGGGTATCTTAAGGCAAATCAAGCTCTTTCGAAGTTGTACAGAACGGAGATGGGATTTGAGGCATTATCGGATGGGTATTCTGTTCGAATTACCTTGAAAAATCAGGGAATTTTTCAGATATCGAGTGCCCGAGTCGAACTAACCAGCGATTATACCCAGAGTTATAGCACCCATGTCATGAAAAAAGAAGGAGAGGGATTTTCTGTTGTCATCGATTCCCTTGATCGCAATGTATCCTATCAATATTCCATTCACTATTGCGGCAATCAACCAGGGTTTGAGACAGAAGTTTTGACACATCAGGAGTCTCATCTTTATGACTGCTTTCAATTCCAGTTGGGGAGTATTTCCTCTACGCCAGAAAAAGCTATCTTAGATAAGTTAGAGACGTTGCAGAAGAATCGACAGGATAGGCTAGAGGAGTATGAAATCGATCAGTTGAGGAAATTTCGGGCTGCAGGGCATCAAATTGTGGTCAGCCTCACTACGTCTCCTGCTCGTCTGGCTCATGTCCCTTATGTGCTCGGCACCATGGATTTTTCCTATGTGGACAAACTTATTTTGGTTCTTCCCGTTGGATTTGGTCCACAGCTACAGCCATATGAAACTTCGCTGGTACAACAGATTGAAGCCGACTTGATAAAGAAGTATGGGAATCGAGTGATTATCTTGCGACCGAGGGAAGATCTAGGTCCTATTTCAAAAATTTTGCCTACTGCAGACTACCTCTACTCCGAAGGTCATCAAATTTCAGAGCAAAGTGTATTGATCAGTTTGGATGACGATATGAGTTATCCTCTTCACATGATCCATCATCTCGCATATCTTGAATCCCTGCCTATGCATGAAAGAAGCGTGATCAGCGGCTCTGGTCAGGATACTTCCCATTGGAATGTGTCTCCTTTTGGATGGCCGAAAAAGCAGAATCAATGTGATGCAGCCAATGAAGCTTTGACAGAGTGCGATGTGGTAGAAGGGTTTGCTGGAATTTCGTATCGATTGATTCATTTTAAGAACCGAGAAAAATTGCGAAAGTGGAGTCAAATCAGCCCCTTTTGCCGTAATGCAGATGATTGGGTATTAAGTTATTTCCTTGCTAAGGAAGGGATTTCGAAATATCGGATTACAGATTTCTCTGAAGCGAGCATTATTTCCCATTCTATTCAAGAACTTCCCTTTGGTCTTAGAAGTGATGCTCTTCATCGAGGCGCGCGGACCCCTGGCATCACGGCCCCTCGAAATGCATTGGAAGAGTCGTGGTCACATATGAACAAGGAAATTGTTAACTATCAACGCTGTCATGAAACATTGATCCATCAGGAGTATGGATCAATGTTTCATGAATTGAGGTAGGCGGTAGAAGGTTAAAAAGGGGCTCGCCTTCGAAGGCCTTTTTTTAGTTCCTGCATATATATTTCTTCGGGCATTTCTTTGGCCCCCAGGCTTTTCAAGTGGGAAGTCATAAACTGGCACTCGAGCAAGGTGAATTTCTGGTTTCGTAGATGCTCCACCAGGTGGAATAAGGCCACCTTCGAAGCATTGGGATATCGGTAAAACATCGATTCTGCAAAGAAAATGGAGCCAAAGTGGACACCATAGACCCCTCCCACCAGATCTCCCTCATGCCACACCTCTACCGAGCGGGCTTGCCCTTCCTCATGTAAGGCCTGGTAGGCTGTTTTCATTTCTGCGTTAATCCAGGTGGTTTGTCGAGTGCCACAGAGGGTCATGACATGATCGAAGGCTTGATCGTAGGTGACAGTAAAGGTATTTCGCTTTACAATCTTTCGAAGAGATCGAGACAGATGGAATCCATCTAAGGGTAGCACGGCCCGTGGATCAGGACGGAACCATAGGATGGTGCCTGATTCATCTGGCATGGGAAAATATCCTTGTGCATAGGCAGCATACAAAACATCTGGGGTCAGTGTTAGTTGCATGGATGAACCAAGTAAAGAAGTTATGCGTATTGGATATCTTGGTTTCACTCTAACAAAATTCTCATCTTTGTCTATTCCGATCATCCTCTGGCAGTTTTCGGTGCGTACGGTTTTTTGTGGGGCAATGGTATGAAAAAGAAATGGAAGCAAGCGAAAGGGTGGATGGTTCGATGGATGGTATTCCTTGTGGCATGGGTGTTACACAAGACCTATCGCATTCGATGTGAAGGACTTGATAATCGAGACGTCGCCCGTACCTTCCATCCAAAGGGGGTTTATTGTGTGGCGGTGTGGCACGAATTTGCCTTGCCCTGCATTCTTGCTGCTTCAGGAACTCCCCACTGTATTTTGATCAGTGCCTCTCAGGATGGGAGTTTGGCTGATTTATTGGCACGAAAATTTGGATTTTTTACGGTACGGGGGAGCGCCTCTCGCAAAAGTACGGAAGCAATATTGGGTCTTCATCGATATTTGGAGAAAGGTGTGCCAGCAGCTTTTACGGTAGATGGTTCAAGGGGGCCCCGTCATAAGTGTAAGCCCGGGGTTTTGCGTACAGCACTCCATGCAGGTTGTGCGGTAGTGCCTGTTTCTATTGCCATAGATCGAGCCTATGAGCTCGGGAGTTGGGATCGGGCGAAGATCCCAAAGCCCTTTGCTCGAATTGTGCTGCAGTATGGAAGCCCCCTATGGCCCGAAACCTTACAAGGGGAAGAGGCGAAGGCCCTCTATGCCATTGAACAAGCGCTGCATCAAACAGAAAGGGAAGCCAATGCGTGGATATAAGGAGGCAGGCGATTAGAGGTTGGCAGCTGCATCGGCATATCTAGCGACCCCGATGGCCTGTATTTCTTCGGAAAAGGCCAACTCCATGGCTTGCTGTTGGAGGCGTTGTTCGATGTGGTTTCGATATTGACGCAAGTCTGTATTGTCTTCCATCTCGAGTTGCGCATCTATATGCATAAGTGCTGTCTCAAATTCTTGCAAATTTATATAAGGGGGAATCAATTTTCTATGGATCTGGTGGATTTTCTGTTGGACCTTGCGAAGGTATCTTCGGTTTTCATGGAGCTCAATTTTTGCTTCTTTCAACAAGAGGAGAGCTGATTCATAGCTCGTTGCCATATGAGCCCACCTTCCTCTTGTGTCAAATATAGATCCCATCTGCTCCAAATTTTCTATCGCCACAAACTTCATCCGTAAGGGCAGTTCCATCTCTGGATGAGCGTTCTGCCAAGTTGAAATCATGTTTTCAGCCGCATAGAAATACCGCAATGCAATCATTTGGAACGCGTCATTATGCGCTGGGGCAGGTTGTTGTGTGAGGATATTTTTGCCAAAAGAATGGAAACGTGCGGCTTCATGTAAAAGGGCATTGTCCTCTGCGCCTTGGGCTATGAGATTGATGCCTAGAGAAAGAAAAAGATAAGAAAGTGATAAAGCGATGCGCCGCATAAAAGAACCTCGATGGTGTAAAACATGGTGGGACATCTATCATATAAAAAACAGGCTGTATAGAGATCTTGGGAGGTTATAGAGCCCAGCGAAGGGGGACTTCAATCTCATTTAGAGAGAGCATGCGTCCCTTTTCATCTTGCTTGCATTGGGACATCGCTACACGAGAATCATGGGTATAAAAGAGGTACCAATTTTCTTGGCAAGCTGGTGTATAGATGTCCTTTTTTTCGTCGATGAGTTTTTCAGGGAATCGGTCATATCCCATGGTGATGGGGAGGTGGAGCCAGCTGAGACCGGGGATCAAATCTCCACAAAAAAATACGGAATGGGTATCCCCTTGCAGGAGGGTGTGCATATGACCGGGGGTATGTCCGTGGGTAAAGTAGAAAGAAATGCGATCTTGCAGAGGGCCTGGGATTTTTCCTTGGGCATCGGAATGATCGATCTGGAGCAGGCGACCGGAGTCGAGCAAGAGGGGTGCCAACTCAGGAATAAACGAGGCACGATCTCTCAGGTGCGGTTGTTGGGCGCGCGTGAAAGACTCTGTACCTACTACATATGTGGCTTTGGGAAATAACAATCGAGTGGGAGAAGTCGAGAAGGGGGAGAGAAGACCCCCTGCATGGTCGAAGTGCAGATGAGACAAGATAACCATATCGATCTCTGTTTCCTTGATCCCTAAGGCAGCAAGGTTTTCTAAGAGTCGATGTCGTTCGGGGGTTTGAATGCCGTAGCGTTCGGCCATCTTGGGTTCGAAGAAAGCACCGATCCCGGTTTCACACAGGATCTTTTGCCCTTCGCATTCGATGAGGAGGCATCTACATGCCAACTCAATTCGATTTTCCGCATCGGGAGGCAACCATCGTTGCCAGAGAGCTTTGGGGGCATTGCCAAACATGGCGCCCCCATCCAAACGCTGTCGGTTCCCTTCCACGGCTGTGATGGAAACTTCCATAGCACCCCCTTGCGGGTTGGATTATTTCGTCAACTTGCCTTCTTTGAAGTCTACATGCTTTCGAACGCGAGGGTCATACTTTTTCAAGAGCAGTTTGTCTTTCCCTTTTAGTTTATTCAAAGTGTAGTAGAATCCGGTCCCAGCTGTGGAAACGAGCTTAACTTTTTCGCGGCGATTTGACTTTGCCATTTCTAGTCCCTCAATAATGCACAAAAACAGATCCAGGATTCTATATGAAAAATAGCCGAAATCAAAGCAGAAAGCGCATTTCCTTTGGATTTTTCCTCCATTTTCTGCCGATTGTTTCGGGGATTTTGGGGAGTGGGGGGCTTTTCGGGGGGGAGTTATCTCAGGTTCGAAGCTCTATTTTCAAGATTTTGGTATGGAAAGCGCCTTTCCATGTGCGACAGCCCTGGCAGCGGGAAAAGGCAGAGGTAAGTGTAGGATCTGGATTTTATGTGGGAAAAAATCAGATTATGACCAATGCCCATGTGGTGGCAGATGGGATTCAGGTATTGGTCCAGCGGGATGGAGACAGCCACCCCCGGCCGGCGCGGGTATTGTTTGTGGCTCATGATTGTGACTTGGCTTTGCTCGCTTTGGATACCCCATTGGCGGAGAACCAGGCGACTTCCTTGCGGTTGGGGGGGGTCCCCCCGTTGCAGACGCCTGTGTTTGTGGTGGGGTATCCCGTGGGGGGAGACCAGTTGTCGGTGACTACAGGGACGGTGTCGCGGTTGGAGTTTCGGCGCTATGTGCATCCAGGGGTGCAGGAACATTTCACTATGCAGGTGAGTTCTGCCATTAATGCGGGAAATAGTGGGGG
>Ga0114970_10001953_pt1 | contig 15426 bp, 10 predicted proteins | sample M_140205_XF_Meta_FD_87030 | JGI IMG/M metagenome (GOLD analysis project Ga0114970, IMG submission 87030) | Freshwater microbial communities from Lake Montjoie, Canada to study carbon cycling - M_140205_XF_MetaG | ecosystem: Environmental > Aquatic > Freshwater > Lake | place: Lake Montjoie... | reverse complement strand
TGCGCGATGCGCTGTACGCGCACCTGCTGCGGTTGCCGATGAGCTGGTTCACCGCGAACAAGGTGGGTCAGGTGATCTCGCGCATGCTCACCGACACCACGAACGCGAAGGCGGTCGTCACCGAACTCGTCACGCGTTCGATCTGGAGCACGGCGCAGGTGGTGTCCACCATCGCGATCATGTTCGCGGTGTCGTGGAAACTATCGCTGGCCTCGTTGGTGGTGGTGCCGCTCACGGTGCTCTCGCTGCAGCCCGTGTTGCGCAAACTGCGCAAGGGGCATCGCCGCATGGGCAACGAGCAGGGCGAGATCACCAGCATGGTGCAGGAGGTGGTGAGCGGCATTCGTCTCATCAAGTCGTACGGCGCCGAAGTGCGCGAAGAGCAGCGTTTCGTGACGCGCAATGCCGCGTTCGCGAAAGGCTACGTGCGCATCGGGCGCTTGGCGCTGATGTCGGGTCCGGTCACCGAAACGCTCGGCGCCGTCATGGCCGTTGCCATTCTCTGGTTCGGCGCGCGTCTCGTGCTGGTCGAGAAGTCGCTCGACGGTGCGCTGCTGGTGACCTTCCTGATCTGGGTCATGCGCCTGCTGCAGCCGCTGAAGCAGCTGTCGCAGGTGCCGGCGGCGGCGCAGCAGTCGCTGGCCAGTGCCGAGCGCATTTTCGAAGTGCTCGATGCGCCCACGGAAACGGCCGCCGATCGGGGCACGCTCACGGCCCCCACCTTCTCTGCGTCGCTCGAATTCGATCACGTGTCGTTCGCGTACGGCGACGATGCGCCGGCGTTATCCGATGTGTCGTTCTCGGCGCGTAAGGGGGAAGTCGTTGCACTCGTGGGCGCGAGTGGCGCCGGGAAGTCCACGCTCATCGATCTCTTGCCGCGCTTCCTCGAACCCACGAGCGGCCGGATCACGCTCGACGGCGTCGACCTGCGCAGCATCACGCTCGACGCGTTGCGCTCCCTCACCGGCATCGTGAGTCAGGATACGGTGCTGTTCAATGACACCGTGCGTGCCAACGTCGCCTTCGGTCGCACCCAAGTCACGCAAGCCCAGCTCGATGCGGCGGCGCGCGCCGCCAACGCCATGGCGTTCATCGAGGAACTGCCCGAGGGGTGGGACACCAATCTCGGCGAGCGTGGCTCGCGCTTGTCGGGTGGCCAGCGTCAGCGTCTGGCCATCGCGCGGGCGTTGTTGTCCGATCCGCCGATTTTGATTCTCGACGAAGCAACGTCGGCGCTCGACGTGGAGAGCGAACGGTTGGTGCAGGAAGCGATTGACCGCCTGCTGGCAGGGCGCACCGTGTTCGTGATCGCGCATCGACTCGCCACCATTCAGCACGCCGATCGTATTCTCGTGCTCGAGCGCGGGCAGCTCGTGGAGCAGGGTACGCACGCCGACTTGCTGGTGCGTAATGGCGCGTATGCGCGCCTGCATGCGCTGCAGTTCCATCGCGGCAACGACTGATCGATGCGCGTCCTCGTGCTCACGACGGCCGCCTCGTGGACGTCTGGCGTCCGCTTACTGATCACGCTCGGCGCCGAGCTCGCTGTGCGTGGTGACATCGTCACGGTGGCCTGCCTGAGTCGCGGCCCACTCGAGCGCGTCGTCGAGGCCACGTTCCCGCGTCTGGCCGTGCGCGGCATTGCTGGACAGGGCCCGATTGCGCGCCTCCGCAGTGCGCGTGGCATCGTGGCCGCGTTACGTCCGGACGCCGTGTTGGTGCAAAGTGAGTCCGATAGTCTGTTGGCGGCGATGGCCACGGGGCGGCGCGGTGGGGTCGTTCGGCGCTGGTCGATCGGTGAGGATGCACCCCATCGGCAACCGGCGTCGGGCACGTGGCGTACCCGATTGGCCGGCAGTCGCACCCGCCTCACGTCGTGGGGACGCGACCCGATCGCCGTCAGCTGGCCCGAGCCCTCGTCACGCCACGCGCGCGAGGATGTGCCATCAAAGGCCGTGCCGACGGCGTTGTGGATCGTGCCACCGGGGGAACACGATGAGCACACTGCCGTCGCGCTGCGGGCGGCGGCAGGGTTAGCCGGTCGGTACCCGTTACTGCGCATCGTGCTGCTTGGCGAACTCGCCGCCCTGCACGCCACGCGAATACACGCAGCCTCGCTCGGCCTCACCCCGTTCGTGCAGGTCGCGCCGATTGATACGCTGCTGCTGGCGGACGACATCGATGCGGCTGCCGTGTGGGTCACTGCCGACGGCGACGACGGGGCCATCGCCACCATTGCCGCCATGCAACGGGGCATTCCCGTCGTGGTGCCAGCGGCCCTCTCGTTTGCGTCGATGGTGGCGTCGCGCATCACCGGCTTCGTGATGCCCGCTGGCGATATTCCGACGATCGTCGCCGAGTTGGCGAGGGTGATGTCGGATCGCCATGAGTACGAGGCGATGGGCGATGCCGGGAGGGCGCGCGCCGCGCGCTTGCATGGCTGGCCGCAGTTCGTCGATGGCGCCGCCGAGCTGTTGTCGCGGGCCTCGGGGTCGCGCGTCGCGTCGTCGGCCCTACCCTCGATGATGACGTCGGTATGAGGACGTCATGAGTTCGGTCGCGCCCGTAGCACCGCCCGTAGCACCGCCCGTAGCACCGCCCGTAGCACCGCCCGTAGCACCGCCAGCGGGGAACGCCGCGTGGGCGCGTGTGCGCGTCGATCGGCGGGCCCGCCTTGGGCTTGGCGTGATTACCGTGCTGATCCTGGCGGCGCTGTTGGCTCCATTCATCGATGGCGCCGATCCGATTCAGATCAATCTGCGCAACGCACTGCAGCCGCCCAGCGGCGCCCACTGGTTCGGCACCGATGCGCAAGGACGCGACGTGTGGTCACGCTTGGTCCACGGTGCCCGCATCTCGCTCTTGGTGGGTCTGGCGTCGCAGGGGATTTCGTTGTCGATCGGGCTCGCCCTTGGTCTCGTGGCCGGATATCGTGGCCAGTGGACGGAGGAGATCATCATGCGACTCGCTGATGTCACGCTGGCGTTCCCATCGCTGCTGCTGCTCATCGCGATGGCGGCCGCCTTCGAGCCCTCGCTCACGGTGGTGTGCACCGTGATCGGCGTCGTCGGCTGGGCCGGCATGGCCCGGCTGGTGCGAGGGCAGGTGCTCGTGGTGCGCGAGCTGGAGTACGTGCAGGCGATGCGTGCCCTCGGGGCGCGCGATCGTCGCATTCTGCTGCGTCATGTGCTGCCGAATGTGATCGCGCCCGTCGTGATCGCGGCGACGCTCGGCATTGCCGGCGCCATCATGGCCGAGGCGGCGTTGTCGTTCCTGGGACTCGGCGTGCAACCGCCCACGCCCAGTTGGGGCGCGATGATCGCCGATGGCCGCGATTTGTCGCAGCTGCGGCATGCGCCGTGGACGAGCCTGGCACCGGGGCTGGCGATCGGTGTCGCGGTGCTCGGTTTCAATCTCCTCGGCGATGCGCTGCGGGATGCCCTCGACCCACGCGGCGCCCGTCGCCTGCCATAAGGCTGTTGTCTCGTCTCACCCGCACGCGGCCCTCCCCGATGAGTACATCATGACCACATCGCACGACGTCGCGGCCCTTCGCGCCCGCGAGTACGCCTGGATGGCCAACGATCCGGCGATCTTCCTGAATGCCGCCAGCGTGGGGCCGATGCCAGCCGCGGCGGTGGAGGTGGCGAATACGTGGAGCCGCATGCGGGCGCAGCCGCACTTGCTGCCGTTTCAGTGGATGCTCGATGCCGCCTCGACCGCGCGCGCGCAGTTCGCGGCGCTGGTCGGTGCCGACGCCGACGAGATCGCCCTCATGCCCAACACGACCTATGGGCTGAATCTCGCGGCGCGGGCCCTGCCGCTGCGCCCCGGCACGATGCTCACCTTCGACGGGGAGTTTCCAAGCTGCGTATATCCCTTTCAGTCCTTGGGGTCGCGCGGCATCACCCTCGAGCTGATCCCGCGGAAGCACGGGCTCCCTGACGAAGACGCACTGGTGGCAGCGATCGCGCGCCCCGACGTGGTGGCGGTGGTGGTGTCATGGGTGCAGTTCGCCACCGGCTATGTGGCCGACCTCGCCCGGATCGGTGCCGCCTGTCGTGAACGCGGCGTGTTCTTCATCGTGGACGGCATTCAGGGCTGCGGGGTGCGACCGATCGACCTCCACGCGCTGCCCATCGACATTTTCGCCAGCGGCGCCCAGAAGTGGCAGCTCAGCCCGTGGGGCACCGGCTTTGTGTACGTGCGGCGCGAGCTGGTCACGGCCATTGACCCGATCGACGTGGGCTGGGCGTGTATGAAGTCCTCTACCGACTACACCCGTCTCACCGAGTACGACTACGACTTCTTCGACGATGCGCGGCGGTTCGAAGTCGTCACCCTGGCCTATCAGGATTTCGCGGTCGCCAATGCCTCGACCCGGATGTTGCTCGACATCGGGGTGGACGCGGTGGCCGCCCACATCGCGTCGCTCGGCACGAGGATCGTGGAGTGGGCCCAGTCGCGCCCCGATGTCCGGCTGGTCACGCCTGCCGATCCGGCACGGCGGGCCGGCGTGATTTCGTTCGCCTCCGATTCGCTGGCGGCAATGGCCGCACGGCTGAGTACGGCGCAGATCACGCATACCGTCCGGGAGGGCGCCATCCGCCTGTCACCCCACTGCTACAACACGATGGCCGAGGTTGAGCGAGTGCTAGATATTCTTGACAATTAGATACTAGCCTATTGGACCTTGAGTCCGAACCTGCCATTATTTATTATGGTGTCGAACTCATCCAATGGCCTTCGGGCGTCACTCGCCGACCGCAGCGTGGCGGAAGCGCTGCGGTCCTGTGCGATGTTGCTCGGATGTCCGGTCGGCTATCTGGAACGGCATCGGGTGGGGACCGTCGAACGGCTCGTTGCCGACCAGCGGGTGGTGCGGACGTTCGTGCGTGACGCGGTTGGTCTGGTCTCCGTCCCGTGTAAGGAGGAGGTCGACCTCGGGCTCGAGCCGGCCGAGGTGGAGGAGTTGATCTCGCTCACGCGCCTCGAGGCCTCGCCCGGTTCCGTGGTGGCACTCCGCACCGCGCGGTTGATCGTGAGCGAAGCCTCGGCCGCCATCGAATTGCTCGACGAGTGTACCCTCTCGCCCGAGCCGAGAGTCGCCGGTATGCTGGTCTACGATCCGCGCCGCGACATCCTCGACATGCTGCGCCATGACGTGTCGCCGGATGAATGGAACGAAGGCGGCGGCAACCTCGATTCGCCGCATCGCGTTGGCGCGCTGCAGGGCGGTGTGCTGGTGGCGTTAGCCACCGTTGAAGCCCCCGAGGGACGGTTGGTCCGTATCCGGGTCCTCGTCTCGCCGCGCCATCGTCGCATGGGCTATGGACGCGCGGTCGTTCACGCCCTCGTGCGCCACGTGCTGAGTCAGGGATTTATCCCTGTCGTGCGTCTCGCCGTTGGCGCTCTGGCCGCGCGCGCGCTGGCCAGCGCCGTGGGGTTTGTGAGCTTCGCGTGCGCGCTGACGCTGCACGTGACGAGCGTTGAGGTGGTCGTGTCGGCAGAAACGTGAAACTGCCCGCGCTGAAACTGCCAAAAGCTTAGGAAGCAGGAAGGAGGGTTTCGGGAAGGAGGACGCAGCAACCGCGCGTCATAATCCTGCCCCCTCCTTCCTGGCAACCTCCGCCCTGCCCCCTAAGCAGTTGGCCGTTCAGCTCTCGAAGTAGTTGTGCGTCTCCGCTGCCCCACCCGGATGCACCACGGCGCCGTAGCGCGCGGGGCTCACCGTCTGGGCATACCGCCAGATTGCGCCCGACTGGAAGTCGTGACGGCGTGGTGCCCATAAAGCGTGGCGCGCGGCGAGTTCCTCGTCGGACAGCCGCACCGACATCGTCCCGGCGTTCGCATCGATGTCGATGATGTCGCCATCGCGCAGCAGGCCGATCGGACCACCCAATGCGGCTTCCGGGCCCACGTGGCCGATGCACAAGCCCCGCGTGGCCCCACTGAACCGGCCGTCGGTGATGAGCGCGACTTTGTCGCCCATGTCCTGCCCGTAAATCGCGGATGTCGTGGACAGCATCTCGCGCATGCCGGGCCCGCCGCGCGGTCCCTCGTAGCGGATGATGAGCACGTCGCCGGCCGCGTAGCGTCGTTCAGTCACGGCGGCGAACGCGTCTTCTTCACTGTCGAATACGCGCGCCGGACCGCTGAAGACGCGCATCTGTAGGCCGGCCACCTTCACGATCGCGCCATCGGGCGCGAGGTTGCCGCGCATCCCGACCAGGCCGCCCGTCATCGAGATCGCGCGCGACACCGGCATCACCACATCCTGCCCCTCGGGGAGCACCACGTCGGCCAGATTCTCGGCCAGCGTGCGCCCCGTGACCGTGATGCAGTCGCCGTGCAGATAGCCGCCGTCCAGCAGGGCCTTGAGAATGATCGATACCCCGCCGATCTCGTGCACGTCCTTCGCGAGGTACTTGCCCCCCGGCTTGAGGTCGGCCAACAGCGGCGTGCGCGCGAACACTTCGGCCACGTCGAACAGGTCGAAGGCGATCCCGGCTTCGTGCGCCAAGGCCGGCAGATGCAACGTGGCGTTCGTGCTGCCGCCCGTCGCCGCCACCACCGCCGCCGCATTCTCGAGAGATTTGCGCGTCACGATCTGGCGCGGACGCGGCCCATCGCGCAGCAACCGCATCACCGCTTCGCCGGCTCGTTCGGCGTAGATATCACGCGACTCGAGTACGGCGGGCGGACTGGCTGAACCGGGCAGCGCGAGACCGATCGCTTCCGACACGTAGGCCATGCTATTGGCGGTGTACTGTCCACCACAGGAGCCGGCGCCGGGGCAGGCCACCTTCTCGAGCGCGGTGAGTTCCTCGAGCGTCATCTTGCCGGCGGAGTGTTTGCCAACGCCCTCGAACACATCGAGCACTGTGACGTCGCGCCCTTGGTAGCGACCGGGCATGATGGAGCCGCCGTACAGGAACACCGAGGGCACATCGAGGCGCACCATGGCCATCATGAGGCCGGGCAGTGCCTTGTCGCAGCCGCCGATGGCGACCAGCGCGTCGTAGGTGTGGCCGCGTACCGTGAGTTCAACCGAGTCGGCAATCGTTTCGCGGCTCACCAGCGACGACTTCATGCCGGCGTGCCCCATGGCGATGCCGTCGGTGACCGTGATCGTGGTGAACTCCCGCGGCGTACCGCCGGCGGCGGTAACGCCGCGCTTGGCGGCCTCGGCCTGACGGCGCAGCGAGATGTTGCATGGTGCCGCCTCATTCCAGCTGGATACGACACCGACGATCGGCTGTGCGATCTGCGCTTCGTCGAGGCCCATGGCGTAGTAGTACGAGCGATGCGGTGCACGCTCGGGGCCTACCGTCGTGTGACGGCTCGGGAGCTTCGACTTGTCCATGCGGTTGGGTACTCGGAGGGGTGGAAACCTGCCAGAACAGGGCGCGTCGCGCGCGCCTACGGGACCTGCACCAGCCCGAACTCGCGTGCGCCCTTCTTGAGCAGCAGATGACGGCCGCGCAGAAGCCGGTCCTCACCGATCATGCGATCGGCGGCGGACAGCTTCGTGCCGTTGATGCTGACGCCACCCTGTTCGAGCAGCCGCTTCGCGGCCCCGCGCGATGCCGCCACGCCGAGGGCCGTCAGACACTCGTATACGTCGATCCCCTCGGAAAGCGCTGCGCTATCGGCGGGAGCCGCATACGTCGCGAACGGAATCTCGAGGCGCAACGCGTCGAGCGCCGCGTCAGACAACCCCTGCGGATCGGCCTTGTCGAACAGCAGCGCCGACACTTCCTGCGCCACGCGAGCGGCCTCGGCGCCATGCACGCGCGTGGTCACGTCGGCGGCCAGCGTGCGCTGCGCTTCGCGCTGCTCGGGCGTGGTTCGCACCGACTGATCGAGCGCTTCGATGGTGTCGCGATCCAAGAGCGTGAAAAAGCGCAGGTACCGCGAGACGTCGCGGTCGTCGGCGCCGATCCAGAACTGATAAAACTTGTACGGCGACGTACGCGCGGGATCGAGCCACACCGAGCCGCCACCGGTGCTCTTGCCGAATTTCGAGCCGTCGGCGTTGGTGATCAGCGGGAACGTAAGTGCGTTGGCGTCACCGCCCGTGGTGCGACGGATCAGCTCCAGACCGGCCGTGATGTTGCCCCACTGATCGCTGCCGCCGATTTGCAGCGTCACGCCCTCGCGTTGATGCAGCTCGAGGAAATCGTGCGCCTGCAGCAGCATGTACGAGAACTCGGTGAACGACAGCCCGCCCTCGAGCCGCGACTTCACGGAGTCCTTGGCCAGCATGTAGTTGATCGAGAAGTGCTTGCCGGTATCGCGTAGGAAATCGAGCAGCGATAGCTTGGCGAGCCAGTCGGCGTTGTTCACGAGCTTGGCCGCGTTCGGTCCCTCAAAGTCCAGGAACTTGGCCAGCTGCAGTCGGATCGCGTCGGCGTTCTCGGCGATCTGTTCCAGCGTCTGCAGCGTGCGTTCGCTGCTCCGACCGCTGGGGTCGCCGATCATACCCGTGCCGCCGCCCACCAGGGCAATGGGGCGGTGGCCCGCCCGTTGCAGGTGCACGAGTCCCATCACGGGGACGAGGTTACCCACGTGCAGGCTCGACGCCGTCGGGTCGAATCCGCAGTAGCCGGTGACCTGACCCGCCGCGAAGGCGGCCGGGAGGCCCTCGGTGTGCTGGAACAGCAGCTCGCGCCAGGCGAGTTCGGAAATCGGGGCGGATGGCTCGGACATTCTTACAAGGTATCGCCGGTCCAGCTCTTGGCGCGCCCCCGCGCGAGCGGGTAGCCTTCAGATAACCTATGGCTCTCTCCTCCGTTCTTTCGCGGCGCCCGTGGCTGGGGTGGCTGCTCGTGGTTGGGATCTTCGGCGGCATGGTCGGTGCCGGCGGGCTGTTTGGCGCGTGGATCGTCATCTGCCGCGATGGGCGCTGCCCATCGATCGCCTCGCTCGAGCAGTATGTGCCCCGCCAGACCTCCAAGGTGTACGCTGCCGACGGCCGGTTCATCACGGAACTCGGCCTCGAGCGTCGTACCCTCGTGCGTTTGCAGGACATTCCCAAGCATGTACGCGACGCGGTCGTCATCACCGAAGACCGCCGGTTCTACTCGCACTCGGGGATCGACTACTACCGCGTGTTCGGCGCCCTCGCGCGCAACGTGAAGGCCGGCAGCTACGTGCAGGGCTTCTCCACGATCACGATGCAGCTCGCCCGCAATGTCTTTTCCGATCGCATTTCGCGCGAGAAGACGCTGTTGCGCAAGATCAAGGAAGCGCGCGTGGCCCGCGCCATCGAACAGCGCTACACCAAAGACAAGATCCTCGAGCTCTACCTGAATCAGGTGTACCTCGGGAACGGCGCGTATGGCGTGGAAACCGCGTCGCAGCGCTACTTCGGCAAGCCAGTGCGCGACGTGAGTGTGGCCGAAGCCGCCGTGCTGGCCGGATTGCTCAAGGGCCCCGAGCGCTACAACCCGCGCCGCTTCGCCGATCGCGCTATTCTGCGCCGCAACACGGTGCTCGAGCTCATGCGCCGCGAAGGGGCGATCAACAACGCCGACGCGTCGTTGGCCAAGGCGTATCCCCTGCAGCTCGCCGAGCGCACCGAGTCGGGCGACGTGGCCCCCTACTTCGTGGAGTGGGTGCGCCAGGAGCTCGAGGAGCACTTCGGCAAGGGCCTCTACGACGAAGGCTATCGCGTCTACACCTCGCTCGATGTGGACATGCAGGGCGCCGCCGAGCGCGCGCTCGAAAATCAGCTCCAAGCAATCGAAGCGGGACGGCATGGCAAGTACTCGCACCTGACCTACGAAGCCTATCTCGCGCGGTCGGCCGAGGGCGGCGAGCGCGGGGCGGCCAATTCGCCGTATCTGCAAGGCGCGTTTGTGGCCGTCGATCCACGGAGCGGTGCCGTGCGAGCGATGGTCGGTGGTCGTGACTTCGGCGACTCCAAGTTCAATCGGGCCGTCCAAGCATTACGGCAGCCGGGGTCGACGTTCAAACCGATCGTCTACGCCGCCGCCGTGCACGAGGGGTTCAGCCCAGCGCAGATCGTGGATGACTCGCCGATCTCGCTCGATCAGGTGAGTGGTGAAACGTGGACGCCGCAGAACTACGACATGAAGTTCCAGGGCAACATGCCCATGCGCAAAGCGCTGTATCAGTCGCGCAATCTGGCGGCGATCCGCACGGGCATGGCGGTGGGCGTCAGCGGCGTGATCTCCATGGCGCAACGGTTCGGGATCACGACGCCGATCCCGCCGTATCCGTCGATCTTCATCGGCTCGGCCGACGTGTATCCGGTCCAGATGATCGCCGCGTACTCGGTGTTCGCCAACCTCGGCCTGCGCACCACGCCGCACGCGATCCTCAAGGTGGAGAACGCTCAAGGCAAGGTGGTGTGGCAGCCCACCACGGACCGTGAGGCGGTGCTGTCTCCCGAAGAAGCATGGCTGATGGTGAGCATGATGAAGGACGTCGTGGTGCGTGGCACCGGCGCCCGCGTCTGGAGCTCGGGATTCCGCGTGCCCGCCGGCGGCAAAACGGGCACGACGAACGACGGGGCCGACGTCTGGTTCATCGGCTACACCGCCGACCTGGTCGCTGGCGTCTGGATGGGCTTCGACAAGCCGCAAAAGATCAAGGGCAATGCGCAGGGTGGTGAACTGGCGTCGCCAGCCTGGGCGTCGTTCATGACCGAGGTCTATCGTCGCAAGCCGCAGCCGCCCGACTGGCCGCGCCCCGATGGCGTGGTGGTGCGCGAAATCGATGCGCTCACCGGCCAGCTCGCGAACAGCAGCTGCATGACGGCGCTGACCACGGAATTCTTCGTGCAAGGCACCGAGCCAACCGGCACCTGCACCGATCCGGCGCCACGCTCGCTGCTCTCGATTGACAGCGTCGCCAAGCTGCGGGCCAAGGCAGACTCGACGAACCCGTTCAAGATTCCGCCCGCGTGAGCTGCCAGTGAGCGACCGTACGCTCTACACCGCGGACTGGGTGCTGCCGATCTCGTCAGCGCCCATTCGCGACGGTGCGGTGTTGGTGCAGGCGGGGCGGATCGCGTTCGTGGGGGCGGTAAGTGCCGTGACGGTCACGCCGGGCGCCCTGCGCACCGTGACCCTGGGAAACGCGGTGCTCATGCCGGGGCTCGTGAACGCGCATTCGCATCTCGAGCTCACCCTGCTGCGTGGCTTTCTCGAGGGACTCGATTTTCGCGACTGGCTGCGCACGCTCACCACGGTGCGCCGTGACCTTATGAGCGAGAGTGTGTTGCTCGATGCGTCGCGGGCTGGCATCCGGGAAGCGCTGCGCAACGGAATTACCTGCCTGGCCGATACCACCGATTCCGGCGCACCGCTCACGGCGATGCGTGAGTACGGCGTGCGCGGTGTGGGGTATCTGGAAGTGTTCGGCCCCGATCCGGTGCAATGCGACGGGGCCATCGCGCAGCTCACGGCTCGCGTGCTCGCGGCCCGCGCCCACGAGACGTCACTGGTGCGCGTGGGCGTCTCGCCGCACGCACCGTACACGGTGTCGCGCGAACTCTTCGCCGCCACGGCCGCGCTGTCGCGACGCGAGTCGCTGCCGATGGCGGTGCACGTGGCGGAGAGTCCGGCCGAGACGCTGTTCGTGCGCGATGGGGAGGGGCCGTTTGCCGACCGCCTGCGAGCTCGAGATATCGCCGTCTCCGCGCAGGCCGAGTCACCGATCGCACTGCTTGAGGTCACGGGGGTGCTGGCGGCGCAGCCGTTGCTGATTCATGTCGTTCAGGCCGACGATCGCGATATGGCCCGCATCGCTCACGCGGGTGCGAGCATCGTGCACTGTCCGATCTCGAACGCGAAGCTCGGTCACGGCATCGCGCCGCTGGACCGCATGCTGGCGCACGGCATTCGCACCGGCCTCGGCACCGACTCCGTGGCCAGCAACGACCGCATGGATCTGCTGGGCGAGGCACGTCAGGCCACGCTGTTCCATTCCTTACGGGCGGGCACGCCCGATGCGCTGTCGGCGCACGCAGCCCTGGCGCTGGCCACGCGGGGCGGTGCGGACGCGCTCGGGCTGGGATCGCGCATCGGCACGCTGGACGTGGGCAAGGACGCCGATCTGGTGGCCTTCCCATTGGATCACGACGATGCGCAGCCGCTCTTCGATCCCGCGGTGGCGTTGGTGCATGCCCTGGCCGGAAAGGTGGAGGCCACGCTGGTCATCGTGGAAGGGCGCGAGCTCGTCGCCCATGGTGTGCTGACCCAGCGCGATGAGACCCTACCGTTACGCGTCGGGGCGTGGCGCGATCGCCTGCAACAGTGGCGACAGGCTTCCACCGCCTAGTAGTCTTCAAGAAGCGGACCCATCGACCTTAACACTATCGAGTGGAGGGTAGGGCGTGATCGCCGGTTGTCTCGCACTGAATGCGTCGTATGAACCCCTGACCATGGTGCCGCTTCGGCGAGCGCTGCGGTTGGTGATCGACGGCAAGGCGGAAATCATCGAGGCCGACACGGGCATGCCCGTGCGCTCCGAACGACAAGCATTTCCGCGCCCGGCGGTCATCCGCCTCACTCGCTTCGTCCACGTCCCTCGGCGATTCCGTCGACAGGTCACGAACACGTTCCTCTTTGCCCGCGATGACTACCAGTGTCAGTATTGCGCACGCCGCTCCACGGAGCTCAAGCCCCGTGAGTCGCTCACGCGCGATCACCTCATTCCGATCTCGCGCGGTGGCTCGAACGAGTGGACGAACGTGGTGACGGCCTGCAGCAGCTGCAATACGAAGAAGGCCAATCGCATGCCGAACGAGATCGGCATGACGCCACTGCACGCCCCCTCGGAGCCGCACTTCGTGCATCTCAGCTGGGCGGTGCGGCGTCTCACGCCGATTCAGGCGCGGTACATCTCGGTGTTCTACGGCGAAGACACGCTACACGAACTCGAGAAGATCGAGGGCGCGGTGCTCAGCACGTAAAGTCCGTCAGTACCGCACCGCCGGGCTCTTCGCCTCGAGCCGTCGCACTTCACCGCCCAGCAGACGGCTCGCCAATGATCGCACCCCGCGCGTGAGCGCGGTGCTGGGGTTTTTCTTGCCGCGCACCGCCGGTGATGCCTCGCCGCGGAGCCAGCGTTCGAGCTCGTCGAGATCGCTCACCTCGAGCGTCTGCAATTCTGCCTGCACCGCCACGTAGCTCTTTCGCCCGCGTGGTGGCGCGGCGAGCGCTGGCACATACGACAGTTCACTGGCCGCGCGCGCATCGGCGAAGCGCGCGTAACTGCCCAGCGGCGTCAGGCGACCCGCCACAATACGCGCCACGTCGTAGCTCCGGTCGATCGCATCGTAGCGTACGACGACATCCCACTCCACGTGGCTGTGGATGTCGTCAAACCAGCGGCCGATCGTCCATACTTCCGCGCGCACGTGCAGCCGTGCCGGAAAACCGCTGCGCAGCAGTTCGTCGAAGGGTGTCTCGGTGAGTACCCCGCGGATCGCCACGAGCGGTGGATACGACGTCGGCGCCACGCGGATCTCGATCTCCGGGCGCGACTGCGCCGACGCCACGCTGGCCACTCCGGTGAGGAGTAGGAGCATGACGATCATGACGCGAACCCATGTCCGCGCCGATGACGAAACCGTTGGCAACGCCAAGTGCATCACGTGAGGGATCGCGCGAATCAGAAGCGGCGACCGAGCCGCAGGTAGACATTGGGCGACAGGCCACGCTCCGACACGGCCTGCGCGACGTACACACCGAAAGTGCCGAAATCGAAGCCACCGCCAACATCGGTGCGCCACGACGTGATGTCAGGCACAGATCCCTTTGGGTACAGCAGGTTGTCGCTACCGCGCGGTCCCACCAACCATCCGCGCCCCGAGTTCGCGAACACCACCCAAGCGCCGTCGGCCTTTACGCGAGTGAAGACCCAGCGACGGTCACCGAGATCGTCGTCGCCGAACAGGTTCACGCGGAAGTCACCCTTCCACTCGATCTGCAGGAGGGCCATGCGATCGCACAGCGACGGTCGACCACGCGCAGCGTAGCTCTGTTCGCTCCCCACCGCGCAGGTGCCGACGTCGGTGTCGTTGAGCTGCCGGCGGAAATCGAAGCCGGGGAGCGCGTCGAGGCCGCTCACGGAGAATCGACGCTGTGCCGGCAGCGGGTCGCCGTCGAGCCAGCCACCCAGCACCGCGCGCATGTTCAGGGAGCCGTGGGGGCCCAGGCGGTTGTAGCGACGTAGGTCGAACAGGGCGCGCGAGTATGCAACGGCGGGCTCCTTGTCCGCTGCACCCACCAAGGGTTCTCCGGCGCGAAGCAGTCGGCCGTCACCGTGTTCGTACTCGCCACGCAGATACCAGCCGGCGCGCGGATCCTTCGGACTGTTACGTGTGTCGAACGTGGCCGACACGGTCAGCAGCTTCATCACGCCTGCATCGGCCAGCGGATTCACGCGCCACGGCACGTTGTCATTCACGATCGACAGCACGTTCCGCGCCCGACGCGAACTCCAGCGCTCTTCGCCGTACGAGGCGCGCAGCTCCGCCCGGCGCCCGGCGAACAGGCTCACATAGCCCTGACCGCCGTGACGCTGCCAATAGTCGCGATAGTCCCGCGTGAACCCGACGGCGTTGAGCCCCACTTCGGTATCAGTGAGCTGCCACGTCTCGACGGCATCGACTTCATCGAACAGGCGGCCGCCGATCGCCACGCCGGCCCTGTTGCCCTGACGCAGTTCGAGCAGCACGCGATGGCCGAGGTTCTCACGTGTCCATGTCAGTGCGTCGCCGGTTCGGAAGATCCCGACGACTTCGGTCCGCACTCGCGTTTCGCCGCTCTGGAAACTGACGCGCGGCCCCACATAAATCGGCAGCCCTTCCACCCGATTGTAGGTGTGCGCGGTCGTGACCAGCAGGTCGCTCGTCGTGCGGCCTGAGGTGCCGGGCTCCTCGTCACGCATCCAGCGGGGCCACCGCGAGAAGAACTCGAGATTGGCCACCAGCGTGTCACCCATCTCGTGGTAGCGATACGCGGCGCTCCACACGCGAATTTCGCCGCCCACATTCGGGCGCTCGGGCGATTCGTAGGTGCCGCCGACGACCGTGAGTGAGCGCTCGATGCGCGCGCCATCGAGCAGCGAGGCGTCACCATTGAGCACCACCACCTGTCCCGTCACCACGCCGGCCAGCTGCGCGCGGCCACCGAGCACCGCCAGGTCACCGCGCACGGTGTCGGTGGGGGCCAGCGCGAAGTCGCCGCGCACGCGTCGCGTCGCGGGGGCGTTCCACACCGTGGTGACGTCCAGCACCACCTCGCGCGGCACGCCGCCAAGCCGTCGTGAACGTTCCTGGTCGGGATCACGCGTTTCTTGCGCGTGCGCCGACGCCCACGGCATCGCACTCAGCGCCCCCAACAGCACCACGAGCACCATCCGTGTCTGACCACGTCGGGTCACGGC
>Ga0114970_10001952_pt1 | contig 15435 bp, 11 predicted proteins | sample M_140205_XF_Meta_FD_87030 | JGI IMG/M metagenome (GOLD analysis project Ga0114970, IMG submission 87030) | Freshwater microbial communities from Lake Montjoie, Canada to study carbon cycling - M_140205_XF_MetaG | ecosystem: Environmental > Aquatic > Freshwater > Lake | place: Lake Montjoie... | reverse complement strand
GGCAGGCCGGACTTGAAGATGGTGCCACGCTGGAACAGGGCCAAATGGTCATTGCGTGCGGGTTGCGCCATCGCGCCCTGCGTCGCCAGGCCGAGCATGACGCCTGCCGCAATCATCCAATTCCGCATGCCAACGCCCATGAAACCGCCAGAACAACCGTTCCGGCAATTTACCAAGCGTGGATGGCGGAACAAGCAGCCCTGCCCTAGAATTGGTGGACGAACGGGCAAAAAGGGCGGCAGGCGTGATCGACCGGCGAACCATCTTGGTAAATGGCGGGGCGCTGGCGCTTTCAGCCCCAGCTTTCGGCCAAAGTTCCCCGGCCACGCTCCACCGGCGCCTGCTGACCCTCGATACCCATCTGGATGCGCCCTCCAATTTCGGACGCATCGGCTGGAGCATCATAGACCGGCATGGCGGGGCCGTGGACAGCACGCAGCTCGACTATCCGCGCATGGTGCAGGGCGGCCTAGATGGCGGCTTCTTCGCTATCTACACGCCGCAGGGACCGGAAACCCAGGAAGGCTTTCTCGCCATGCGCGATGCCGGTTTCCAGCGCGCCATCGAAATCCAGCAGATGGTTGCGGCCAATCCTGACCGCTTCGAATTCGCCACCACGCCGCAGGATGCCGCCCGCATCGCCGCCAGTGGCAAGCGCATCGTCTATCAGAGCATCGAGAACAGTTCGATCCTGGGGCTCGATGTCAGCCTGCTGCGTGTGTTTTATCGCCTGGGTGTGCGCATGGCGGGACCGATCCATTTCCGCAACAACCAGTTTGGCGATTCCGCCACCGATGCGCCGCGCGCGAAGGGCCTGTCGCCGCTGGGACGTGAATTCGTGGCGCTCTGCAACGATCTGGGCATCGTGGTGGACCAGAGCCATGCTTCCGACGATGTCTTCGACCAGATGATAGAACTGTCGCGCGCGCCCATCATCTGCTCGCACAGCGGCTGCCGCGCCGTCTTCAACCATCCGCGCAACCTGGACGATGCCCGCATCCGCAAGCTGGCGGCGGCTGGCAGCTCCATCCAGATCAACAGCTACAACGAGTATCTCGTCGCGGTGCCGCCCAATCCCGAGCGGCAGAAAGCCGTGGCGGCGGCCCGTGCCGCCGCGCGCCCCGCCGACGGCGCTTCGGCCCGCGACGTTGCGACGGGGATGCGCAGGCAGGCGGCCGCGATGAAGGAAATCGACGCGAAATTTCCCATTCCGCGCGCCTCGTTCGAGGATTTCATGGCCCATGTCACCCACGCCCTCGACCTTGTGGGTCCCGATCATGTCGGCGTCGGGCCCGATTGGGATGGCGGCGGCGGCGTCACCGGCATGGAGGACGTCTCCGCCCTGCCCCGCATCACCGAACGCCTGCTGAAGCTTGGCTACAGCGAAGCGCAGTTGGGTCAGTTCTGGAGCGGCAATGTGCTGCGCGTGCTGGGCGCAGCACAAAAGGCGCGCAAGGCCTAAATCAGGTCACTTTTTCAGACTGACTTTTTTTGATTGTTCCCGCGCCAGCAGCGCGACGGTGCCACAGATGCAGGCTGTGCCCAGCCAATCCATGCTGCCCCAGGAAACGCCCAGCCACAGCACGGCCAGCAACGCAGCAGAAAGCGGCTCGACACACATCAGCAGGCTGGCCTTCTGCGGTCCGATCCGGCGCAGCGCGTTAATGTAAAAATAGAACGCGGCCAGCGTGCCCAGCACGATGACGATGGCAAAGAAGCCGTAGGTGCTGGCGTCCCATACGCCTTGCGTACGCCACGGTGGAAGCACAAAGGCCAGCGCCACGCCACCGACCAGCATGCCCCATCCGGCCACGGTCGGCGGATCATACTGGCGCAGCAGCCTGGCGGGCTGGATGGAATTGAAGGCCGCCGCCACCGCGCTGGCGATACCCCAGAACAGCGCGATCGCCGAGATGGTAAGTGCGGCCGGGTTGCCATGTGTCACCAGGAAGAACACGCCCAGCATGGCGAGCCCGATCGCAAGCCATACGCGCGCATCCGGCAAGCGCCATGCAGTGACAGCAAACCAGGCGGCGATCATCGCGGGAGCAGTGAATTGCAATACCGTGGCGGAGGCAGAGTTGGAGGCGTCGATCGCCGCCATGAAGGTGTATTGCACCGGCATCATGCCGATCAGCCCGAACAGAAAGACGGCTCCGGCATCGTTGCGCCAGATGTTCAGCACGCCCCGGCCCTGCCGGATGGCCGAGAACAGCAGCAGCACCGCGCCGCCGCACAGCAGCCGCATCGTTACCAGCCAGTCGATGCTGATGCCGCGCTGCTGGAACAGGAACTGGGCGCAGGTGCCGCCCACGCCGAACAGCACGGCGGCTGTTACCGCATAGAAGAATCCGATTCTGCTCATGGCCGGATCATGGTCGTACCGGCGGTTCCGGGCTAGACCGCCAGACATGACGCGCGCGTGAGCCTGCCGTGCGCCGGGCGCGGTTGCCGCCGCCACGTTGCACGCCTAGCTTCCCCGCCATGAAAATGCTCAGCCTTCGCCATGCCCTGCTCGCGCTTGCCGTGGTGGTGGTGTGGGGCAGCAATTTCACCGTGGCGCGGCTGGGTCTGCGGGAGCTGCCGCCGCTGCTCTTCACGTTCCTGCGCTTCTTCTTCGCCTTTCTGCCTGCCGCCTTCTTCATCCGGCGTCCCAATGTTCCGTGGCGGCATCTTGCGGCCTATGGCGTGTTGATCGGCGTGGTGCAGTTCGGGCTGCTGAACATCGCGCTGAAGAATGGCATCTCGCCCGGCACGGCTTCGCTGGTGATGCAGACCCAGGCCTTCATCACCATCGGGCTTTCGATTGTCCTGACCGGAGAACAGGTGCATCTCTCGCAATGGGCCTCGATGGCATTGGCCGTAGCCGGCCTCCTCATCATTTTTGCCCATGGCGGGCAGGATGCGACACCTCTGGGCCTGATGCTCACCCTGATCGGTGCAACCGGCTGGGCGGTGGGCAACCAGGTTTCCCGGCTGAGCGGCAACGTCGACATGCTGGGCTATATCGTCTGGTCAAGCCTGTTCGCATGGCCGCCATTGCTGGTCATGTCGCTGGCGGTGGATGGCTGGCCCGCCATCGTCCACGGCCTGCAGACGGCGGGCGCAGTGACCTGGGCAACGGTGGCCTACCAGTCCTTCGCCAACGCGCTGTTCGGCTTCGGCGTCTGGGCCTGGTTGCTGGCGCGCTATCCCACCGCCACCGTGGCGCCGATTTCATTGCTGGTGCCGGTGTTCGGCATAACAATTTCGGCGCTGGTACTGGGCGAGGCGCTGCCCGGCTGGAAGCTGGGCGCGGGCGCGCTGGTGCTGGGCGGGCTGGCCTTCAATCTCCTGTGGCCACGCCTCAAGATTGCCCTGACGCGTTCCGCCGCCTAGTTTGCCGTCATGCTTTCCGACTCCGACCGAGCGATGCTGGCACAGCCCCTGCGGCTGGGCGGTGATGCGCGGGTAATGGGCGCGCATCTGCGACAGGTGGTGCGCCTGCTGAAGGGTGATGGCGCATCGCCTTGTCGCGATGCCGTCACCTACATAACCGGCCTGTTCGAGCGAAGCGTCACGCCGCACAGCGGCCTGGCCTGCGCTAAGGGCTGCGCCTGGTGCTGTGTGCAGACCGTGGTGGTCACGGCGGCAGAAGCCTTCGCCGTGGCGGCGGAGATGCAGGCGCGTGAAGCGATGGTGGCAACGCTGCTGGCGCAACCACCGCGCCACCTGGGCGAACCGAAGAGCGAATGGCGCAACTGCAGCTTCCTCGGCGCAGAAGGCGCCTGTTCGGTTTATGCGGCGCGGCCGCTGGCCTGCCACGCCTTTGTCTCTTTCGATCTGAAAGCCTGTATCGATTTCTTCGCGGGCGACGGCACCGCCGGGCAATTCACGCCCAATGACCGTCAGCAGATGATGTATGCCTGCCGCATGATGCTGAGTGCCGCGCATCGCCTGACCGGACATGGCGATCAGCCGGGCTATGAACTTTCCGGCGCGGTTGCCGCCATCCTGAAAACGCCGGGTGCCGAGTTGCGCTGGCAGCGCGGCGAAGACGTGCTGAAGGATGTGCCGCAAGGCCCGCCGGTGCCGCCCGCCTTCGCGGAGGAGATCCGGCGCATGGCCGCCTTCGTCGCGCCGACACTCTAGCCGCTGAAGTCACTCATGGCGGGCACACGGTTGAACGCGATCTTGGCGCCCATGTAACGCGACAGGCCCTTGGGCGCCGTGCCGATCGCCACCGTCTCGCTGCCATAGCGCTGGTTGAGCGTGTCCAGCGCCGCCGAAAGATGCATCCGTTTCGGGTTCCCGGCCGCCTGCGCCGACCAGCCGAACAGGTCCGCCACCGCCGCATCCTGTGACCGCAGGTCGAACAGCGTCACGCCCACCAGCATGGGCCGGATCGTCCTGTCATCTGCCACGTCGCGCCACAGCGTCTCGAAAGCTTGCAGGAACTGGAACGTATCGGCGGAAGGATCGAAGCGCAGCGCGCCGTCCCGCGACGGCGCATCCGCCAGCCGCAGATAGAGCGACAACCCTGCCGCCTTCAGCCCGGCACGCCGCAACCGGCTGGCGGCACGGGCGAGCAGGCGCCGCCCCACCAGGTGCGCCGCTTCGTGGTTGCGCAGGCGTGCGCCCAAAACATGGCTGTGCCCGAAACTCTGTGGCGGTCTGGCCGGTGGCTCCGGCGTATCCATACCATGCAGCCCGTACCAGAAGCGTTCGCCCAGGATCGAACCCCAGACGGCGCGGGCGCGGCGCGGACTGAGCGCCCATAGCGCGGCCACATCGACGATCCCTGCCGCAGTCAGCCGCGCCTCCATGCTGCGGCCGATGCCGGAAAAATCCCGCAGCTTCAGCAACAGCAAACGGCCCGGCAGTTCCTGCGCCCCCAGCACGGTGAGGCCGCCGGGCTTTTTCATGTCGCTGGCGGTCTTGGCCAGCAGCACGCTGGGGGCCAGGCCCACCGAGGAGCGCAGGCATTCGCCGACATTGGCCAACACCCCCGCCTGCACCTTTTGCGACAGCGCCACGGCATTGGCGGTGAGACGCTCATCGCCCATCAGCGCGCAGGCAACCTCGTCGATCGACAGGACGCGGGTGACATGCAGGTGGCGTTCGATCTCCGCCAGGATGCGGTGGTGATACCGGACATAGACGTCATGGCGCGCATCGATGACAGTCAGGCCGGGGCAAAGCCGCTTCGCGTCCAGCACTTTGGTTCCAGTGCGGATGCCCAGGGCCTTGGCCTCGATGCTGGCGGCGATGACGCTGGTGTAATCGGACGCGACCGGCACCACGATCACCGGCCTGCCGCGCAGGCGCGGATTTTCCTGCTGCTCGACGCTGGCGAAATAGCTGTTCAGGTCGAGGAACAGCCAGCGCAGCTTTGCCTCGTCCAAGGGTCACTCCCGTCATGTCCTGCGAAAGAACATAACGGGAACGATACTGCGGAGCAAGCCTCAGATGTCGGCGTAGCAGTGGGTTTCCTTGTCCGCGCCGGGCGTGGTCAGCGCGCCATAGCGGGCCGGGCCAACAAGCTGGGCATACTTCCAGATCGCGCCGGAGCGGTAGTCGGTCTCGCGCGGTTTCCAGGATTTCGCGCGCTCGGCGAACTCCGCCTCGCTGACATTGACCGAGATCTCGCCGGTGGTGGCATCGAGCGTGATGATGTCGCCGTCTTTGACATGGGCGATGGGACCGCTGACCGCCGCTTCCGGGCCGACATGGCCAATGCAGAAGCCGCGTGTCGCGCCGGAGAAGCGGCCATCGGTGATCAGCGCCACCTTGTCGCCCATGCCCTGGCCATAGAGGGCGGCGGTGGTGGAGAGCATCTCGCGCATGCCGGGGCCGCCACGCGGGCCCTCATAGCGGATGACCAGCACCTCGCCTTCCTTGTACTGGCGCTTGTCGACGCATTCGAAACAGGCTTCTTCATTGTCGAAGACGCGCGCCGGGCCGACGAAGCGCAGCTCCTTCAGGCCCGCGATCTTTACGATGGCGCCATCGGGGGCGAGGTTGCCCTTGAGCGACACCACGCCACCGGTTGCGGAAAACGGATTGGCGGTGGGGCGAATGACCTCCTGCTGGGTGTTGAACTTCACCTTGGCCATGTTCTCGGCCATCGTGCGCCCCGTGACGGTCATCACATCGCCATGCAGATAGCCGCCGTCCAGCAGCGCCTTCAGCACCAGCGGAATGCCGCCAGCCTCGAACAGGTCCTTGGCGACATACTGGCCGCCCGGCTTGAGGTTGCCGATATAGGGCGTCTTGCGGAAGATCTCGCCGACATCGAACAGGTCGAACTTGATGCCCGCCTCATGCGCCATCGCAGGAAGGTGCAGCGCCGCGTTGGTCGAACCGCCCGTGGCGGCGACGGTCATGGCGGCATTCTCGAGCGCCTTGCGGGTGACGATGTCGCGCGGGCGGATGTTCTTCGCCAGCAGGTTCATCACCTGCTCGCCCGCCGCCGAGCAGAGCGCATCGCGGATTTCATAGGGTGCCGGCGCGCCGCAGCTATAGGGCAGCGCAAGACCAATCGCCTCGGCCACCATCGCCATCGTGTTGGCGGTATACTGGCCGCCGCACGATCCGGCGGAGGGACAGGCGACGCGCTCCAGCTCGTCCAGCGTGGCGTCATCCATCTTGCCGACCGAGTGCAGGCCGACGGCTTCGAACAGGTCCTGCACCACCACGTCGCGGCCGCGGAACTTGCCGGGCAGGATGGAGCCGCCATAGATGAAGATCGACGGCACGTTGAGGCGGATCATCGCCATCATCATGCCGGGCAGCGACTTGTCGCAGCCGGCCATGGCGATCAGCGCGTCATAGGAATGACCGCGCATGGTCAGCTCGACCGAATCCGCGATGACGTCGCGCGACGCCAGCGACGCCTTCATGCCGGCATGGCCCATCGCGATGCCGTCGGTGACGGTGATGGTGGTGAATTCGCGCGGTGTGCCCCGGGCAGCGGCGACGCCCTTCTTCACGGCCTGGGCCTGGCGCTGCAGCGAGATGTTGCACGGCGCGGCCTCGTTCCAGGCGGTGGCGACGCCCACCAGCGGCTGGTGAATCTGTTCGGTCGTCAGCCCCATCGCATAGAGGTAGGAGCGGTGCGGCGCGCGCTCCGGTCCCTCGGTGACATGGCGGCTGGGAAGCTTGGACTTGTCGAACGGGGTGCCCATTTGAACCTTCATTTTTTTGATACCCCCTCCCTCCCCCCTGCACGGCGGGGAAGAACCAGGTGGTTGAATGGCCGGGACTATTGCCCCCGCGCCGTGGTTTCTCAAGGAGGATTGGCAGATGGCCGTCCTGCGTGGGCCAGACACGACAGGACTTTGATCGGACACCGGAAATCCGGCGATGGTGTCGGGTGATGGCGTGTGGATAGCGTCTCTACAAGCCAGTTGAGAATTATTCTAAATTGACTTGACACGATCATCCCGCAAGATATTAGAATAATTCCAGAGTAGAACGCATCCAGGGAGAGAGTCATGAGCAGCAACGACAAGCCGGAAGGCAAGTGCCCGGTCATGCATGGCGCCAAGGCCAGCCGCAGCAACCGCGACTGGTGGCCGAACCAGCTCGACCTGCGAGGTCTTGCCCAGCACAGCCCGCAGGCCAATCCGATGGATAGCGGGTTCGATTACGCCGCCGCCTTCAAGGGCCTCGACCTCGCCGCCCTCAAGACAGACCTCACGGCGCTGATGACCGACAGCCAGGACTGGTGGCCCGCCGACTTCGGCCATTATGGCGGCCTCTTCATCCGCCTCGCCTGGCACAGCGCCGGCACCTATCGCGTGTCGGACGGACGCGGCGGCGCCGGTGGCGGCCAGCAGCGTTTCGCGCCGCTCAATAGCTGGCCGGACAATGCCAACCTCGACAAGGCGCGCCGCCTGCTGTGGCCGATCAAGCAGAAATACGGCAACGCCATTTCCTGGGCCGACCTCTTCGTCTTGGTGGGCAACGTCGCGCTGGAGTCGATGGGCTTCAAGACCTTCGGATTCGCGGGCGGCCGCGCCGACCAGTGGGAGCCGGAAGAACTTTATTGGGGCCCGGAAGGCAGCTGGCTGGGCGACGAACGCTATAGCGGCAAGCGCGACCTGGCCGATCCGCTGGGCGCGGTGCAGATGGGCCTGATCTACGTCAATCCGGAGGGCCCCGGCGGCAATCCCGATCCCCTCGCCGCTGCGCGCGACATCCGCGACACCTTCGCGCGCATGGCGATGGATGACGAGGAAACCGTGGCGCTGATCGCGGGCGGCCACAGCTTCGGCAAGGCCCACGGCGCGGGCGATCCGTCGCTGGTGGGCGCGGAGCCGGAAGGCGCGCAGATGGAAGACCAGGGCCTGGGCTGGCACAGCCGCCATGCCAGCGGCCGTGGCGGCGACGCCATCACCAGCGGCCTGGAAGTCACCTGGTCGCAGACGCCGACCAAATGGTCGAACCATTTCTTCGAGAACCTGTTCCGGCATGAATGGGAACTGGTGAAGAGCCCCGGCGGCGCACACCAGTGGCAGGCCAAGAGCGCGGCGGCCGACATGCCGGATGCGTACAATCCAGCGAAGAAGCATGTCCCGACCATGCTCACCACCGACCTGTCGCTGCGCTTCGACCCGGCCTATGAGAAAATCTCGCGCCGCTTCCTGGCGCATCCCGAGCAGTTCGCCGACGCATTCGCACGCGCCTGGTTCAAACTCATCCACCGCGACATGGGCCCGAAGGCCCGCTATCTCGGTCCCGAAGTCCCGGCCGAGGAGCTGATCTGGCAGGATCCGATCCCGGCGGGCGCGACACTCAGCGAGGCGGACGTGACGGTGCTGAAGGCGAAGGTGCTGGCCAGCGGTCTTGGCGTATCGGAACTGGTTGCCGCCGCCTGGGCCTCGGCCTCCAGCTTCCGCAAGTCGGACAAGCGCGGCGGCGCCAATGGTTCGCGTATCCGCCTGTCGCCGCAGAAGGACTGGGAAGTGAACCAGCCCGCGCAACTGGCGAAGGTGCTGGCGGCGCTGGAAGCCATTGCCCGGGAACATGGCAAGGTCAGCATCGCCGACCTGATCGTGATCGGCGGCGCGGCGGCGGTCGAGAAGGCGGCGAAGGATGCCGGCGTCAGCGTCACCGTGCCGGTTACCACCGGGCGCGGCGACGCCACGCAGGAGCAGACCGATGCGGCGTCCTTCGCGCCGCTGGAGCCGCGCGCCGATGGCTTCCGCAACTACATCAACGCGGGCAAGCGCCAGTTCCTGAAGCCGGAGGAAGCGCTGGCCGACAAGGCGCAACTGCTTGGGTTGAGCGCGCCGGAGATGACGGTGCTGGTGGGCGGCCTGCGCGTGTTGGGCGTCAGCGGCAACCGGCATGGCGTCTTCACCGGCAAGGCTGGCGTGCTGTCGAACGACTTCTTCGTCGCCCTGACCGGCATGGATACGGAATGGAAGAAGACCGACGACAACCTCTTCCAGGGCCATGACCGCAAGAGCGGCAAGCCGACCTGGACCGCCACCCGCGTCGATCTGGTGTTCGGCTCGCACGCGCAGTTGCGGGCGCTGGCCGAGGTCTATGCCCAATCCGACGCGAAGGAGAAGTTCGCCCAGGACTTCGTGAAGGCGTGGGTCAAGGTGATGGATGCAGATCGGTTTGATCTGAAGTAATCAGCGTAGCACGCAAAGAAAAAGCCCCGGAGCGCACAGGCACTCCGGGGCTTTTTTATTCAGGCTCGAGCCCGGCAGCGGAGCCGCCGAGCGACCCGTAGCATCCGCCAGCTTCCTTCCTCCGCGAACGAAGTGACGAGCGGGGGAAGGTGTCTCAACGAGGTGTCGGCACTTCGCCGACCCGAGTTGAGACGGATGGGGGTTAAACTAACTAGCGGTGGAAGCGGCCAACAAGAAAACCCTTGTCGAGCACATGACCATCCATCGCCTTCATCACGTCGTCGCGCGTCGCGGTTTCGGTGAGGGCCAGCTTGGTGTCCAGCGCCCAGATGCTGAAGGTATAGTGATGATAGATCGGCGCGGGCGCGCCGGGCCCCTGGAAGCCGAAGCTGGTGCGGTTACGCGGCTGGATGGTGCCGTCCGGCAGGGTGGCAGTGGTCGGCACATTCTGTGGCAGCGACGTGGCGGTGCCGGGAATGTTGAAGGCCAGCCAGTGCAGATTGTCGGTGGTGCCCTTGCCCACCATCACGTCCGGGTCATGCATGATCAGCACAAAGCTCTGGGTGCCGGCGGGCGTGCCGGTCCAGCTCAGCGCCGGCGAGATCGCCTTGGGCGGCTGGCCCGCGACATTGACCTTGCCGGTGAACTGGTCGGGGATGATGCCGCCATCCTGGAAGTCGGAACTGGAAAGCTCCATGCCGACGGCACGCAGGGCGGGGGCGGCCGGGGCCGCAGCGGGCGTCTGGGCCAAAGCCGTGCCGCAAGCGGCCATCAGCAGCGCGGCGGTGAAGGCAAGTTTACGCATGGCGGGTCTCCTCAAGAGCGGTTTTTGATTATCAACGGTGGAAGCGTCCGGCCAGAACACCCTTGCCCAGGATATGCCCGGCCGTCGCTGCAAGCACCTGTTCGCGTGTCGCAGTGCTGGGCAGGTCCAGCTTGGTATCGAGGGCGATGAGCTGGACGGTGTAATGGTGATAGTTGGGGCCGGGATAGCCGGGGCCGACATAGCCCATCGTGTTGCGATGGCTGATCTGCACCGTGCCGTCGGGCAACTGCGCCACATTGGGCACGCCTTCGGGCAGCGACGTCGCGGTGGCCGGAATGTTCCAGGCCAGCCAGTGCAGGCTGTCGGTCATGCTCTTGTTCGTCACCACATCCAGGTCGTGCAGCATCAGCACGAAGCTCTGCGTGCCCGCAGGCGTGTTGACCCAGCTGAACGGAATGGACGGCGCGGTCGGCGAGGCCTTTTGCGTGTACTTGTCGGGGATGATGCCGCCGTCTTCGAAGGCGCTGCTGGTGATGACCAGCGCGGGCGGGCGCGGCGCGGCGGGCGCCGCAGGCGTCTGGGCCTGGGCAATGCCGCAGGCGGCGATAAGCAGCGTGGCGACCAAGGCGAAGCGGTGCATGAAACTCTCCCTCAAAATGAAGTCGTATACATTGATATTACGAAAATGACATTTTGATGGGCGCTGTCCAGTCCTCCAAAGAAAAATAACCCCGCCGGGGGCGGACCGGCAGGGCTCCAATTGTCAGACTTAATCGGCTGAACGGCCTAGGCGGGCAGCGCCGGATAGTCGGTGTAGCCCTTTTCACCTCTGCCATAGAAGGTTGCGGTGTCCCACGCGTTCAACGGCGCGCCGGTGGCAAAACGCGTTACCAGGTCGGGATTGGCGATATAGGCCTTGCCGAAGGCCACCGCATCGGCCCAGCCCGCGTCCAGCGCCGCCTGCGCGCTTTGCTGGGTGAAGCCTTCATTGGCGATATAGACGCCGCCGAAAGCGTCCTTCAGGCGCGGGCCGATATGTTCGGGATTGCGAACCTGCTTGGGGCGGCCCTGGCTGTCCACCGGCTGCACGGCGGGATCGTAGACGTATTCGCGCGAGGCGATCCAGGCCAGCTTGCGACGGCCCAGTTCGCGCGCGACATAGCTGAAAGTGCCAAGGCGGTCGCTGTCGCCCATGTCGTGGCTATCCATGCGTGGGGCCAGGTGCATGCCGACACGATCCGCGCCCCACACTTCGGCGACGGCATCGGTGACTTCCAGCATCAGGCGGGCGCGCTTTTCGATGCTGCCGCCATAGGCGTCGCTGCGCTGGTTGGTGCTGTCCTGCAGGAACTGGTCGAGGAGATAGCCGTTCGCGCCATGAATATGCACGGTGTCGAATCCTGCCGCCTTCGCGTTCTGGGCACCCGTGCGGAATTCGGCGATGACACGCGGGATCTCGGAAAGTTCAAGCGCGCGCGGCGTGACGTATTCGCGTTGTGGCCGCAGCAGCGAGACATGCCCGGCGGGTTTGATGGCGCTGGGCGCTTCCGGCAGTTCGCCATTCAGCAATTCGGGATCGGAGATGCGGCCGACATGCCAGAGCTGCAGCGCGATGCGCCCGCCCGCGTCATGCACCGCCCTGGTGACTTTCTGCCAGCCTTCGACCTGTGCGCCTGACCAGATGCCCGGCGTCGCTTCATAGCCGACGCCACGCGGCGTGACCGAGGTCGCTTCGGTGAAGATCAGGCCGGCACCAGCGCGCTGGCGGTAATATTCGACCTGCAGTTCGGTGGGGATACGCGCGTCCGGCGTGGCGCGGCTGCGGGTCAGCGGCGCCATGACGATGCGGTTGGGAAGGGTAAGGGCTCCCGCCTTGAGCGGGTCGAACAGGGTTGGCATGACGGCCTCAGTTAGATGACTGTCTAACAGTTAGGGGCCACCCGGCCCGGGTTCAAGCCCCTCACCCTTCGACAGGCTCAGGGTGAGGATGAAATATTTTCCTCATGCTGAGCTTGTCGAAGCATGAAGTCAGGCCAGGCGTGCGACCGCTTCGCGCAGGCGCGTTGCCAGTACCAGCGCCTCAGCCCGCTTGGCATGCTGTTCTTCCAGCACTTCGGGCGGCGCCTTGGAGACGAACTGCTCATTGCCCAGCTTGGCATCGAAACGGGCGATCACTTCCTCGGCCTTTTTCAGGTCCTTCTCGAGACGGGCGCGTTCCTTGGCGAAGTCGATCACATCGCCCAGCGGCAGCGCCACCACCGCCTCATTCAGCACGAACTGCGCCGAGCCGCCGGGAATGGCGGCGGCGGTTTCAGAGGATGAGAGCCGTGCCAGGGTTTCGATCACGCCCTTGTTGCGCGACAGGCGGGCGGCACTTTCGGCATCCGCGCCGGTCAGCACCAGCGGAATCTTGGCAGCAGCAGGGACGTTCATCTCCGAACGCACCGAGCGCACGCCCTTGATCAAGTCGATCACCCACTGCATCTCGGCGGCGGCGGCATCGCTCACGGGCAGTTTTGCCAGGTCGGGCCATTCCGCTTCGATCAGCAGCGTCACACGGGGCTCGGCAGCGGTACGGGCCCACAGTTCCTCGGTGATGAAGGGCATGAAAGGGTGCAGCAGCTTCAGCAGCTGGTCGCGCACCCAGGCGGCGGTGGCGCGGGTCTCGGCTTTGGAAGATTCCTCGGTCGAATTGAATGAAGGCTTGGCGAATTCCAGGTACCAGTCGCAGAAGACGTCATAGACGAAGTGATAGGCCGCGCCCGCCGCTTCGTTGAAGCGGAAGGCCGCCAGCGCCGCCGTGATCTCGGCAGTGGCCTTGGCGGTTTCGGCCACGATCCACTTGTTGACGGTCTGGCTGACGCCCGCCGGATCGAAGCCCGGCACGGCGACGCACGCGTTCATTTCGCAGAAGCGCGCCGCGTTCCACAGCTTGGTAGCGAAGTTGCGGCTGGTCTCTACCCGGGCCGGGCCGATGCGCATGTCGTGGCTCTGGCCTGCCGCCAGCGCCAGGGTGAAGCGCAGCGCATCGGCGCCGAACTCGTCCACCAGCACCAGCGGATCGACCACATTGCCCTTGGTCTTGGACATCTTGGAGCCCTGCTCGTCCAGGACGCGGTTGTGGATCACGACATTATGGAACGGAATCTCGCCCATGACATGGATGCCGAACATCATCATGCGGGCGACCCAGAAGAAGATGATGTCGAAGCCCGTCACCAGCACGCTGGTGGGATAGAATTTCTTCAGCTCGGGCGTCTGGTCCGGCCAGCCCATCGTCGAGAACGGCCACAGGCCCGACGAGAACCAGGTGTCGAGCACGTTGGCGTCGCGCGTCAGCGCCTTGCCGCCTGCCTGCGCCTTTGCTTCGTCCTCGGTCTCGGCGCAATAGACTTCGCCTTCGGGTCCATACCAGACCGGAATCTGGTGGCCCCACCAGAGCTGGCGCGAGATGCACCAGGGGCGGATGTTGCGCAGCCAGGCAAAATAGGTGTCGGCCCATTTCTCCGGCACGAACCTGGTCTTGCCGGTTTCGACCGCCGCGATGGCCTTGTCGGCCAGCGGCTGGACGTTGAGGTACCATTGCTCGGTCAGGAACGGCTCCAGCACCACCGTCTTGGTCTTTTCGTCATGCGGCACGGCATGGGTGATGGGCTCGATCTTTTCGAGCAGTTCCATCGCTTCCAGGTCGGCGACGATCTTCTTGCGCGCCACACCGGTCTTCAGGCCACGATAAGGTGCGGGCACTTCGTCGTTCAGCGTGCCGTCACGGTTCAGGATATTGATCAGCGGCAGCTTGTGCCGCTTGCCGACTTCGAAATCGTTAAAGTCATGGCCCGGCGTGATCTTGACCGCGCCCGAGCCCTTTTCCAGGTCGGCATAGTCGTCGGCGATGATCGGGATCAGCCGCCCGGTCAGCGGCAGCACCGCCATCTTGCCGACCAGCGTCTTGTAGCGTTCGTCATCGGGATGCACCGCCACGGCGGTATCGCCCAGCAGTGTTTCGGGCCGCGTCGTCGCCACCGTGATGAAATGGTCGCTGTCGTCGATCGGATACTTGATGTGCCAGAGGTTGCCCTTGACCTCGATGCTTTCGACTTCAAGGTCTGAAACCGCCGTCTGCATGCGCGGGTCCCAGTTGACCAGCCGCTTGTCGCGATAGATCAGGCCGTCCTTGTAGAGCTGGACAAACACCTTGGTGACGGCGCGGCTGAGGCCCTCGTCCATGGTGAAGCGTTCGCGGCTCCAGTCGGCAGACGCGCCCAGCCGGCGCAACTGTTCCAGGATGGCACCGCCGCTTTCGGCTTTCCACTTCCAGATCTCGGCCAGGAAGGCTTCGCGGCCCATCTGCACGCGGCTCATCTGCCGCTCGGCCAACTGGCGCTCGACGACAAGCTGGGTGGCGATGCCGGCATGGTCGGTGCCCGGCTGCCACAGCACGTCCTTGCCGCGCATGCGCTCGAAGCGGGCCAGCACATCCTGCAGCGTGTTGTTCAGCGCGTGGCCAATATGAAGACGGCCGGTGACGTTGGGCGGCGGGATGACGATGCAGAACGGTTCTGCATCGGGGCGGCGGCCCGGCTTGAAGGCGCCGCTGGCCTCCCACTGGGCGTAGATGCGCCCTTCGGTCTCGGAGGGATTGAAAGTCTTGTCCAGCATGGGTGGGCAAATGCGAAAGATTTGTTCCCCGGTCAACCCCTGGCGCGACAAGCGCCTGTTTCCCTCATGCTTGCAACCGCAACATGCCCCTGTGCCGCCAGTTCGGCTTCCGGTTGCAGTTGCAAAAGAGCCGCAAATATCCTTTCGATGCGGTTATTTAGCACAGGCCACGGAAGCGGGCCTACATGGTTCCGTTTTGGAACCGTTACACCGGCGTCATGTTCTTACCCTAAGTCCCTGTCATAAAATTAATCACTGGGGCAACTTCCATGAACCGATATTCCTGCATCCGCCGTCTGCGCGGCCTGATGCTGTGCGGCGCTGCCGTCATCCTTCCCCTCGCCGCACAGGCGCAGGGCGCCTTCGAGGAAGTCCAGGTCAGCG
>Ga0114970_10001951_pt1 | contig 15435 bp, 20 predicted proteins | sample M_140205_XF_Meta_FD_87030 | JGI IMG/M metagenome (GOLD analysis project Ga0114970, IMG submission 87030) | Freshwater microbial communities from Lake Montjoie, Canada to study carbon cycling - M_140205_XF_MetaG | ecosystem: Environmental > Aquatic > Freshwater > Lake | place: Lake Montjoie... | reverse complement strand
CCAAAAGCGTCGGAGATGATCGTGGAGATTCGGGTGGCCCGAGTTGCCGATTATCCGGCCATCAGCCGAATCCAGGAAGCCTCACCTGAGGCTGCACAGTGGCCTGTAGGCGACTACTCGAACTATGAGGTGCTGCTGGCTTTTTGCGAGGGTGCGGCTGCCGGCTTTTGCGCGTGGCGACAAACCGCGCCCGACGAAGCGGAACTCCTGAATCTGGCGGTAGCCCCGGCATTTCGACGAAGGGGCGTGGCAGACGCCCTGCTGAACGAACTCCTGCGAACTGCAAAAGGCGATATATTCCTTGAGGTAGCCGAGCCCAATACCCCTGCAATTTTGCTCTACCGCAAGCTCGGGTGGCAGGGTCTTGGCGTCCGTCCGGGCTATTACGGACAGGGTCAGATTGACGCGGTTGTCATGAAAAGAAGTTCATGCTAGAGTTCTGGATGTCAGGCCGGAGCAGCATTTTTAAGATGGGCCTGATCGCAATCGACAAATGACGATGTGAAGCTACCCACCCAAACGCTGACGGTTCCGAAAAGCGGGCGGGCGTGGCGACTCCACTGAAGGAGAGATGCCCAGCATGGAACGGAACGAACAGGAAGAAATCAAAGCATATCTGATACAGACGGATGAGAAATTCCGCGCGATGGTTGACCAGCACCACCAATACGATGTCCTGGTGGCAGAACTGGAAGCCAAGCACGCCCTCTCGCCAGCCGAAGAGGTGGAGGAACACCGTCTGAAAAAACTCAAACTGCAACTGAAAGACCAGATTGAACAGACCGTCAGTGAGCACAAGCTCCAACCTGCGGCGGGCTGAAGCCCCACCCGTTGAAATCAAAACCAGACCCGGCTGTCGCCAAGGCAGCCGGGTTTTTTCATGCAGCAAACGAATGTATGCCAGACGACGAACCAATCCGCATTGAAGTGACGGACGTGCTGGACCTGCACAGCGTCCCTCCCCGGGATGTGGTGCCGGTGGTGGAAGCGTATCTGGAAGAGGCATGGCTTCTCGGGTTTCCGGCGGTTCGCATTATTCATGGCAAGGGGATCGGCGTTCAGCGGGAAGCGGTTCGGAAAGTTTTGGAGAGAAGCAGTTGCGTAGAGAAGTTCAGCAATGCACCGGCGGAAGCCGGGGGATGGGGTGCCACTCTGGTGGATCTGATCATTCGCCGTTAGTCACTCGCCGGTAAAAGATGGTTGTTGGCCGATTTTGTGGTGACCCGGGGGCCTTCCCCGCCTTAACATCGCATTGAGGGCAAACGCACTTGAGAGCATATTACCCAGGCATGTTGATGATTCCGCTGCTGCTGGCGCTGATGTTCACGGTTTCGATAATGAGTGGATGGGGGCTCCTGCCGCAATGGCGGGTCTGGAGCTACTGGCCGGTGACGCTGATTGCAACCGGCCTCGAAGAGGTCTACCTGTGGACCAAAAACACACGGACGAGGGGGGCGTAATGGGCGAGAAGAGACAACGAGTCGAATTTGACATGAAGTTCGGCGAAGGTCCGATTAAGCCGGGGATGATTTTCGGGCTGCTTCTGGTAATTGCCGGAACCCTGATGTTCGTGGACAACCTGGATATCTTCCCGTTCCACGCCGCCAAAATGTTCTGGCCGGTGGCGCTGATTACATTCGGCCTTATGTCTGCGGTGAGGGCGCGCAGTCTGGCGGTGCAGGTATGGGGCGGGGCGGCGATCCTTGGGGGCATTTTGCTGATGCTCCGTGAGCTGGATATCCTGCACATTCGGGGCAACATTCTCTGGCCTCTGGCGCTCATTGCCTGCGGGATTGTGATGTTGGTCCATCGTCTGCAATGGAAGTTCCTCGATACCTTCACGTTCGGCAGAGGAAGTGTCGGGAGTTCCAGTGACTCGCACAGTACGAACCACAGTCTACAGGAATTCGCACTGTTCGGCGGTGTGAAGCGACGGGTTGAGTCGCCTTCGTTTGAAGGAGGGGAACTCACCGCAATTTTCGGAGGGATTGAGATCGATCTGAGGCGTGCGGAGATCTCGAACGAAGTCCGCCGAATCACGTTGGAAACAAATGCTGCCTTTGCCGGAATTGAGGTACGGGTGCCGGAGCACTGGAGGGTCTCGATCCAGGGAAGTGCGGTGTTTGGGCAGTTCGAAGACAAGACGATTCCGCCCAGGCCGGAACCTGGCGTTATCGCGCCGGTCCTGGTCATCCGGGGAGGCGTGGCGTTTGGTGCAGTGGTGCTGTTGAACTAGCACGACAAAATGCACCCCATTCTTACAAACGGGAGGTGGCTGGCCGGGTATTTCTCGGTGTGGATACCTCTCGGGGCCATCCTCGGGATTGCGGCGAACCTGGCGGGGCGCTGGTCCGTGGCGGCTGCGATTGCCTGGACGGTTCCGGTAGCACTGCTGCTGGCAGTGGTGTGCCTGGCACCGTATTACGTGTGCCGGACGCTCCCCTTACGATCTTCAGCGTGGACCAAATTGGCTTTCAACCATTTGGTGCCGGCGATTGGCATCTCCGGTGCCGTGACAGTGGCCGGAAGAATGCTCACCTCCGGCCTGGCAGCAACATTTCCGGAGTTTGGCGCAGGCCTGGGGCCGTCAGCGCCGGTGCTGCAGGCGATGTTTGCGATGCTCTATCTCCTGTCTGTCGCACTGCACTACGCCTGGCTGGAAATGCAGGCATCGCGAAAGGCCGAGGTGCTGGCGCGGGAAGCGCAACTGCGGGCGTTGAAGGCGCAGGTAAATCCCCACTTCCTGTTCAATAGTCTGAATTCGATCAGCGCCCTGACGGCGGTGGACGCCGAACAGGCTCGGGAGATGTGCATTCGGCTGGCGGATTTCCTGCGTACTTCCCTCCGGTTGGGGGAACGAACCAATGTCCCGTTTCGAGAGGAACTGGAATTGACGCAAATGTATCTCAATGTGGAGAAAGTTCGCTTTAGGGAGCGCTTACGGATTCGGGTGGACGTGGCGGAAGACTGCCTCGGGGCTGAGGTGCCGCCACTGATTATTCAGCCGCTGGTTGAGAACGCAGTGAAGCACGGCGTGGCCATGATGGCCGAGGGTGGGGAGATCACAATGGAAGGTCGCCTGAAAAACGGGCAACTTTGGTTTCGGATCGGGAACCCGTTTGACCCCGAATCGCCCTCAACGGGCAGGAATGGCCTGGGGTTGCGAAATATTCGGGAACGGCTGGCGTCCAGATATGGAAACGGGGCAAGGATGGAAATTTTAGCTCGGGAGGACTGGTACGAGGTGATAGTAACGATTCCGATGGGGCGAGCGGGTTCCGGAGAAATGGCATGAGACTGCGTGCGGTGCTGGCTGATGACGAAGAGCTGGCAAGACGGGTCCTTCGTGAGCATCTTCTGCGGGACGGCTCGATTGAGATTGTGGCAGAGTGTTCAAACGGGTTCGAGGCTGTCAAGGCGATCCACGAGATGAAGCCTGACGTTGCTTTTTTGGATGTCCAGATGCCAAAGCTGGATGGCTTTGAGGTGCTGGAACTGGCGACGGAGGCCAGAACGGTGGTTTTCGTGACGGCGTTTGATGAGTATGCGATGCGGGCGTTTGAGGCCGCCGCTGTCGATTACCTGCTGAAGCCCTTCAGCGCAGCACGGCTGGAAGCCTCTCTGGCTCGGGTCCGCACGCGGCTGGGAGCAACTGTTCCTGAGACCGCAGCGGCGCATGAGTTGAAACAGGCGTCGCGCCGGCCTGGTGAGTTTTTGGAACGCATTGTGGTGAAGGATGGTCCAAGAGTTCAGGTGATCCCGGTAAACAAGCTCGACTACGCTGAAGCCCAGGACGACTACGTATCGCTCCGCAGTGAGGGTAAGAACTGGATGAAGCAGCAGACGATTGGCAGTCTGGAGGCTTCGCTTGACCCCCAACGTTTTCTGCGTACCCACCGATCCTGGCTGGTAAATATTCAGAAAATTTCGCGGAATGACCCCAATACCAAAGACACCTGGCTGGCAGTTCTTGCTGATGGCACACAGGCGCCGGTGAGCCGGACCGGGTATTCGAGGTTTCGGGAACTGGTCGGGGGGCACGATTAGGCTGGCCCGGTATATTGGTTATGTGCGTTCTCTTAGACGTGCAGTGGTTGCGCTGACCCTGGTTTCAGCCGCGACTCTCTGTGCGGCAGTTATTCCTATATCCCATTTGGATCCAGCAACTTCGAAGGCTTTTGACGACTACGTTACAGCCTACGAGAAGGGGGATTACACGAACTTTCAGGCTTCCGGCAAGCTCTGGGTGGACCGACAGTGCTGCAACTGTTGCGGTAAGCCAGCAGCCTTCGACGAAAACAAGCCTGTGACGGAGGCCCGCCAGAATAAGGACGTTGCCAACGGGAGTATCCACCACTTTTCAGGCTCGATCCGGGTGAATGGGGCCACGATTGAGATGGTTCGAAAGGTGATGCAGGATTACCCGAACTATCTGAAGTACTTCAAGGGTGACCTGGGAAGTGCGAAGGGAGAACGGCAACCCGACAGCACACCCGAGGACGAGCACTTTCTGACCAACCTGTTTCTGGTCCAGACTACGCTGTGGATCAGCGTGACGTATGACTCGTACTACGACGTCCACTACCGTCGCCTGGATAAGAATCGGTGGGTAGTCAAATCTGCATCCACCAGCTTCCGGGAACAGCGTGATCCGAAGAATGCGGCTGCGGGCTTATTCCCCGAAGGCGAGGATCACGGCTTTCTGTGGAAAAGCAATACCTACTGGTTGATTCGGGAGCGAGATGGAGGGCTGGATATGCAGGTGGACAGCATGTCACTTTCGCGACAGAGTCCAACCGGCTTTGGGTGGTGGGGAACCAAACGCACCAAAGACGCAGTGGACAAGATGCTGCGGGATACCAAAGCTGCCATTGAGAGTGTTAAGTAGCTCCTGACTAACGAAGGTGGCCCGGCGTCCACCGCAGTTTACGTGGTTTGTTTTCGCGGAGTGTGGCATTCACCTCTTCCAGCGAGCCGAAGAAGCCACCAAAGCTGTTTTCAAGATGCTGCGGGCGGCGACAGGTCTTCGTAAAGTCGCGGTGGCGGAACTGCCCGGATGCCGCGATAACGGCCGTGCCCATCACCCGGTATTCGTACGTACCCTGCGCCCAGGCGAGGCCATTCGGAGTGTCCAGCCAGACAGCAAAACCCATGGTTTCAATTTTGGCTAACGCGGGGTGGAAAAGTCCACTCCCGTTACCCTGGGTTCGTGGAGCGACCCGTAGGTGAGGTGGAGGCGGAATGCCGCGTTGGGGTGGGTTCGAATTTGCGTACTGAAGGGTTTGGGGATGTGGATCTGCGTCGGCACCTTATCCACGATGGCCGTGAGGGCTGGTACTCCGGTTCCGGAAGTAACCTGAATGGTAACGATAGCCGGGAGGATCAGAACGTGCTTCGAATCCGGATATCTGCCTCGCAAAGCGTTGGAGTCAACAGCGGTCTCCAGCAGTGTCAGACCAGTGCCTGAGGTTGCAAGCTGCATCGCCACAAAGGCGCGGCGGGAGGGTTGGCGTCTGTAGAAAGCCTGTGCATCGGAAGAAGCGGGGGAGACGGAACAATCGAAGCCGAGACGTTGCAGGGCCTCGCGGGCTATCCAAATGCGTGGCCAGCCCCAGTCGTCCATGGTTTCCGGCATACCCGGGTATTGCCAACGAATATTGAAGTTCACGCTGGAATCCTCGTCTTTGGCATCTGACCTGGACAACGAGGAAAGCGCTTCGGAGTTGAGGGTGATGGAGGTATCGGGAACCCCTGCACTATTTCTGGCGACGTGCCACAAGGTGATGGCATTGGCCAGTGCCAGGGCGGCCAACGCGACCAGAAGAGATTTTTTCACGCCCACCTCCTGAGCTGCCGGAGGGCAATGACGACGACAACGCCAAATAGGCCGAGGATCCCGAAGAAGAGCCACGAGGGCATCCAGGCCCACCACCAGGCATGGAGGCGAAAAACCAGCAGGCCGCAGAAAAAAAATGCTGCCAAATTTACCTGGGCAGGCCATTGGCGACGAATCCCCAGCCAGATGGCCCCCATGGCGATGACGAGGCCGAGGCTTCGGTAGCCAGTGCGAATGACATCGGGAGCAAACGGGAAAAAGCTGATCATATTGCCCTCCGCCAGGCTGACCACGGCAATGAAGAAAATGGATATCCCGAGGGTTCGGTAGACGCTTTCGAAGGCAGGGTTTTGGGCATGGCGGAGCCACAGCGGCACGGACCAGAGAATAAGCGCGAGACTCGCTGCGTACTCGGGCCGGGCACCAAATTCAAGCCAGTCGTAACCGAGCGACGAAGTCAGAAACGCGCAACCATAACTGACAAGCAAAAATAAGCCGATAGTGAGATGCAACCGCTGGCCATAGCGATAGGCGAGAGCCACGGCAAATACGCCCCAGGCGAGCAGCGCGCGTTCCGAGGGAGCGATATTGAACACCTGCCCGAGGACCACGAGGTTCAGGGCAAAAGCAGCCAGCGAAACCAGGGAGAGGAGGCTGGCGAAATAGAGCGTCCGCTCCCGCCTCGCCGCATATTCAGCTCCGGCCAGGAGCGCGGCAGGAGCCAGGATCACGAAAAACACCTGCATCCATGTATCGAAAAACCCCCAGTAGCGCTGAAACAGGAGCACGAGGGAGACCGCCAGCGCGAATCCACCCAGGGCGGACGCGATTCGTGCGCCCCAGGACATGGCGCCCTGAGCAGTGTTGCGGTCCAGGTCAAAAACAGCCCCCAGAGAGGCCAGGCGTGACTCCGCCCAGAGATCAAACCGTTGTTTTTGCTCAGAGGAAAGAACCAGTACCTCTGCCAGTTCACCGCTCGTCAGGTCCCTTTGCAGAGTCCGGATACCGTCCGCTTGCCTTTGTGCCTCAGCCCTGTCTTGCACCACAGAATTCCGTCTCAATCGTACACCTTATGATGGGTAGTAAGCACGTTGTTTTCCATACCCAACCTATTTACCGCGCTCCGAATTCTGGCGACACCCTTTATTTTGAGGGCGCTGGCGGAGGGGCATTTCATTCTGGGTGGCTGGCTGGTAGGTATTGCGGCCTTCACCGACCTGCTGGATGGTGCCGTTGCCCGGCGGTTCGGAGGCGAAACCAAATTCGGGCAGTATCTGGACCCGATTGCCGACAAGATCCTGCTGAGTGCCGTCTATATTGGCCTTGGCCTGGGAGGTGCCGTTCCCAAATGGCTGCTCGTGGTGATTTTTGGCCGTGACCTGTGGATTCTGGGGCTTTCCGGCCTCGCGCTGGTCACGACGAAGTACCGGGAAATGCAACCCAGCAATTGGGGGAAGGCCAGTACCTACGCCCAGGTGATGACGGCAGTGGGCGTCCTGGCGGGGAACGGCTACCGTGACGAGGCGCTGCTGCTGGTTTGCACGGGGTTGTTTTGGATCATCACTTTCCTGGCGGTAATGAGTGCGGGAGACTACACGTGGCGGGGAGTAAGATGGTGGTTAGCCCGTCGCTGATGGTATCTCTGTTGACCTGTCGGCAGCGCAGGAGTAGGCTTAGAGGTAGTAGGGTCGCAGAATGAGTCGTTACGTTCCAGCTCGCCACTATGTATCGTTCGGAGTCGTCGCCTTGGCGTTGGCGGGATTCTCTGCCTGGCTGGGAATGTCCTGGTCGCCAGCATTTTTTCCGGCAGCGATGTTTCTGCTGAGCGCCGTACTGCTTCTGGCCCTTGCCGCTCGTCCCGCAATCACCGTGCATGATGATCACGTGCAGATCGGCAAGCGGATCATTCCGTGGCAGGATGTTCGAAGTGTGGATCGAACGGGATGGATTTCACCTCTGGTTGTAAAACTGAGCATGTTCGACGATGAGGCAGTGTGGCTGGTGTATCCCGGAGAAGTGGACGGATGCAAACACCTTCTGCGGACGCTTCGCCAGATGGCTAGCTACGCCAGAATTGATGGAATCCCTTACCGGCAGTACTGGGGTGAAATGCTGGGTGCCCAGGAAGCCCGGCGGATGGCCTCACCTCGCTATCGCGTCCTGCGGATAGAGGATGAGGAAGAAGTAGAGCGTCTGTACTTCCTGCTCAAAACCGTGGGACACATTGGACCCACCGGCTCAGAACCTCGCAATTCCAGTCACCATAATTCCGGGGATGAGCGCTAAGACTTGCTGAAGCCTCGATGGGTCCGCGTCTCGCTGTTACTGGCGGTCACACTCGGCATCCTTTTTCTAAGTCGCGAAAAGGTTCTGTGGGCTCTGGGCCAGATGCTCGTGCATACCGAGGCTCCGGTTCGCGGGGATGCCGTGGTGGTGCTTGGCGGAGATGGGAGCGGCAATCGTGTGCTGAAAGGCGCGCAACTGGTGAACGACGGATGGGCTCCCGTGTTGGTGATCAGCGGTGCCGGCGGACAATACGGGTACCGCGAGACCAGCCTGGCAATGAACTTCGCAGCCGACAGGGGCTTTCCCCGGGACAAGATGGTCGCTGTTCCGCATACGGCTCTCAGCACTGCCGATGAGGCTGTCTACGACGTTCGTGAGCTAAGGAAAATGGGGGTTCGCCGGTACATTCTGGTGACCAGTTTCAGCCACACGGCCAGAGCCCGGCAAGTTTTCCAACGAACTGCCCCCGATTTGGAGTTCGTGACGGTAGGCTGCGATGAACGGTTCTGGGCCCAGGGTCGATGGTGGACGAATCGCGAAGGCCGCAAGATCTGGTTCTTCGCGACGGTGAAGTCGATCGCCGACTACCTGGATATCTAACGATTGAGCGCGAACGCGTAAATCGAATCACCTGCACCCACCACCACGTATTGCTTGCCGTCCAGTTCATAGCAAATCGGGCCGTTGGCCACTGTCCCACCCAGCCGTGAATGCCAGAGAATACCACCGGCGGTGGCATCGAACGCGATGAAGTTATTGTACTGATCCCCCGTAAACATGAGGTTTCCGACCGTGGAAAGCACCCCGAAGTTCCCGCCGCCAAGGCCTGGAAATTCGTGCATCCACTTCACCTTACCGGTTTTGTAGTCCAGAGCCTTGACCGACGCCTTTGACCACAGATTGGTCTCTTTGCCGGCGAAGCCTTCGGGCTTCTCTTCCGTATCAGTGAGGAAAAGCAAGCTGTAGTTCTCGGTCCCGCTAACGTAGAACAGCCCTGATTGCGGGCTAAACGATGGAGGTGCCCAGTTGGTACCGCCAGAGGCAGACGGCATGCTGAGGATGCCTTCTGGTTTGGGGTCCTTCTCGGGGTCGGGGATGGGCTGGCCCCTCTTATCCAGACCCTTGGACCAGTTGAGCTTGATGTACGGCTCGGAAACGATCTGCTTACCGTTGGTCCGGTCCAGCAGGAAGTAGTAACCGTTCCGACTCGCCTGGGCGACCAACTTACGCGGCTTTCCATCAATGACGCCGTCAATCAGCACCGGGGTCTGAATGGCGTCCCAATCGTGAGTATCGTGCGGAGAAGCCTGGAAATACCAGACCATCTTGCCGGTATCCGGATTCAGCGCCACGATGGAACACGTGTAGAGATTGTCGCCCTTGCGGCCCTGCCCTGCCCAGACGGGGTTTGGATTGCCCGTGCCGAGATAGTAGAGATTCAGCTCCGGATCATAGGTGCCGGGCAGCCAGGTCATACCGCCGCCGTGCTCCATGGCGTCCTTATTGGGCCAGGTCTCGGTACCGGGTTCGCCGGGGCGGGGCGTGGTATTCCAGTGCCACTGCACCTTGCCTGTCTCCGGATCACGGGCCTCCAGATAACCCGGAACGTCCAGCGAGTCACCGCCCGTACCGACGATGATGTGATTCCCGATCACCATGGGTGCCGGCGTGGAAAAGTATTCGAGACGAACATCTCCGATTGCGGTGTGCCAGCGTTCGGTCCCGTCTTTTGCGTTCAGGCAGATCAGGTAATTGTCGGGCGTCTCGAAATAGAGCCAGTCCCGGTAGATAGCGACGCCACGGCTGCCGATGTGGATACCACCCTTTGACTTCCACTCGTAGTGCCAAAGCTGGCGACCGGTACGGGCATCTACAGCCCAGGCATGGTCAGGCGCGGAAAAGTAGAGGACTCCATTCACCATCAGGGGTGTCGCCTTCATGGTGCCGCCACCCGGTGCGGGACCGCCGAAGTTCATCCGGTAGTTCCACGCCAGCGTCATGTTGCCGACGTTGGTCGAGTTGATTTGCTTCAGGGTACTGTAGCGACGGCCTGAATAGTCGCCGTTATAGGAGGGCCAGGTATCGGTGGGAGGCTGGAGGAGCTTCTTCGGATCCAGACCCTGTCCCCAGGCAAGAGCCGTCAGGCAAATTGAGGCGGAAAGCAGACGGGAGATTTTCATTTCAAGGTCACCAGGTACGCGAGAACGTCATGCAGGTCGGTATCGCTGAAAGCCTTCATCAATTTTTCGTGGCCGGACAGAGGGTCTTTCACCTCCACCTTCACGGCAGGTCCTCTCTGGAAGCCGTGGTACTCACCAGTGGAGTCTTTCAGCGCAACTTCGAAGTCATCCAGGTATTCCAGGCGCCCGGATGAGACTTTTCCGTTGGCCGTAACGGTCACGGTCCGGCGCGCGGCAGGGGTCACACCGCGCCCGGTTGGATAGACGATCTTGCCGAGGAGCACGGCATCTTCATACTTTCCACCGATCCCCTTCAGATCTTTCTCGGCAGAATGGCAGGCAGCGCACTGAGCGGCGAAGTAAGTCTTGCCCTTCGTGATGTTGCCGGTATTCACGTTCTTGATCTGATAGGCGTTCCGGTCAATCGCATCCTGCTGACGATTGCGGAGGAAGGCTGCGATGTCATGAATCTGTTCATTGGTGAGTTGCGGGAACGCAGGCATCCCGGGGCGTCCGGCCTTGATGACCGGACCAATCTCATCGCCTCCTTCATCGCGAAGCGCCACAAAGGACCGGACCAGATCCGGACCCTCGGCCCCGGTGGCATTCGACCCGTGACAGAAGCCACAGGTGGGCACATAGATGGCTCTGCCACGATCGATAGAGGCCTGATCGGGGACCGGGCGACTGATCAGAAAGGGACTGCGCTGCGGCGTTTTGTTGGCGGCAGGGGCCTGGGCGAAGACCGGCAGGGCGGTAATCGTAAGACAGGCGAGGCGAAAGAACTGGATTTGTTGCATAGGTTTCGCTGCTTCTTTAGAGGGTAGCGCACCCGGGGCCAGGGACTTCAGGCCCGCCGGACAGAGCCGGGACGCTATACTTGTTCGAGACGTCCTTAAAAGGTGCTGTAGCGCCTTCCCTTAAAACCAATGTTTGACAATCTGTCCGATAAACTGCAGCGTGTCTTCAAGAACCTGCGCGGTGAAGGACGCCTGACCGCCGAAAATATGGAGGTCGCGCTCCGTGAAGTCCGCGTGGCCCTTCTGGAAGCCGACGTTCATTTCAAAGTCGTCAAGCAGTTACTTGAAGCCGTTAAGGTCCGTGCGATGGGCCAGGAAGTTCTGTCGTCGCTCTCGCCTTATCAACAGATTATCGGGATTATCAACGAGGAACTGATCAAAGTCCTCGGCAGTCATGAATCCAAGCTGCGTTTTGCCAACGACCCGCCCAGCGTTTTTATGATCGTCGGGTTGCAGGGTTCCGGCAAGACGACATCCACGGCAAAACTGGCAAAATGGCTCGCGAAGAACGGCCATCGCCCCCAGGTTGTTTCGGTTGACGTTTATCGTCCGGCCGCCCGGCAGCAGTTGGCGATTCTGGCCCGGGAAAACAAGATCCCCCTCTATGCGGGTGCCGAAGGCGAGACCCTGCCCATCGATCTCGCCCGGTCCGCTCGCCGCGATACTGTTAACGCGGGACGAGATGTCCTGCTGGTCGACACCGCCGGGCGTCTCCACATCGACGACGATCTGATGGGCGAACTGCAGCAGCTCAAAGACCTTCTCAACCCGGTAGAGATTCTGTTTGTGGCTGACGCGATGACCGGCCAGGACGCGGTCAAGTCAGCCGGTGACTTCCACCAGCGCCTGGGTATTACGGGCGTGATTCTGACGAAGATGGACGGTGATGCGCGCGGTGGCGCGGCGCTTTCCATTCGCCACGTAACCGGCCAGCCCCTGAAGTTTGTGGGTCTGGGCGAAAAAGCTGACGCCTTCGAACCGTTCCACCCCGACCGTGCCGTTTCACGTATCCTCGGCATGGGCGACATCCTGAGTTTTGTGGAGAAGGCGCAGGAAGCTTTCGACTCGAAGCAGCAGGAAGAAATGCAGCGCAAGCTGATCGACAACGAGTTCACGCTCGAAGATTTCCGCGATCAGCTCAAGAGCCTGCGCAAGCTGGGTTCGCTCGAATCCATTCTCAAGATGATGCCGAAGGTCGGCATGATGAAGGAACTGCAGAACATGCAGCCTGATGAGAAGGAACTGACCAAAATCGTGTGTATCATCGATTCGATGACGCCCAAAGAGCGAACGAATCACATGATCATCAACGGAAGCCGCCGCCGCCGAATTGCGCGGGGCAGTGGTACGAAGGTGGAAGACGTCAACGACCTGCTGAGGCAATACACGCAGGCTCGCAAGATGATGAAGACCCTCTCCGGCAGCATGGGTATGCTGGGCAAGCGGATGGGGAAACTCGGTGGCCTGGGTAAACTGGGATTGCCGGGGTTTTAGCTGCGGTACCATTTTAGCCGCAGTACCAAAAGAGAGCTTTTGTTTCAACCAGATTTAGAGGAAAATAGAATTCGATGCTAATGATCAGACTGGCGCGTTTCGGTGCCAAGAAGAAACCGTTCTACCGTGTGGTGGTAATTGACAAGGAACGCGCCCGCGACAGCAAGGCGATTGAAGTGGTGGGACAGTATAATCCCCTGACCGAACCGGCCACCGTGAAGCTCCAGCACGACCGCATTACCCACTGGACGAAAAACGGTGCACAGTTGTCAGACACAGTCGCCCGTTTGCTGAAGAACAACCCGGTCGTCGCCGCAGCTTAAGGCGCACGCCCGGATCACCTGTGAGCTCTTTCACGAGCCACACAGGGAGGAAAGTCCATGAAACAACTGATTGAGGATATTGCAAAGGCGCTGGTCGACGTCCCCGAGGACGTCGTTGTGAACAGTGTGGGCGGTGAACATGCCACGGTACTTCAACTGAAAGTGGCGGCCGGCGACCTTGGAAAAGTGATTGGCAAACAGGGGCGGACCGCCCGTTCCATCCGGACCATTCTGGGTGCAGCGGGTACCAAGCTGAATCGCCGACTCACTCTTGACATCCTTGAGTAAGAACTCAGCAACAGACTGGGTTACGGTAGCAATTCTTGGCCGTCCTCGTGGCCTTCGCGGCGAGTTGACGGCCATTAGTCTTTCCAGCCACCCGGATCGCTTCAAAAAGCTCACCACAGTTCACCTGTTTGGGGACGGTTCTCCGTACGAGGTAGAACGCACCTGGGATCACCAGGGTGTCCTGATCTTCAAGTTCAAGGGCGTCGATTCCATGACGGATGCCGAGAAGTTCCGTGGCTTCGAGGTCCGGGTCCCGCTGTCGGAACGCGTGGAACCGGAAGCCGGTGAATTTTTCCATTCGGATCTGATTGGCTGCGAGGTTCGTGATGCCGCCACCCAACGGGTGATCGGCAAGGTCACAGATTTCGAAGAGTTTGGTGGCCCCCCGCTGCTGCAGATCAATGGTGGCAGTCTGCTGGTCCCGTTCGTGAAAGAAATCTGCACGGGGATTCACCCGGAACAGAAGCTGATTCTGGTTACGTTGCCGGAGGGTCTGGAGGACGTTAACAAGCTGTGAAGTTCCACCTCCTGACCATCTTCCCGGAATTCTTCGAGGGTCCCTTTAAGCACGGTGTCGTAGCTCGTGGCGCGCAGTTTGGTGCCCTGGAGTTGATCGTTCATGATCTTCGAAAATGGACCCATGACCTGCACCGCACGGTAGATGACCGTCCCTTTGGCGGGGGCGAGGGCATGTTACTCAAGCCGCAGCCGATTTTTGAAGCGGTGGAAGCGATTTGGCCCGAGAAAACGGCCCGGCAGAAGGTGATTCTGCTTTCTGCGCAAGGTCGGCGTTTCACGCAGCAAGTGGCGCGAGAGTACCTCGATGCCGAGGAACTGCTCTTCATTTGTGGGCGCTACGAGGGCGTAGACGAACGAGTGGCAGAACATCTGGCCGATGACGAGATCTCAATTGGCGACTACGTTCTGAGCGGCGGCGAACTGGCGGCCGCAGTCGTGATTGATTCAGTGGCACGATTACTGCCTGGAGTGCTGGGCAACGCGGACTCTGCAGTGAATGAGTCGTTCGAGGACGGAATTCTGGACTGTCCGCAATGGACAAGACCTGCTGAGTTCCGGGACTGGAAGGTTCCGGAGGTGCTGCTCGGTGGCAATCATGCCGAGATCCGAAAGTGGCGTCGTCAGGCGGCAATTGAGAAGACCGCGCGGTTGCGACCCGACCTCTCACCTCAAAAGTAACGAACCCACCCCATGAGCTTCAGGGGATCAAACGAGTGAGCAGATCAGCGACTCCGAGGTCCGCTGCCCATAGGTTCAGATATTCCCTATCCAGCCCTGCAAGGTTAGATTAGTGTCTTCGGCGCTGGAAACCGGAAACTCGATCCTCTCCAGCCCGGTGATGCTGCTGGTCGCTGTGGCAAGGCTGTTCACGGCTTCAGGTCCGGATTCCAGCCATAAACGCGGAGCATAGTCTCCGCATCGAGCCGCCTGGCTGCCACACGAAGAAAGACTTCCCGGTCATCAGCCTCCGGGTACATTTGCCGAACCGAGGCTTGCTGCAGGCCGTCCTGGAACGCAATCATTTAAAACACACGTGATGCCCGGTCGTGCAGCGTCATGTTTCGGTGTAGCTGCAGGAAGACTTCCAGGGCTGCGGGATCCGTATCTTCGTACCAGCCGAAATCCATCGCCTTCAGTTTAACCGCCGGATCACGCCGATTTGATCTCAGTCCACAGCCGGTCGCGGACACGCTGGGCCGCCGCAGGCAGTGCCGGGGGCCAAAAACCTCTCCGGTAAACTTCGTCCGGTGGGTAAAGCACCGGGTCGGCACGCTGCTGCCCTGCCCCGTTAGCTGTCGCGGTCGCGGCCACCCGAGCGTTCGCCGAAGCAACGTCAGGCCGGAGCAGGAAATCCAGAAATTCATGCGCCAGTTCGGTACGGGGGCTTTCCCGCAGGATTGCCGCACAGTCACAGTACAGAGGGAACCCCTCCCGAGGCCAGGCAAACTTGAGGGCGGCATTGCCGACCATCGCCTGAGCGGTTGTGGTGGACCAGAGTTGAGCGGCCAGCACATCCCCGGCTACCAGTTGATCGCGGACCTCGGCATTTAAATAGGCACGGAGGAGCTTCTTCTGGGCCATGCCTGCGGCACGGGCGGCCAGTAGCTCACGCGGCTCGGTAGAACTGAAGGGTAACCCCAGGCTGAGAAGACACGCACCGAGAACATCTTCCGGGTCGTCCAACATAGTGATGCGCCCTTGCAGGTCAT
>Ga0114970_10001950_pt1 | contig 15440 bp, 15 predicted proteins | sample M_140205_XF_Meta_FD_87030 | JGI IMG/M metagenome (GOLD analysis project Ga0114970, IMG submission 87030) | Freshwater microbial communities from Lake Montjoie, Canada to study carbon cycling - M_140205_XF_MetaG | ecosystem: Environmental > Aquatic > Freshwater > Lake | place: Lake Montjoie... | reverse complement strand
GGCGGTCGAGGATCTTGTTGAGGCGTGTGAGATCGTTCTGCACACGGTTGGTTTTGTTTTCGTAGAGCTTGTGGTAGAAGCCGGAGACTTTTGCCGCTGGCAGCATGGCATCAAGATCGGGTAGAATAGCGGGAAGGTTTTTGTTGATGCGGCTGAGCTCGACCATGGTTTGATTCGCCTTCGGCACACGGATGCTGAGTTGGAACTCGGCCTTGTAGGATTCGGGATCAAGGCGCTCGAGGCTGGCAAAGCTGCCCTGCTCAGTAAGAAGGTTGGTTTTGACGGTGATGCCGTTGAAGAGTGTGGCGACATCAATGTCCTTACGCGGAATGTACTTCTCCGGGAGCGGTGGTTGGACTTCGCGAATGACCTCTTTGGTCACTTCTGTGACGATGGGCACCTCTTTGATCACATCACGCATAACGTCACGGGTGATGATGCGCTCTTTAGTGCTGCGGGCGGATTCGACGATGTCTTGAATGCCCTTTTTGATTTTCCCTGCAAATGGTGTGAAGGGCAGTAGCAATCCAGTCAGGAGGATGATCAGGAACAGCAGACGTGTGAATGAGCTGAAGCAGCCGCGTTTGGGGTGTTGCTGCCATTGAGAGGGTTGCTGTGGATCACTGGGTGCCGAAGACATGCGCGTGCGTGAGTTTAATTTCGTTTTGGCGGCATGGCGAGCGCGTCAGCCAACCTCTAGCTGACCTTCTTTGAGGATGAGTCGGCGATCCCCACGTTTCGCGAGGGTTTGATCATGCGTGACGACGATGAGCGTCTTTTTGGCCTCATCGACGACCTGCATGAGCATGTCGATGACGCCACTGCCAGTACTGGCGTCGAGATTGCCGGTGGGTTCGTCGGCGTAGATAATGCCAGGGTTGTTGATGAGTGCGCGGGCAATGGCGACACGCTGTTGTTCGCCGCCGGAAAGTTCGGTGGGTAGATGCTGGAGTCGCTCGCTGAGGCCGACCTTGTCCAAGATCTCTCGGGCGCGGGCCTCGGCTTTTTTACCGCCGATCATGGCGGGCAGTACGACGTTTTCGAGTGCGGTCAACTCGGGCAGTAAGAAATAATGCTGGAAGACGAAACCCATGACCTGGTTCCGGGTTCGGGCACGTTCAGCGGCGGCGGCTTTGTAAAGCGAGCGGCCATGCACTAGGACATCGCCCGAGGAGGGCTGTTCGAGGCCACCGAGAACGTAGAGCAATGTGGTTTTACCCGCACCGGACTGGCCGCAGAGGAATACCTTTTCACCTGCGGCAACTTCGACGTTCACCCCGCGCAACACGGGTAAATTGTGACCGGCGAGATGGTAAGTGCGATGCACATCCTGTGCGGCGAGTGGGGCGGCTTCCTGGCTCATGAATGAATGGGTGTACGCTCCGCAGATGCCATGCGGCGTCAAGGTGTGATGCCGCCACGCTGGCGCAGCGCCTCATACATCACGATGCCGGCTGCGGTGGCGAGGTTCAGGCTGCGTGTGCCGTGCATGGGAATACGCAGGCATTGCCCTGAGGCGATCACGGAGAGCGGAATACCCCGTGTTTCAGGGCCGAAAACAAGATAGACCTCGCCTGCGGTGAGATCTGCGTCCCAGTGGGCCATGTCCCCATGGCACTCGACGAAATAGACAGCGGCATCGGCTTTCACTGTCGCGTGCAACTCCTCCCACGATTCCCAAATGCGCACGTCCACTTGTTGCCAGTAATCGAGGCCGACACGCTTGAGTTGCTTATCCTCTAGACTGAATCCCAGGGGCTTGATTAAATGCAGTCGTGCACGAGTAGCAAGGCACAGCCGCCCGATGGCTCCCGTGTTGTGCGGAATTTCCGGCTGATACAGAACGACGTGCATCATGCCGCTTCAGCCTTTGAAGACAAAAAACTTCCGGCAGACGTAGTTGACCATGACGGAGGCAACGATCAGTGCGCCTTCCGCCAGAACCGTATTGATACCGTACTCCTTAATCAGCAGCCAATGCGCCGATAGTCCGGCCACAAAGCCCACCGTGCTCGCCAGTGTGAAGTAAAAGAACTCCTTCACCCGATGATGACGCCCCGGCGTGAATACCCACAGCGAATTCGTCACATAGGCAAAGAGATTGCTGAAGATGAAGGCGATACCGTTGTTGTAGAGCGAATGCAGTGCGCGGATATCTTGCGGAATCTCACTTCCAATCGCCGGGTATAGCCACACCGAAGAGGCACCCCAGATCGTACTATGCAGTGCCAGAGATCCCACGCCGCAGATGCCATATTTCATGAATTGGATCAGCGGATGCGTGTCACGCGCGTTCATGCGTGCGAGGATGGTGCGCCAGTCGTTGTCGCGGAAAAATTGGCGTGTTGCTGCCATTGTTTGAAGCATCGGGAAATCTACCTGCAAAAAAGAAAGCCTGTCTAACGAAGAGTTCGTCAGACAGGCTTTTGAGTCAGGTTTCTTGAGGCTTAGTAGTAACGGTAGTTGCCGTTACGGTCGTAGTAACCCTGTTGCTGCTGTTGTTGCTGCGGGGCAGGGTGCCAGCGACCTTGATTGTCATAGTAGCCTTGTTGCTGCTGACCTTGCTGGTAACGGCCATTTTGCTGCTGGTCTTTGGAGTTGCCGAGGGCGTTGCCCCCGAGCGCTCCGAGTCCGGCGCCAATGGCAGCACCTTCGAGGCCGCGACCACTTTGATTGCCAATGATGCCGCCGATGGCTGCGCCGCCGAGGGCACCCAGAACGGAACCCGTTTGGGCATTAGGCCCGCTGGCGCACGAAACCAGCGATACCGCTGATAGAAGAGTGAGAAGGGTGTTTTTCATGATGATTGGGATGAAGTCAAATCTCAATAGTAGCGACGCTGGCGGTCACGGGAGTTGCCGATGGCATTGCCGCCTGCGGCACCGAGTGCGCCGCCGATCAGCGCGCCTTCGAGACCGCGACCGCTCTGAGAGCCGATGATGCCGCCGACGGCAGCACCGCCGAGGCCGCCAATGACGGCTCCTTGCTGGGCACCTGGGCCAGTGGCGCAGGAAGACAGAGATGCTGCAGTGAGGATGGAGAGGATGATGTGTTTCATAGGGTTATAAGTGATGCAAAGCGGACTGAAGTGATGCAAAGCGGACTGCTTTGTCGCAGAATAGGCGCGATTTGTTCACAAAGAAAAGAAAAATCCTGTGGTACAGGGTTTCTATTTTTCTCGAACGTAGGGAAGCGATTTTGATGCCAGCCTTAGAATGGCTTTCTTTATTTGACGCGCATTCTGCCAGCGCTTAGGAAGTCTTTCCCTTCTTCCTCACACTTTCCATGCACGTGCGTACCCTCCTTCGCTGCTCTTTCGCCGCCGCCTTCTTCAGCCTCGCCGCCGCGGCGGTAAACGCGCAGCAATTGCCGCTCGACCATCCCTGCGCCGCTCTGGTGAAAAAATACCTCGCCGCCGTGGTACAGCAGGACTGGAAAACTGCATCACACATGCTGGTGCCCGCTTCCTTGGAGCGTCGTCAGCGTGAGACTGTTGGCATTATCAAATCCGCTCCCACCATGACCGATGAGGAGACAATGCTCGCTGGCTACAATGTCAAAGGCGTGGGAGATCTGGAAAAGATGACTCCCCAGGAGTTTTATCAGATTGACCGCGAAGCCTGGCACAAAAAACTCAAACTTACGCCTGAAGCGACCAAGCGTAAGCAAGAGACGCTCAAAATCATCGTCCTCGGTCTCGTCGAAGAAAAGGACAAAGGTTATGTCCACGCCACCGTGCGCACTTCGCAGGAAACACTCACGGATAAGATCGAGGAATTGTTCCTCATTTCTTTTGTCCCAGACCCTGCTGACCCGAAGAACTATCTTATCTCGCCTGAGATGAAGGATCGTCCGGTCATCACCCCGCTGGATGGCGCTGCTCCACAGGACGCTCCCAAGAGCAAGTAAGCTTACAGCATCGTCCGCAGATCAGCTAAACGCACCTTGCCCAGTTCGCTGCGGGGAATCATTGGCACTGCCATGGTTTGCTCCACCTGCTCAAACGCCCGCAGTTCTTGATTCAGCGACGCGAGCAGAGTTTCGGCAATCGTTTTGGGCATGCCGCTGACTGCCAGCACCAGTCTTGCTTCCTTGCGTGCATCAGGAACATCGCAGACTACTGCTTCGCCTTGGTGAAGACTCATTTGCAACATCAGCGCCTCGATACGCTCTTGGATTGCTCCCAGATACACCAGTTCACCCAAAATTTTCAGCGTGCCGGTCTCCCGGCCCCTGAAGCGCAACAGCCGACGTGTGCCATGAGTCCACAACTCGACTCGATCCCGTGTGCGTAGCCCTGATTCAGCAGAAATCGGCTGCCACTGCCATTTTCCGGCTTCCTCGCTCGCATAACCTTTCGCCAGTGCTTCTCCTCGAACTGTGAGCACGCCTTCGTCATCGATCCGCAAATCCCAAATCGGCAGCACTTCCATTTCGCCACCATCCTCCAGCGTTTGTGAGGCAATTTGCGACGCCGTTTCTGTCATGCCGTAAGTACGTCGCAATGGCCAACCGAGTCGTTTGGCCGCTTGCTCCACCTCAGAACTCATCGCCCCGCCACCGACGAGTACCACCCGTAACGACTGCGGAGCGCGCAACTCAGCCGCGACCAGATCAAACACCTGCGTTGGCACCAAAGATACCAGTGTGGCCCCGACATCGACACATTTCTGCACAAAGGCTGCTGCATGCCATTTTCCTTCCAGCTTAGACACCTGACTACCGCTCACAAACGCACGCGCAAGAACTCCAAATCCACCCACATGATAGATGGGAAGTGCCAGCAGCCAGTGATCGCGTTCGGTGACGCCAAAATGCATGTTCACCGCACGTGCGGAGATCAACAGACTTTCTTTGGTCAAACCCACCCATTTGCGTTTGCCCTCAGAGCCACTCGTCTGGAAAAAGCACCAGTCCTTCACCTTCAGCTTATGCAACGCAAATTCAGCCAGAGATTCGCCCACCTCATTGTGATCAGAATGCCCGATCCATACGCTGCCATCGCTCCAAAACTCAGGCTCGATCATCATAGAAGTCTCCATGGCAATGCTTCCAAGACTTCGCCGAACCCAAGGCCACCACCACTGCGGTCCGCCTCTAAAAAACCGCCGCGTGATTGGACTCGTTCAAAAAACTCGTCCTTCTCAAACAAGTGCTCCGTGCATAGTCCACAAAAGTCGAGCGCATGTCCCTCGGACATTGCTATTGCAGCTTCATAAGCCGCAAACATCTGCCCTAGCGCATGATCCATGGCCGAAGTCATCACCAGCGGCATTCCTGGATGCTGTGCCGCTACCGTGCGCCAGTTGCGCCGGGCAGGCTTCACCACGACCGCATCAAATCCGTGCGTTCCATTTTTCCAGCCCTTATCGAGAGCTAGCCTTATGCCCCACCGCTGCCGCATCGCCTCCCATGCGTCTGCATCATAAGGAAACGGATCCTCCACAAAGTCGAGTGCGCGATAAACACGCAGCGGCATGAATTCGACGAACTTCTCAAAGGTTAGCCGATCCAGTACGCCATTGAAATCCACCCGCAGTCGCACGCCCTGTGCTTCAAACCGCTTCGCGCAGCCTTCCAGAAAGCGACTCGTCTCACCATAGTTCGCATAACCCTTCGCCTTGATGGCCGGCCAGCCTTCGTCCATCACACGCTGCTGCTGCGGCTCCGTCTCGGTCGCAAAACTCCATGAGTAATGGCTGCGCGGAATCTCCAGTCCTTCGAACAAGCTCACACCCGCGCGTCTCGCAGCGCCATCGATCTCCGCGCAGCGTAGCGCCATCGCCGTCACCGTCGTCGTCACACCTTCACTCAGCAGCCGAAGCTGCTCTTCTACTGGCGCATCCCCAAACTCCGGCCATGGATGCACGCAGCCGTAGCCGTCGTTCACCCGGATCAAGACACCCGCAAACACCCGCCGTTGCGACACCGCGTTCAGCGCCACGCCGCTGCGCAGTAGGTATTCGTGAACGTAAATCGGTTCGCTCACGGCATCACATCCTTCGCTTTGACAATTCCCCAGCACATCAGCGCTGCAAAGGCCAGCAACTGCATGCCGCTCAGCGCCAGCAGCCGATTATGACCCCGGCTTGGTGGCTCCACGATCACCCGCCAGGCCACGAACAGGCCAATCGGCAGTGTCACCAGAGGCAACGTGAAGGCACGCTCCCAGCCCTGCGTGAACCAGTATGTTCCCGCTGCATGCGCCGTCACGATCAACAGCACGATCTCCGTCTTCGCAAATCCAACACCCAGTCGCACCGCCAGCGTCTTCTTGCCGGTCTGCCGGTCCTCATTCAAATCACGCAGATTGTTGATGGCGATCAAGACGGTGCTGAGGCAGCCGATTTGAAATCCGGTGACCACCGCCGCCTCATACCACTCACCCGTCTGCACAAACGCTGTGCCCGTCACTGCCACGAGACCAAAGAACAAGATCACAAACAGTTCCCCCAGCCCGCGATATGCCAGCGGCACCGGCCCGCCCGTATAGCCAAAGCAAAAATACAGCGACGGAATGCCGATGAACAAGATCGGCAGTCCCCGTGCCTCAAACAACGGCACCGCCAGCAGCGTCGCCACCACCAGCATCAACCACGCCGCGATTTTCACCGTGCCTGCATCCGCACGTCCTGCCGCTGTGATGCGTCTTGGCCCGATCCGCGCTTGCGTGTCCGCACCTTTGATCGAATCCAGTGCGTCATTAAAAAAATTAGTCGCGATCTGCAGCGCCCCACAACTCCCCAGCGTGCAGAGCGCCAGTGTCCAATCGAGTTTCCCCGAAATCTTCTCCGCCAGCGCACAGCCGACCGCCACAGGCGCGATGGCAGCTCCGAGTGTTTTCGGACGTGCGGCGGCGATCCAGTCGAAAAGAGAAGCCATATTTGAATGACGAAGGCAGAAACCAGAATGACGAATGCGCTCACTCACGCAAACCATTCGTCATTACTTCGGCATCTCCACCTGACCGTTCGACATCAGATACGCGATCAGATTTTTCACATTCTCATCGCCCAGCGCTGTCAGCAGTCCTTCCGGCATCAACGACACCGGCAGTTGCTCCTGCTTCACGATCTGCGTGCGCTCGATCATCAGCCGTTCCGCGGGTGTCTGCACAACCAGGGTGCGTTCGGTCTGCTCGGGGATGACGCCGGTCAGGGTGCGGCCATCCTTGAGGTTGAACACGCTTACGCGGTAATCGGCGGGCACCACGGCGTTCGGGTCCAGGATGTTTTCGAGCAGGTATTTCAGGTTGTGACGGTCGCTGCCGGTCAGTTCAGGTGCGATGGCTCCGCCCTGACCGTACAGCTTGTGGCAGGCGCTGCATGCCGCCATGAAGATCATGCGGCCCTTCGACGCATCTGCCTTCCCCAGCGTTTCCTGGCTCAGCAGCGCTTCAAATTTCGCGAACTCGGCCTTCTTCGCCTCCGGCGTGTCGCGAATCTCGCCCCAGGCTTCCGTGAGCAGCTTCGTGAGTGCTTCATCACCCAAATTGCGAATCTGCCGCGCCTGAAACGGCGAAATGGCTGCTGCGGGCACCTTTTTCGCCTTTACCGCTTCGAGCAATGCCTTCGCATAGGAGGGACGCGATGACAGCGTCGCCACCGTCGCCGCCTGCATCTCTTGGCTACGCTCAGGCCACGGCTGGAGCATCGCCTTCGGGATGTTGGGATCATCATAGGCCGCCAGCGCATTCCGTGCCGCCGTGCCGAGCACCTTGTCATTAACCAGTCCAAGAATCACCGGCAGCAGCTCCGGCTTCGCGCTGCGCGTGAGACTTTTAAAGGCGTTCAGCCGTGCATTCGCATCGCCTTCAGCATCTTTCACAATGACGATCAGCTCTTCTGCTGCACGTCCGCTGCCGAAGACGAGAGCGAGTTGCTGGATGCTCGTAGTTCGGGCTTTAGCCCGTTCTTCGTTTGTAGTTCCGGCTTCAGCCGGTTCCGGACGGGCTGAAGCCCGAACTACAAACTCATCCCAGCCCTTCGGCTTCTTGGCCGAACTCCAGCCCTCCAAACCCGCCGCCAGCCCGCTGAGCACATCGTCGCGCAGCTCCGGCTGCTTCAGCATCAGCGCCACCAGTCCATCCACCGCCGCCGGCTGTTTCTCGATCTCCTCCGCCAGTCGCCGTGCCACCAGCCGTCGCACCGTCGGAATCATCGCACTCGCGATCAACTCCAGCGCCTTCTCTGGAGATGCCGCAACCGCTGGCTCGATGCCATACCAGATCATGAGTGGCTGCTGGCGATCATTCGCGTCTTCTGAGTGCTTCGCCAACGCCGTCGCGATGGGCCAGCGGGCGTCGAGAGTGCAACGCTGCATGAGTGATGCCGCAGTGAGACGAACCAATCCTGATTTGTGATTTGCTGCGAACAAATCATATGGCGACCAAAGTGGTGCACCTACATCAGCTTTTTCACGCAGACTTTTGACAACTTCCGCTTCAGTCTCTGTTTTTGGCAGATTGAAATCACGATTGATCATGTGAAAGTCTCGCAGGGTAAGATGCTGTTGCGCGACTCGGCTCCACCAGTTGTTCTCACTTCCCAGCAGCTTCACCAGCTCCTCATCCTTCATTGCCGCCACATTGATCGGCTCCGCCTTCTTCGGCTCCCCATACACGATCTTGTAAATCCGCCCGCTGGTCCGGTGCACGCCATCGTTGTCGTGGCACTCGCCGGAGTCACTCCAGTCGGACACGATGACGTTGCTGTCAGGGCAGGTGAGGAGGTCGATGCCGCGGAACCACTTGTCCTTGGCCTTCATGAAGTCGGGCGCGTGTTTGCCCACGTAGCCGCAGCCCAGGCGCTCCAGCTTGTCCACGTTGATGCGGTTGCCGTGCAGATTGCAGGTCAGCACCGCGCCGTGGTATTCCTTCGGCCAGGTGCCGCCTTGATAGATCAGCATGCCCACATGCGCGTGGCCACCGCCAAGCTCCAGCGTCTTGCCGCTGATGCCCTTGCGGATGTCGCTCCACTTTTCCGCTCCGGTGTCCCAATGAAAATGATCCGCCGTCTGCTCGATCACCTCATACACATGCGGATTCAGATGCGTGCCGAACATGCGGCGGTAGTAGGCGCCGGGAATCACATGCCAGAGATGGCCGATGACCGTGTTGATCATGAACAGTTCGCCATCGGCATTCCAATCATGTCCCCAGGAGTTCGTGCCGCCATGCGCCACTACCTCAAACACCTTACGCGTCGGATGATAGCGCCAGATCGCGCAGTTCAGCTTCGTGCGCTTGTCCTGCGGCGTGCCCGGAGCGCCGACGCTTGATGTGTCGGTGATGCCGTGGCGGCCATACAACCACCCATCCGGCCCCCAGCGCAAGCCGTTCACGATGTTGTGGCCGATGGTCTTCACATTGAAGCCATCGAGCAACACTTCTGGCTCACCATCGGGCACGTCGTCGCCGTTTTTATCGGCGATGAAGCTCAGCGTGCCATTGTGCAGCACCCACACGCCGCCGTAGCCGATCTCCACGCTCGTCAGGTAGCTGCCGCCCTCCCAAAAGACCTTCCGCCCGTCATGCTTGCCATCGCCGTCCTTGTCTTCGAGGATGATGACGCGGTCCCGCAGCTTCGTGTCCCAGCGCTGCGGATTCTCTGCATACGTGTAATTCTCCGCCACCCACAGGCGAGCCTTCGTGTCCCAAGCCATCGCAATCGGCTGCCGCACATCCGGCTCTGCCGCGAAGACGACACACTTGAACCCTGGCGGCAGTTCCATGCTAGCCGCTGCCTCTTCGGCGGACATTGGTTCACCTTTTTCGGTGTTGAACGGAACGGGGAAATCAGCGGCGCTGAGAGCCGAGGCCGCGAGCAGGAGCGTGAGAAAAGTCGGGAGATACATGGTTAGGGCTGAATCTTTGCGAGGAGGAGAAAATGGCAATGTGGAAAGTAGGATGGCAAAATAAAAACAATGAAGCTGTTGAAAAGCTGGGATACATGCCATACAAATGCCAGCATGAAATTGACCATGCGCATTGATGACGCCTTGTTGAAGCGGGTGATGAACGCCCACGACATCTCCAGCAAGACCAAGGCCGTTGACTTCGCCTTACGGGAAGTGGACCGGCGGGCCACGTTGAAGAGATTGGCGGAAACCAATCTCGGTTTGACGGAGAAGGAGATTTTGAGCGCCTTCGATGATCGCTACAACGTCATCGAACAGCGTGTCGCCGAAACACCCGGCGCATCTGCCAAAGCCACTGCTGAACGCAAACCCGTGACCTATGCAAAAAAGCCCCGTTCTCGTCGATAGCAGCTTCTACATCGGCATGACGCGGCAGGGGAAGAACCCGCTCCCGTTGCTCACTTATCTCGCCGTGGATCGCGATCTCGCGACCTGCGGCGTGATCCGGGCCGAGGTCGGGCGTGGCATCCGCATTCCGAAAGTGCGCGAGGCCTTCCATGGCTTTTGGGACGTGATGATCAACGTACAGACGGACAACAAACTCTGGCTTCAGGCCGAAGACCTGGCGTGGAAACTCGACCGTGCAGGAAAAACACTGCCGCTGACAGACATCGTCATCGCCTGCTGTGCCATGCGGCTGAACGCCACCATCCTCACGCATGACCATCATTTTCAGGAGATCCCTGGCATCCATGTCGCCATGAGTGGAGCCGACTTGTGATGCATGGAAGTGCTCGCGTGGCTCGTTTCCTGCATCACCTTCTCCCATGCGACTGATCATCCTCTTTCTCATCAGCCTGACGCTTGTGCAGGCGAACGCGGCGTCGAAATCGAAGTCACCGGCCAAAGCACCGCCGCCCGCTGCTCGCACCGCCGCCGATCTCGCCGAGACGATTCGCCCCTCGCTCGTCAAAATCACCCAGCTTGGTCGTGAAGGCACCGACGGCATCGGTTCCGGCTTCATCGTCAGCGAGGATGGCCTCATCGCCACGAATCTGCACGTCATCGGCGAAGCACGGCGCCTGCAAATCGAGATGCACGATGGCAAAACGCACGTCGTCACCGCCATTCATGCGAGCGACAACCATCTCGACCTCGCCCTGCTCAAGATCGACGCCAAAGGTCTCAAGCCGCTGCCGCTCGGTGATTCAGCCAAGATTCGCCAAGGCGATCCCATTGTCGCCATGGGCGCACCCGAGGGGCTCGGCTTCAGCATCGTGCAAGGCGTGCTCTCCGCCACGCGTGACATCGACGGCCAGCAGATGCTGCAAGTCGCCATCCCCATCGAGAAAGGCAACAGCGGCGGCCCCTTGCTCGACATGCAAGGGCGCGTGCTCGGCATCCTCACGCTCAAATCCTTGAAGACCGACAACCTCGGCTTCGCCATGCCGGTGAACCTGCTCAAAACGCTCATCGAAAAACCCAACCCCGTGCCCATGTCACGCTGGCTCACCATCGGTGTGCTGAATTCCAAACTATGGAAGACGCATCTCGGCGCGCAGTGGACGCAGCACGCCGGTGTCATCAAATCCGAATTCTCCGGTGCAGGCTTCGGCGGTCGTGCGTTATGTCTCTCCACGCAAAACGTGCCAGAAGGCACCTTCGAAATCGCCACCACCGTGCGTCTCGATGACGAGTCCGGTGCGGCCGGCCTCGCTTTCTGCGCCGATGGCGGCGACAAGCACTACGGTTTCTATCCTTCCGACGGCAAACTGCGCCTCACGCGCTTCGACGGGCCCGATGTTTATTCCTGGACGATCCTCGCCGATGTCCCGAGTGACGCATATAAACCGGGCGAAGCGAATACGCTGCGTGTCCGTGTCGAGCCCGATCGCATCATCTGCTTCGTAAACGGCAAACAAGTCATTGAGAGCGACGATAGCGGCCTGCGTGGTGGTTCCGCGGGTCTGTGCAAATTCAGAACCACCACCGCTGAGTTCCGCAGCTTCCGCATCGGCACCGATCTCGCCGAAAAACCGCTGCAACCCGAAGTCGCTTCCAAGCTGCGCTCCAAGGTCGAGGAATTCATCGCCGAAGCAACCACCACCGACCAGACGCTCGACAACCTCCTCGATAATCCAGCCGCCGCACGCCGTGTGCTCGTCGAGCAGCGCCGCAAACTTGAACAGGAGGCCACCAAGCTTCGTGAACTCGAACGCGAGTTGCATCGTCGTGCGATGACCAAGGAAATCCTTGCCGAACTCGCCAAACCCGAGCCCGAGATCAATCTGCTGCGCTGCGCGCTGCTGCTGGCTCGCCACGACAACCCGGAGATCGAGGTCGCCTCGTACCTCGCGAGCTTCAAAGCCATGGTAGCCGATCTCAAAGACGATCCCGAAATCAAGAAAGGCACCATTCCCGCCGTGAAACGTCTGAACCGCTACTTCTTTGAAGAGAACGGCTTCCACGGCAGCCGCCACGATTACGGCAGCCGCTCCAACAGTTACATCAACGAAGTGATCGATGATCGCGAAGGTCTGCCCATCACGCTGAGCGTGCTCTACGTCGAACTCGCCTCCGCTCTCGGTGTGCAGGGTGTTTTTGGCGTGCCACTGCCCGGCAAGTTTATGGTCGGCTATCGCGACGGTCCTGAGGGCGAGCCTCAACTCGTCGATGTCTTTGAACACGGCAAACTCCTCACCGTCGAGCAGGCTGCGCTTGATCTCACGGACAACGGCCAGTTCCCCGAAGGTTCCCTCGATCCCACCACGAAACAAACCATCGTGCTCCGCATGCTGCGCAATCTTATGGGCGCTGCGTTTGATGACACACGTTCTGTGCGCGAATCACTGCCCTACTTGAACCTAGTCCTCGCCATCGATCCCAAGTCCGCCGCTGAGCGCCTCACCCGCGCACAAATGCGCCAGCGCATTGGCGAAAAAACCGGCGCACGTGAGGACATAAGCTGGCTCATCGAAAACTTTCCGGAAGATGGACCACCTGAACTCATGCAGCAGTTCGATCGCTGGATGCAGTCGCTAAACTGAGACGCCGTGGCCGTAGAAGAGCTACACACTTGCTAATGGGTGCCAGATTCGTTTCGGGCAAGAACTCGCGGCGGCTTGCTCATTCGCGACTGTGATCTAGCATGCCGCGATGCTGAAACACCTCCTCTTGATCTGCGCACTCGCCCTCACGGCCTCCGCCCAGGACACCGGCCCGGCCAAGGACGATCCTTCCGTGCCTAAGGACCGTGACACGATTCTGCGCATCCAGATTTTTCTCGATAAGAACTTCTTCGGCCCCGGCAAGCTCGACGGCGCTCTCGGCGAGTTCACCTACAAGGCCGTGGTGAACTACAACTACGCCCACGGCCATCGTGATCTCTACAACTGGGTCTATGTGCAGGAGGCTGCCGAGACCGAAACGCCCGTTACTTATGCCGCCTTCAAGATTCAACCGTTGCTTCTCAAGTTTGTGAACCCCGATTTGCCGGAAGATTATGAAGAAGCCTCGCAGTTCCCCTTCATGGCCTACCGCAGTCTTGTGGAACTGATCGCTGAACGCTTTCATACCGACGAAAGCTTTCTCGCCGTCATTAATCCGAAGAAGAATCTGGCTGCGCTCAAGGCTGGTGAGATCATCGTCGTGCCGAACGTGAAATCTTTCCGCATTGAGGAGGTGAAGCCGATGCAGAGCTTCAAGGAGGACGCGACGCTCAGCACGCACACCATCGTGGTCGATACCACGGAGCGCATGGCGGCGGTTTACAGCGCCAAAGAGATGATGCTCGCCGCGTTTCCGATCACCCCCGGCAAGCCGCAGTTTATCCCGGTGGGCACCTGGAAGGTGCAGACCATGATGCACACGCCCAGCTTCCGTTACGACAAGCAATTTCTCGAGGAAGGCGTCCGTGGTGAGGAAGCCTTTCAAATCCCGCCTGGCCCTAACAGTCCGATCGGTGTCATCTGGTGCGGCCTCAGCAAGTCCGGCATCGGTTTGCATGGCACCGCCATGCCGCGCACCATTGGCCGCACCCGCAGTGCCGGCTGCGTGCGCTTTGCGAACTGGGATGCCATCCGCCTGCCGCAGCTTATCCGGCCAGGATCGCGGGTCATTGTGCGTTAATCTCCCGCCATGCCACGCATCCTCATCGCCGGTCTGTTTCACGAAACGCACACCTTTCTCGACGGCGTCACGCCGTTGAATGATTTTCAAATTCGCCGTGGCGATGACATGCTCGCCTGCAAAGACGACAGTTCACCGCTCGGTGGCGTGTTAGAAATCGCCGATGAGTTTGGTTGGGAAATGGTGCCTGCTGCCGATTACCGCGCGCAACCTTCCGCCATCGTCACGGATGATGTGGTCGAGGCATTCTGGAATGATGTCGCTCCGGTAGCGAAGCAAGGCGGCTACGATGCCATCTACCTCGTGCTGCACGGCGCGATGGTCACACAGAGCTTTCCTGATGTCGAAGGCGAAGTGCTGCAACGTCTGCGTGCGATCACTAGCGTCCCCATCTTCGGTGTCTTTGATCTCCACGCCAATTTTTCGCCAAAGATGGCCGCGCTGGCCGATTGTCTCGTCGCCTACCGAGAAAATCCGCACACGGATGCCCGCGACGCCGGATTGATCGCTGCTCGTCTGCTCAACCGCTGTCTCACCACCGGCCAAGGTCCGCACATGCAGCTCCAACAGCCCGGAATCGTCTGGCCGCCCACGGGAACTGGCACGGCCAATGATCCCATGCGCTCCCTCGAAGCGATGGCGCGGCAATTTGAGGGCGAAAACGAGTCGCTCTGGTCCATGAGCATCGTTGCGGGCTTCAGTTTTGCCGACACACCCGATACCGGCGTCAGCTTCGTCGCCTGCACGACGGCTGATGCCACGCCGCAGATTGAGGCACTCGCCCAATGTGCCCACGAACTCCGCCATCTCGGCGAAGTCACCGATCCACCGGTCGATGACGTGCTCAGCTCACTCAAGCCGCTGCCTGAAGGCCTCACGGTGCTCGTGGAGCCTTCCGACAACATCGGCGGTGGTGCTCCTGGCGATGGCACGGGATTACTGCGTGCTTTGATTCGTCATCGCATCGAAAATGCCGCCGTCTGCATCAATGATTCGCAATCGGTTCGCGAAATTGAATCCGGCGTACGTCACATCGCGCTTGGCGGCAAAGGCTGCCGACTCGATGCGGGACCGCTCGAACTCGATGTTGAACTCGTTGCGCTCAACGACGGTCGTTTTGAACTCGAAGATAAAAATAGCCATCTCGCCAGCATGTGTGGTGATGTTTTCGACATGGGCCGCTGCGCTGTCGTGAAACACGCTGGCATCACGATCCTCATCACCAGCATCAAGACCCCACCCTTCGATCTCGGTCAATGGCGCAGCCAAGGCATCGAACCGACACAGTTGTCCGTCATTGGTGTCAAAGCCGCCGTCGCTCATCGCCGTGCCTATGATGGCATCGCCGCACGCATGCTGTGGGTGGACACGCCGGGACCGTGCAGCAGCAATTTGAAGGCGTTGCCTTATCGGAACTTGCGCATTGGTTAAGAAAAATCATCCCAAGAGGATTC
>Ga0114970_10001949_pt1 | contig 15443 bp, 12 predicted proteins | sample M_140205_XF_Meta_FD_87030 | JGI IMG/M metagenome (GOLD analysis project Ga0114970, IMG submission 87030) | Freshwater microbial communities from Lake Montjoie, Canada to study carbon cycling - M_140205_XF_MetaG | ecosystem: Environmental > Aquatic > Freshwater > Lake | place: Lake Montjoie... | reverse complement strand
GATGAAAGAAGCTTTGGGGGAGGAATGGTGGCGGAGCCTTTGGAAGGATTTGCCGAAATATTTTGAGGTTCCTGGGGGGGTTAATGTGGAGGAAATTTTGCGTTTGTGGAGTTTTGCGAAGGCCTTGGATTTAACGGAATGGGCGAAGATGCGCTACAACTTGATGGGGAACGCGGGGCATTGGTTTCCTGGGGCGAATGCCAGTGATTTTGACCAAGCGAAGATGTTACTGGCTCTGGAGGGAAATCCCTTTGCCGAGCGGATTCCGGAGATTCTTCGTGAGGCGCATGGTTTGCTTTCTGGGGAGCAGCAGAAGCGCCTGAGCGAGAGTTGATCGGGTTTATTTATCCTGGGAATTCTTGGACGACAAGAGTGGCATTATGGCCACCGAAACCGAACGAATTGTTCATGGCGACGCGGACTTTTTTCTCTCGGGCGACGTGGGGGACATAGTCTAAATCGCAATCTGGGCTGGGGTTATCCAGATTGATGGTTGGGGGAATCAGCTGATTTTGGATGGTCATGACGCAGGCGATGGTTTCGACGGCACCAGCGGCTCCGAGGAGGTGACCGGTCATGGATTTTGTGGAGCTGACGACTAGGCCATTGGTGGATCTTTCGCCGAAGACCTCCTTGACGGCTTTGGTTTCGCAGAGGTCGCCGACGGGGGTAGAAGTGCCGTGCATATTGATGTAGTCGACGTCTTGGGGATTGAGCCCCGCCTTTTTCAGGGCCATTCTCATGCAGCGAGCGGCACCTGTTCCTTGGGGATTTGGGGAGGTCATGTGATAGGCGTCGGAAGTGAGACCGTAGCCTAACAATTCCGCGTAGATGTGGGCCCCGCGACGTTTGGCGTGTTCGAGTTCCTCGAGGACCACCACGCCAGCGCCTTCGCTCATGACAAAGCCGTCGCGGTCTCGGTCGAAGGGGCGGGAAGCTTTGGTGGGATCGTTGTTGCGGGTGCTCATGGCCCGCATGGCAGCGAAGCCCGCCATGCCCATGGGGACGATGGTGGCTTCGGAGCCACCGGCGAGAAAGGCATCGGCGTCGTCTTCGCGAATCATGCGCCAAGCTTCGCCGATGGCGTGGCAGGCGGTGGCGCAGGCGGAGACGGGGGCAAAGTTCGGGCCGCTCCAGCCGAACTCGATGGAGATCAGGCCACTGGCCATATTGGCGATCATCATGGGGATGGTGAAAGGGGAGACGCGTCCTGGTCCTTTGGAGAGGAGGTTGGCGTGTTGATCTTCGAGGGTTTTGAGGCCACCGATGCCACTCCCGATAATGACTCCGTAGCGATCTGGGTTGGGGAGATCAGCGAGGCCAGAATGGTCGTGGGCCATTTTTGCGGCGGCGATGGCGAGTTGGGAAAAGCGATCGGCGCGGCGGATATCTTTGGGATTTTTAAAAAACTGTGCGGGGTCGAAGTTGGGGACTTCGCCAGCGATTTGGCAGTCGTAACCGGTGATATCAAATTGGGAGACGCGGCCGATTCCGCTGACGCCGTGGGTGAGATTTTTCCAGAGACTATGGAGATCGAGGCCCAATGGGGTGACCGCGCCCATTCCAGTGATAACGACTCTTCTTTGCGATGACATAAGCAGGTTAGGTTGGATGGAAGTTGGATGATCTGGCAATGGGAATTTGATTTTCGTGGGGGAAGATTGTGGCTTGTCGCTTGGGGAATTGGGCGTAAGCCTATGACGAAAATTTTATGAAATACTGTCTGACAATTTTAATGGGATTGGTGTGGGTGATGAGGACGGCAACTTGGGGAGCTCCGGTAGTGGTTAATGATCAAGCGGTGATTGGGCGAATGTTGCAGTTTGCGGAGGCGGAGTTGGAGGGAGGAAGGGCGGTGAAGGCGGGGGAATTAATCGGGCAATTTGATCGGAGCGGGTGTGCGGTTGGGTTAGCGGCGGTCTCGTTAGTTCCGTGGAGCTTGCCGGAGTTGGCAGATCGTCGGCGGGCGGCGGTGGGGGTGATTGGGGGACTGTTTAAGTGTTTGAAGTGTTCGAAGTGGCATCTGGCGGCGGCGAGTGGATTTTTCATTGGGGAAAAGGGGGTATTTGTGACTTGTGCGCATGTGATTCAGAGTGCGGATAAGGAGATATTTGTGGTTTTGACGGGGGACGGGCGACTGACACCGGTGCGGGAAGTATTGGCGGCGGACGCGATCGCGGATGTGGCGATTGTGCGTTGTGAAGGGGCGGGTTTTAGCACCATGCCAGTGGTTGCGGAAGCGGCGGTGGGATCAGCGGTGACGGTTTTTGGTCATCCGAACGATCATTTTTTTAGTCTGACTCAGGGGATCATTTCGCGCTATTTTCTGGATCCTCGTCCGAAGGTTGGGGAGATGTTTTCGATTACGGCGGATTTTGCGAAGGGGTCGAGCGGTTCTCCTGTTTTTGATCAGTCGGGCAATGTCATTGGGATGGTGGCGAATACCCAAAGTATTTATTATGGGGAGAAGGATGGGCACGCGGAAAACCTTCAGATGGTGATCAAGAATTGCGTGAGTGGGAAAACGATTTTGAAGCTGATTAAGCCGGTGGTGGGCGAGTGATCTTGGGGGGAAATGGCAGGTGAGGGCGGGTTAGTTCGCGGCTTTAACTTCGACGATATCGTGGGGGGCGCTTTCTCGTTGGCCGGCATGACTGACGCGAATATAGCGGGCTTTTTTGCGAAGATGATCGAGGTCTTTGGCGCCGAGATAGCCCATGCCGCTTTGAATTCCGCCAGCTAACTGGGTGAGGACGAGATCGAGAGGTGGGCTGACTTCTTTGAGGGCTTCGACGCCTTCGGCGGCGACTTTGCGAAGGAGATCTTTGTTGGCGTGACCGTAGCGGGCGGCACTTCCTGATTGCATGGCGGCGAGGCTTCCCATGCCGCGGTATTGTTTGTAGAGCTTGCCATTAATTTCCATCAGAGACCCTGGGGCTTCTGGACAGCCGGCGAGCAGGCCGCCGCAAATGACTGCTTGGGAGAGGGTTAATGCTTTCACGATATCGCCGCTTTTGGTGATCCCGCCATCGGCGATCAAGGTGACTCCGGCTTTTTTGGCGGCTTGGCTGGCGACATAGAGGGCGGTGAGTTGAGGGATGCCGACGCCGGCGACGATTCTGGTGGTGCAGATACTCCCGGGACCTTGACCGATTTTGACGATTTGAGCGCCACACTTGGCGAGGAATTCGACGCCATCGCCGCTGGTGACATTGCCAGCGATGATGGGGAGAAGGGGGAACTGATCATGAATGAGGCGGACGGTATCTCCGACGCCTTTACTGAAACCGTGGGCGGTGCTAACGGCGACGACATCGACGCCCCGTTCGACGAGACCTGAGACGTGGGCGAGGATGCGATCGCGATCGAGTTCACCGTTGGGGAGGCGCGGGGTGCTGAGAGCGGCGCCGCAGACGAGGCGGAAGTTGGAGTCGCGAGCGGGTTTGAGTTGAGCGTGGCGCTCGTGCATGATCCGTTCGACGTCACTGATGGTGAAGAGGCCGCGGAGGCGGTCGGCATTATCGACGACGAGGAGTTTATGGATGCCGATGTGTTCAGAAAAGAAGCGATCTGCGCGAGCGATGGGGTGATCACCGAGTTCGCGTTCGTGAATACAGTGGACCTGATCGCGAGGGGTCATGGCTTCGGCGACCGTGATGGCGGCGTGTCTTGGGCGGACGATGTGACCTGGGAGAAGACCGAGGAGCGTCCCATTTTGATCGACGACGGGGAAAGTTCGGAAGCCGAACCCGCGTTGTTCGACGAGGGCGAGGACATCGCCGATCAGTTGATGGGGGCTGATTTTGATGGGTTCTTCGATGAGGCCGTGGATGTTATTTTTGACGCGAGAAACTTGGCTAAGTTGTTCGCGTTCAGAGAGGTTACAATGGATGAGGCCGAGACCGCCTGCGAGAGCCATACCGATGGCCATGGGGGCCTCGGTGACGGTATCCATGTCGGCGGAGATGATGGGAATCCGGAGGTGGAGGCCATCGGAGAGAGTGGTTTCGAGAGAGGTATCGCGGGGAAGAAACTCAGAATAAAGAGTAGCGAGCGTGACATCGTCGTAGGTGAGACCGATATCGGCGTGAGCTGGGAAGAAGGCATCGGCGGGCTTATAGAAAGCGTGATCGGGCGAAGAGATCGAAGATTTTGCTACCATAGCGGAGTTTTTAGAGAGGAAGGATAAAGGGAAAGCGGAAAGTTTTTTGGTGTGGGGGAGTGTGGGAGAGGTCAGGGTTTGGCAGGGAGATCGAGGAGCGCGAGGCCGTTATTTTGTTCGGTGAAATATCTTTGGGTCCAGGCGCTGGGAAAGAGGATCCCTGGTTGGCCTGAGTTATCGTGGGCGAGACGACAGCCGGTGGGGAGTTTTAGTCCGAGCGTCACGGTTTGGGGTGGAAGCCATTTAAAGCATTCCCAGTTAGTGGTTTCGAGGCGGCTGGGTGCGCCATACTCGGCTTCGAGACGATATTGGACAACCTCGAACTGGAGTGGGCCGACGGCGGCGAGGAGGGTGACTTTTTGTAGGGCGTCGCGGATTTCGAAGACTTGGACAACGCCTTCTTGGAGGAGTTGATCGACACCTTGGCGGAATTGTTTAAATTTTCCGGGGTTGGGATTGTGGAGATAGGCGAAACATTCTGAAGGGAAGCGGGGGATTTCATCATAACAGATCGAGGTATCTTCGGTGAGGGTATCGCCGATCCCAAATTCGTTATGTCCGACGAGACCGATGACGTCCCCCGCGTAGGCTTCGTCGACCGTCTCGCGTTCTTGAGCGAAGACTTTGTGGGCGCTGGAGAGGCGGACGCGTTTGCCTGTTCGTTGGTGAATGACAAACATATCGCGGGTAAATTTACCTGAGCAGATGCGGAGGAAGCCGATGCGATCACGGTGTCGCGGGTCCATATTGGCTTGGATTTTGAAAATGAAACCGGAGAAAGCGCTCTGGAGGTCGACCGTACTGATGGTGGGAGATGGGGAATTTTGGGGGGAGGAGGATGGGTGACGTCCTTGGCGTGGTTGAGGGGGAAGTGATCTGGCGAGAAAGGCTTCGAGGAGAAGTTGGACGCCGAAGTTGTTCATTGCGGAGCCGAAGAAGACGGGTGTTTGGGTACCGGCGTGGACCTTGGCTTCGTCGTATTCGACGCCCGCCATGTCGAGCATTTCGAGTTCTTCGATGGCTCGGGCGTAGTCATCGGGGTCGAGTCTTTCGCGAATTTCGGGATCTTCGAGGGAGCTAACGGAGACTGGCGCGCGATAAGCGCCTTGTGGAGTGCGTTCAAAGAGATGGACTTGCTTCTGTTGACGATCATAGACGCCACGAAAACTGGGGCCCGTACCGAGGGGCCAATTGATGGGGAAGGCCCCGATGCCGAGGACGCTTTCGAGTTCATCGAGGAGGGCGAGGGGATCGCGGGTTGGGCGATCGCATTTGTTCATAAAAGTGAAGATGGGGACGCCGCGTCGTCGGCAGACTTCGAAGAGTTTTCGGGTTTGAGGTTCGATGCCTTTGGCGGCATCGATCACCATGACCACGGCATCGACGGCGGTGAGGACGCGGTAAGTGTCTTCGGAGAAGTCTTTGTGGCCTGGGGTGTCGAGGAGATTGATGCGGTAGCCAGCGTAGTCGAACTGGAGGACGGTCGAGGAGACGGAGATGCCGCGTTGGCGTTCGAGTTCCATCCAATCGGAAGTGGCTTGGCGGGCATTTTTTCTGGAGGTGACAGAACCCGCGAGTTGGACGGCGCCACCGTAGAGGAGGAGTTTTTCGGTGAGAGTGGTTTTGCCGGCATCGGGGTGAGAGATGATAGCGAAAGTGCGACGGCGTTGGATTTCTGCGAGCATGAGAGAAGCGGACTTTCGTGGAAAGCGAGTCAGGGAGCAAGCGCTTGCGCATGTGGTGAGGGTGAGAAATTCTTTTGGGGAGTCTGCCTTGAACGCGGAGAAGAGTCTGTGCATCTTCCGCGGATATGGAGACAACCGTCATTGGTCATCGCAATCCTGATATGGATTCTATTTGTTCTGCGCTGGCGTATGCGGAACTGAAGCGGCTTTCTGGGCAGACTGGGGTGAGGGCGGCACGTGCGGGTGGGATTAATGAGCGGATCGACTTTGTTTTGAAAAAATTTGGGGTGGAGGCGCCTGTTTTGATCAAGGACATGTCTCCGCGGGTTGCGGACGTCATGGAAACGGAGGTGGTGGCGGTGCGAGCGGGATCCTCGGTATACGACGCGTTGCAGATTATTGAGAGGAATCAAATGCGCGGGCTGCCGGTGGTCGATGAGATGAACCGGTGTTTGGGGTTATTGAGTGCATTTAAGATTACCCACCACCTTTATCCTTCGCGGGAGCAGGCGGAGAGCGCGCGTCATGTGACGGCTTCTTTGGAGGCGATTATGGCGACCTTTGGGGGTTCGTTGGTTGCGGGGGTCCTTTCGTCGGAGCCAGCGGAGCAGTTACTGATGGTGGGGGCGATGGCGGAGGATTCATTTGCGACGCGGCTGGAGCGGTATGAGCATCTTCAGGTCGTGCTTTTTGTGGGGGATCGGCCGCAGATTTTGTCGATGGCGATCAAGGCGAGGGTGAACGCCATTGTGTGTACGGGGGGATATCCGATTGATGAGGCGATTTGTGAGGAGGCGAGGGAGGCGAAGGTGACGATGATCTTGTCGCCGCACGATACGGCGACGAGCGTGCTTTTGGCGCGTGGGGCCGCGCAAGTGGAGAGAGTTTTGGAAAGTGAGTATCAAAGTTTTGAGGCGGAGACCTTTTTGGAGGATGCGCGTGGGTTAGCGGCCCAGAGTGCGGGTTTTATTTTTCCGGTATTGGATTCGGGGGGTGGGTTGGTGGGGATCCTATCGAAGTCGGACTTTTTGAAAGAGATCCCGCGGCAATTAATTTTAGTGGATCACAATGAATTGGACCAAGCGGTTCGGGGCGCGGAGAAAATTAAGATTTTGGAAGTTATTGACCATCATAAACTTGGGGGGATTTCAAGTGACACGCCGATTTTGTTTTTGAACAACCCATTGGGATCGACCTGTACGATTGTGAGTTTGTGCTACGAGCAGATGGGGATAGCGATTTCTCCTTCGATGGCAGGGCTGATGATGGCGGGAATTATTGCGGACACCTTAAACTTAACCTCACCGACGAACACCCCCGTGGATGTGGCCGTGCTGGGGCGGTTGGGAAAGATTGCTTTGGTTGATCCAGATCAATTGGCGCGAGAGATTTTCAGTGTGGGTTCGCCGTTGCTGACGATGACCACCGAGCAAGCGATTCGGGTTGACTCGAAGCCTTACGCGGATCTGGGGCAGCGGTTTAGTGTCGCGCAGATTGAGGAATTAAATTTCGATTATTTTGAAGGGAGACGAGCTGACTTATTGGAGGCGCTGGAGTTGGAGCGTGCTCGGGACGGGCTCTTATTTGCCTGTTTATTGGTGACGGATATCAGTGGGCAGAATTCTTATTTATTGGTTCGTGGGGCGGAGCGATTTTTGCGGACGATCAGTTATCCGCTGATTAGTCCACAGGTATGGATGTTGGCTGGGGTGGTTTCACGAAAGAAACAGCTTTTACCATATCTGCTCCAGTGTCTTGCGCGGATGAGTTCGCACGACGAGTGAGGAGATGGGGGTTATCGGTAAGCCTCGTTTTTGAGCAGGGAGTTGATGCCGCCTTGGTTGCGGAGGAGGGCTTTCATATTCCAGTGGATGTGGCCTGGCTGATTGGTGCCTTTTCTGGAGAGGTCAATTTGGCGGGTGATTTCTGAAGCGGGACGATTTTTCCCGATGCGTTCGGTGGCGAGGCCTGGCCAGATGGGTTTGCCTGCGGTGCTTTGGGATCGCCACCAAGCGAGGAGAACGGGGAAGCTTTGTTTGGCGGGTTCACAAGACCAATAGAGTTGGGGGGCGAGATAATCGCACCAACCCTCGGCGAGCCATTTGCGAGAATCAGCGAAGAGTTCACCGTAACTATCGAGGCCGGCTTCGATGGTGGCAGGGACGCCTGGTTTCCAGATTCCGAAGGGACTGATTCCGACGAGGATGTTGGGGTTGAGCGCTTTGACGCTGTGGTAAAGATCTTCGACGAAGTGATTGATATTGGAGCGTCGCCAATCGCTACGGTTTCCTCCGTCGCCATATTTTGTCCAAGTGGGAGCGTCGGGAAATTCGGCGGCGCCTTTGGGGTAGGGGTAAAAGTAGTCATCGATATGGACGCCATCGATGGGGTAGCGGCGAACGACATCGAGGATGACATCGAGAACATAGCGTCTGGCGGCGGGAATTCCTGGATCGAGCCAAAGTTGGCCGGCGTAGTTGCGAATCCATTCGGGGTGAAGGCGGGCGATGTGGTTGGGAGCGAGGGAGTCTTTGGCGTGGACGGCAGCGCGGAAGGGATTGAACCAGGCGTGGAGTTGGAGACCTCTGGCGTGGGCGGCATGGATGGCGAAAGAGAGGGGATCGTAGCCTGGGGAGGTGCCTTGATGGCCGGTGAGAAAGGCGGACCAGGGCTCGGACTTGGATTGATAGAGGGCGTCGCTGGCGGGGCGAATTTGGAGGAGGATCGCGGTGAGTTTGAGTTCTTTGGCGAGATCGAGAAGGGCGAGGAGTTCGGCTTGTTGGGTGGCGGGGGAGAGGCCAGGTTTGGAGGGCCAGTCGAGATTATAGACAGAGGCGACCCAAGCGCCACGAAACTCAGGAGAGGCGGCAGAAGTGGCGGAGGAAAGGGCGATGGCGGTGAGAAAAATTCCGGCAAACAGCTGTTGGAGAAGGATTTTCATAAGAACGCAGAAAGGAGAATTCGTGTGGAGACGAGACTCTTGAGGGAAGGGGAAGAGTCCCTGAGATTTGCCGCTGCTGGGCGAGATTACTGGTGGGGAGGAGTGATTGGTCCTTGTTTGAGGAGGCGGAAAAGCGCGCTGTCGGTGGTGAGGACAAGGGTGGTTTCCTTGGTCAGGGCGGTCCGATAAGTTTCGAGGGTTCTGGTGAAGGTATAGAAGTCGCGGGATTCGGGAGTTGGACCGTAAGCAGAGGCATAAACCGTGATGGCTTCGGCATCGGCTTGGCCCTGAATTTCTTGGGCTTTGCGGTAGGCTTGGGATTCGATTTGTTGGATATCGCGTTCGCGTTTTCCGAGAATTTCGGCGGCTTGGCCTTCGCCTTCGGAGCGGAAGCGGGAGGCGATTTGCTGGCGTTCGCTGATCATGCGGGCGTAGATTTTGGCGGCGACGGCGGGGTTGTAGTTGATGCGTTTGAAGCGGACGTCGAGGAGTTCGATGCCATATTCTTCGAGTTTAGGCTTAGCGGCTTGAAGGATTTCCACTTCAAGGACGGCCCGTCCGAAGCGGATTTCAGGGAGAGTGATACTGAGGCCGGCGTCGCCGCTGAAGGGATCGGCGACGGGTTGACGATTTTTGAGCGTGCGGATGAGTTCGACGAGTTGGTGTCTGGCGACGGAGTTGCGGGTTTCGCTGCCGAGGATATCGGTGATTCGGGATTGGGCGCGGCGTTCATCGCCGAGGCGGATGAAATATTGTTTGGCGTCGGTGATTTGCCAGCGGGCGAAGGTATCGACATCGATGTAGAGTTTGTCCTCGGTGGTCATATTGGAGGAAGGGCCATCCCATTCGAGGACGCGTTTTTCGATGCGATTGATTTTTTGGATGAAAGGGATTTTCCAGTGGAGGCCGGCGTCGGTGACTGGGGCACCGATTTGTTTTCCGAACTGAGTGATAATGACCTGATCGGTTTCGAGGACCGTGTAGGAGGAGGCGAAGAAGAGGAGGGAGACGGCGATGAGGGCTGGCAGGAAGAGAGCGCGGTTCATTTGGATTTCTGGTCGAGGGGGAGGAGCGGAAAGATTTGGCTGGTTTTCTCATCGAGAACGATTTTTTTGGAGATTTGGGGGAGGACCTCTTGGAGGGTTTCTAGATAAAGGCGTTGGCGGGTGACCTCGGGGGCTTTGAGGAAGGCGGCGAGGGTGGCGGTGAAGCGTTCGGCGTCGCCTTTGGCTTCATTGACACGTTTGGCGGCGTAGCCTTCGGCGGCACTGATTTTGCGAAGGGCTTCACCTTTGGCTTTGGGGATGACTTTATTGTATTCGCCGTTGGCGAGATTGATGGCTTGTTGTTTTTCCTGTTGGGCTTGGTTGACCTCGCTGAAAGAGGCTTGGACGGCTTTGGGTGGATGGACGTTTTGGAGTTGGACCTGCAAGACGACGATCCCGAGACCGTAGCGTTTGACGAGTGCTTGGAGGCGAGTGAGGGCATCGCTCTCAATGTCTTGTCGTCCAATGGTTAGGACTTCATCGATGGTGCGATCGCCGACCACCTCGCGCATCACCGCTTCGCCAGCATCGCGGAGAGTCCATTCGGGTTGTAAGACATGGAAGCGAAATTCTTTGGGGTCATCGATTCGGTATTGAACGATCCATTCGATGAGGGCCATGTTAAGATCACCGGTAACGATGGTGCGTTCGGCTTCGGGGTCATCGGGGTATTGGTTGGAGTTTCCGGCGCCTGGAGTACTAAAACCGAATTCGAGTTTTAGCTGGCGCTGGACGGCGACGACATCGATGACATCGATGCCGAGGGGTAGTTTGAAGCGCAGGCCTGGCTGGACGACTTCGATGAAGCGGCCGAAGCGGGTGAGAACGCCAACGGAGTCTGCGGGGATGCTGGTAAAGCCGGTGAGGACGAACCAGAGTCCTAAGACAAGGAGGGCGACGAGGAGGGCACCGCGGATGAAGTTGGCGGGGATTTGGTAGGTTGGCGGAGTGACATTTCTCATGGAATTCGATTCAGTCTAAGTGGGAATAATCCCGAAGCTAGAATTTCTGGCGAGGAAGGGGGTCGTGAGCATCAATTTTCGGAAGGTTTTCGGGATGAGAGCACGTGAAAGCCTTGATGATCACGATGGGGGCAGTGACTGAGGATCGAACGCCAAGGACGTCCGCGAGAGGCGAGGATTAACCTAGCCTGATTTTTTTCCAGACTTGGCGGCTTTGGCGGCTGGCTTGGCGGGTGCTTTGGCGGCTGGCTTAGCGGATGCTTTGGCGACTGGCTTGGCGGGTGCTTTGGCGGCTGGCTTGGCGGGTGCTTTGGCGGCTGGCTTGGCGGGTGCTTTGGCAGAGGTTTTGGCAGGTGCGACGTCGGAGGGGCCGGCAGCGGCGGCTCGTTTCATGGAGGCGGAGAGTTTCAAAACCTTGATGCGCATGACCTTGCCTGGTTTGAACTTGACGGTAGCGCGAGCGGGAATGGCGATCCGAGTGGCAGGTTTTTTGGGGTTACGGCCGACGCGGGCTTTGGTGAGGCGGACTTCGAGCACGCCAAAATTGCGAAGTTCGACATTGTGACCCTTGGCAAGGGAGTCAGTAATTTGGTCGAGGGTTTGTTGAATCACCGCGAGAACTACGGCTTGGTTGAGGCCGGTGTTTTGGCTGATGGTAATGACGAGATCGTTTTTTGTTAAATTGTCCATATCTGGTTGAATGTAAGCAACTCAAGGATTGGTGATCAAGCGTCTTAGCAATTTTTTTTTAGGAGGGGAGTTCCGGGGGATGTTGGAGGGAGTCGGGGAGTTTGGAGGTGAGAGGGAAGAAATCTGGAGCGATTTCGGAGGCGGTTTTGAAGTGAACTTTGGCGAGAGACCGTAAAATTTCGGGGTTATGGGAAGCGACGAGGGATTTTCCGACGGCGCGGACTTGGGCGGAAGCGCCACGAGGGAGTTCGACTTGGAGTTGGTCGCTGGTTTTGCGGAGCCAATTGATGAAACTTTCTCGGGCGAGAATGGAGGCGGCGGCGACGGCGAGATCGCTTTCGGCTTTGGTGCGTTGTTCGAGGAGAATGCCGCGTCCGCGTTCCATGAGAGAGCGTTCGATGAGTTCGGGTTTAGCGAACTGGTCGCTGAGGGCGCGCGGGCAATCGGGTCGTTGGGTGAGAAGATTTTCGATTGCTTTGGCGTGGCCCCAAGCGAGGAGGCGGTTCAGGTTATGGAATTTTTGGTAGAGCTGATTGTAGCGTTCGGGTCCGATGACAATCACCGTATGGGTGGCGCCTGGAGTATGGCGGATGAGATCGGCGAGAGTGCGGATCCGCTGGTCGGTGCCGATGCGTTTGCTGTCTTGAATTCCGGCTTTGATGAAAGAGCGGGCGATGGATTGATCGACAAAGCAACCGGCGATGACGAGGGGACCGAAGAAGTCGCCTTTGCCGCTTTCATCGATGCCAAAATGTGGGGTAAACATGTCTGGCTGAGTGGTTTCTTCGTAGCCGAGGCGAGCTTCGCCGAGGATTTCTGGTTCGAGGCGGAAGGTGACAAAGTCTTGGGTGCCTTTGCCTTGGAGGACGACCTTGGGACCTTTCTCGTAAACGGCGATGTTCAGACGATCTTTGACGGCGTAGAAGAGGGTGTGGGGTTTTGGGGAAAACTCATAGCCATCGGCGAGGAGGATGGCTTGGAGTTTCGTGGCTTGGAGGGGTGTGAGGGGGGAGGTGTAGAGGGTGATGGGTGGGGTAGGATCCGCATCAGACTTTTGTTTGTCGTTTCTGGCCATGAGTAAATTAGAAGAGAGTGTTGATGAACCGAATGAAATCCAGATTAGAAAAGCAAAAGTTTCGGAAAGCCTTGGGGGAATGGTTTCGGGTGGAGGGTCGAGATCTTCCGTGGAGGAAGACCACGGATGCTTATGCGATCATGGTTTCGGAGTTTATGTTGCAGCAGACTCAGGTGGCGACAGTACGAAATTTTTATGATCGATGGGTGGAGCGGTTTCCGGATTTTCGGAGTTTAGCGGAGGCGACGGAGGCGGAGGTGATGCAGATTTGGCAGGGACTTGGCTACTATTCGCGAGCGCGAAATTTGCATCGGGCCGCGCAAGAGGTGGTGGCGAAGTATGAGGGAAATTTGCCGACGAGTTTGAGGGAAATCGTTGAGCTTCCTGGGGTTGGGCGGTATACGGCGGGGGCGATTGCGAGTTTTGCGTATGACATGGCTACCCCGATCGTGGAGGTGAATATTGCGCGGGTGATTGCGAGGTTGATTGATTTTCGGGAGGCGATTGATACGGCGGAGGGTGGGGCGCGGATTTGGGAAGTGGCGGAGGAGTTGCTTCCTGAGCGAGGTGGGCGGTTGCACAATTCGGCGCTGATGGAGTTGGGGGCATTGATTTGTACTCCGAAGCAACCGAAGTGCCTAATTTGTCCAGTGCGTGGGTATTGTGAGGCGAAGGAGCCGGGATTGATTCCCGTGAAAAAGGCTCGGAGGCAGATCGTGGAGATGGATGAGAACTGTGGATGGATGGTGAATCGGGGGCGAGTTTTGTTGGTGGCGCAGACGGGAAAGCGGTGGGGTGGTTTATGGAAGTTGCCTCCTCGATTGGTGGATAATGGGGATGAGGGGTTGCTTTTGACGATGACCTATCCCTTTACGCATCATCGGGTTCGGTTGCGGATTTTTTCTGAGGTGGCGCCGAGGCGATTGGATGAAGGTTGGGCGTGGGTGGATTTGGAGCAGATTGCTGGGGTGGCGATGGCTTCGGGGCATCGGAGAGCGATTGATCGGTTGATGGGTTTGGGGGGTGAGGTGGCGATAAAATCTGATGGTACGAAAAAAACTGATTGACGATTGGGAGATGTCGGCACAAGTTTGGTGAAGTTGGTTGGCGTGCTCGGTTTATCTGACCTTTTCGGCAGATTGCTTTCAAAGCAAACAAGCAGGATAAGACAATCAAACTGGGTGATTTTATTTGACCCAAAATTTCCAGATTCTTCATGTATTATGGTGAATTGGGGATGGAGAATTTTCTTCCTTGAAGAGGCAGACCTCAGCCTGAAACGAGGCCGATTTTCGATTTAGCGCTGACAAACTGGGTTGGTTTGATTCTTCGGGGAATGGCCGAACATTCGAAGCAATTTTCTTTATAAATAGCTATTTTCGAGCGATTTAACGCTATAACTCACTGCTAGTATTTCACAATTTTTCTATGACTAAACCCTCCGATTCGCCCATATTGCCAAGCGTCGCCGAAGTGGCGACTGAGCCCAAAAAAACTCCGCCTAAGCGAATCAGAAAAGTCGTGTCGGTGGTGGCTGAAACCGCGCCGGTGGTGGCGGATCCAGTGGTGGCGAAAGTGAAAGTGGTGAGGGTAAGGAAAGCTGTGGTGAAGGCGGCGGTCGCTGCTCCGGTTGTCGCTGCACCTGTGGTCGCTGCACCTGTGGTCGCTGCACCTGTGGTCGCTGCTCCTGTGGTGGTTGCTCCTGTGGTGGTTGCTGTGGCGGAAGAAGTTCCAGCGAAGACGGTGAAGAAGCCGGCGGCGAAGCGGCGGGTGGTGCAGAAGAAGGTGGTTGAGGCGGTGAAGGCGTTGCAGCCAGATTTACCAATGCAGGCTGAGGTGGGGGAGTTGGCTCTGCCGGTGGAGAAGGCTGTGGAGAAGCTGACTGTTCAAGAAGTGCCGAGAGGAATTTCTGTAGTTCAGGGTGGGGAAAGGGCGACTGCACATGGGGACGAATGGAGTCCATCGCGTCCAGCGGTGGAGGCACCAGTGGCGAAGCCTCGGCCTGTTTATATTCCGTTGCATGTGGCGAGGCAAAGGGAGGAGCAAGCGAGGAGTGGGGTGGTGGTGGATGAGGGAGCTGGGTTAGTGGTTCAGGCGGAGCCAGTTGGGCAGTTGAACCCCGCGGTGCAGGCGGAGCGTCCTCCACAGCAGCAACCGCAACAAGATCGTGGGCAGAGGAATGATCGTGGGCAGAGGAATGATCGTGGGCAGAGGAATGACCGCGGGCAGAGGAATGATCGTGGGCAGAGGAATGACCGTGGGCAGCGGGATGATCGTGGGCAGCGGGACGATCGTGGGCTGAGGGACGACCGCGGGCAAGTGCCGGGTGAGCGGTTGCCGCAGCAAAGTGAAGCGCCTGCGGTGAGGATGGATTTGCCACCGACGGAGGAGGAGATTGGTGATGCGGAGGGATTGGTGGAGGTCTCTGGGAAGGGGTTTGGATTTTTGCGGGATGCGAAGCGATCATTCAACCAGCATCCGAGTGATATTTTTGTGACTCCTGAGTTATGTCGGACTTATAATTTGCGTGATGGTCAATGGGTGAAGGGGCAGACGCGGAAGGGGAATCGTGGGGCCCAGTTATTTCGGATTACGGAGATTAACGGGAAGGATCCGGAGTTGGCGACGGCCTTGCCGACTTTTGAGGAATTGACGGTGATCAGTCCATTGGAGCGGATTCGTTTGGAGACGGTGCCGGAGCGATATACGACGCGGATTATTGATATGATGTGTCCGATTGGGAAGGGGACGCGTGGGTTAATTGTGGCGCCACCGCGGACTGGGAAGACGACCTTGTTGCAGCACATTGCGGAAGCGGTGGTGAAGAATCATCCTGAGATCAAAATTATCATCCTATTGGTGGATGAGCGGCCTGAGGAAGT
>Ga0114970_10001947_pt1 | contig 15447 bp, 13 predicted proteins | sample M_140205_XF_Meta_FD_87030 | JGI IMG/M metagenome (GOLD analysis project Ga0114970, IMG submission 87030) | Freshwater microbial communities from Lake Montjoie, Canada to study carbon cycling - M_140205_XF_MetaG | ecosystem: Environmental > Aquatic > Freshwater > Lake | place: Lake Montjoie... | reverse complement strand
TATAATGAAGATTTATAGACCCGATGGGGATGCAACATTGGTATACTATACCAAAAACTTCTGATACATATTCCACCACCTTTCGGGAATTTCATCTTTACAAGCTTGCTGATAATCTTGGTAAGAACAGGGAACCATATGCGGGCCGTGTTGTGCGTGGCGATTTACATGTGTAGGAACTTCCATCCACCAGCGTTCAGTACGCTTGCTTTTGTAGAAATTGATAGAGTGTGCATTGTCTTTTAAACCTATTACAAACTTGAAAAAATCTTCGGGATTTTCTTCTGGATTTTCTCTGTGACGAGCCATATAGCCATCGGCCACATACCATATAATTTGTGCTGCAAGCTTAGTGGTTTGATTGTTAATATCATTCGATATATTTATACCATTAAGCATAAATACTTTTAGGCTCTGTCCCATACCTCCGTAACGCGCAAGGCGACATACTTCATCGCCAAATAATCCATTTGGCGAGCCATCTGTTATGCCGGGAGCATCACTCATTCGCACTGAACGCATATCCAAACTTAGCATATCGCAACTGCGAAGAACAGGCTCAACTTCTTCCATATGTGTATTAACCCAACCCAGTCTAAATGCATCAAAATACATATGCTGGAATGCTTCGAGTGCGAGTGGGTCGGTCATATATGTTTGATAGGCAAGCAGACTTAAGTTGAATAAAAAATTGGGCTTGTGCACCACCATTTTACTCAACGGACTATGTTTCCCCAAATCAATATTGGGGCTTATCATACCCATTGTTACCATCAAGTCTTGGTCCTCAAACCCACGGTATATGGCATAATCCCAGCGATTATCAGCACTAATAAAAATGGGAATTACTTTGCGTTCCTGCAAATAACTCATCACATGCGAGATTGCAAATTCTGTGTCTTCGGGGTCAATAGTTGTTATAATATTTCCGAGGTCAACAATTTCAATTTGATATATTTGTGAGAGGCGATATAATTCTTTACGCACATTATCGGCAGCACGATCATCGAAACCTATGATAGCCAGCTGAACCCCATCGAGGCCAGGCATAATATCAATATATATTTGACTCTTTGTAAACCACGATTGTCCATGAGCATCCTGCGGCAAATCATCAGGATGAATGGGTCGGAAGTAATGATTAATTTCCATTGTGGCAAAGAAACGAAAAAGAGCAGCAGTGGGCAAACTTAGTTAACCACATTTGCATGTGGAGTGTATATTTTTTTGTATGGCGTTTTGTTAAGTGTATGTGTTAACCTGCTCTTCAGAGCGGGGATTGGAGAATATACAAAAATCAACCTTTGTTAAGTACCACAATTTTCTGCTTTAGAATTTCTTTACCATTTTGTTTTCGAAGAACTATAGTATATACTCCAGGAGCCAACGGGCTTTTATCAAATTGTAATATATATTTATTGTCTTTAAATACAGTGGCATTCCAAACAGCATCAATGCGTTTGCCTTCCATAGTGATAATATCGAGCGAATATATATTGCTTTCTCCTGCTTCAAATTCTATAGTAGCCAAATCCATCATTGGATTTGGATATATATTCATTTTATTCTGTGGTATCACAGTTTGCGCAGTATCATTTAGCCGCCCGATTTTTGCTATATATGTATTCCACGTTTGTGATGAGTTGCCAAAAGCCGCAGCCATCCATGCATGCGGATTACCGGGGGCGTTCACAAATATATTTCCTGTATAATCTCCCCACCTGTCTACCCCATTTTGTGCAGCAGTTGTATTTACACTGTTATCGCCTTTGCGAATTAAAGTAGATGAAGAAAATATAAAATCATTGTCACAAATTACCGCACGGCATTCGGGATAACGATCTTGGCCACTAGCCAAAAATGATATCAGAGAAGTTTGATTTAAACTATCGTTGGTGAATGGACACACTGCGGGGTAGGCGTAGTCCACACTGCCCAATCCAAAGGTTTGCCATTGAGCCACATTGTTTCCGGCATCGAAACGTATATAATATAACTTTCCAAAATTGTTGATGTCTTTGCTTACAAATATGGCATGTATGATACCATTCTGCCAAAAAGCATCACGAATTCTACAACGTCCCTGATCAAGTTTCCTGGTAGAATTTTTTTGCAGGGCATCAAGTGGCGGGTTATAACGATCGACTATAATAGTATTACTTAATACATCGCTATTGTCATTTGGTGTTTTAATCTTATATATATATAATTTATCGCCACCAGCAGGGATATTGCTTACAAAATACATATAACTATCATAAGTGTGCGATGCAGGATGATATACAGGTACTAGGTTAAACGGACTACCACTAAGTGCTCCGTGCAAATTAATCTGCAAGGTTTGTCCGCTATATGCCGAAGGTTTTCCTACTTGAAAAACAACGGATGACACAAAGTTATTATTGGCATCAAACAAGTTTCCACTAATAAATATCTCGTGCGAATTGATAGCCAAACTGGGATAATCAAGCCAGTTACCAGGCCAGTTATTTGCTATATTGTATTTATATATATGCCAATTATTATAATCGTTTGCTGACAGGGATGTTAATATAATCAGATTGCTATTGGTAGGCTTATCGCCATATAATATTGCTATAACAAAACGTTGTGCAACATGGTCGTACATAATACGCGGATCATAATAATAATGACCGGTTAATGTTGGATCATTTATAAATGCTGCAAAGTTTTTCTCAAATAATTTTTTGCCTGTAGTGTCAAAAACAAACATAGAAGAATTAATACAACTTATTATAATATTTCCATCGGATGCAGCAATACTGTTATCGGTGGGCGTGAAAGAAAGGGCTTGGTTTCCAGAGAATTTTTTGATTACTTGTGGTGAATCGAAATATACTTTTCCCAACTGTAAATCTTCTCCATAATACTGCTTAATGGTTTTTTTCTTTTCCATTTTATTATAATACCCTGTAGTATCTTCTCGCTCATCATCTTCGTGTTTAGTAAGTGTTATTAATTGAAAATTAAATGAAGGAGAAATCGTGTCTATTTGATATACTGTTTTATATAGTGGAATAACTGTTTTTTTGTTATAAGTTGTTTGGGCATTGGAAGAGAACGAAGTATAAAGTATATAGTATAAAGTATAAAGACAACATTTGGTAGTAGGCAGCAAGCGGTAAGCATTAAGCACAGCTGTGCCACTCAGTATTATATTTGCTTCTAAATATTTTTTTGATACCATCAGTGCACAAAGATAAAACAACTATTTTTGCCAACCGAATAATATGTTTACACACGACCATACTATCAGAGTGCGCTATGCCGAAACCGACCAAATGAACGTGGTGCACCACAGCAGCTATGTATTATATACCGAAGAGGCTCGAACGGAAGCATTGCGGTCGCTTGGTGTAAGTTATAAAAATGTTGAAGATTTGGGCGTGGCCATGCCCGTGCATAACATGAATTTTGAATTTAAAAAAGCTGCATACTATGATGATTTACTTACTATAAAAACTATTCTGGAAGAGCTACCCACGGTAAGAATAAAATTTCGCTACGAAATATATAACCAAGAAAAAGAGTTGCTAACCAATGCCCAAGTTACTCTTTTTTTCATAGATAAAACCACTAGGCGACCAACGCGATGCCCCCAATATTTGATTGATGTACTGGTAAACAGTAGTCAGTAAACACTGGTCAGTGCCTTGCGGCGCCAGCTACTAACTACTAACCACTGTTTACTATTTCTCCCATATATTTAAACCCTATTATGTTACAATTTCAAACACAGTCATTCGACCAACTAAGCAACCGTCATCTATATGAGATGCTCAGGCTTCGCAGCGAAGTATTTGTGGTGGAGCAAAAATGTATTTTTTTGGACCAAGACAATCACGACCAATTTTGCTACCATGTGCTTGGGCTAAACGGGCAGGCTGATATGATGGCATACACACGCATAGCACCGCCGGGAGTATTATATGAAGAGCCATCAATTGGCAGGGTGCTCACTTCGCCATTATACAGAGGCCGCGGCATGGGCAAGCTGATTATGGAGTATACCATCAAACAATGTGAGGAAATGTATCCTGGCAATACCATCAAAATTATGGGCCAGTTGTATTTGGAAAAATTTTATACCGACCTTGGTTTTAAAACTATCAGCGAACCTTTTGAAGAAGACGAGATTTTACATGTGTATATGGTGAAATGATAGGGTATTGGATTTGGGGCTTAAGCAAGCTGACCGTAGGTTCCCCCCCAATCCAAAATTTTAGCCCCAAGTTCCCCAATCCCATTTTTTTCCGCGTAACCTTCATTCCATTTGCCCGTTGAGTAATACCTTTGAACCTTAATTTAACAATATGAATATTTTTACTAAAATTTTAATTTGCCTATTGGCCCTTGCAACCCTTGGTAATTCTTCGTTTGCTCAGAAAAAGAACAAAAACGCAGTTCCTCGTGGTTGGCATCACGAAGATTTGAAAAATGACAAACATTTTGGTGTAAGTGATAAGAAAGCGTATGAAGAATTGTTGCAAGGCAAAAAATCAACACCAATTATTGTAGCAGTTATTGATGGTGGTACCGATACCAAGCATAAAGACCTGAAAAATGTATTGTGGACCAATCCCAAAGAAATAGCGGGCAACGGAAAAGATGATGATAATAACGGTTATGTTGATGATGTTAATGGCTGGAATTATATAGGCGGTAAAGACAGTATGGTGGAAGAAGATACTTATGAAGCCACCCGTATATATGGCAAGTTCCTTAGTAAATATGAAAGCATGGACCCGGCAAAAGTTTCTGATAAAGACAGAAATGAATATGAACTTTACCAAAAAGCTAAAGAGTTCCATTTGAAAAAAGTTGACGAGAATAAAAAGCAGCTCGAATATTTATCTGGATTAAAAGACTCGCTCAAAAAAGCTTTCGACGGAATTAAAAATAATATAAGAAAAGCGGGCGACAGTGTAACCGTGAAAACACTTGGCAAATACAAAGCTCATGGCAATTTGGAAAAACAATCTTTGCGTTACCTTACAAATTTAACTAGAGCGGCACTTCCTGAAAGTTTTATCTTTGATCAATTAGAGGCTGGTGCAGTGCGAATTACACACACGTTAGACTATAGCTTGAATCCTGATTTTAATCCTCGTACCATTGTCGGCGACAACTATAATGATATAGACCAACGCAACTACGGCAATAACAAATTGGATGGCCCAAAGGCTGGTCACGGTACACATGTGGCAGGTATTATAGCGGCCGAGCGTGGAAATGGATTTGGGATGGACGGTATTGCTGACAATGCAAAAATTATGGTACTTCGTGTAGTGCCAGATGGCGATGAGCGTGATAAAGATATTGCAAACGCCATTAGATATGCGACTGACAATGGTGCAAAAATTATCAATATGAGTTTTGGTAAAGATTTTTCGCCAGGTAAATACAAGGTCGATGAAGCTGTAAAATATGCCGTATCAAAGGGCGTAATTTTAGTTCATGCAGCAGGTAATGATAATAAAAATAACGACAAAGATGATAATTTTCCCTGCGATGTATATGATAACTCAACAGATACTGCATCTACATGGATAGAAGTGGGGGCGTCTAGTTCAAAGAAAGACAAAACCTTGCCAGCATCGTTCAGTAACTATGGAAAAACCAATGTAGATTTATTTGCACCAGGCACAGAAATATATTCTACGGTTCCTGATGATAAATTCGACAGCTATGAAGGTACTAGTATGGCAGCTCCAGTAGTGGCTGGTGTTGCAGCGTTGTTATGGTCATACTTTCCAGAGCTTACTGCTGCGCAGGTAAAACAAATTTTGATTAGCAGCTGTACCCCCATGAACAAAAAAGTAATTGTGCCCGGCACGCCAAAAGAAAAAGTAAAAATGAATGCTCTTTGTCAATCGGGTGGTGTAGTTAATGCATATAGTGCAGTGAAAATGGCTATGGAAATTGCTGCTAAAAAATAACACACCGATGCTCAAGATTATAATATATGCTCTGGTATTTTATATGATATACCGTTGGCTTACTGGAGGCAGCAAAAGCAATATATATGTATTCAATAATTATTATAATAAACCCCACGAGCAGAAAAAAGAAAAAGTAGAAATTACGCCGAAGAAAGAAGATGTGGGCGGGTTTACTGACTATGAAGAAATCAAATGAAACGCTGGGTTAAAAAGAGTTTAACCGCTATTGGTGTACTTGTTATTTTAACAAATATATATATTGTAGCTACAGGCCAATTTTATGTATACAAAGCCCTGTACTATAACTTTGAAAATATTGACGACTGGGAAATATTTCCTAGCCGCAAAGTAGCCACCGAAAATCCTGAGGAACTTCCAAAGCACAAGGATTATAACACCCAAACTTTAAAAAGCAACTATATAAAGTGGCTTGAGGATTATCATTCTGTTGCTTTTGTCGCTATTAAAAACGATTCAGTAATTCACGAAAAGTACTGGAAAAACTACGGGCCTGAAAGTATGAGCAATTCTTTCTCTATGGCCAAAAGTATCGCAAGTGTGCTGGTAGGAATTGCAGTTGATGAAGGAAAAATAAAATCGATTGATGAGCCTGTTTCTAATTATATAGCAAGTTATAAGGAAGGAAGGAAAGCCAAACTTTCTATAAAAAACTTATTGCAAATGAGTGCAGGTTTTAACTGGGTAGAAAGCTACGCCAATCCTTTTTCATATACCACTGAATCCTATTATGGTGATGATTTGGAAGCATTAGCCAGCAAGCTAGAAGTAGTTACAGAACCAGGGAAATCGTTCAATTATCAAAGTTGTAATCAAATAATATTACAACAAGTTTTAGAAAAAGCTACAGGAAAAAAGCTGTCAGATTATTTATCAGAAAAACTTTGGAAGCCGCTGCATGCAAATCATGATGCATCGTGGAGTACGGATAAAGAAGGCGGAAACGAAAAAGCTTTTTGTTGCGTTAATTCTAATGCACGCGATTTTGCAAGAATAGGATTATTGTTTTTGCATGAAGGAAACTGGAAAGGAAAACAAGTGGTGAGTAAAGAATGGGTCGCACAATCTATTACCCCTGCAGCTATCAATGACGAACATGGCAAACCCTGCGATTTCTATGGACTTAGTTGGTGGCTTACAAAAATACAACACCAAGGCAAGGAGCATCAAGTATATTATATGCGTGGTGTATTGGGGCAATATACTTTAGTGATACCCGATTATAACCTAGTAATTGTGCGTCTGGGTGAAATGCGAAGCAAAACCTTAATAGGTGAACATCGTGCAGATATATATGAATATATGAAAGCCATTTTGGAAGCATATTATAAATAATATATATTGGAAAATTTAAAAGATAAAGTAGTGTTTATAACAGGTGCCAGTTCTGGCATTGGCAGGGCATTGGCAGTAGAATTTGCCAAACAAAATTGCAAACTTTTTTTAACGGGCAGAAATATAGATGAACTGAATGAAACTGAAAATAGTTGCCAAAAATATACAAAAGATATACATATAGAAAAGCTAGATGTGTCGGATTCTAATCAAATAAAAACTGCAGTAGAAAAAGCATTATCTACATTTGGCAAAGTAGATATATTAATTAATAATGCCGGAATCAGTCAACGCTCACAAGTGATGGAAACGCCTATAGACATTGACCGCAAGGTGATGGAGGTAAATTATTTTGGAACTGTTGCCATTACGAAAGCACTACTCCCAAATTTTGAAAAAATAGGCGGCGGACATATTATAGTAATTAGCAGTGTGGTTGGATTATTTGGATTCAGTAGTAGGTCGGCTTATGCAGCATCGAAACATGCCCTGCATGGTTTTTTTGAATCGTTTCAAATTGAACAACCTATTAAAAATTTATATACTACTATTATATGCCCTGGACGTATACAAACGAATATATCACTATCAGCTATCACAGCCACAGGTGAGGCTCATGGGCAAATGGATGAGGGACAAGTAAATGGAATTCCCGTTGATATTTGTGCTCAGAAAATAATTAAAGCCATGCTGCAAAAAAAGAATTTATATATCATTGCACGCGAAGAAAAATGGTTGTGGCTGATTAAGAAATTTTCTAGAAATTTGTTTGTTCGGATTGCGACAAAAATTAAATCGAACTAGACAAACAAAATCACCGCCAACGAAACGGAACTTATAATAATCCATAACGCAATAGCCTGTATAAATGGCTTTGCTCCTACCGACTTTAAATTCGCTAAACTAAGCCCTGTGCCTATGAGGAACAAGGTGAGACACAATCCTTTTTTAGAAATCACCACCGCTCCATCATATATATATTTATATTCTGGCAAGTAAGTGCTGATGCACATTGTTATAATAAACAATCCAATAAAGTAAGGAGTTTTTATGGCTTTGCCTTTGCGTTTATATATAATAGCCGATATAATAGAAAGTGGAATTATCCATAAAGCTCTTTCTAGTTTTATAGTAGTTGCAACTTGCAATGCTTCTTGTCCAAATTTGGATGAAGCACCCACTACCGAACTTGTATCATGTATCGCAATCGCACTCCATAATCCAAAATCGTGCTGACTCATATTAAACAGATTTCCCAAATAAGGAAATAACATCAATGCAACGGAGTTGAGCACAAACACCGCACCTAAGGCCACACTAATTTGTTTTTCATCTGCCTCCACAATGGGTGACACAGCAGCAATCGCACTGCCACCGCATATAGAAGTTCCACTCGAAATAAGAAAGGCCGTTTTCTTGTCAACCGACAGCCATTTGCCAATTAAAAAACCCGATACCAAAGTGAGAACAATAGTAGAAATAGTAAAAACAAAACCTTCTTTCCCAGCTTGCATGGCTTGTTGCAAATTCATCCCAAACCCCAAACCGATTACACACACTTTTAATAACAATTGTGTGGCTTTACTATTCAATTGTTTAAAAGGATTGCCAATCGTTTGTGCCACAATAAAGCCCAACAACAAAGCCAATGGTGGGTCGATAAAAGGCGTGAAGCAAAGGATTACCAGCACTGCAAAAATGATTTGTCTATATAATATATTGATGGATTTGAACAATGGTTATTTTATATATTTGAAAAACAAAGGTGCAGAAAAAAACAGGTATTTAATAACTTCAAATAGTTTTATTTGTCTATAAAATAAAAAAAGCCGACTTATCATCGGCTTAATTTTCCTGCTCCCTGACCTGGACTCGAACCAGGGACCTAGTGATTAACAGTCACTCGCTCTAACCAGCTGAGCTATCAAGGAATGTTTTTAAAGGGCTGCAAAGATATTGCTTTGGGCAAATACAAACCAACATCTTTTTTAAATTTTTTATTCGAAGGGCTCAAAGGTGCCGGGCGGGTATACCACACGGGCCAAGAACAAGCCCTGTGGTGGGGCCGATTGGCCTGATTCTCTGCGGTCTCGGCTGATTATGGTTTGCTCAAAATCTTCCAATGTAATTTTTCCTTCGCCTATTTCTACCAAGGTTCCCACTATGGCTCGAACCATATTTCTCAGAAATCTGTTGGCCGTAATTTTGAAAAGCAACCTGTCACCTTCTTGTGTCCATAATGCTTGTCTAACATCACATTCATAGTGGTTCACTTGCGAGTTGGCTTTGCAGAAAGCTTTGAAATCTTTGTGCAATAATAATTTTGAAGCAGCTTTGTTCATCAGCTCTAAATCCAAAGATTTAAAAAAATACCAAGAGTATTCTGTTAAAAACGGACTAGGTTTTTGATGGATGTGATATTCGTAACTCCTTTCGGTACAATTGAAGCGGGCTGAAAAATTGGGAGACACATTATATATATGATAGGTGCTGATATCGCGGGTAAGCAAATGGTTGAGTTTATATACGATGTTCTCTGGCAGCTCTCCATTAATTTCGAAATGCAGGATAAATTGTTTTGCATGAACACCTGTATCTGTGCGACCGCAGCCAAGGCAGTGTACTTCTTGGCGGCAAAGCAATGATAAAGCTTTTTGCATTTCGGCTTGAACTGAATTACAATTTGGCTGCAATTGCCAGCCATGAAACTGTGTGCCTTTGTATGCGATTTCGAGAGCGTAGCGGGTTCTCATATATTATAATACCAAACTTGCAGTAGCCATCAATACGCCTGCTAAAACGGCGACTAAGCGTAATCTTTTATAAGTATGATTCTCACTGTTTTCATATAAAATAGTGGTTGAAATATGCAGGAATGCTCCTATCACAAAAGGCAGTAACCATTTATGTACCCAGCCCTCCATCCCGCTATTGTTTAATAATCCCGAAACCAAAGCACCCGTGGGCAACATAAAAGCGTAAGGTATTATAATGGCCCAGAAAGTTAACCCCCTGAAACCCGCAGCCAGCATTACACTTCCCAACGCAAATGCCGCAGGGATTTCGTGCAGGCAAGTACCGGGCAACAATTTTTGTGAAAGTCCTTTTTGTATAAATCCTGAATCGCCAATGGGCATGCCTTCCAAAAAAGCATGTAAAGACATTCCAACAAAAATCTGTAATACAGGCCTAAAGCCTTTGCCACCATGGAGATGCAGATGCCCGTGCTCAACGCCCTTGGTAAATTGTTCTAGCAAAATTTGAAACATAAAACCCGCTAATACTAAAAAACCTGTTGTAATAGTTCCATCTTTATATACTTCCGGCATTAGTGAAGTAACGGATATCGTAAACAAATAGGCACCACTAAAAGATAGAAATATTTTTACCTGCGAGTGTCGACCCCCGTTGAGCAACCATGCCAATACCCCGCCAGTTAAGGGAGATACGAGCAATAATATAAGTATAATTCCGAGAGTCATCTATGGGGCAAAGGTATTATATTTAGGTTACAGAGTAGACGTTATTGACAGAAAGGTAAAAACAAATATTTTTGATTGATAACTTTGTAATTATCTTTGCTTGCTAAAATAAAGAAACAGAGCAGCTAGTGATATTAAAGATAATTATTAGTTATATTTATAATGAAAGCTAAATCATGCATATTGTTAATCCTCTTCATGATAGGCAGTAATGTTTATTGCCAAAGGCAAGATTATGTTTGGTATTTTGGTGTAGGAACGGACGGTCTAAAATTTGACAGTAATGGAAACGTAACTAAATTAACAGATAAATATCAAAGCGGTAACGGGACTAATGCATTTGGATATGAAGCAATGGTGACTGTCACAGATCCAATGACTGGTAGCTTGCTATTTTATTCAGATGGCGTTACAGTTATAGATAAAACGCATTCTGTTATGACTAATGGCTCTAATTTATTTGGAGATGATGACAATTCACAAGGTGTAACTTGCTGTAGAGTCCCAAAAACATGTAATAAGTATTATATCATTTATAATTCCGCATCAGACAATGACACAGGAAGACTATATTACAGTATTGCTGATTTTACCGCAACAGCGAACGGAAAAGTCATAAATAAAAATACTTCATTTGGAGGAACAGGATACCATCAAGGAATGACAATTGTTCCAAGGAGAAACAAAAATTCATATTGGCTAATTGTACATAAATATCAAACAGCTAGTTATGATGTTTTCTTGATAGATACTGCTGGTATTAGTTCACCTACAAATTATACATTTTCCAATGCAGGCAGGAGTATGACGATGAGATATAACAAAAACGCAGGTAAAATACTAGTTGCTGGTATTGATAATATTAAAATGACTTTAATAGATTTCAATGATTCATCTGGAGTTCTTTCAAATGAAAAACAAATTGGCTCGAGTTTCTCGAATGGAGTTTATGGCGGAAATTTTTCTCCCGATGGTTCTAAAGTGTACGGTATTGTGATGAATGGTTCTAGTAATGTAACAGAACTTCAACAATATGATTTTTCTAGTACTTCATGGGTAAATACTAGCAACTGCTGCTATGCACATGACATGAAAATGGCACCAGACCATAATATGTATCATATACATACCTATACTAATACTAACCCATTAGCGGTAATTAAAAAACCAAATCTTTCCGCAACAGCAAATGCATTCCAATATTCAACTATAACTACTCCTGGTAATTTTAATGGCAATGTAAGAAGATTTCCTGAGTTTCTCCTTGTACCCGATTATCCAGTTATTGGCAACGATACGTTCACTATTGATGCGTCAGATTCTTTATATGTTTCTGCTTCTAGCCTATTGACAAATGACTTTGATCCTCAAACAGATTCAATATATTTTTATGGGTTTTCATCCACCCCAAAACATGGGAATATTTCTATTGTTGGGAACAGTATTCTGTATAAACCAAATACTTGTGGGGCAACCGATTCAATTTTATATAAAATAGTTGATCAATATTGTACTTTTGATACAGGATATATTATTATTAAGATAGACAGCATATCCAATATAAATATTATAGCCACAGATTCAGTTTGTGAGGGTTCTAATGCTATTTTGAAGACAGATTATAAAGGTGTAAGTGCTAGTACTTATTTTTGGTCTGGCCCCAATGGATTTAGCAGTAATTTAATTCAGCCTGTTATTAATAATTTTTCAGCATCCAATGATGGACTTTATAGTGTTTATATTGTATTAAATGGCTGTTCAACTAATATAGCACAATTTAATATTCATGTAAAATATTGTGTGAAGGCAGGGTTTACCTTTAAGAATAAATGCAATGGCACAATTGATTTTACAAATACAAGTGCAAACTACACAAAATTGAAATGGGATTTTGGAGATGGGAAAACTGATAATTCAACAGTTAATCCAACACATAATTATTCATCGGTGAACGTATATAAAGTTGTATTATTTGTAACGAATGCTTCTGGTGAAACTGACTCATTTAAGATTTCGTTGTCTACTGCATCTGATACCTTTAATTCAGCATCATTTAATACATCTTTAAAAAATGGATGTGCCCCCCTTTATATAACGTTTAAAAACACCAGTAGCGGAGGCACAAATTATATATGGGATTTTGGGGATGGCAATAAAGATACTAATTATAATACTTCACATACTTATTTGGTGGGTGGGATATACACTGTCTTATTAGCAAGTATTGATTCTTTTGGATGCAAATTTTATGATACTGCCTCGGTGACTATATATGTGCAGGTTAGTCCGATAGCATCTTTTACATTTAATCAAATTAAATGCACAGATAGTATCGTATTTACAAATAATAGCAATAATGGGATAAATTATCAATGGGATTTCGGTGATGGGGCTACCGATACCAATTTTAATACCGCTCATATGTATAACAAGCCTGGGACTTATAAAGTATTACTAACTGTGATAAGCGGAACTTGTAAAGACACAGAACTTTTAACAGTGCCCATAACAATCGACTCTTCTAATAGAGCTTCATTTTTTGCTGATAATTATGGTGGCTGCATACCACTTAATATTAAATTCACCAATAAAAGTGTTGGAGCCACAAATTATGTTTGGGACTTTGACGATGGCAGTGTAGACACCAATGCAAATACAACACATATATTCACACAAGCTGGAACCTATGTAGTTAAACTTATCGCCCTAGACCCAAGTGGCTGCAGCGTAAGTGATACCTTCAGAAAAACCATTAAAGTAATTACGTCCATCACTGCCGACTTTACTTATACTTTGAATACTTGTACTGGTATTGTTAGCTTTGCTGATGCCTCATCGCAGTCTAATAAATGGGAATGGTACTTGGTCCCCGACACGCTTTTTTCTAAACTTCAAAATCCTGATCAAAAATTTAATGGTGATGGAAATTACGATGTTCAACTAAAAGCATATAGTGGTAATAGTTGCGTAGATAGTATTACAAAAACTCTTTCTCTTTCAGGAATAAATAATAGTCTATATCTTCCAAGTGCCTTTAGCCCCAATGGCGACGGGCTTAATGACAAGTTTGAAATATTGGGCAACCTTAACTGTATTGCAAATTTCCACATGGATATTTTTAACCGTTGGGGTGAAAAGATTTTTGACACAGATAGTTTAAGTACTTTATGGGACGGGAAAACCTATAGTGGCAAGGAAGCTCCAGAAGGTATATATATATATATATTCAAATCGAAAGATATTGATTTGACAGGAAACATAAAACTTGTTAGGTAATTTTTCTTGATTTAAACAATTATAATTTTATTGTATATAGTTTTTCCAATAACGAATGTGAATGAACTATTATATATTTTTTCTGATAAGATATAACGCGTGTTAAAGTTAAAATAATTATTGCATGAATTAATGGCACAGTTATCTAAACAAAGTGATCATTTTTTGGAAACGTGTAACACCTATTATTCGCATCAATAATTTTAGGATCCGTTTTTTTAATATCACATTTTTGAAAGTATAATTTTTCCAAATCGTTTTTTTTAAATAATTAAAATATACTTTTTTCAAGGGATGTAAATTTAAATAATCCCAAGGTTTTGATGAACCTGTATAATGTATAATACAAGGATTGTTGATAGCCTCGTTTAATTCTGCTTCACCATATACTGCAATTAGTTTTTTACGAGATGTTTCAAAAAAGGAAGATTGTAGATTCCATTTCGGGGGCAGTTTAACCCACTGATTATATAAGTTTGCATTCAATGCGTCTTGATCCCAAAATGTAAGTTTACTTTGATTTGATTTGATAAAATTAAATAATTTTGGAGTTAAATCCTGACTATTCCAGTCAACAACATTTATAATTAATATACCGGCATTAAAATATTGAGACGATGCGGGGATATTTAACCTGTCAAATTCAGTAAAAGAAGATTCTCTAATTGCCCCTAATACTTTATTGCCTATTGGGATATTCCATAATTCCAAAAGGTCTTTACACACAATAATGTCAGTATCAAGATACAGAATTTTTGCGATTCCTGGTGCTAGAATCTGAGGGATAACGATGCGATAATATGTCGCATACGAAACATGGTGAGAAACATAGCAGCCTTCAAATATTTTTGCATCAAGCTGATAAAAACTAAAAGACTGTTTGTGTTCATAAACTAGTTGCTGAAGAATTAATTTATTTTCAGCACTAAAATCGGCACTAAAAAAGTGAATATGAATCTTATTGGTGATATTGTTTTCAAACAATGAAGTGAGCATCACTCCAGTGTGTTGCACGTAGCTGTTATCAGCCGCACATGCTATATGAATTATACTATTCAACTTAATTTATAGATGGCACAAGTAGCAGAGATCTTTTTTAAATTCCAAGAAAGACGTTCATATTTTTTCCTATTATATATTGCAGCAGGAAGAATCATTAATAACGTGCTTATAAAATTGATTACTTTTATTATAGGCGACTTGTGCTTGTTTGAATAACTAAAAAATGTACCACAATCAACAATTTTTCCTTCTATTAATTTTAATGTTGGAAATGCTTTTTGTAATTCTTCTATATCGGGTCTGTACATTGTATCTATGGGGTCTTCGTGATACGGAAATGAATAAGGAACTGAAATAACTAATAGTGTTTT
>Ga0114970_10001946_pt1 | contig 15450 bp, 11 predicted proteins | sample M_140205_XF_Meta_FD_87030 | JGI IMG/M metagenome (GOLD analysis project Ga0114970, IMG submission 87030) | Freshwater microbial communities from Lake Montjoie, Canada to study carbon cycling - M_140205_XF_MetaG | ecosystem: Environmental > Aquatic > Freshwater > Lake | place: Lake Montjoie... | reverse complement strand
TCTGGCTCAAAGAAGGCTTCGCCACCTACATGGCCGCGAAAGCGCAGTGGTCGCTCGATTCCACCACCGGCGCATGGAAGACCTTCTACCAAGGCAACAAGCCCACAGCCTACGGCGTTGACCAAACCACCGGCACCAACTCGCTCTGGCAAAAACTCGGCAACCTCGATCAGGCCAAATCCAACTACGGCCCAATCGTTTATAACAAAGCGCCAAGTGTGCTCAAGCAGTTGAACTATTTGGTGGGCGAGGAGGCGTTCCAAGCTGGCGTGCGCTCCTTCCTCGCCACCCACGCCTACGCCAACGCGACCTGGCAAGATCTGCTCAACTCGGTCGGCAAAGCGGCAACCACACCTGGCAGTGCGGCGCAGTGGACGCGCACCATGGACGACTTCGGCAAAAACTTTATGCTGCGCCCGGGCATGCCGATTGTCGAACAACACCTCACCATCAAAAACGGAAAGATCACCGCGCTCGATCTCGTACAGCGGCCCGCGCAAGCACTCTCTGGTGCCGGCCCCTGGCCGATGCGCACCGACGTGCTGATCTCCTACGCCGGACAGCCCGCCGTTCACATTCCCGTGGAGTTGCGCAACAAAACCACATCCGTCACCGCCGCCATCGGTCAGCCGGCCCCGCAATTCGTCTTTGCCAATAGCAACGACTACGGCTACTTCCTCACCATCCTCGACACGGCCAGCGTGACCGCCCTCGAGGACGGCGCACTCGGCGCGGTGCAAGATCCCTTTCTGCGCACCATGCTCTGGGGCGCACTCTGGGATCAGGTGCGCGACGCGCAGTACGATCCGATCCGATTCGCACGACTCGCCCTCAGTGAATTACCGCGCGAAAAAGACGAGCAGATTTTTCCGAGCATCCTCAGTCGCATGGTCCGCGCCGCAACCACCTACGCAGCCGACAGCGCGCGCGAGATGCTCCGCCCGCGCATCGAAGACGCGCTCTGGGCGGGTGCCAACAACACCGCACTTCCGTTTGGGATTCGCCGCGCCTACATCGATTCCTATATCGGCCTCGCCAAGAGTGACGACGCGCTCGCCAAGCTCACCACACTCCTCAACGCCGATAGCGTGGCCGGCGAGCCGATGAAAGACCCCACGCGATGGAGCATTGTCGATCGGCTCACCGTTGTCGATTACAAAGACGCGCCGAGTCTCCTCGCCACGCAGATCTTGCGCGACACCACCCCCGACGGTCGTCGCCGCGCCTTCACCGCCGGCGCGGGACGCAAGAATGCCCAGGTCAAGAAGGACTACTTCACCCGGTACTTCTCCGACAAGTCGCTCAACGAAGACTGGGCCAGCGGATCGCTCGGCATTTTCAACAGCGGCGATCACGCTGAGTTGACCCTACCCTACCTGCGTCCGGCGCTCGACTCGCTCCCGTACATTCAAGCGAATCGGCGCATCTTCTTCCTTGGCAGCTGGCTCGGCGCCTTTATTGGCGGTCACAAGAGCGAGGCCGCGCTCAAGACGGTGCAGCAATATCTGTCTGACAACCCCAAGCTAGCGCTCGATCTCCGACAGAAGGTGCTGCAAAGCGCCGACGATCTGGAGCGCACCGTGAAAATCCGTAAACGATGGAGTGGTTCGCGCTCACCGCTTCGTTCGTGACATCTCGATCCGGCGCGGATCCACCCATCCGTCAATCGTATCGACCTTCACGTGGAGCCATCCGGCAATCTGTGCGCCGATTAAAATCGTATCACCCTTCGCGAGCACGAGGAGCACCTTTGCCCCACGCGCCGACCTCTCGCGAACGTTCACCGGAAGGGCCACAACCCCATGCTTCCATGTCCCGCTCTCTGGCGGGGCAGAGCGCTTTGGTGTTGACGCGCGGGGTGGTTTAACCGCGGGCTCAGTGCGCTCTGGTGCTGGAGCGACCGGCGCTGGAGTGACCGGTGCTGGAGTGACCGGCGCTGGAGCGACCGGTGCTGGAGCGACCCGCGCTGGTGCAACGGGCGCTGGGTTCAGCGCCGCCGAATCCAGCATCGCGGTTGTGGCCGTATCGGGAACGGGAACCGCCTCCACCGGAATCACTCGCGCTGCTGCCGCCTGTTTGTCTGCCGCAGCCTGTCGCGCCGTGCTCCAGGCAATCCATGCACCGCCCGCCAAGAGCACCGCGAGCCCCGCGATATACCACGGGGCCTTGGGCTCTTGCTTTCGCACAGGCTCGCTCGCGCGGCGCTCCTCCCGTGATGGGAAGGGGCGCTGGCAGCGCGGGCACAGCGTGGCAATCTCAAGCGCCTTAGCGCCGCAGTTGGAACAGGTGATGTAGGCCATTTAGTCCCGGCTGGAAGCTTTCGCGAGATTGACGGATTCCCCCTGCGTCACGTCACGTCTCAATCTCGTCACTGAGCCCTGTGCCGAGTTCGAGGAGGCGCTCGGCCGCTGGTCCGGGTGCGGCCTCTACTTCTCTCAATTTTCGCTCCATCGCGCGGGTACGACGCCCCGTTTCGTCGAGCGTCGTCCCCACGGTCGCCAACTGCTTCTGGGCCCGCGCGATCGTCTCGTTGAACTTCCCAAATTCCGCTTTTACCGCGCCGAGTAGTTCGCGTACCTCACCCGCGCGTTGTTCAATGGCCAACGAGTGGAACCCTACGCGCAGGCTGGTGAGCAATGCCGCAAGAGTTGTCGGTCCCGCGAGATTCACCCGATACTCGCGCTGCATTTCCTCTAACAACCCAGGCTCGCGCGCCACTTCGGCAAAGAGAGATTCCGTCGGAAGGAACATCACGGCAAAGTCAGTCGTCGTTGGCGGCCGCAAATACTTGGTACTGATATCCTTCGCCGCTTTTCGCACCGCGCGCATCAGTCCCTCACGTGCCGCGCGTACGTCGTCGGCGTTCCCACTCTCTGACGCGTCAACCAGTCGCAGAAAATCTTCTTGCGGGAACTTGGCGTCGATCGGGAGATAGAGTGGAGTTGTCGCGCCATCTCGCCCGGGGAATCGTACGGCGTATTCCACCGACTCCCGCGACGTCGGATCCGGAACAAAGTTCGCCACATACTGCGCGCTCGTCAGGAACTGTTCGAGAATTCCCCCGAGCTGATACTCCCCCCAGATCCCGCGCACTTTGACGTTGCCGAGCACTTTGCGCAGATCGTCCATGCCGGAGGTCAGCGCCTGCATCTCACCGAGCCCGCGCTGCAGGGCGGTGATCTGCGAATCGAGTCGCGCGTTGATTTCACTGCGCAAGTCGCCTGCAGTACGCTGCTGCTCGCCGCGCGATTGTTGGAGTTCGTCGCGCACGCGCTGCATGGCCGCGTCCATCTGCGCGGCCTGGTCCGCCGGGCGACGTAGCAGGAGCACCGCCAATATGACCAACTGCAGCACGATCGCTGCGCCGACGAGCAGTTCTGTCGACATCACACTACGGTTTGGTTTTGTGTTTTGGTGCGGGTCGTATCACAGTACTGGCGAGAGCCCCTAGTGCGAGGATACCTGCGACCACCCCAAGCATAATAAAGTTCTGTTGTTCACCAACATGCGTGGTGAGCCAATCGGCAAACAACATTTTCGCACCCACGAGGGCCAGAATCAGCGCAAGACTGATTTTTAAATATCGGAACTTCTCAATCATGCCAGCTAAACCAAAATAGAGTGACCGGAGGCAAAGAATCGCGAACACGTTGCTCGTAAATACTAAAAACGGATCGGTGGTAATCGCGAAGATCGCCGGAATGCTATCGACCGCAAAGAGCAGATCCGTCGTCTCGACAAGCACCAGCGCCACAAATAACGGCGTAATCACTTTCTTCCCGTTCTCGGTGATCACGAAGTGGCGTCCATGAAACGTTTTCGTCACGCGAAAGTGCTTATGCAACCAGCGAACGATGCTGGTCTCTTCCGGCGATTCACCGTTGTCCTTTGCGAAGAGCATCTTCAGCGCGGTAATGATCAAGAATGCGCCAAAAATGTAAAACACAAAGTGATAGCGGGCGACGAGTGCTGCACCTCCACCGATCATCACGCCGCGCATGAGCAGCGCTCCGAGTACACCCCAGAACAGCACGCGGTGCTGCAGCGTCTTCGGAACCTTGAGATGCTCGAAGATCAACGCAATCACAAACACATTGTCAAGCGAGAGGCTCATCTCCACGATGTAGCCCGTGAAGAACTTTACGGCGGCGAGTCTGCCGCTATTGTACTGGCCGTCGACGGCGTCGATCACCGCGCCGAGTCCGGCCCAGTGATTCGCGTAGCCTTCGTAGATGAAGCCGCCAAACCCTACCGCGAGCGCAACGGTCATCGCCGTGAATGCCAGCGCTTCCTTCACACTCGGCGCGTGTTCAGTCTTGTTGAACACGCCAAGGTCGAGTGCCAGGAGCAGGCACACGAATGCAATGAATCCCACCCACAGCAGCAGCATCGTCGCTAGCCTTTGTCTTGAGTGACCCAGTCCTTCCAGTCCGATTCGGCGTATCCGATCGTGACTTTATGCTGCCAGCGCGTCAACGGCATTACGAGGAGGAGTGGCTCGTCGGTTAGCCACTGCATCCATTTGGTGTCGTCGTAGCGACCTGCGCCAAGTCCGAGTTCAGCGTAGCGCTTGGAGGACTTATCGATCAACGCGCTTATCCCGAATTTTTGCGTGAATCGCTGGAGCTCGCCCTTGCTGGCCGCTTTTTCCTTGAGGTCCACAAAATGGACCTTTACGCGCCGTTCGCTCCAAAAGCGCAACGCTTTTCGGACATCCTGGTTTTTCTGCGTTCCGAATACCTGGACTTCCACGCGTCTTCCTCTCGAGTGTGCATTTGGCGCAAATACGAACTGTAGTGCGATACGACACGTTATAATATCACCCAATGCGCGATTTCACCCCCGAGTCCTTCCGGCCGGCCTGGTGGCTCCCCGGACCGCACCTCCCCACCGTCTGGGGAAAGTTCGGCCGTTACCAGCCTACGGTGCACGATCGCCTCGAGCGGTGGGCCACCCCCGACGATGATCATCTCACGATCGCGCGCATGGGCCGCGCTCGGCCTGGCGTTCCGCATCTGTTGATGCTGCATGGGCTCGAAGGGAAGGTGACCGCCAACTACGCCCATGGGTTGCTGGCCCGCGTTCGCGCACTGCGGTGGAGCGGCGATCTCATGCTTTTTAGGAGCTGTGACGGCCAGCTGAACAGCGCCCGGCGGATGTACCACTCGGGCGAGACCACAGACCTCGATTTTGTTGTTCGTCGCTTGATCATTGAGTCTCCAGACACACCGATCGTTCTCGTCGGCGTGTCCCTCGGCGGTAACGTCACGCTGAAGTGGCTCGGCGAGCAGGGCGCTACGATTCCGCGGCAGGTCGTGCGCGCTGCAGCGGTGAGTACCCCTTTTGATCTCGCCGCAGGGTCGCGCCACCTCGAGCAGGGCTTTGCACGGCAGTATGTACAGCACTTTTTGAAGACGCTCACTGCAAAGACGCTCGCCAAACTCGAGCAGTATCCTGACTTCTGTGACCGACAGCGGCTTATGGCCTGCCGCACTTTTGGGGACTTCGATGACCTCGTGACCGGCCCCGTGCACGGCTTCACCGGGGCGGCTGATTACTATGCAAGATCGAGCTCAATCGGCTTCCTCGACCGGATTCAGGTGCCCACCCTGCTCCTGAGTGCCCGCAACGACCCATTTCTCCCTGCGGCTATCCTAGACCAAGTGTCTGCAATCGCCGGTCGCAACAGGAATCTCCGCCCACTTTTCACAGAAATGGGCGGTCATGTCGGCTGGGTTGAGGGTTTGCCATTCAGCCAGCGATTTTTCATGGAACGGGTGCTGGCGCAGTGGTTTGCGGCTGCTTTTTAGTTGTTGTGTGATGGAAAGGCCGATTTAATACTTGTAGTTTGTATATCTATTTTACTGGCAGCCGGTATTTGCCCTGCCTTTGTGAATTTATCTTGCCCCTGGCTATCATCAGGACGAACCCAAGAGATCATATATAGCATTAATGACGTATACTTAGTACAGTTATACATGCTTTCTGATCTCGTCATCTCCACTGCCGTCGGATGCTCCGCCACCTGGCTCTACAACGCCAGCCGGATCCTACATCACGATATCGAACGTACCCCAAACAACACGAGATGGTGGCGCCTAGTCCATCTGATTCACTCAGACCTTGGCCTCCCGCTCCGCGCTGCCTCTAAAATTGCCGACGCAACGCTCAATGGACTGGCGCCAACTAGGGTCCGGCTTAATGCCACCCCCGATGGGTCGGTTGCTATCCAGTTGGACATGGATCGATTTCTCTCCTCAACGAGTGCAGCGTTTAGCTCTGCGCGGAATTTTTCAGTCCCCGCACCCCGAGGACGCCCCCCTAGAACGCCCCGCCAAGACGCGAACGAGGACAACTCCATACCAGGGGCAGCTAAAATCCAAACAGTCCGCCTCGGTGCGTTTGAGGCGCATGGTGCAGACGTCAGCGTTCTGCTGAGTTCCAAACAGGGAGTTCTCACGGCGATGTACGATCCCAGCCCCAAAAACCTCGATCGCGTCGCCGCCGCGCTCACTGCACTGCGCGCCAAACATCGCGGCATCCCAGACAACTGGCCGAACACCATCGACGCCATCACGATCCGCACCGTTCCGCGGCTCGCGCTAAATACCAGCGACGGACCACTCGATCTCGTCCCGCGCGAAAACTGACCCTATAGATGACAGGAAAACACAAAGGGGCGCACCATCACCGGTGCGCCCCTTCATGCATCCCTCAATCAACTCAGTTCTTGGCCTTTTTGATGGCGCTCTTTTCTGTCGCCTTCTCCTTCTCCGTCGCCTTCTCCGTTGCCTTCTCCCGACGATCCTCATCAGGAATATCAATCGCGAACGGGGAGAACAGCGCCTGCTTCACCCCGGGATACTTGGTCCCCCAGCCCTTAGCCTCGTGCCACAAAATCTTGTTCAATAGATCACTCGGCGCCTCATCCGGTGCGCTGAAATCCATGCGCGCACTCTGAACAGCCGCGTTTCGGCGCTCCTTGGCGTACGGACCTGTGATCGCTCCGAGCTTCACATTCACATCAAACAGCGACTGCTTCGGCATGATCGCCGAATAGGTCGTGAAGTCAGGCTTCTCTCCCGGCCGAATGAAGCTCGCATGCATATCCGGCGCCACAAGGTCAAACATGCTCATCGCCGGCAACCCGAGCATCAACTCAATGGTCTTCACCATGCTGGGCTGCCCATAAAACGTGCTATCAATGCTCCCGCGCTTCGTGTACGGCGACACCGCCAGCGCCACCGTCCGGTGTCCATCGATATGGTCCACCCCATTCTGCGCGTCGTCTTCCACCACCAAGATCGCCATGTCCTTCCAGAACGAACTCTTGGTAAGGCTCTCCACCATGATGCCAAGCGCAAGGTCATTATCCGCCTGATGCGACGCCGGCGTGCTGCGCCCCGCCGCAGTTCCATCGGTGTGATCACTCGGCAGAATCACCATCACCAGGTTGGGCATCGCCTTCTTGGCTTCCCATTCCTTGACGTGCTCGGTAAAAATATCGGCCTTCAACACGTCCGGGACATCCTGCGTCCACGACGGATATTCGCGCACCAGCGTGCGATCGAGCGACGCAATCGGCGACGTGGTGTTGTAGTCCTTCTTTACGAGTTCACGGAAATAGGCTGCGTCGTGCGGCTGCCGATCGCGCCACTCGGCCAAGTACTTCTGCCGCACGGAGACGTCGCGATCCTTAGGCGGCGGCGCATACTCGCCAAACACACTGACCTTCTTTCCCTTCGCCTGCGCGCCTTCCCATAGGAAGCCACCGCTCGAGTAAGCCAAGGCATCGCGTCCCTCGGACGGATACGAACGGCCATAGTACAGCGGCCACATCGGATACTCGGTCTCATTCGCCGACACGAGCCACTGGTGTCCGTCCGCGGAGTTGCCGCCGGAGGCGAAGAAGTGGTCGAGCAACACAAACTGCTCAGCAAGCGCATGGGTGTTCGGTGTAATATCCCGCCCGTACATGGCGAGCGTCGAATCACTCGCTCCCTTCCCCATATCGCCAAGCACCTGATCGTAGGTGCGGTTCTCCTTGACGATGAACACCACATGATTGATCAAGCTCGCCTCGCCAGGACGCTCTGGTACGGCGCGCGGACTCGCGGTCGGGCGCACCGCGAGCGCACGATCAGGCTGCGACAGCAGGGTCAGACGATTGTTCTGTGCGACACTCGTCGTGTAGGCCGTGAGTTCAGCGTCAGTCGGAACCGGAATCACATTCACGGAGCCCCGCACCGCATGCACAAAGCCGGCGGTCTTGCCGGGATGCCCGCTCGTCCGTCCGTCTCCAGACCCAACTCCAAGTAGTGTGCCCACGGCGATCGTCGTGCCGTCGCTACTGATATCGATGCTCGCAGGATACCATCCTGTCGGAATCAGCCCCTTGAAGACTCCATACTTGAGTCCGAGGGTCGCCGACACATCGTACACCCCAACGGCATTCAACCCGCCGAGTGTGACGTAGAGCTTGTTGAAGTCAGGGGAGAGGGCAACTGCGGTCGGAGCATATCCCGGCTTTCGTTCACGGAATGGTGCAATCTCGATCACGCCGGCCAGCGTATTGGAGCGCGTGTCAATCACACTGACGGCATCACTATTCCCGTTGGCGACATAGAGGCGGTTCCGCGTCTCGTCCCACACGAGTCCACTGGGATGACGCCCAACAATGATGTTGGTCGTGATGGTCCCGGTGGTCAGGTCGATTCGCGCGATCGTCCCTGGCTGCGCGATGCCGCGTGTGTCCACCCGCACATCCTCGGCGAGTGGATCGCAGCACTGCTTGGTGGCGAGCTCTCCCGGCTTCGGCTTGGGTCCGCCGAACACCGACACATAGGCCACCGTGCCCGCTTCATTGATGACAGCAGCGATCGGGAGCACGCCCATTTCGATAACTGAGAGCTGTTTGCCATTCTCGGCGTCGAGCACGACCAGTTGGTCATTGGCCGGAAGTGGAAGGACGGCGAGTCGCTTGCCGTCGGCGCCAGCGCGACGTGCCACCGCGGGCGCACCCGACATAAACTCGCCAAGCCGTCCGGACACCGCGGCGACCACAACGCTGTCGCCACCGCCAACCGCGGCGGGCGCAGTGCCCGAGCGATCGTAGAAAAAGAGCTGCGAGAAGCTCTTGGCCCGGGCGAGCGGAGGACCACCCGGGAGGCGGCTCTGCGCCACGGCATCCGGTAGGCGCCCAACGGTTGAAACGAGTACGCGCCCAAGCACAGGATCCATGGTCACGCCGTGAACGCCGGGGCGACCATCAAACGTTGCCTTTGCGAGCACTCGATTATCGCGCCACGACATGCGCCACACCGCGCTCTGCGCGCCAACCCAAATCTCATCGGACCGTTCGCCGAAGCGAACGCCACCAACGCGATCGTTGAATACGGTCTGTACGCCAGCGGGAGTCACGCGCTGGTTCGTCGCAATCACCCCAGGCTTCACCACCTCTCGCTGAGGAGCGGGAGCCTGGACTTGAAGGGCAAAAAGGAGGGCAGGTGTGAGCGCGGTCGTAATCATATTGATGAATTGATGTGGTGACTGTAGTAGAGTCTACGCTACGTCCCGTCGACACCCCTTGCAAGCAACAGTTTGGTATCGGTGCCCGGCCTGTCGCGCTCGGCCCCATGGACGCGCGACTCGCCCCCTCGCACCAGTCGACCGGTCAACCTATTATACACAAGCCACCAACCCCCTTGAGGGATACTCATGCAGCGTCGAATCTTCGCTCTTTCCGCCATAGTCCTGCTCGCAGCCTGCTCCGTGCAGCAGTGGCGTCCGTCCCGCTCGATGGCGATGGACCCTCACATGTCGCACATGTCGGTTGCCGATATTCGGTCAACCGCTTCCGCGAGCAATCACAGCGCGGATTGGCAGGGAGTCCTAGGGCTCCCCGCGAGCAACAACGCCGCCGCTGCGCGCATTCAGGCGAGCCCGCGCCACTCGGAATGGGTGAAAATCGCGTGGGCGCCTGGCTCCAAGGACTCGCTGATGGCATGGATTGTCTATCCCGTCAGCAGCAAGAAGGCGCCCGTGGTCGTCGTGGTGCACGAGATCTACGGGTTGTCGACCTGGGTGCGTGGCGTTGCTGACCAAGTCGCGGCCGAAGGGTTTATCGCGATTGCCCCAGACCTGAACTCGCGCGTTCGCGGTGGCCCGTCGACCGATGAACTCACGCGTGATTCGTCGCAGAAAATTATTCGTGGCGTGCCGAACGCCGATAAGGACGCTGGAGTTCTCGCCGCGGCGACATACGCCATGTCACAGCCGGCCGCCGAGAAGACGTATGGTGTGGTGGGGTATTGCTGGGGCGGTTCGGTGGCGTTCAATCATGCCGTGTTCAACGGCAAGGGACACGCCGCCTCTGTGGCCTATTATGGTCTCCCGTATACCGGCCCGAATCCCGCTGATCCGACCAAGCAGATTCCGGCGGTGGACTCGCTCAAGAAGATCCAGGTTCCCGTGATGCTGCTGAGCGGCACTGGCGACGCCCGGATCACGGCCGCCATGCCCGATCTTACGGCCGCCATGAAGTCGCTGGGAAAGACGTACGAATCGACCAACTATGAGGGGGCGATCCATGGATTCCTCCGCGCACAGGACGACACCCCGGATGCTGCCGGTCAGGCGAACCTGACGGCCACCAAGGATGCCTGGCCCAAGACGATCGCCTTTTTTAAGAAGAACCTTGGCGTGAAGTAAAGCAGGCGCGGTTATCAGGCGCGGTTGGCAGGCGTGGTCGTGAGAAAGGGCCGACACCGTATGCGGTGTCGGCCCTTTTTATTGGTCGGCAGGGACTGCGCCTAACACTAGGCGTCGTTTGACATCCCAAACAGCGCCAGCCACTCCGGCCAGTTCCCGGGCATCTCAAAGAAATCGTCGAAAAAGACCAATCCGGCCTTCTCAAAGGCCTCGATCAGCGCGGCAAGGCCGTCATCGTCAAAGATCGGTCCAATGGCGACGAGATCCTTTTCGACGCGGAATTCGTTGTCCGTGAGGGTCAGCGCTTGGTCGATCTGGACCCGGGTCAGGCCGGACCGTTCAAAGGCACTTTTGCGCACCAACAGGGTGGTGGCGCTGGAAGACAGTGGAAGTGGCATGCAGGCAGGATACCTTTGAAGGAATGACCAGAGCAAGGGTTGAACTGAACTTGGGGATTTCTTCCGATCACTCGGTGGAGTCTGCGTACGACGTCATCGTCGTTGGCGGTGGGCACGCCGGCGCCGAAGCCGCCGTGGCCGCGGCGCGCGCGATCGGAAGCGGCGCGCGTGTGGCGCTCGTCACCAGCTCAGTTGAGACCATCGGGCAGATGTCGTGTAATCCCGCAATCGGCGGGGTGGCCAAGGGAACGGTCGTGCGCGAAATCGACGCCCTTGGTGGCATTATGGGACGGGCCATTGATCGCGCGACGATTCAGTTCCGGATGCTCAATCGCGGAAAGGGGCCCGCCGTCTGGGCTCCGCGCGCGCAGGCGGATCGCGGGTTGTATCGACGGGCCGTGCGTTCTCTCCTCGAGGAGCATCCTGGAGTTTCGCTGGTGCAGGGCACTGTGCGCCAACTGCTGTTTGCCCCTGGCGATCCCGCCGTGCGCGGGGTGGAGACGATAGAGGGACGTCGCTTCAGCGCACGCGCCGTGGTCATCACCACGGGCACCTTCCTCCGTGGCAGGATTCATATTGGCACCGACACCGCGCTCGCCGGCGGGCGCGCGGGCGAACAGAGCACCACACACCTGGCCGAACAACTCGCAGCGGTTGGACTGACGGTCGAGCGCTTCAAGACGGGAACGCCGCCGCGTATCGACGGTCGGTCGGTGGACTACTCCGCGCTGGAACGCCAAGATTCCGAACTCGCCGATTTCGACTACCGCTGGTCGGCACTCGACACCGCACGCCCCGCTCCGCTTGAACAGCTCGCCTGCTGGATCGCCTTCGCCGATACCCCGACCAAGCAGATTGTCGCCGACCATATCAACGAATCGGCGATGTACGGCGGAGCCATTGGCGCGCGCGGCCCACGCTACTGCCCGAGCATTGAAGACAAGATTGTCCGGTTCCCGGACGCTGAGCGACATCAGCTCTTTCTAGAGCCCGAGGGGCTCGACACGCATGAGCTGTACGTGAACGGCCTCTCCACCTCTCTCCCCGCCAAGGTGCAGATCGAGATGCTGCGCTCGGTGCGTGGCCTTGAGCAGGTGGAGATGACGCGTGCCGGCTATGCGATCGAGTACGACTATTATCCGCCCACGCAGTTGCATCCCTGGCTCGAGGTCCGCGCCATTGAGGGGTTGTTCCTCGCCGGACAGATCAATGGCACCACCGGCTACGAAGAAGCAGGAGGGCAGGGAACGCTCGCGGGGTTGAATGCCGGACTGCGCGCGCGCGACCGCACCCCGCTCGTACTTGGTCGCGAGAGTTCCTATATCGGCGTGCTCGTGGACGACCTCGTCACGCGCGGAGTGGATGAGCCCTACCGACTCTTCACCTCGCGCTCTGAGTTTCGTCTTACCGTGCGACAGGACAACGCGCTGCACCGTCTCGCGCCGATAGGGCTTGCACGGGGGATCTATAGTGACGCTGAGCGGGCGCGTATCGACGCGCGCGCAACTGAATATGAGCGCCTCTTCTACGTGGCGCGGGAAACCAGCGCGCGCCCCGATCTCGTCGAGCGCTTGGTCACCGCCGCGGGCGGTTTGCCCCTGCACCACGCGGTGCGTGTGGTGGAGCTGGCCAAGCGCAACGGCGTCGCACTCGAGGAAGTGCTCGCGGCGGTCGGCATCACCGAGTCGTTCTCGCGCGACGAACTCACCACAGTGGATCTCGAAATCAAGTATGCCGGCTACTTCGAGAAAGAGCGATTCGCGGCCAACCGTCTGGCCCGCATGGCAGAACTGCCACTGCCAGCAGACGCTCCCTACGCGCGCATGAAGACGCTTTCCATAGAATCGCGTCAGAAGCTTGCGGCACGCCGTCCGCAAACGATTGCACAGGCCTCGAGTATTCCGGGCGTAAGTCCCGCTGATCTCCAAAATCTTGTCCTCGAGATCGAGCGCCTACGGCAGCCTCACGCGGCGCTCGCCTCGGACGCGGCGCTCGCCGAGTGACCGCGCATACGTCTGCGGAAGGGTCGTTGCACGAGGCTGAGCGCGAGGGGCGTTGGTCGGGCCCACTGATTCCGCGCATGATTGCGTGTGTTCTAGTGGTATTGGGCTGCTTGCCGGTGGCCAGCCTTGTCGCCGGAGGATTACCGGACGATCGCGCCCGTGCACAGTCCATGGCGCAGTACATCGCACAATGGATCGACTGGGGGACCAGTTCTGCGATCTGTGCGGCTGTTGGCGTTGTGGCTGTGATTGTGTGGCGCGCGCGAGAACGCGATGCGCTTGGGAGCACCCACCTATCGACGCCTCACCTTGCGATACCTCACAGCTCGACGCTGGTCCGCGCGCGTCGCCGCCGCCTAACAGAGTGGGGAGTTCCCGCGGCGGCGCTCGCGCTCTACATCTGCATTGCGCGATTCGTCTTCGCCGGCCGTCCGCTGCTGATCGACGAACTTGTGCAGGTCATGCAGGCACGGTTCTACGCGGCCGGACAACTCTTTGCACCCGTGGAGCGCTACCGGGAGTTCTTCTCCGTGCTGCATGTGGTCGACACCGGCGGGAAGGTCTACTCGCAGTTCCCGCCCGGTGGGCCGGCGATGTTGGCACTCGGCGAACTGTTCGGCGCGCCGTGGCTCGTGGGTCCGGTCTGTGGCGCGTTGTGTGTTGCCCTCTTTGCACGACTCATTCGCTACACAGATCCCGCCGCGTCTCCTCGCTGGCAGCTCGCGACCACGGCGCTCTTTGCTGTGGCCCCGTTTGGCGCGTTCATGTTTGCGTCGCACATGAACCATGCGACGGCGCTGCTTTTTTTGATGGTCGCTATTCTGGCCATTGCGCAGCTGATGGCGCGCGACACTGATGCGGAGCTCGGAACTGGAGCCTCGGCAGATGCATCTGCCCGCGCCCTAGCGCCAGCGTTCCTCTGCGGCCTCGGACTCGGCGCGGCGGCTACAATCCGCCCACTCGACGCCTTCGCGTTCGCCCTTCCTGCGGGCCTGTGGTTCCTCTGGCGCGCACTCAAGACACCGGCGCGCTGGGCCGATGCTTTGGCTTCTGCTGCTGGAATCGCCGTGCCGTTTGCGGCCATGATGTGGGTGAATCATCGCACCACGGGGTCGCCGCTGCTCTTCGGGTACGAAGTGCTCTGGGGCGCATCGCACGGACTCGGCTTCCATGCGGCGCCGTGGGGAGCTGCACACACTCCAGCGCGCGGGCTCGCGTTGATTTCGCTTTACGTCACGCGCTTGCAGACGTATCTCTTTGAGTCACCATTTCCCGCGCTCCTGCCGGCCGTGGTGGCACTTTGGCTCACCCGTCGCTGCTCGGCGATTGATCGCTATCTGTTGGCGAGCTCGGTGTTTCTTGGGGCGCTGTATTTCGCCTACTGGCACGATGGCTTTTTTCTCGGACCGCGCTTCGTCTTTCCCTGGCTGCTGGTTCTGGTGCTGTGGAGTGCACGATTGCCGCGATTAGTTCGCGAGCGGTTTGGCTTAGGGATTGTGTCCGTTGCCACCAATGCCGGGCTCTTTTCTGGTGTCGCGATGGCTGTTGTCTTTGCGTTGCCGGTGCGGGTGGCGCAGTATCGCGGTGGGTTGTCGTCGATGCGCGATGACTACGGTGCCTTGGCAGCTGCGGCTGGGGCGCGGAATGCGTTGGTCTTTGTTCGTGAGTCGTGGGGCGCCGAGTTGGTGGCGCGGCTCTGGGCGCTCGATCTCTCGCGGAGCGCAGCCGCCGCGCTGTATCACGACGTTGATGCCTGCACGCTGGACCGTGCGATTCGTGCCCTTGAGCACTCGGGTACTCGGGGTGTAGTTGCCGAGCGGGCGCTTGCACCGCTGCGTGCTGATTCGAGTGTGGTGACGGGAAGTCCGTTTTCTCCGGACAGCACGGAGCGTTTCCGGCGGGGGGCGCATTACGACGCCACGTGTGTCGCGCGATTGAACGAAGATCGTGCGGGGTACGCGTTACTCCATCCCGTACTATTGGATCGCAGTAGTGGGAACGTCTATGCGCGCGACTTTGGCGCGCGCGACACGCTGCTCATGGCGCAGTACCCAGAGCGCTCGGTGTATCTGATGCGCCGGCGCTTGGCCGAGGCGGGCGGCGCATTGGAATGGCTCCCGATGTCGCGCGATTCAGTTATGGCGCACTCGCGGCGCGGCGCGCCGTAGGGTTCGCAGAGTCGGTCGCAGAGTCGGTCGCAGACTCTCGCAGAGTCTCGCAGACTCCCGCAGACTCCCGCAGACTCTCGCAGCGCTGGTCGCAGACTCTCGCAGTCTCTCGCAGTCTCTCTCAGTCTCTCGCAGAGTCTCGCAGCGCTGGTCGCAGACTCCAGCAGCGCT
>Ga0114970_10001945_pt1 | contig 15455 bp, 28 predicted proteins | sample M_140205_XF_Meta_FD_87030 | JGI IMG/M metagenome (GOLD analysis project Ga0114970, IMG submission 87030) | Freshwater microbial communities from Lake Montjoie, Canada to study carbon cycling - M_140205_XF_MetaG | ecosystem: Environmental > Aquatic > Freshwater > Lake | place: Lake Montjoie... | reverse complement strand
CAATGGCATTGATGACCTGTACGCTCGACTCCAATGCCTTGAGAAAGTTGTAACCTTGTCCGTATCCCTTTGTTTCAGCAACAAAGATTTCTTTGGCCCGAGTGCCGATAATGTTGCTGGTGTCGTAGAACCACTGATCACCCTCTGCTGTGTTGGGAGCCCAGAAGAGCAACTTGCGGTCAGTGAACATCGAGATGTCCATAACCCTGTCGATTTCGGGCATGAAGCAGATCGCAACGTAGTCCCTGCGGTTCTCACGGTAGAACGCTTCAAAAGCATCCACTTCCTCTTCGCTCTGGAATACTACTACGGTTCCCTTCGACCTATCCCGGTGAGATATGCCCATCCTATTATATATAGGACGGAAGCCGTCATTGAACCCTTCTGGCAAGTGGTCGATCCAGCGGTCTACTTCCCTGTCCCAATAAGATACCAGCCTGACGCCATCGAACTCTCCATGGAACGCATAGTCTATGTCCCCATTCTTGGCATCGAAGGCAAAATATTGCCACACTTTCGTCGGAGTCGCCTGTACTGACCACTCCGGCTTGATGCTATTGTCTGTCATGTTTCCCTCGTTCCATCACATTACTCCCCGAACGCACCAAACGTCAAGGGTTTTATTGCACTTGACAATTCCCTACTGTAACTATATTGTCACAGCAAGGAGACAATATGAGCGTTCAACGCAAACGTATCGACGCATCGGCCTCAAAATCCAACTCACTGGCCGAACTTCGTCGCAAGATGCCAGTAAAAGAATGTGCCGCAAGATTGGGGGTAGACTTCCCCACTTGGTACAAATGGGAGCGTGGCGGAGCTTTCCCGTCCTTGCCCTACATCTGGCGCATCGAAGACCTTTTGTCCAAGCTCAACGACAGGCCGATCACGTACAGGGAAATCTGGGCGGAAGCCGATCCGGCTTTCGAGGGATTAGAATGATAGAATCCCTCGCAGACCGAATAGGCAGGGAATACAACGAAGAAATTGCACATTGGGCCAATGTCAGGGCGAAGGGGTTGATTGGTCGAATCCGGTTCAACCGGCAAAAGCGCAAGAAAGAACGGATGTTCCCAAAGGGATTGACAGGTTTCTTACCTATGGCTGGGGCTTTGAATGGATTTAATGAGTACATAGCGGGGATGGAGTAAGTGGGTGTAGATTGTGTGTTTCGAACAGGCAAACAAGAATACCATTTAGATAGGTGGTGGGTTTTTTCCGACATAGTTGAAGATGGAAAATATTATGACACAGAAGAACTTGGCAAGATTATTTGGGAATACGAAAAGTCTAATGATGGATTTGATTCTTATCAAAAATATTGGCTAAATGTTGCTCATTATTTTTGTACAGTTCAATGGCCCAGAAAAGAAAAGGTTTGCATTGTAAGCGAGTCAAATCAAGCTTATTGGACTTTTGAGTTTATCAGAGTATTGGAAAAACCATGATGGCCGGGGGGATGAAAACGGTGACGCTCTACCGTCACCAGAAAGATGGCGTGGATAAGGGCCGCAACATCCTTGATGAGCGTGGAGGATTGGGAATCTTCTTTGATCCGGGTCTGGGCAAGTCGCTGACTGCTTTGACCTTGGCCGACGATCTGTTTGAGCGTCAGGAGATCGAGTGGGTAGTCATAGTCTGCCCCAAAACGCTTTACGGCACTTGGCAGGATCAAATAGCAACTCACACCTACTCTAACCCTGCTTTTGAATACATAGGCACAAAAGTTGGTCAGAAAAGATATGACGAAGATATGGCAAAGGCCGAACTTTCTTCGCCGTTTATCTTGGTGAACTACGAAAGCTGGAGGGAAATGAAGAAGCCTTTGGCCGATCTCATGGATAGGATCACTTCCAATTCGATGCTAGTCATGGACGAATCGACCCGCATCAAGACTCCATCGAGCCAACAGTCCAAGGGTCTAAGAAAGGTTGCCAAGGCTTTCCGCTACCGAATTATCATGACGGGAACAGAGATCACCAAGTCGCCGCTAGACCTATGGGCGCAATTCGAGGCACTCAGGCCAAACTTCTGGTCGATGCCTTGGACTATGTTTAAGAAACGATATGGGATTTGGGACGATATGTATCTTGCTGGTGGCAACGTGATCAAGCGGCTGACAGGATTCCAAAACATCCACGCACTTCAGAAGCAAGTCGACCCTTGGATCGTCAGGGCAAAGAAAGAAGATTGCATGGACTTGCCGGACAAGATATTCCAGAACATTCCGGTCGAGCTTGATGCCAAGGAATGGAAAGCCTACAGGGATATGAAAGACAGGCTCATGACCATTTTGGACTCGGGGGAAACGATCAGCGTCGAGCAGAAGATCGCCCTGTTTACCCGCTTCAGGACAATCACCGGAGGGTGGGCAGACACGCAGAACAAGATTACAGATAGGCCATCCAAGCTATCTACCCTGATTGACATGATAGAGGACTCAGGAGATCAAGCGATCATTTGGTGTTCCTTCACGCACGAAATCTACATGATACAAAAGGAGCTTTCAGAGCATGGAAAATGCGTCACTTATCACGGCCCGGACAATCAGGAAGAGCGTGTCCGTAATTTCAACGAGTTCACCAGCGGGAGGGCAAGGTTCTTCGTTGCGAATCCGCAAACCGCTGGTTTTGGCCTCAATCTACAGAATTGTCCCCTACAATATTTTTACTCGCTTCCCACTTCCGCTGAAACATTCCTTCAAGCACTGGATCGTTCTCACAGGATCGGTACGACGACAAACGTGGTATATCGTTTCCTTCTGGGAGTCCGAGGGAGAGAGAATTGCATTGACTGGCGCATCAAAGAACTCTTGGATCAAAGCGTTGATCTGCTTTATGCGTTTCAAACGAGAGAGCTTCGAGAGCTTGTCAGATTTATATAAGCCAGATGAAAGAAAGGCGGCCATCAATTTTAAAGCACCAGAACCAACCAAAGAGGAGCTTGCGACCAAACTGGTTCCCCGGGAGGAAAGGGCAAAGACTTGGGACGCCTTCGGAGCGAAAGTTGTTGACAAGAATAAAGATTAGGGATTATTCTAATCCCATGGACGATTCGTGGATTTTCGAGGTCATTGAGAAACGCAAGCCTGTAGCCCTTAATGGGTCTCCGTTGTATTGGTTTACTCCTGAAGAAATCGAAGTCTACGATTTTCGTTTCGAGACCAAGTTTGTTGATTGCCGTGAGGAGGAAGCAATCAAGTTTCCAGTATTTTAATCAACTGCGGAAGCAGAAACACAAGGAGTAATTATGAAACCGTTTGAGCAGAAGACCTACACCGAATACGTAAAGTGTCCCGAGGGACAGCACATCGCCCGCCTAGTGGGCCTGATTGATATGGGTACTCAAGAGATCGTCTGGCAAGGCGAGACCAAGCTGAAGAAGAAGCTCTACTTACAGTACGAGGTTTACCCGGAGGGCGAGGATGGTCAGGTCGAGACTGACAAGGAAGGCAAGTTCTTCCTGATCGGTCAGGACTTCACCAGCAACCTTTCCGACAAAGGCAAGCTACTTCCTTTCATCAACTCGTGGCGAGGCAAGCCTCTTGAGGCCGCCGACTTCCCCTTCGATTTCTCCCGGATGATTGGCAAATATTGTCTGATGACCGTGGTTCACAACAAGTCCAAGGACGGAACCAAGACCTACGCCAACATCAACGGCATCTCTCCAGTTCCCAAGAAGCTGGCCCAGAACTCCGCAGGGGAGTCAATCTTGCCCCTTAGTTCCACACAAGCCTTCTTCTTTGACCTTGACGCCGATAATTGGGCCAATATGACTTCTTTCTTTGAGACCCGTCTGTGGGACGGTATCAGGGGCAAGATCATGGCAAGCCCCGAGTTTCAAGCCCGTGATGGAATTAAGCCCAAAGTAGACGAACAGGACGAGAACGACTCGGTTCCTTTCTAAACCGCAACCCATGGGAGGGTGACAGGCCGGAAAGACGGTCAATCAAACAAACAGGGGAACGTGATGAAAAAAGAAACCATTGGTATCATCCTTTGCGTGGCGGTATTTGTATTGGGATATACTCTCATTGCATTTGCCATGGCGGCTGACAGATGAACTACTACGTCAGAATGCGGTTGAGCTACACGCAGTTTGGGGCATTGTATGCAATCTTGAAGAACAACTCAGAATTAGCCGGAGTTTTAGGCTATCTGGTAAGACCTAAGATGCTCCCGAAAACATTCCTAGACATTAATATGATTGAGCTTGTCGATGATGAAAACTGAGCGGCAACTACAAACCAGAATAGCCAACGAGTTTAAGAATGACGGGTGGATGGTGGAACACCTATCCCCGCCTAGTTGTGCCGGATGGCCGGACTTGATCGCAATCAAGGATGGACAGGTGCGATTGGTCGAGATCAAAGACTTTGACCAGATCAACCCGGGGCGCAAGATGTCGGCCCTTTTCCAGCGATCTCAGCCTCCGTATTACCTCAAGTGTCTCAAGGCGGGAACGCCAGTGACGGTTCTTGGATGTCTTGATGGAAGTACGTTGGGCTTCGTAGTTGATAGCGAAACCAAAGTGACCGACTTTTTCGAGTTGGGCAGAGACGAATATTTGGAGAAACATTGTGAAAAGAGGGGAAATGAATGAGTTGGCATTATTTGCAGGAGCAGGAGGGGGAATCCTTGGTGGACATCTGCTCGGGTGGAGAACCGTTTGCGCCGTTGAGATCGAAGATTACCCACGCAGAGTTTTACTGCAACGGCAAGCTGATGGAATCTTACCTAGATTCCCTATCTGGGACGATGTTACCACCTTTGACGGTAAACCTTGGAGAGGAAAGGTCGATGTCATCTCAGGTGGATTTCCCTGTCAAGACATCTCAGTCGCTGGCCTTGGAGCAGGGATTACTGGATCTAGAAGCGGACTCTGGAAAGAGTTCGCCCGGATCATCGGAGAAATCCGGCCAAGATACGTTCTTGTCGAGAACTCCCCGAATCTCAAGAACAAGGGACTGGAAGTCGTTTTGGAAGACCTTTGGCAAATGGGGTACGATGCGCGATGGGGCGTTGTCGGTGCTCACCATGTCGGTGCCCCACATAAACGTGACCGCATCTGGATTGTGGCCCACACCAACGACATCGGAAGTCGTGAAGATTCCGGCTACAGCCAATTACGGACAGGTAGGGCTGAACAACCATCCGCGCATCCGGGGATATCCAACCAGAGACAGGATACCCAAAACACATGGTGGGAAGTCGACCCGGCAGACCTTCCAGACGCCGACAGCCATGGAGGGAGCGGATTGCGGGAGCAAATGGGACGCCCTGAAGAAGCTGGACAAGGGTGGGAGAATCCAGAGACAGATGGCAACTCTCCAGATGCCGGAAACTATTCAAACCGAGCGCGCCCAACTCAATCCCGGGTGGGTCGAGTGGCTGATGGGGTGGCCCATCGGGTGGACAGACTTAAAGCCATTGGAAATGGGCAAGTTCCAGCAGTGGCTAAACTCGCATGGGAGATTTTGAATGAACGATTCTGAGTTCCTCCTACCAATCCGACAAGATCGGGTTTTCCATTATCAGTACGGTCACAGACTCCTTGGTCACGCCAAGCTCTGTCCTTGGTGCAAGGATTACACGATGGAGTACAATTCCATGGAGATCGCCTACCGCATACCGATAACCCTGCACAACGCTCAGAAGTATAAGGGCAAAGTTCTTTACCACAGGTTGAATTGGGATTGGGTCTGCGGCATGGATTGCAAAGAAGCCATGGAGAAGCGTTGGCGCAAGGCGTTGATCCCTCAGTCCACCTTGGCCGAGAAGATCATGAAAACCCCTGAGTTGCCGAGGGTAGACTATTCGCCGCTCGACAACTACCGGGAGATGGTTCTCAAGCTCTGTCGCTTGGAGCCTGAAAACAACATCGGAGCCGTTGTCGTGGAAACTTCGACGATTGACACAATTATGCACTTGACGAAGTGAATAATAGGTAGTAACCTATTCTCAACGGGGGGATGTGGTGAGGATGGCAGAGTCCGCTGGCGAGGTGCCACACCACGAACCCTTTTTAATGGAGGCTACGATGAGTACGAGAATGTTTGAGGACGAGATTGCTGTGAACAACTGCTTTCACAACGTGCGCTGGCAGGGTCTTTTCAACCCTGCCCAAAATGGCGGCATGACCGACCCTTCTTGGGGAGCGCATTGGGAGATCGACGGCAATGTCGAGGTTGAGATTTTCGGTCATTGGTTTGGCATTGATTTCCTTGGCGACGAGATTGTTCATCAGATACATAGCAATATTGATGACTACATGGAAGATTTTTTAAGAGACACCATATGATTTATATTGCCCCATGCCCATTCTGTGGCACCACCCCGGTCTACGATGAGGACGAGCAAGTTGGTAGTGCAGTTACCTGCAAAGTTTGCAAGGCCGATGGGCCTTGGGCCAAAGGTCAGGAATCGCACATATCAATCGAGCGTTGGAATAGCCGTCAGGAAAATAAATCGTCATGAGCCTACTCCTTGCTTCCATCATTTTGTACTCCAGCCAGACCGGAGTGCCGGTGGGGATAGCGAGGGGCCTCATGATGAGCGAGTCGGGGGGCGACACTACAGCCGTCTCCCGTACTGGGGATCTTGGTGCTTGGCAACTTAATCCACGATACCATGCGTGGTTCCGGGAAGCTTACAACTCCGGTTGGCAGTTTGACGAGAAAGACGTTGAGGCAAGCACCCGAATCGCTCTGCGGTATTTGGCCGCATTGCACCGGCAGTTTGGTACATGGACTCGGGCATTAGAGGCGTACAAATGTGGGCCTTATCGCAAGGTCGAGGATATACCAGAGCATATTGTTTTGCTCTGTAGAAAAATTGTAAGGGAGGGATTGAAATAAACCAGTCTGTATAGACTGTCAATAGAGATTTTTGGAGAAAAAAATGAAAGTACTGGTTGAATCGAAGGACGACGAGGGGTTGATTGCGTTTTTGGGAAAAAAGATTACGATTTTTTGTGGGGTGTACATTTACACCGGAACGCTGGTTGGCGTTAACGATAGTTGCGTAAAACTGTCGGATGCCATGATGGTTTTTTCCACTGGCAAGTTTTCGGACAAGGCTTGGTCAGATGCCGAAGCATTTCCGGAAGATTTTTATGTCCAGATGACCGCAATTGAGAGTTTCGGAGTTCTCAAATGACCACAAAGAAAAAAAAATATCTCCGATATTGGCCTCGGTCTTGGGCTGGGTCTGGGGCTTGGCCTCGGTCTTGGGCTGGGTCTGGGGCTCGGGCTTGGTCTAGGACTGGGGCTGGGTCTTGGTCTTGGGCTGGGGCTGGGGCTGGGGCTCGGGCTGGGGCTGGGGCTGGGGCTTGAGATGACTAAAGAACAAAGTTTTGGAGTTCTCAAATGACCACAAAGAAAAAAAAGTATTTTCGATATTGGGCTTGGGGTGGGGCTGGGGCTGGGGCTAGGGCTTGGGCTTGGGCTCGGGCTGGGGTTTGGGGATTGAGATGATGAATAAATGCAGGGAAGAGTTTGAGAAGTGGCGCGAGCCTCAAGAGATGGATCTTGCGTGGTGGACTATCTGGCAAGCCGCATGGAACGCCCGTCAGCCTGAGATGGTCGCCCCCACCGCCCAGCCAAATGATTCCTGGCTTGATAAAGTCATTGCCGACGATTCTTTACCTCCGAATCATGCTGTTATCGACGGGAAATTGGTTTGCTACTCCCGTGACCCCAAGGTGCTGGTCGAGGCGTTGGAATATTACGCCAAACTACGGATGTACGGCGAAGATGGGGGCTTGGCCCGTGAGGCTCTTGCCGAATGGAAGGGGGGACTAAATGAGTGAACACGAAGCCATCGAGCGTGAGACAGTGCGTCTGCTGGTGGAGGCACTGAAAAGAGAGCATCGAGCTTACTTGCCGTCTGATCTGTGGCCTCACGATGAAGAAAGGTGTTCGGTGTGCAAACTGATCAGGAAGCACGACAAATGAACGATCTCTTGATAAGCCATTGGAGCGGATTCAACAGATCCACTGGCTTCCATTATGATAGGCAACCGGGAGAACCGCCCTTAGCTAAGAAGCACGAGATTAGCTGGAACGGATACCCATTGCCAATGGGGGTCAGGATTACCGACATTGACTCGTCGGCAAAGCCACCATCGAATGGACAAAATACATACGATTCAACGGAGGAAAAATTGAAGAAAGATTCAATTTACAATAAGAGGAGAAGTCGTGACAGAAACAGAACGTGGGATAACCAAGCAACTAAGCAGATCACCGATTGAAATGCTGTTTCTAACGAGGGTCAGGGAAATAATCAAGGAAAAAGGTCTTTCTGGGTGCGCTGTTTCCAGAATGTCCGGGTTAAGCGATGAGCATTGCCGGCAACTTCTGCTGGGAAGGGTCAACATTTCTTTATATAGTTTTGAAAGAATATGTAGAGCCTTGGGCTTAGACCCAAGTGCAATGATAGAAGAGGAGTAGAAAATGAACAAGTCAGAATTGTGGGACAAGTTGAAAGAGGAAATGGAAGTCAAGGCCGAGGGCAAGTGGAACAAGGAAAAGGGATACATTCCTGACAATGACTCTTTAGAGATTTACCAGAAGATGTGCCAGATGGAGATTCTGGCCGGTATTCTAAAATGAGCGATTTGCGCCAGCAAGCTCTGGATACCATCGGTAGGTACAGGGCTTTGCGGGGCGATTTGCCCGATCCGGTTAAACTGGCCGCTAAGTTCAGCGTACCGCTCGAAGAGGCTCAAAGTTGGGTAGATGCCTTTGAGCCACCTAAGCCCAAGGCAAAGGCTCCTAAGCCGGTTGCAAGGAAGTCTAGGGCAAAGCTTACCGTTGGCAACAAGCTCAGTCATTTCTTTGAGTCGCTAATAGATTCTGGTTCGCTATGGTTTGCAATAGTAATCGACCTGATTCTTAACGGGATCGGGTTTTACATCATTGGGCCAGACCCCATTATGAAAGTCGGCATGGTCTGCGTTTCGTTCATAGTCGTCCTATTCTCTGTACGAGCTTGGATTAAGCGAGACAAGCTTTTGTGGCTTACTTTTGCTTTTGTTGCCAGTTTCATGGACATCAGTTTTGTGCTTTTGGCGACCGATGTGCAGACCCAAAACCACTCGGTGGACACTGAACTCATCCGGCTTACCGATCAAGTGTCCAAAGACTCCTCATACCTCGAATCTCTGCAAAATCTTCAGCTTAAGAACGGTCAGGGCTATGCAACTCAGATCAATGATGCTAGGTTGGCACTAGCTAAGTCGGAGCAACTTAAGTCCGCCCATTTTGGAGCAAATCCAAATGGCGAAATCCAGATGACCGCTTCAAAGGTCTTTACAGCTATCCCTGATGCCGCTTTTTCTGGCAGATGGGACAGATGGATAGCCCTTGGGTTGATGATTCTGGTTTTTGTCGGATTGCAGTTGACCATAATCTCTGCCACAGGAGTGAAATGGAATGAGCCGGAAAATAATGATCGAGCTTGAGTGCATTGAACTGAATGACGGAACTTATGCCATGGGCATCGAGGTCAAAACAGACAAGCCCAAAGGAATCCCTTCTGTGAAAGGGGTATTCGAAAACGGGCTTCACACCAGATTCTACAACTCCATTCAAGAGTTGATTAACATAGCAAGGCAAGGAGGATTGCAATGAGTCACCCCATTATACCCAAGTTCAAGCCTCACGAGAGGATTGATATAGTTTACCCCGAGATTAGGCAGGTACTGGTAGACACCGACGACCCGGATGTGGCCTACGAGTGGTTGGCCTACTGTATCCATGCAGGTATGATCACTGCTGGAAAGGCTCAGAAGATGTTTGACCGCAGATACCCAAAAGATGTGCAGAGGTTCTTCAGGGAGAAAGTTGTGGAAAGTCTTACCAAAGAAACCGAAGGAGAAAGGCTCAAGCGGGAAGCTATAGAGAATCGCATTGAGACAATAAAAAACCTCGGGCTTTCACCCGAGGAGTTCGAGAAACAGATGGAAGAACTAGTACTTAGTAAGGCGAACTAGCGTCAGGGCCAAACCCGGGCTGGTTAGATACGATGAACAAGTCCGGGAAGCCTTCCTGAGTACCTGAGTTCGGTATCTCAGCAAGCAATGCAATTCCGGCTATACCAGAGGCGAGGCTGAATCCCGTAGTGGCCGAGTTTGAAGTAATAACCACAAGCCCAGAAAGGAAATCGCCAACCGCAATGTTAGTCCAAGCCGCTCGGTCAGAAGTGGCTAAAGCCGCAGGAAGATTCAAGAACTGCCAGCTTTGAGCATCCCTAGAGTACATGATGGCATCACCGGCGGCGGTAGAGGCATTGATGGCCCACAAGTAACCTTGACCGTAGACCATCTTCAACCAAGCCCCACCGGGAGTTTGCACGGGAACCGAAACGTTGTTGACGTTGGTTCCATCGTAGTTGTAGGCAACTCCAGCAGTAGTTGCGGCACTTGCGGCTAGCATTGCGAAGACTCCGGTATAGGGAACCGCACTGGCCGCAAACTCGGTGTCAAACCGAAGAGTGGTAGAAGCAACCGTATTCTGCATGATCAGGATGGTTCCGGTTCCGCTAGCGGGCCAAGTCTGGGAGTTGTTCACGGTGAACGAAGTTCCAGTTCCACCAGAAGCAACCGTGGTTGCGGCTGTTACAGAAGTACTGGCTCCAGTTCCAAAGATTCCCGCACCATTACCAAGGGTTGTAGAGGTTCCGAGCGTCAAGGTGGTTCCGGAGATTGAAGAAGCTGGAACTTCAAAATAGGGAGTGCGAACTGTGTAAACCGAACCGCTACCGCTGATAATAGTAGTGCCGGGAACCGCACCAGTTCCTGCTGAAAGCACCATGCCGGGGAGCAGTTTATTGCTAGGTGAGGCAAGAGTTAGCGTAGTTCCGTTGGCAATCGAGCCTACAAGGGCAACGTGAGGACGGTGGCTGGTGTAGGTGTTAGGATGAAACGCTACCGATCCAAGTCCGCCGGTAACGGGAGCGGTAGGAAGTGTGATGGCGGCGAAAGTGCCAAGAGCAACAACTCCTTCCGTAACCCCAGAAGATGCAGTCATTGCTACGGGAACAGAGGTATAGGCGGCGGTAGAGGTAGTGACGTTGGCCGCAGTAAACACCCACAATCCAGTGGCGGTTCCAAGGGGATTGCCCCAAGCGCAAGAAGTCCAGTTACCTGAAGAAGTGGGAGTTGTCTGAGCAGTCCAAGTCTTGCCATCAACAGAAGTATGAACCGTGTTTGCCGTTCCGTTGAAGTTGGCAATAGCCACAAAGTGACCCTGACCCGGAGCGCCACCAAAAACAACATTGGCCCAAGCCGCACCGGGAGTGGGGGTTGTGGTGAACACCCAGTTAACACCGTCAACCGAAGTTGCGATACCAGTGGTAGTGACAGCACTAGCCGCTACAGCTACGAAACGTCCGTTTCCAAAAGCAATGGCTTTCCATGCTCCTCCGGGAGTGGTATTAAGGGTTCGAGCAGTCCAGTTCTTACCATCGGGGCTGGTCATCAAAGCGCCAGCAGTAATGGTAGTGGAGTTGGTTAGTGCAACCCAAATAGGTGCGCCGTTGACCCAACCGTAAGCCGAACAAGCTAGTCCGGTGGGAGGAGCAGAGGGCAGGGTCTGGAATGCAGGAGTCAGTACTCCGGCATTCGGTACGTTGGAGTACTGCTTGATGTAAGGGTCATTTCCTCCAGAACCTCCACTTAGTGGATTGAGATTCGTAAAAAGTACGTCTCCAGCATCCATCTCTTTGACTTCAGCCGAGTTGCCCGACTGATTCGTGAATCCAAGATTATAGCCGCTCAGGCGGCTTGCTTTATTTGCCATGAAAAACTCCTTTTTGTCGCCTAAGCGCTGATGTAACTTGCGTTGATCACAATCGTGAGAGCGTCAGTTCCTGAGCCGGAAGTAACCACGCCCCTTAGCATGGTAGGCGATCCGGTGCCTGAAATGAACTGAACCGTTCCACCTGTCGATGCAGTACCAACATCCTTCCATAATTGGACGATGCCGGAACCTGACTGTTGCCCCGAGATTTCCAAGGGGTCGTTGCAGGACTGTTGAATCTGGAGAGAACCTGATCCCGCCAGCTTGTAAGCACAAGACCAAGCAAGAGTACAGGCTGGAAGGGGGAACTGGCTGTCGCTACCAAGACCAGTAATCGTGGTCGTGTAGGTCAGTCGTGCGTTACCCGTCTTGTAGTTCAAGTCAATGTTAGTTGCCATTTATGTCTCCTTTGGTAGCATACACTTCATTTACCAGCCTGTGAAGACCAGCCCGGGGGTATCATAGATGCTCCAGTCCCCTTGCTTGGAGGTGTTCCCGGTTTACCGCCCTCTGGCGACCCTTGGGCGTGGCCCGATCCGGTAAAGGTAGTTTGGGCCTCACTCATGATTGCGGGAGACAGAGAATCATTCTTGGTGGGTTTAGTAGGGGGTGGAGCAGAGGCTTGCAGAACTCCTGCCGTAGTGATTCCGGGGGCCGGAGCGGCGGCAGGATTGGTTCCGAAAGTCTTCTGGATGAGTTCACGGATTTCCATTAGTAAAGTCCCTCCGTCAGTCCTAGAGCTTTGAGCTTATCAAGTGGGAATCCACGGTTGGACAAAAGAAGCAGGAAGTCTTGCCTCTTTTGCTGATCACTTCCAGAACTAAACTTGATCTTGTTTACCATGTCCTGAGATTGTGAGATTTCCTGAGATGTGGGAATCTTAGCAGGGTCTTTGGAGTTCAGTTCAGCAAGAAGCCTGACATACATATTGTTGGCATTCTGAGCATCAACATCAAACGGAAGAACTATCTTCTGAGCCAGTTTTGTAAAATCAATTTCTTTCAACTGGCCTAGCTTGGGAATGGCAGAACCCAATTCCTGTTGTTCTTGAGGATTGTTGGTCATCAGCTTGATTGTAGAAGCGTTCTTAGGCTCAAAGCCTCCTGTTTGTTCAAAGAAATAATCAAGCATTTGTTGACGATTCATTGGCTGACCGTTTTGGGTTGGATGGTAAGTCTTGAACATTTGGTCTATAGAACCAAGAATCCTTTTACCGAAAGGGGATTCCATGTTGACCTTGGCTGGAGAAGACAATTTTACCATTTCTCCGCCCATGTTAACCGGGGCCTGAGAAGCTGTAATATTTGACGGAAGTGCAGTCTGAGTTACAGGGGTTGCCGATACAGGCTGTTGTCCCTCACCAATCATTGCAGGAACCGCCATTCCAGCAGTGCCACCTACAGATGGCAGAGATTTGCCTTGCGCTCTGATTTGACTAAGTATTGCGTTTGCTCCGGGTATACCGGCACCTTGGGCGCCAGTAGGGAGTGCGGCAGAACCTATCCTTGATTGAATCCCTTTAACTATATTAGGAATTGCTTTAGGGAATGCTAGAGAAGCTCCTACACCGGCAAGTCCGCCAATTAGAGGATTCATACCCTTATCATCACCGGGAACCATAGAGCCTATTCCAGCCCCGCCCAAAGCTCCAAGAGCAGAGGTTCCTAGTGCGGCATTGCCAAACTTGCTAAACGATCCTTCTCCCATTGTATTGGAAGCTGACTGCATCGCCGCATTGTTGGTATCTGCATTGACCATCACATCCCGGTATTTCCAGTTGGCTAGACGATTTTTAGCTTCTTCCGAAACTCCGGGAAGATTTTTAGCCATGCTTTGAATAGCGTTTCTAATTGAAGAAAATACTTTCAACTGTTCTTGATATTGCCCTATTTGAGTAGCGTCAGAAGAGTTGCTCATTGCATTTCTAAGTGTAGAGATGTTTTTATCAAGGGCGGGAATGGCCTGCCAGTAGGGTGTTATTTTACCAGTAGTTGGGTCAACCACAACAGACTTAAAATCTCTAAGCTCTAATAGGCTAAGAGGATTTGTAGAGTTTGACGCCATCCTTCCCGCTATATAAGGGTCTTTCAATAACTCTTGGCTAAGTCGAGCGCTTCCCGGAGGATTAGCGTCCCATGCCTTAGCTACTTGATCCAATATAGGCTTTTCTGCATCAAGGAAAGCTCTTTGTTTTGCGGCAGAATCTATCTTGTTGGCTTTCAAGTATTGAGCAAGACCATCTTGAAAACTTCTAATGTTTGATCTTACGTAAGCATCTTCTCCGGCAACGGTAGGAGCAAGCTCTCTTAGCTTGGACTCTATGTCTCTGTCAGTGGCTCCAAGACCAAGGTTGAGAGCGTTTCCAGCTTGCTTCCTGATTCCTCTTCCAGCTATTTCTGCCAACTTACCAACGCCTTCACCAATTTTGGATACCGCTGGATTTGCCAAAGCTCCGGCAAGAGTCCCGATACCGGCTTCACCAGCCCTTTGCATGGCCGATTGGCCCAAGTCTTTTCCTTGTTCGACATCGAGGCCAGTTGCTGTCAATGCACGAGGAATGGCTTGCTTTGCGGCCATTGCTCCGCCTTGAAGGGCTAGGTTGCCGAGTTTGCTTGCAGTCTGTAATCCCTTGACCGCTCCAAATCCCGGAATAAACATGGAGCCAATAGAACCAGCAAGCCCACCAGCCATTGCGGCCTCTGGGTTCTGTTCACGAAGTCTTTTAAGGCTATTGTAGGCATCAGAATTAACCGTGTTAACCAAAAAATCTGGAAGACCCATTCCAAATTGATTGGCGGCTTCATAAGTTCCGGCACCAAGCCCAGACCAGAAATCTGGCTTGGTAGCCGTTAGATTTACTGGATCACTCATTTTGTCACCGCCGCTATTTGGATTATATCATTAAGGGTTGGAGCCTGTCCTCCCGCCTGAGTAATATCCCTGCCACCAAATATCCTTTGAATACCTTGAACTTGCCTTTCAAGCCCTTGCCACAACAGATTCTTGTCAGCTAAGTACTTAGCATTAATCTGCTGTTTAGCGAAATCATTTCCAGCACTTTGTAAATCCAATTCAAGTTGACGATCAAGTTTTTTCATGTCGGTGTCAAACTTGAATTGAGCAGATTGAATGGACACTTGTTGAGCAAGCTGATTCTGTTGAAGTTTCAAAGCCTGTTGTCGCTCTAATGTCTTGTCCCATGCAGTTGGCCCTTGATCACCAGATAGTCCCTGATGGTATCCAGATGCAGTTCTTAATCCACCCTCAACAAGACTTAAAAGACCGCCAATAATAGTTTGCATATCTAGTCCACCCGGGGCGGTGGCTGGTGCGGAAGCTTGAGAAATTGTTGGAAGTTCATTGCCACCAAGGTTCATTTCTGAAGGAGTTCCGGCTCTAGATGGAACTTTAATGCCGGTAGTTTTGGTTACAGGAACTTCCTGAGTAACCGGAGTTGCTGGCAATGGTGCGCTAACCATTGGTTGAGCACCGCTAACTGCATCTACGGTAGGTTGAGTGGAAGTGGGTATATTTGGCCCAGTAACTGACTTAGCATAAGGGCTGACTGCTTGAGGGGTTGCAGAAGTTCTTCCTACTGGCCCAAGTGTAGAAGTTGGTGCGCTAAATAAAGGAGCGTATGTGTTTGCGTGTT
>Ga0114970_10001943_pt1 | contig 15461 bp, 19 predicted proteins | sample M_140205_XF_Meta_FD_87030 | JGI IMG/M metagenome (GOLD analysis project Ga0114970, IMG submission 87030) | Freshwater microbial communities from Lake Montjoie, Canada to study carbon cycling - M_140205_XF_MetaG | ecosystem: Environmental > Aquatic > Freshwater > Lake | place: Lake Montjoie... | reverse complement strand
CGCCCGCAAGGTGACCGTCCGTGGTCCGATCGGCCGCCGCGTCCGCAGGGCGATCGGCCGCAGGGTGACCGCCCGTGGAGCAGCAAGCCGCGTGAAGAAGGCCGCAAGCCGTGGAGCGACCGTCCGCCGCGCCCGCAAGGTGACCGTCCGTGGTCCGATCGGCCGCCGCGTCCGCAGGGCGATCGGCCGCAGGGTGACCGCCCGTGGAGCAGCAAGCCACGTGAAGAAGGCCGCAAGCCGTGGAGCGACCGTCCGCCACGTCCGCAGGGTGACCGTCCGTGGTCCGATCGGCCGCCGCGTCCGCAGGGCGATCGGCCGCAGGGTGACCGCCCGTGGAGTGGCAGCGATCGTCCCCGTGGTGACCGTCCACAGGGCGACCGTCCGTGGCGACCGAAGCCTGGTGGCGGCGAGAGGCGTCCATGGACGCCGAGGCCGCCTGGCGGCGACGCGAAGAAGCCGTGGAGTGACCAGCCGCCGCGCCGCGACGACTGGCGCTCGCGGCCAGACGACCGCGGCGACCTGAAGCCGAAACCGCCGAAGCAGGACGACTGATCGCGGGACGGTGGCTGGAGTCGGCTGGCTGGTGTTCTCGTCGGCGGGCGCCACGGGGTGCCTCGCCATCGGCGCTGTCTGGGGCCTGCTCTCGCGCGGGTCGCTGGCGTCGAGGCGGTTCCTCGCGTGGTGTGCCGCCTGCTATTGGATGGCCGGCGCGTACATCGTGCCGGAAACCGTGCGCGGCCTGCTGGCGCACGGCTACACCCCGCTCACCAGAGCCGATGTGCCGGCTGGCCGCACCGCGGTCGTCGTGCTCGGCTCTGGCAGCCACCAGTTCCGCGACTGGTCGGAGGGTCAGTTCGTCGTCATCGATCAGATCGGTGCGGCACGACTCCTCGAAGCGGCTCGCGTGTTCCGCCTGCTCGACGCCGACGTCCTCGTCTCGTCGGGCGGCCTGATCCGCCCCACCCCTCGCACCTGGCCCTCCGGGCTCACCATGGCTGAAGATCTGGTCCGCCTCGGCGTGCCGAGGGACCGCATCATTGTCGAGTCGGAGTCGAAGACCACACGCCACGAAGCCGTGCTGCTGAAGGAACTGCTTCGGGCGCATCCCGTTGACCGCGTCGTGCTCGTCACTTCACAGTTCCACATGCGCCGCTCGGTCGGAACCTTCCGTGCGGCAGGTATCGAGGTCATTCCGGCCATCGCGCGCGAACCCGACGGGGTGGACGCATGGTGGGAGAAGCTGATTCCGACCGATAAAGGGATGGAAGAGAGTGCGATGGCCGCCCACGAACTGGCGGGCCTCGTCACGTACGCCGCGCGCGGGTGGTACCGCGGCGGCCCCGTGAATCGACCCTCTTCCGGAAGCAGAGTCGAGTGAACAGCGAGACGGCCAAAGACCCGACGCTCCTTGTCGTCGACGACGACCCCGCCGTGCTGGTGCTGGTCGACCGCCTGGCGACGAGCATGGGCTTCACCGTGGTTCGCGAGACCAACGGGCGGGACGCGCTTGCCGCGCTGCCGGCCCTGCGTCCCGACGGCGCGATGGTGGACGTCGGCCTGATTGACATCGACGGCTTCACCCTGCTGCGCGAGATCAAGGCGGCCGACCCGCAGTCGCAGGTCATCCTGATGACCGGCACCGCCACGATCATCGCCGCGGTCGCGGCGCTGGCGGCTGGGCTGCAGTGGGCGGGGAGCGACGCGCGGCTCGATCGCTTCACGACTGACAGCCAGTCGCTCGCCATGCGCCTGTCGATCTGGCGCATGAGCGCCGGCATTGTGCAGGCGTTTCCGCTGCTCGGCACCGGCCTCAACACCTTCGGCGCGGCCACCATCGTCTACCAGACGAGCGGCGACATGCACTACAACGAGGCGCACAACGACTACGTGCAGTTGCTCGTCGAGGGCGGACTCGTCACCTTCCTGCTCGTCGTCGTGGCCATCGTCGGCGTCACGCGCGCGGGCCGTGCGCGGCTGGCCGCGAACGAGGATGGGACCGAGGCGCGATGGCTGCGCATCGGGGCCAGCACCGGGCTCGTGGCGATCGGCCTGCAGGCGCTGGTGGAGTTCAGCCTGCAGATGCCCGGGAATGCCGTGCTGTTCGTGGTGCTGCTGGCACTGGCGTTGTACGTGCCGGCTGCGTATCGTCCGGCGTCACGCTGATGTAGCTGCCTGCCAGACGGATGTAGCTGCCTACGAGATGTAGCTGCCGACCTTTAGGTCGGCCAGATCCGGCGCACCTGAAGGTGCGCGGCTACGCCACACCAATCGAAACCCGCTGTAGGCTGCGAGTCATACGAAGTGGCTTTCCACCTGATACCGTCGGATCATCCTGTCGTGGGTGACGAGTGTCAGCCCCTCGACCAGACTCTGCGCGATCAGCAGACGATCGAAGGGATCGCGGTGGAGGGGCGGCAGCGTGGCAACGGCCACCGCGTGAGCGCCGGAGACGGGAAGCTCGACGAGCCCCATCGCCGGCAGCGTCGCCAGCAGCAGGGGAAGATCGACGTGGAAGTCCTTTCGGCGGAGCGCGCTCTTGATGGCGATCTCCCACAGGCTTGCTGCGCTGTACCGCACCTCATGCCTGGCGTCTTCGAGCAGTTCGCGACTTTCGTCCGAGAGCCGATCGCTGCCGGCCGCCGCCCAGAGCAGGACGTGCGTGTCGAGCAGCAGCCTCACGGTTTTCGTCGCTCGAATGCGCGAAGAGCCGACTCCGGAAGCGGGCGGTCGAAGTCGTCGGGGATGACGAGTCTTCCCGCGAGCAGCCCCAACCGCCGACGCGTCTGCGGTTTCGAGAGAGGGACCAGCCGTGCAGCCGGCTTGCCGGCGCGCGCGATCACAATCTCCTCCCCTGCCTCGACGCGCTCGACAAGCTGCGAGAGGCTCGTCTTCGCCTCGTGGATATTGACCTGCCGGAGTGGTGCGCGTCTCGCCATTAGCTAAGCCTAGCTAATTCGAAAGAAATATCAAGAGCTGGCGCACTGCTCCTTCAGCATTGGCGCGGGACACACGGGCTCGTCGTCGAGCAGCAGCGACGCCACCGGCGGCAGCAGCGCAGCGAACGCGACAGGCTGATGGGCCGTGACTTCGGGAATGGTGAGTGAGCGGTGGGGCGAGGGTGGTACCAGTTCTGGAAGGCGGAGCGCCGGGCAGTGAACGCAGCCCGGGACAATCTACCTGGAGTGGGCTCGCACCCAGGTCGTGAGCTGCTCCTCTGACACGGTTCCTTCGGCCAGTCGCAGCATCTCGGCGACGACCTCGGATTCAGCAGCCTCGAACTCGAGACCATTGACGCCGAGGAATGTCACCATGACCAGGAAGCCGATGCGTTTATTGCCGTCGCGGTAGGGGTGGTTGCGCGTAAGACCGTAGGCATACGCGGCAGCAATGGTCGCGAGGTCAGCGCCTGGTTCGTAGTGCCAGCGCTGCCGCGGCCGGGCCAGCGCCGATTCGAGCACATTCTCGTCGCGCACGCCTGGAAGGCCGCCATGCTCGCGCAGTTGCTCGATATGGATCGCGTCCACGACAAGCCGACTCACCCACTTGGGTTCGCGGCGACGTGCGGGCACGGGCTACTTCGCCAGTTCCCGCAGGGCGTTCCGGTATTTCTTGGCCGCCTTCGCGGCAACGCTCAAGGCTCGCTGGGCGTCCTCGTCATACGGTGTGAGCAGGATTCCGCGCTCCGTCTCGACAGCAAGGACCCTGTCCCCGGCTTCCAATCGCAGTCGATCGGCCATGTCCTTGGGAAGGGTCGCGCTCACGGAACCACCGGCCTGGCGGAGGGTCACTTCCTTGGTCATTCGGACTCCAGGTTGCAGTATCGCACATTAGTGCTACTTGCCGCGACAGCTCGAGCCCGACGAGGCGTAATCCTCCTATCGTCACCGATGGGGGACAGCGTGACGATGGCGTTGGGCGGATAGTCGGTGTACGACTCGCCTGCGTAGGAATTCACACCGTGCCACAGCCAAGCCGACGTCCAGCCGTGCATCAACTGGAAGTCGAGGCGGTTGAACACCATTGGGCCGGCGACGAGGTTGAGGGCGGCGAGCGCGGCGAGCAGGAGCCAGCGGTTGGCGAACGAGCGTTGCCAGCCCATCGTTGTTCGCCTGCGTATCTCAGTCGGCGAACATTTCCTGCAACGCGTCGAGGAGTTGATCCTCGCCTCGGGCGTGCATGGCCTTGGCGGCCGCGGCCCAACCCGCTCGTGGCCCATGTGCGGCTCGGACGACCAACCGACCATGCTCCGCCTGGAGTTCAACCTCGTCCGGCAACTGCGCGTGCTCGAGCAATCCCTTGGGCACGCGGATACCGCGAGAATTGCCGATGCGGACAATACGGGTCTTGGCAATCATGTGACTACATTGTGAGCACGTAGGTCCGAACTGGCAACGTGTCGCGCTCAGCAGTCTGAGCCTGGCAACGCGCCAAATGAGCCGCGCTTGCCGGCACGCGAGAGCGGGCCAAAAGCGTCGGCTCCATTTGGAGGTTATGCAGTCCGTTTGTGTTTGGTCTTTGCGAGCTCGGTGCGAGTCAGCCTCGCGAGCGTGCGCAATGCTTCGTTGACTGCCCGGCTGTCTGGGAATACCTCCGCAACGTCGGGGTCGAGCAGCACGACGTTCGTTCCCTGCGCGTACCGCGCCGCCGTGACGCCGCGCACCGCCGTGGAGAAATCGTACTCAGGCCGCATCGTGTCAACGTCAGCGGCGACTTTCCTTGCTCTATTCGTGCTCATATTTTCGTCGTTCGCGCTTCGTCGCGAGGCGAGCGCTAATAATGCGGGTTCGCGGTGGCCGCTCGGCGTACGAGACGACGACCAGTCGAGACGCTGCGGACACTCCGAGGACGAGGAAGCGTTGCTCGCCCTCGGAATGGTCAGGATCCGACATGTTCATCGACAAGATGTCCCCGAATACCGACGTTGCCTCATCGAACGAGACGTCGTGATTCTTGAGGTTCGATGCCGCCTTCTTCGGATCCCATTCGAAGCTGTACGCCACGTCCAGATCTTAGCGTCGTCTGGATCGTTCCGGAACTTCGATCGGCGCAACCCTGGCAACGCGCCAAATGAGCCGCGCTTGCCGGCACGCGAGAGCGGGCCAAAAGCGTCGGCTCCATTGGGAGGTTATGCCGTCGGACTGCGCTATGGCAGAGGAGCCAGGCGATCAAGAGGCTCCAACCGTGTCGCTTTCTCCCACAGCGCCGTGAGTTCGTGCTGGTGGAGTGTCGTCCATTCGGCCACCAAGCCCATAGCCCGCGGCGGCAGCTTGCCCGAAATGACGGCTAAACTGTCGATCGCGATTCGCGCCTCGTACTCCGCATATTCAGCGTGGAAATGAGGTGGGGCGTGATCGGCGAAGTACATCTTGATGACAATCCCGTAGAACCGACAAATCTCAGGCATCGGCGTGGATCGATCGGAGGCTCGGAAAGACTTCTTCAGGCGACTTGCCCGTCAGGCGCAAGTACATCGCGTCCGGGCACACGTCGAGGTCAGTCCCCCACTCGATTGCGCCGTGTGCGCCGAGTCGGACCGAATCGAAAAATGGCGCGTCCTCCCATGACTTGAAGACGCCCCGCCCGGCCAGATCGGACAGGTCGATATCACCCTTGGTTCCGTCATCGTAGCGGAGCCAAATCCGAAAATTCGGCAGCGCCTTCACCTCGACTGGTCGAGCCATATCCACTACCTCAGTTCTTCCGTTCACGATGGCGTCCAGAGGTTCGTGTTGTCAATGAGATCTTGGTACCCGAATCCTGTCGGCATAACGCCGCTTCGGCCGCGACGTCTCGGGGCTGCTGGACAGCGAGTCCACGCGGTCGCGTTTCGCTTGGCGGTGAACGCGCGCGGTGCTGCAGTGGATGCAGTGGATGTGGGCCGGTAGGAGACGAACTGGAGGAAGGCGTCAGCGCGAGGGCCACGTTGGGTTGCCGCGTGAATGCGCCGACGGGCTTCTGACCACGGCACCGTGCTCGCCGCACCGGCGTCGACGCGATCGAGCCGCGCCCGAATCTCGGCGGACCACGCCGCTTCTGCCTCGGCGTCGACTTCGTGCTCGAGGCTCTGAATCAATTCGCCAGCGAGCGCCGCGCGCTCCTCGTCTGAGAGTCTCAGCGCCTCCGCGAAAAGTTGCTTCGAATCCATAGGCGAAGATCAGCACTTCCTCGAGAGTGGCGAACGACCCTGGGCTAACGCCGCTTCGGCCGCGACGTCTCGAGGCGCGTCAGGCGGCGGTCGTGCTCGGCGAGCACGCCTGTGGTCTGGGCGTGGTGGGCGTCGACGCGCGCATGCAGGCTCACGACGCCCTCAGCGACCATCCGAATGTCCGCGCGCAGTCCCTCCGCCACGACATCGAAATGCCGGCGCGTCTCGTCGGCCGCCCGTTGGATGTCCGCTGTGACCTCGGCCTTCGTCGCCAGCGGCGCGATGGCGGCAGCGAGGTCCGCTTGTGTAGCGGCTCTCAGGTCGGCGAGGTCCGCTTTCGTCGCGGCCCGCAGGTCAGCGAGGTCCGTCTTCGTCGCGGCCCGCAGGTCCGCCAGGTCCGCTTTCGTCGCGGCCTGCAGATCGGCGAGGTCTGTCTTGGTCGCCAGAGTTGGCAGAATCTGCTCGACGGTCGAGACCCTGCGTTCGAGATCTTGCACGTGATGCTCCACTGCTCGCTGCACCATGCCACCGCTCCTTCAGCATTGGCGCGGGCTTCGCCGATTCCGCCCGGCGCCCGCCGATCCTACCATCGTCGCCGAAGCAACAATGATTCCCGGACGGCGGCGCTGGGTGCAGGAGGGGTGTTAGGTACCGCCGGCTACTGATTGAGTGCGAAGGCGCGTGCGTGCTCAACATACCAGCGGTAGGTGGCCCTGATGCCCTCCACCAGCTCAGTGCGATGACGCCATCCAAGATGGTGCAGACGCGACACATCGAGCAGCTTTCGCGGTGCGCCGTCCGGCTTCGTGCTGTCGAACGTGATCTGCGCCGTCGGGTGCACGACGTCGCGAACCACATGCGCCAGGTCGAGAATCGAGAGGTCCTCGCCGGTGCCGACGTTGATGTGCCCCGGCTGATCGTACCGCTCCATCAGGAAGACGCAGGCGTCCGCCAGATCATCCACATGCAGGAATTCCCGACGCGGTGCACCCGTGCCCCACAGCGTTACGACCTCCGAACCAGACACGCGCGCATCGTGGAACTTGCGGATCATCGCCGGCAGGACGTGAGAACTCTCGAGATCGAAGTTGTCGTTCGGACCGTAGAGATTGGTCGGCATCGCCGAGATGAAGTCGCAGCCGTACTGGCGACGATACGAGTCGCACAGCTTGATGCCGGCAATCTTCGCGATCGCGTACGGCTCGTTGGTGCTCTCGAGCAACCCGGTCAGCAGGTGCTCTTCCTTCATCGGCTGCGGCGCCTCGCGCGGATAGATGCACGAGCTGCCCAGATACAGGAGCTTCTTCACGCCGAACAGGTGGGCGGCATGCACCACCGTGGCGTGAATCATCATGTTGTCGTACAGGAACTCGGCTGGCCGCGTCGAGTTCGCGAGGATCCCGCCGACAGTTCCGGCCACGAGGAACACGAACTCCGGCCGGTTGGCCCGGAACCAGTAGTTCACGGCCGCCTGATCGCGCAGATCGAGCTGCTCCCTGGTGGCCGTCAGCAGCGACGTGCACCTGGCCGCTTCGAGGCGACGCATGATGGCCGAGCCGACGAGCCCCCGATGGCCGGCGATGAATACTCTGGACCGTGACTCCACTCCACCCTCACTCCCGATTGCGAAACCACCCACCCGCGCCGCGCAGCAGACGCCCTGCGTACAACAGCGGCAGCGGGAGCCGACTCTCCGGTGCATACACGCGCGTCATGTAGTCGGCCGGCGGAAAGAGATGCTCGCGCACCAGCGACAGCCGCTCGCGCCACGACGACAACGCCCGCATGTCGTCCAGTACCTCGCGCGCCTTCGGCCGGACACGCAGGTACGCCGCGGTCGCCTCGCGCGGCGCCGCTTCGGCAAACCGGGCGTCGTTGCGCAGACGTGCCGGAATGCGCGTGTGAAACCACTCCGCCGCGCGCAGCAGGCACTCGAGCGACACCGCCGAGATCTCGCGCTCGAGCACGAACGCCGCGAACGCGTCCCACTCCGCGTCGGTCAGCTCCGATGCCAGCAGGTGGATGTCGTACAGCCACTTGAACTGCTCGGCCTCGTCGTGATGATGCGCCACACGGTGCAGGCAGGCAATGACCAGCGCATGCACGGTGGACGGCCCACGTGCCCATGCCCCGAGCGGCGGCACCGGTTCGGACGCGGCCAGCAACTCCTCGAACGACAGCACGTGCGCGAACAGCTGCGTGCTGGCCAGACGCCAGTGCAGGTCGACCACATGCACCAGCGCCTCATTCTCCCACTTCGCATACTGCTTCTGGGTGGCGGTGAAGTCGCCCGAGAGCTTGGTTAGCGCCTGGTAGCCGAGTTCCGCCAGAAAGATCTCGTCGGCGACGTCGCGCGCGTCGCGGGCGATGAGGATGTCGGAGTCGATCCGCGCGCGTAGGTCGGGCCGGGCGTAGTGCGTGAACGCCAGATGGCTCCCCTTCACCAGCAGCAGCGGCACCTGCCGGCGCTCGAACGCCGCATGGATGCGGCGCAGCTCGGATTCAACGGCGAGGTCGAGCGCGGCGGCGCGGTGCGCCTCTTCGAGGAAGTGTTCCCGCAGGTCGGCCGGCAGTTGATGCGCGAACGCCAGCCGATCGGCGATGAGCGGCACGACGTCGTGCTGCTGGGCGGCCTCGTGAATGGCGAGGGCGCCGTAGGCCTTGATGGCGCGGACGTCGAGCGGCTCGCCGCGCAGCAGGTCGGCGAGGAGCTGATCGAGTGCGGCAGCGGACGACACCGGCGTTCTATCCAACCTCGATCCCCTGCGCATCACACAGCGCGCGGAACCGTCCCACCGAGCCCGCGAGCAACGATGCCCACGATCCCGACTCGACGACCCGTCCACGCTCGACGACATAGATCATGTCGGCGTTCCTGATGGTCGAGAGCCGGTGCGTAATCACGACGATGGTGGTCCGTTCGTGCAAGTGATCGATGGCCGCCTGGATGCGGCGCTCGTTCTCGGAGTCGAGCGAACTGGTGGCCTCGTCCAGAATCAGCAGTTGCGGCTGGCGCAGCAGCGCCCTCGCGAGCGACAGCCGCTGCCGCTCGCCACCCGAGAGCAGCACGCCGCGGTCGCCGACGATCGTATCAAGCCCGGCGGGCAGCGCGCGCACGAAGTCGGCCGCCGCCGCCTGTTCCAGCGCCCGCCACACCGCCCCATCGTCAGCCCCCGGCGACGCCCACACGAGGTTCGCCCGCACGGTGTCGTGGAAGAGGAACGTCTCCTGCGCCACGTAGCCGATCTGGTTGCGCCAGGCCTGCAGCCGCTCCGGCGACAGCGGCACATCGTCCACCAGCAGCTCGCCAGACGACGGCGACAGCAGCCCCATGAGCAGATCGGCAAAGGTGCTCTTGCCGGCACCCGACGGGTTGACGATGGTGGCGGCGACGGCCGCGAGCAGCACGAGTGCGGGACCGGCGACCTGGCGCAGCGAGCCGCGGTCGAGCACGCGCCCCGCGAGCGTGGACGACACCAGCCCCACGCCAACAATCCAGCCGCCGTGCAGGTTGCCCCACACGGCAAAGACAGGCACGACCCACGCCAGCGCGAGGCGCCCAGCCAGCGCGCGCACCAGCACCGCCAACGCGAGCAGTGTCCACAGCTGGGGCCGGAAGCTCGTGCCGGCCGGCGCCAGCGCGAACGCCACCACGGCCAGCAGCCACCAGCGCTTCGCCTGGCCAGCCAGCGGTTCCAGTTCGCGCCACAACAACCACAGCGTGGCGCCGAGCAGCAGCGTCTTCAGCAGCACGAGGCCCGCCACGCCGCCGAGCCGGTAGGCAAGCGCGAAGCCCACTTCGCTGAGCCACTCGTGGTTCACCCACGGGACATCCTGCGTGAACGAATACGGATCGACCGTGGTGATGCGGCCAGCGGAAAGAATGTCAGCGCCGAACGTGAGGTGGCCCCAGAGATCAGGATCGACGAGCGCCCGCGCGCAGAGCAGCGCTCCGGCCAGCAGCGCGGTCAGTCGCCCTGCCGTGGCGGCCAGGCCGGATGTCGTCGTAGTGCGGCTCACGGTCCTGGCGCCTGCACGTCCACCGACTGGGTGACGCGTTGAGGGAGCTGCGCGGCGAAGGCCCGCATGTTGGCCGCGAGCTCTCGGGCAGAGGCCACGTCGCGCGCGTAGAAGCTGACGCGCCCCTCGACGATGTCGTTGCCGTCCGTGTCCCATTGACCGACGCGAATCCAGTCGTCCTGGAACGCGGCGGCCCCCTGGAACAGGCTGTCGTAGATGAGGGCCACTCGCACATCGTCGCGGTCGAGCCACGCGTTCACGTGCGCCCGATCGAACTCGCCACGCGCCCGCAACATGGTCGCGTCGAGCGAGGCGAGGCCGATCAGGTCGTGCACTTGCACGTTCGCCGAGTAGCTCACCTTGCCGATGTCGTTCAGCGCCACGGGACGGCCGTCATAGTAGCGTGCCAGGAACTCGGCCATCGGCCGATGCTGGCGATCGATGTGGGCGGCGGTGGTCACAACCGCTGCAGGCGACACCAGGGTCCGGTTCGCGCCGAGCGCCACCGCCACGGCGAGTGTGGCCAGCGCGACATCGCCGCGGCTCCGTCTCGCACGCACGGGTGTATCGGCCGTGGCGTCGTGACCGAGCAGGGCGAGGCCGGTGGCGAACACCCCGAGGGCGACGAGGTAGGCCTCGTACCGATAGACCCATCCGAACTTCGCCAGCGGCAGGCGCAGCAACGCCGCGCACACGAACACGACGAGCTGCGGCTCGGCCGTCAGCGACCGTGTCCGCACGGCTCGGTGCAGCAGCAGCACGAGGGCCACGGCCAGCAGCGCCAGGAATTCCGGCGGTGCGTTCGACGTCGCGACGTTGTGCAGCAACCGCGCCGGCAGAGACAAGGCCTGCGCCTGCGGCAGCACCGTCTGTTTCACCATGATGCTGGCCGGCAGGAAGTACCAGCCGTGCGAGAGGTTCCAGAGACCGACGCCGATCACCGGCAGGGCACCGGCCGCCGCCACGGCGATGGCTGCGGCGACACGCCTGGCCACCAGCAGCACCAGCGCACAGCCCGCCACGACGAAGAGCCCCTCGTAGCGCGTCAGCGTCATGGCCATCGACACAGCCACGAGCCATGCGAAGACAGGTTCGCTGGTGGCGGCGCGCACGCATCGCCGGCAGAGCCAGGCCGCCGCAATGGCCAGCGCGATGTGCAGCGTGTGCTCCATGCCGACCCAGACCATCGGCACGAGCGGTGCGAAGAAGATCACGCCGATGGCGACGGCCGCCGCCTCCAGCGGCGACAGACGCTCCTTCGTCAGGGCGGCACCAAGCAGGACAATGCCGGTCAGGGCGATGAACAGGTTGAGCAGCAGCGGCACGGCGTCGTGGATGCCGGTGGCGAGGAATACCGCTGCGACCATCGCCGTCCAGATCGGCGACGAACTGGCGGCGGCGAAGGTGTTGGGCGCAACGCCCCAGACTCCGTGCAAGGCCAGGTTCTTCGCGATAGCCATGTGGATGTACGGGTCGTCGAGCCCGTAGGCGATGTGCCCCGTGGCGTTGATGATGGCGCGCCCGGTGAGGCCGAAGAGGACCACGAACACCAGCACCGGAAGGCCCATGGAGAGGGCGCGGTTGCGGGTGGCCGTCGAGGTCATGCGCCGGAGCTTATCAGCGAGAGGGTGGAACGAACGGGGTTACGCCGATTCGACCACGAGCCGGTCCCCAGGCACCGTGCCGGCGCGCTCGAACGAACCCGCCGCCATTTCGATCACCGCGAACCCGCCCCAGGCGGCAGCCATCCGCCAGGCAGGCATCGCCGGCCTGATCTTCACAATCCGCCCGTCTTTCGCCACAAACGCGACGTCGATCGCGAACTTCATGAAGAACGTGTGGATGGCGTTGGTCGGCGCAATGAACATCGCCGCCCCGTCGGGCAGCCCGGTGTGCTTCAACAGCCCGGTGCGGCGCGTCTCGGAGTCGAAGGCTGGCAACAGCTGCGACGCGACTACTGCGCCAGTCCGCTGATTCCTCAGAACCAGGGTGTCGGGCACGCCTTTCACGAGGGGCGTCAGAAAGGTTCTCATGTCAGGGTGTGAAGTTCTGCCGTATCCGACCGATAAGAGTGGTCAACCGTGAATCCCCTCGAATTTCAAGTCCTCGTGCTACTGAGCGGAGTGCCCGAAGCGAGCGCTGGGAGCGTCTTTGCCTACGACGGGGCAGAGCCCGCGGTACCGGTCTGGAAGCCGCTGGCCAGGGTGGCCAGTTCGGGCCGGCGTTGGCCCCACGAGCCGACCGAGTTATCGGGCGTTCCTCGCCACGTCTTGATGAACCGGTGGGTGGCGCCGTTCTCGGGCGAGACGACCACGCGGTTCCGCCAGTCCCGCTCGTCCAGTCTCTACGCAGCCCCCGTCGTCTGAGGCTCGCGCAGGCCGACCTAAAGGTCGGCAGCTACGTCGACGCCGGTCGCTACGTCCTTCACAGCTCGAAGAAGCGTCGAACCAGCTCGCACAACTGCTCCACCGACAGCGCGGTGTTCAGGCCAGATCGCAGTTCCGCCCCACCCTCCACACCCTTCGTGTAGTACGCGCCGAGCGAGCGGATCTTGTTCACGACCCAACGGTCGTGGCTGCTGCGTACCGGCACCGACGGCGCCTCGCCGGCGGCACGCGGGGCCCTGATACGGAACCCCTCCGGTTCTCGCGTGCGTTCGTGCTGCAGCAGCTCGATGTACTCAAGCAGGAAGTGCCCGCGGTCCTGCAACGTCACCACTCGTGGCGCGCGTCCGGCCAGCATGTCGGCGGCCTGGGCGAGAATCCACGGGTTCCGCAGCACGCCGCGGCCAACCAGCACCCCGTCGACGCCAGATTGCAGCTTCGCCACCACCTGCTCTGGCGTCACGCAGTCGCCGCTGCCGAACACCGGGATGGAGAGCTGGCTCGCGACTTCAGCCACGAGGTCCCAGTCGGCCAGGCCCGAGTAGCTCTGGGCCGCGGTGCGGCCGTGCACGGTGACGGCACTGGCACCAGCCTCCTCGACCATCTTTGCGAGGATCGGCGCGTTGCGGCTCGCGTCGTTCCAGCCGGCGCGCATCTTCACGGTGACCGGAATCTTCACGGCCTTCGTCATCGCTGCGATCACGGCCGCCGCGTGCTCCGGCTCTCTCATGAGGCTGCAGCCGGCGTGGTGCTTCGCGATCTTCGGGACGGGGCAGCCCATATTCACGTCGACGATGTCGGCACCCATGCCTTCGACGATGCGTGCGGCTTCGGCCATCTTCTCCGGATCGCCGCCGAAGATCTGGATGGAGACCGGCCGCTCCTCGATGGTGTACTCCGCGAATTCGAGCGTGCGGTCGATGCCGCGGATCAGCCCTTCGGAGCTGACCATCTCCGACACGACGAGGCCGCAGCCGCCCTGGCGCTTCACGAGGCGACGGAAGGCCGAGTCGGTCATGCCGGCCATCGGCGCCACACCGAGTGGCTGGTCGAGCGTGGCCGAACCGATCTGCAGCTGAGCCGATTCCGTGGCGGTGTCGATCATGGCCCTCCCATTGTGCCGCACTCTCGGCGCGGTACCACGTCCCTCCGTTGCACATTGCCGCCCGTGTACTCCTGCGGCGTCTCGCCACCTGCTGTCCACATGCAGATTCCGTGGTTCGCGTTACGGATTTTGCGATACGGTGTAGGACATCAGCACATCCGAAGACACCTGACATGCGGATTTCGGCGGGGCGCGCCGAACTCTTACGTCGCTGGTGTTTTCATGGGTGTGCGGCGACTGTCCGATCGCTGACATGCCTCCTTCGACGCCGTACGTCCTGATCGCTATCTCGAACGTAACGCGGGCTGCCGCGTTCCGGCATGTGGCCAACGAGAGCCTCCGACTCGAGACGATCGTCGTGCGCGATGGCGACGATGCCGTGCAGACGATGACCCGTCGCGGCTGGCCGGCGCTGCTGATCGTCGACCTCTCGCTCCCCCGGGTCGATGGCTTCACCGTGGTGCGGCGCGTCCGCCGCGGCACTCCCGACCCGCAAACCCACATCATCGTCGTGTCGGCGCACGAGTCGCTGCGCGTCGCGGCGCGCGAACTCTCACCGTCGCTCGGCATCTCGGGCATCCTGCCGCTCGACGTCGACCCAGCGACGTTGCGGAGCATGATCTTCGCGGGGCTCGATCCGTCGCGTGAAGAGCGCGCCGTGCCGGCCGCTCCACCGGACACGCGCGAGCCAAAGGCCAACCCCGCGCTCGACCCGGAGGAAGTGGTGGAGCGCGCCGCGGTGCAAATGCGCCGGCGCTATCGCATGCCGATCGGCGTCGGCTACCTGCGCTTTGCCGACGAGGAGGCGCTCACCTACCACCTGGCCGCGCGCGAAGGCGACGTGCCACTCGCGTCGACCGACCTGCTGGACGTGGAGGTGCTGCGGCAAGTGGCGGAGTCGACCGAGCCGCTGGTGGTGCCCGACCTCGAGAACCACCCGCTCTTCTCAGCGCGTAGCGGCGCGGCCGCTGGGCAGGTTCGCGGTTTCGCCGCCGTGCCGATTCCCTCGAGCCGCGACTACGCGCGCGCCGCGCTGTGCCTGCTCGACACGAAGCCGCTGGCGCTGAGCGCCACCGAGATCGACGCGCTCGCGGCCTACGGACGGCACGTCGGCTTGGAACTCGATCGCGTGTCGGCCATCGTGCCCGATCGCAAGCTGTCGCTCGAGATGCCCGACGACGTGGAGGCACTGCAGCACCTGGCCTCCACCGACCCGCTCACCGGCGTCGCCAACCGCCGCGGCGGCGAGAAGCACATCGCCAACGAGGTCTCGCGCGCCAAGCGCGAGAAGCGTCCGCTCAGTTGCATCCTCATCGACATCGATCGCTTCAAGGCGGTGAACGACACCTTCGGTCACCAGGCCGGCGACCAGCTGCTGCGCGACATCAGCGCACTGTTGCGCCGCACCGTGCGGGCATACGACATCCTGGTGCGCTGGGGCGGGGAAGAGTTCCTGCTGGTGCTGCCCGGCGTCGGGCTGGAGTTGGCGCGCATCCTGGCCGACCGTCTGCGGGCGGCGGTGGAAGCGCTCGATACGCACGGTATCGGCCCGGTGACGGTGTCGGCAGGCGCCGCCGAATTCGAGAACGACTACGAGTTCGCGTCGACGCTCCGGACCGCTGACCGGCGGCTGTACCAGGCGAAGGCGTCGGGGCGGAATTGCGTCGTGTAGGAATGCGCACCTGACGGTGCGCGGCTACGACAGTCTACGGGTCCGGCTGAAGCCGGACACTACGACCGGACCACCGCCAACGACCAACGACCAACGACTAACGACTAACGACTAACGACCAACCGACTAATACGG
>Ga0114970_10001935_pt1 | contig 15472 bp, 11 predicted proteins | sample M_140205_XF_Meta_FD_87030 | JGI IMG/M metagenome (GOLD analysis project Ga0114970, IMG submission 87030) | Freshwater microbial communities from Lake Montjoie, Canada to study carbon cycling - M_140205_XF_MetaG | ecosystem: Environmental > Aquatic > Freshwater > Lake | place: Lake Montjoie... | reverse complement strand
AGTTTTATGATAAGATGGCTTTGAAAAGTAATTATAAAGAGTTGGGAATTCGTGTAGTGCCGCATGCAGTTGCACGCTATGGAAGTTATATATCGCCCGGTGTGATTTTGATGCCCTCGTATGTAAATATTGGAGCATATGTAGATGAAGGTACGATGGTAGACACATGGGCAACAGTAGGCTCGTGTGCACAGATAGGTAAACACGTTCACTTAAGCGGTGGCGTGGGAATTGGCGGCGTATTGGAACCCGTGCAAGCAGCACCAGTTATTATAGAAGATCATGCTTTTATTGGTTCACGTTGTATCGTAGTTGAAGGTGTGAGGGTAGGAGCAGCAGCAGTTTTGGGAGCTGGTGTTACTATCACTATGTCGACAAAAATAATAGATGTTACTGGTGATGAACCTGTGGAATATAAAGGTTTCGTGCCAGCTCGTTCGGTGGTAATTCCTGGTAGTTATGCCAAGAAATTTGCAGCCGGAGAATACCAAGTTCCCTGTGCACTAATCATAGGTCAACGTAAACCAAGTACTGATTTGAAGACTAGTTTGAATGATGCGTTGAGGGAATATAATGTAGCGGTGTAGCTAGCTTCGGCTCCGCTCAGCCAGCGAGTTGGTGGCTGAGCGGAGCCGAAGTCACCAACATAAAAATTTACTTTTGCAATACACCAATTCTCCGTATTTTTACACCTTTAATCACTAACTATCTTACGATGAGAATTATTTTCAGGGCAACAGCTCTTACTTTATTGGCGTCCTTGGCCTTACAAGGTTTTTCACAAAACACAAAATCTACTTGGAACTACAATACCACCGAAGTGGTGATGAACGAAACTTGGGATGTTCCGCAATTTGTAAAGTTCGACGACAAGAATCGTCCGAGTATCGAGGAACTAAAAAATCATTTGGAAACTGACTATGCTTTTGTTCTGAAACTGATGAAAGCAGAAACTGATGAGATTGGTTGGACACATTATCGCTATCGCCAAACCAAGAATGGATATGAAGTTGCGAATACAATGATTATATTCCACACCTTGCATGGCAAAGTGATATCATATAATGGTGATATGTACCCCATCGAAATTGTGATGGCCGACTATGATGTTGTTGAACAAGACGCTTTGAAATTCGCTACCCAGTATATGGGAGCAAAAATATACAAATGGGAATTGCCCGAGCAAGAAGCATTTATTAAAATAGAACAAGAAAATCCCAATGCCACATTTTTACCCAAAGGCGAATTGGTATATAAGTCAGTAGGAGATGTGTATCATCAAACAACCTTTAAACTTTGCTGGAAATTTAATATATATGCGCATGAACCTATGGCACGTAAATATATATATGTTGATGCCAAAAATGGGAATATTTTGGGAGAAGAAGATCTTATCCATGCAGGCGATGCAAAGGGCACGGCCGCTACGAGATATGCAGGAAAACAAACTATTACCACAGATAGTACTGCTACCGAATTTAGGCTACGTGAAAAAGGTGGACGTGGAAATGGAATAGAAACTTATAATTTACAACAGAGCAATTCATATACAAATACTGATTTTACTGATGCCGATAATTATTGGAACAATAAAAATGCAAACAAAGATGAAGTAGCTACTGATGCACATTTCGGAGCCGAATCAACTTACGACTATTATAAGAAAAACCACAATAGAAATAGTTATAATAATGCTGGCGGAAAATTATTAAGTTATGTACATTATAGTGTGCAATATGATAATGCTTTTTGGGACGGCCAACGCATGACGTATGGTGACGGCAATCAATTGGCTCCACTTACATGCTTAGATGTTTGCGGGCATGAACTCACGCACGGTGTTACCGGAAATTCAGCCCAATTGCAGTACTCGTATGAAAGTGGTGCACTCAACGAATCGTTCAGTGATATATTTGGAACGATGGTTGAGTTTTATGTGAAAGGCAGTGGTGGAAATTATTTAATAGGCGAAGATGCAGGTGGGGGTCAGGCTTTGCGTAGTATGCAGCGTCCTACCAATTATGGTAATCCCGGCGCATATAAAGATAGTTATTGGTTTACAGGAGCGCAAGATAACGGAGGCGTGCACTATAATAGTGGCGTGCAAAATCATTGGTTTTATATAGTAACCGAAGGAGATTCGGGGTCTAATTTTTTAGGCAAAGTCTATAATGTAAAAGGTATCGGGCAAACGAAATCTGCAAAAATTACTTATAGGAATTTAACTTATTATTTAACACCTAGTGCAAACTATGCAGCATCCAGATTGTATTCTATACAAGCAGCAAAAGATATATATGGAAGTTGTTCGGATGAGGTAAAACAAGTTACCAATGCATGGTATGCCGTAAATGTTGGCAAAGCATATGATACTTTGGTTACAGCGCAGTTCACTGCCAATAAAACTACATTTTGTAATGCAAAAGACACGGTATATTTTTCCAATAACAGTGCCATCTTTGCTTCATCAGTTTGGGATTTTGGAGATGGAACTAATTCCACACTTGCCAATCCAAAGCATGTATATAATAAATACGGGCAATTCAATGTAAAACTAACCATAACAGGTTGTATCGGCGGGGCTGATAGTTTACTTATCAATAAATATATTACCGTAGATTCTACATTGTTATCATGCAAATCTGTTTCATTGCCTATCAGTGGTTTAGGCACTTCCCAAACAAATTGCTATGGTTCATTAAAGGATAATGGCGGTGATTTAAACTATAGCAATAATACCGATGGAACTATTACCATTTCACCTACAAATGCATCGGTTGTTACTTTAACATTTAATAGTTTTAATTTTGCAAATGGCGATTATCTAACTATATATGATGGTCCCAATACTTCCAGTAATTTAATTGGTCAATATACAGGAAATAGTTTGCCCAATGGCGGAACAATTACTTCAATGGGCGGCTCTGTCACCATTCGCCAAACTACAGATGCTACAGGAGTTTCAACAGGTTTTGAATTAAACTGGCAATGTTATGCGAAAGTGCCTAATGATGTGGGCATATTGAAAATACATAATACATTAGGCAGGGCAAATACTTCTATCTCATTATCGAAAACTGAGAAGATAAAAGTATTGGTGAAAAATTTTGGGAGCACCACTGAAAAAAATATACCTTTATCATATAATATAAATGGCTCTGGAAATGTATATGATACACTAAAAACATCACTAAATTCTGGAGATACTATCACTTTTACCTTTGCAAAAACCGCCGATTTAAATGCAGGCGGATATTATCAAATTGCATCGCAAACTAATTTGGCGAATGATACTGCCAGTAATAATGATCAAAATATAAAGATAATTAAAAATATAAATAATGCTCCAGCATCATTACCCTATTTCCAAGGATTTGAAGCTGATGGAAGTATATATACCCAACAAAATGTAATAGGTTTGGACAGTACCGATGAATTTGATTTCACCACCAGCAGACCTGATAATGGACGATTGAGATTGGCTGCCGGAGCAGGTTTCCCCAATAGTGGTAACCATGCAGCTACAATGGATCAATTTCCAGCACAGAGTGGTAATGGGCCATTTGCAATCAATTATCTTATACTTACTTTGAACATGACTAAATATACAACAAACGAAAAGATATATCTTGATTTTGCGTATCAGAATCATGGAGATGAAAAAAATGCAAACGATTTAGTTTGGGTGCGAGGTAGTGATAAAAGTACATGGCTGCAGATATATGATTTATATGCAAATCAACCTGCACAAGACAACTACAAATCGGTACAAGATCTCGGTATATCTTCCTTGCTAAAATCAAATGGTCAATCTTTCTCAAGTAGTTTTCAAGTTCGTTTTGGTCAGGAAGATAATAATTCAGCAAGCCCAGGCACCCAATTCAGCGATGGCTATACTTTTGATGATATAACAATTTGGAAAGAGACTTTCGATTTGAGTGTAACAAATATACAAAATCCCACCAATGGATGTAATATTGGAATACAACCAGTTAAAATAACGCTTACCAATAAAGGTGGACCAATATCTAATCTTACAGTGCCTGTTAGTTATAAGATTAACAATAGTGCAGCAGTAACTGAAAATGCAAATATCACTATCGGGAAAGGTCAAAGTGCTACTTATACATTTACCCAATCGGTTAATTTTGCAACAACAGCAAACTATGATATTGTTTCGTATGTAAGTTGGTCGAACGATTCTGACAGAACCAATGATACTTTTAATGTTTCTATATATAATGCTCCTGCCATTGTAAAGCCAACCATTACTATTACTGGCGACACTGCTTTTTGCCAGGGTGATAGTGCTGTGCTAACTGCGAGTGGTGGCTACACCAATTATAGTTGGAGCAATAATGCGGGGTTAACACAAAGTGTGATAGTAAAAAGTACAGCAAATTATATATGTACCGTTAAAAACCAATACGGTTGTACTACGCAATCAGTACCAGTGAAAATAAGTGTTGCACCATTGCCAAAATCAGGTTTTGGATGGAATACTCCAGTGCCAAATAAAACAGTTACATTCAATAATCAAAGTTCGTATGCTACAAATTATATGTGGGATTTTGGTGATGGTGATACCAGTTCGGTTCCTTCCCCAATTCATACTTTCGCCAATTATGGAAAATACGCCGTAAAGCTTACTGCCTATAATAATTGTGGCTCCGATTTTTCTAAATTTGATGTGGGTGTTAATTTAAAAATGGGAGTAGAGTCAGCACTCAGCCAGAATGGAATAGAACTATGGCCCAATCCTGCAAGTAGTGAGTTATATATAAAAGGACTTACTTCGCAATCCCAAATTAATTTAATAGATGTGCAAGGAAAAATTGTAAGAACACAAACAATTTATCCCAACCAATCAATAACAGTGGAAAATTTGCCTGCAGGAATATATATGGCACAAATATTTTCGGATAAGCCGAAAGTAGTAAACTTGAAATTTGTAAAAGAATAATTATATATAGTTTCTTGAAAAAAAAGATTGTTATAGTATTAATTTTTTTAGGATCATTTGCAGGGTTTTCCTTTGTGAATAAGCCAGCCCCCCAATTTCGTGGGCGTTCATTCAAAATTGCTTTGTTGTTGCCTTTTTGTTCAGGTGTGCCTGAGGCTGAATTCAAGCGTAAAAAATTGGCGCCAATTCAAAAAGCAGCCCTAGAATATTATGAGGGAATTTTAACTGCTTTAGATTCGCTTGAGAAACTTGGGTTTGAGTGCAATCTTACAGTTTACGATACCCAAAAAGATTCACTTACCACACTTCGTATTTTACAAAAGCCCGAAATTAAATCAGTAGATTTTATTATCGGTCCTTTGTTTAAGGAAGGTGTTAATATGTTGGCAGGGTTCTGTTTGCAAAACAAAATATATCATTTATCGCCTTTGATGTCAGTGGTATCTTCCGTGAGCACGCCCTATTTAATAAATACCAATACAGATATTTCTAATTTTGATAAAAGTATCACCGCTTTTTGGGTAAGGGATTTCGATAAGGCCAATATATATATTATACATGATGGCAAAAAAAACATGAAAGCTTTGGCTGAAAAACTACGTGGAAATGCAGATTCTATTAATAGGCTGCATATCAAAATTCTAAATGCTGTACCTTATTTAAAAACGGAAGATATCATATCCACCACCGAAAGATCTGCTCTGTTATTGATGCTCAGCAATGATGAAAACTGGGTGAACCGCCAAATGAAAAATGTAAAGGATTTGGAAAATTTCACCTTGATGGGTTTAGAAAGTTGGCTTGATTTTAAAAGTCCCGATTTCGAAAAATGGACTACCTCCCACTGCCTGTTTGCCACTGCACATCATGTAAATATATTAAATGCGAAGGGTTTTCGAGAATTGTTTAGAAAAAAGTATTATACAGAACCAAACGAATATTCCTATAAAGGTTTCGACCAAATGTTATATATAGGCAAACTGTATAATACTTATGGTGCCAACTGGACCGACCACCTCGACGAGACCTACGAAGCCATCCACAACAATTTTGGATTGGACCAAGACCCCGTAAACAAGCAATGGATCAACACTGAAATTAAGATTTTAAAGTTGGAAGAAAATGGTTTAATGCAGATGTATAGGTAAATTAACAAAAGGCAAAAGATTGGAGAGCTTTACGATCCTTTTTTATTTTTATAATTTTATCTTTGCCTTAATACACTAAATCTAATTCCTCAATTTATTAGTAAAATTTCTTTTCTTTTTTCAGAATATATTATAGTACAATTCCAAATTTCAATCCATATGTTTTTATCCCAGCCCATGACTTCAATCGTGGTGGCAATGATGAAATGAAATTAAATTATTGAAAAGTAAAATGGGTAAAAATTTTATATTAATGCCCATGATTTCAATCATGGGTGGGTGCCCATTTCCCATATTATTCCCACTATTGAAATCGTGGGCTAGCTCACCACAATCTCATCACCCAACTTATTGGTGAAACTATATTGTCCGAAATGTAAATTCTTATCGGGATTTATGTTTACCCAGGTTTTGTATTTGCGGTACCAGTGCCAGCGAAGAGAAAATATACCTTGTTTAATAAACGAAGCTAAAAATGGGTGCACGTTTAGTGTCAGATTTTTCAAGTTCATTTCCATTACAAAATGTGAAAGATTACCTTCTATCTGATCTAATATTAACATTGAAGGTCTTACTTCGCCAGTGCCTTCGCACATGGGGCAAATTTCGGCAGTTGATATATTAATTTCTGGCCGCACTCGTTGGCGGGTAATTTCCATCAGGCCAAATCTGCTAATTGGAAGTATCGTATGTTTGGCTCTGTCATTGGTCATCTCATTTTTAAGATGTTCATATACTTTCCGTTTAAAAGCAGGATTACGCATATCAATAAAATCCACCACAATCTGTCCGCCCATATCACGCAAGCGCAACTGGCGGGCTATTTCAGTCGCTGATATGATATTGACATTTAAAGCATTTGCCTCTTGATTAATATCTATATCACTATTGCTTCCGCTATTTACATCTATTACATGCAATGCTTCGGTATGGTCAATTACTAGATATCCACCATCTGCACATTGCACTTTGCGACCAAATGCATTCTTAATTTTTTTGTCAATCTCGTAAGCATCGAAAATTGTATTTTTTCCTTGATGAAGTTTTACAATTTTTTCCTTGCCCGGACTTAAACGTTTCAGATATTCTTTTATCTCTTCACCCAGTGCACTGTTGTTTACTACAATTTGTGTGAAATCGCTGCTCAATAAATCTCTCACTAAAGTTAGTGAACGATCTTGTTCGCCCAATATTTTGCGGGGAGCTGTAGCACCTTTTAATGAAGAAAATAATTTTTTCCAATTGCTCTCCAGTTCACCCATGTCCTTATGAAGTTCCGCAACGGTCTTACCTTCTGCAACGGTTCTTATAATAACACCAAAGTTTTTAGGACGTATACTTTCTGCTAATTTTTTTAATCTTGTTCTCTCTTCAAGAGTCTTTATTTTTTTCGACACAGAGACCATATTGGTAAATGGAACAAGCACCATATAAGTACCAGGTAATGATATATCGCAAGTTAGCCGCGGGCCTTTGGTTGATATAGGTTCTTTGGTAACTTGTGCTAATATCTGTTTCCCTTTGGTAAATACTTGGGTTATTTTCCCTGTCTTCTCTATTAAAGGCTCAATCTTAAAATTATCTAATGGGGCATCTGGATAAGCACCATTAATTGCCTGATCCGTAAATTTCATAACAGAACGAAGTTGTGGGCCTAAATCGAGGTAATGCAGAAATGCATCTTTTTCGTATCCTACTTCTATAAATGCGGCATTGTTTCCGGGCATTAGTTTTTTTACCCTGCCCAAATAGATATCACCAACAGAATGTTCGGAATCTAATTTTTCAACATGGTATTCCACCAGTTGCTTGTCTTTAAGCAATGCAATGGAGGTTTCCCTGCTTCCGGTATCTACAAATAGTTCGTAACCCAAAATTTTAGTGAATTATGCATACAGCCAAAAAGACGCCCCTTGCGGAGTATCTTTGGCATACCTACAAATAAGCTATTACAGCTTATTTCTTCTTATGGCGATTCTTACGAAGCCTTTTTTTACGTTTGTGGGTAGCAATCTTATGACGTTTTCTTTTTTTACCGCTTGGCATAATATTATAATGTTTTTATTGTTGAATTTCTTTTATTTTATTCTTTATTTCTTGCGCCCTGATGGGGTCTTTGATCAAACTAAGGCATTTTTCATAAGTTGCCAATGCTTCTTTTGCATTTCCCATACGGGTATATATTTCGGCAAGTTCACCATAGTAGCCAGCTACTTTGGGTTCTAATACTGTCAGCTTTTCAAATCTGGCTTTGGCTTTATCTAACTGTCCTGATTTGATGGCTTGCATTCCCAGGTTATATATTGCTTCCACATTATTTGAGTCCTTTTGCAATACCTGCAGTAATAAAGGTATATACTCAGGCATGCCTTCACTTTTCTTGTCTTGGGCTATCAACAGTTCGGCTAATAATACTTTAGCTTCATTACTTTGTATATCCAAAGCCATGGCTTGCCTCGCTGCTTTCTCACCTTTCATGGCATACAACAGAACTTCTTCTCGTGTATTAGCCAATTGTGTTCCGGCATAAAAACTTTGAGCAGTGAAAATCCAATTTTTATAACTTGGATCCAATTCAGAATACATAAAGAAATATTTTCCTGACAATCCATATTGTTTAATTGTATTCCAAAGCAAATTAAGGGTATAATAACACTTTAGTTTCTCAGAATCTTGCTTAGCTTCAAGCAACTGTTTATATAAATCTTTCCATTCCTTTTTAAGTTCAGGCGATAATGCAGCAGCAGCTTTTATTTCTAAAGTATCAAAGTTTGCCAGTTTGGGGGCACCAGAATTTAAAGAACTCTTTTCCGGTAATTTTTTATCGGAGGTTTTGATTCCCGGAATAAACAAAACCACAACTATCAGCACACACAAACTGATGATGATAAGAGGTGTTCCTATTTTTTTCATCAATTGAGCGGACTATATAATTATTTTTTCTTGCGGCTAGGTTTAGCTACAGGATTTGCATTTTTCTTAACTTTTTCAAGGAAAGTTTTAGCTGGTTTGAACGAAGGAATAAAGTGTTCAGGGATTATAATAGCTGTATTTTTTGAAATATTACGGGCAATTTTCTTAGCACGTTTTTTAACGATGAACGAACCAAACCCACGGAAATAGAGGTTTTTTCCGTCTACCATTGAGGTGCGTATTACTTTAAAAAATTGTTCGATTGACTCTGATACCTGAGTTTTGTCGTAACCCGTCTTGTTTACGATTTCTGCAATTACTTCTGCTTTAGTCATTTTATTATTTTTTTTGTTTAGATTTTTGAGGGGTGCAAAAATATGCAAACTTTCACATAGTCAAACACTTTTAATGAAAAAAAATCTGTGGGCAAAAAAAATAAGTGTTTGCAGGGCTTAAAACTTATTTTTGCAGCATCAATCAAAACATCACAAATTACTATGAGTATTATTGCAGAAGTAGTGGGCCGTATGATATTGGACTCACGTGGGAATCCCACTGTAGAAGTGGATGTAATCACCGAAAGTGGCAGTATTGGCCGTGCATCTGTGCCTTCGGGTGCATCAACTGGCGAACATGAAGCCGTTGAATTGCGTGATGGCGATGCTGGTTTTTATCTAGGAAAAGGCGTTGACCTTGCTATTGAAAACGTAAATGAAATTATTTCTAAAGAGCTGAAAGGTTTTTTGGTGTTCGAACAAAATCTTATCGACAGAGTGTTGTGCGAACTTGATGGTACCGATAATAAATCGGTATTGGGTGCAAATGCGATATTGGCTGTTTCTCTTGCTTGTGCCAAAGCTGCAGCAATGGAAAACGGAGATCCATTATATAGGTATTTGGGCGGCGTAAATGCAAACACATTGCCCATCCCCATGATGAATATTTTAAACGGAGGAAGCCATGCCGATAATAGTATCGACTTCCAAGAATTTATGGTAATGCCCGTTAATGCTCCTACATTTTCCGAATCACTCAGAATGGGTGTGGAAGTTTTTCATCATTTGAAAAAAGTATTGAAAAAAGCAGGTCACAGCACCAACGTGGGAGATGAAGGTGGCTTTGCTCCCAATATCAAATCAAATGAAGAAGCTATAGAAATTGTGTTACAAGCGATCGAATCGGCTGGATATATTCCAGGTGAAGATATATATATAGCCATGGATGCTGCCAGCAGTGAGTTCTATGACAAGAAAACTGGATTATATACGTTCAAAAAATCGGACAACAGACAAATGACATCAGCCGAATTGGTAGACTACTGGGCTGATTGGACCAAGCGTTATCCGATTGTGAGTATAGAAGATGGACTTGCAGAAGACGATTGGAATGGTTGGGCGATGCTTACCAAAGCGATTGGAAATAAAGTACAATTGGTGGGCGACGATTTATTTGTAACCAATGTAAAACGCCTGCAAATGGGCATCGAGCAACAAGTGGGCAACTCTATATTAATTAAAGTGAACCAGATTGGAACACTTACTGAAACTATAAACTCAATTAACTTAGCTACTCGTAATAGTTATACAAGTATCATAAGTCACCGAAGTGGCGAAACAGAAGATACCACTATTGCCGACTTAGCTGTAGCAACCAATGCAGGCCAAATAAAAACAGGAAGTGCCAGCCGTACTGACCGTGTTGCCAAATACAATCAGTTGTTACGCATTGAGCAAGAGTTGGGCGAAGTAGCATATTTCCCGGGTAAAGATTTTAAGTTTGTAAAGTAGGTTGCCAAAGAAGAAGTTGAAAAATAATCATATATTTTTGAATTGAGATTTTGATTCATTATAATATATAACCAATACTAATAACAAGAAATGAAACTCATCAGGTTTATCAAAAACAAATACTTTTGGGTAGCACTATTTTTTGTTGCGTGGTTATTTTTCTTCGATAAAAATAATTTCTTCGACCAATGGAAACAGCGGCAAACGCTCAATAAAGTGGAGCAAGAAGCTAATTATTATAAGAAGGAAATAGAAAAAAACAAGAAAGAAAAAGAGGAGCTTTTTTCGAGTGAAAAGAATTTAGAAAAATTTGCTCGTGAAAAATATATGATGAAAAAATCGGATGAAGATTTGATTATTATAATAGATACTACTAAGAAAGAAATGAAATAGTATTTTTATTATTCATAATATAAGTTCATCTTGATATATAAAATTACTTCCGTGTTTCGTAGTTTTATTAAAGGCCAGCAGTTTGCAGGTCTCTTGCTGATTGCTTGCACCGTATTTTCTTTAGTTCTAGCGAATCAATCCGATAACTATATACATTTCCTGGATTACAATATCACCCATTTCGAAGGGCATAATATTAATATACATTGGCTAGTAAATGAACTTTTAATGACCTTCTTTTTTCTATTAGTTGGGATAGAAATAAAAAGAGAATTTACAAGCGGCGAACTCAATTCCAAAAAGAAAGCTGCATTGCCTATAGCTGGAGCAATAGGAGGGATGATAGTTCCAGCAATTATATATTATATATTTACAAAAGGTACAAACTATACAAAGGGCTGGGCAATTCCTACAGCTACAGATATAGCTTTTGCATTAACAGCAATCAAATTGGCAGGGAATAAAATCCCATTCTATATAAAGATAATTTTAACATCTTTGGCAGTTGCTGATGATTTGGGAGCCATATTGCTGATTTCAGTTTTCTATTCATCGCAGTTAGATTTTATATATTTGGGAGCATTGGCTTTGTATTTGTTTTTTGTGCATTGCAAATTGAAGAACTTAAAAATCCCTACTTATATATTTTCAGTTTCCTTGTTTATGATTTGGTTATTGCTTTTCAAATCTGGAATTGATCCAAGTATCGCTGGTGTTCTGTTAGCATTTGCATTACCATCCAACAAATCGTCATTTGCTGATAGGGTAGAGCTCCTCCTAAACAAACCCGTTAATTATTTTATTATGCCCTTGTTTGCACTGGCAAATACAGCTATAATAATTAGTACTCCAGGATTTAGGGATATCATTTCTTCGCCTTTATCTATGGGAATTATTGTTGGTTTATTGGTTGGCAAACCTTTGGGTATTATATCGTTTATTTTCATCAGCAAAAAACTTAAATTGATTGAGATGCCAGATAAATCAACCTTCGCAGGCATTGCGACAGTCGGAATTTTTGCAGGGATTGGATTTACCATGTCCATATTTGTATCGGTAATGGCATTTGAAAATGATGCGATTATTAAGAATTTAGCTATTTTTTCAGTGGTGATTGCATCCGTAATTTGTGGAATACTAGGTGTATTATTTGTAAAAATTACCCCTGCCCGAAAACTAAGCAAGTGATTTTTTCGTTAGTTGTATTAAATATAAAACGACAATGAAATACCTCGGCATTTTATCCATCACTATTTTTGCAACACTATTAAGTTGTGCCAATCAAAACAAAAAAGAACCCCATAAAATTATGCAAACAAATGATACAACAAAGCTTGATACCGCCGTATTCGGCGCAGGCTGCTTCTGGTGCGTAGAGACCATTTTCCAAAGATTAGAAGGTGTGCAGAAGGTAACCTCGGGATATTCTGGAGGTACAGTTCAAAATCCTACTTATGAGGAAGTCTGCAACGGAACCACAGGGCATGCTGAAGTAACCCAAGTATTATATAACCGCGATAAGATTTCATTTGAAGAACTATGTCAAGTATTCTTCTCCATCCATAATCCAACCACACTCAATAGGCAAGGTGGAGACATCGGTACGCAATATCGTTCAGCAATATTTTACATGAATGATGACCAAAAAAAGATTGGCGAGAGTGTAAAAAACGAACTCGATGCCTCGAAAATATTCGATAATAAAATTGTAACTGAAATAACACACTTCCAATCATTCTATCCTGCAGAAGATTATCACCAAAACTATTTCAACCTCAACAAAAATCGCAATCCCTATTGCCAAGCTGTTATAGTACCTAAGCTGGAAAAATTTATGAAAACGTATAAGGGGAAAATGAGGGTAGAGGAGTAAGGGAAAAGGAGTAAGGAGTAAGGATTAAGGAGTAAGGAGCTGACGCCGAGGCGGAGGCCTCACTGCATCAATACAACAAACTTCTCTGTTCTTATCACCTCACCTGCAGAATTCACAATATTCATATAATAATTACCAGCAGCCAGTAATGACGTATTAAAACTAAAACGATTCGCTCCTTTTGAAGCTTTATCTTTAAAAGGCATTAATATATTCTTACCAGTAATATCATAGATATAAAACGTGAGCATTTCACTTTTTGCCATGTCAAATTCCAATATATAATAATCGTTTGCAGGATTAGGATAGGCAAGTGTTTGCAATGGCTGTGCCCGCTGCGGCGGATGAGCAACTGATAGTTTTGGGTCGTTGGTTTTAATGGCCGCAACTACAGTTTTGGGAGTAAAATTAGCATCGCCAAACGAGCCACTCATCCAGCATTCTCCTGGTTTATTATATCTTCTTTGTACGCCTGTGTAATCTCCCCAACGCTCGGCAGTATCAGGTAATACATTTACATATTTGTCGCCAGTTTTGCATATAACTAAAGGTGAATATCCATCCAAATCTCGGTTCGCATAAAAAGCACAAGTGCCAGGATAAGTGTTTTTATTTACATACGAGCAGGTAATCACTGCGCCATGATCACCGGAACCGGCACCACTATAACATATATTGGGATAGGCCAACTCAAATGAATCATGTGCAAACCAATTCCCTTTAATAGTTTGACTATTTTTCGCATCAAAATATCCATGATAGATGGTGGACATATAAGTGTTTGTGTCATTATTGGTTTGCACATATTGTATATTACCGTTTTCATAGATTGCACCAAGCACACGGCAATCGTTTGTCTGTAACCATTGTCCACCGGGTTGTTTGGCAGTGGCCGGTATTCCATATATTTTATCGGTGGTCAATAATCTCGCACTCCATTTTGCAGTTCCCGATGAAACTGTATTATCTATCGTGTGCAGAAAAACAGAATCGTTTCCTATATCTGCGGGCCTTACTGTGAGGAAATGCATAAACGGATGTGTAGGCAACATTCCGCCTTGCACAGGGCAAATACTCCACAAGGACTTGCCCCCAAATATATTTTGATTATGATATATATAATTCAATGAATCCCCTGCATAACCCTTGCTCAATTGCACTTGCCATATAATAGATTTTACAAATCCATCTTTCCATCCCATATTATCATGCAGCTTATTTACAGTAACAAATGCATCTTCTTGACTAATTCCTAAAATGGGATAATCAGTCCATGTAGTGTCTTTCTCTTTATTGCCGGGAAGTTTATAACAATTCCATTTTCCAGCTGGGTCATTTGTTTGCGAGAAACATAATATAATCCAAGTATCACTGCTCGATGTTCCTTCCAAAAATGTGACGATAAATTTATCATTATTCGGGTCATATATAGCTTTTGGATCATAATAACGTACAAGTGTACCTATTGAAGTGGCAAAGGCTCCCAAGGTTTTCGAATATAGAAATTTGCCGCCTGTATCATTATATATTCTGATGCTTGTATTGCACACACTCACTACTTTTCCGCCGTTAGAAATAGCCATACTGTTATCAGCAGGCGTTCCATTGGTGCTATTGGCAGCCCAACTATTTAATAGGGTAGGAGCAGGTCCACTAATTTCAGTTTTATAAGAGTTTATAATAGTTTTGTGAGTAGCCTTTTTACTATCGACCACTTTCTTGTTTTGTATATAGTTTCCCCCTGAGGTGGCTGCAGGATATAAAGACTGCAAGGTAGGAGCAAAATCATCCGGAGCGTCACTCAGCGAAATCGTTTTGTGCAAAGGAATTGCTTGCTGTTGTGCTTGTGCAAAGGCAAAGCAGATGTTAAAAAGTAGGAGAAAATATTTGTGCATGGTGAGGCAAATTTAGGAAACACCAACCATATATTTTCATATATCAAATCACCCTTCTATTGCCCTGCATTTAAAGGCGGGTCTAACTAAAAAATTCCCTAATCTTATCCATAAAACCTTTGTGCCCCGAAGGCTTCGGCTTAAAGTTTTCTGAGTGTGATAGTTTTTCTATCATAGTTTTTTCTTCGCTACTTAGTTTCTGCGGCGTCCATATATTTACGTATATCAATTGATCACCCTTGCCGTGCTGATTCACGGTGGGCAAGCCTTTGCCGCGGAGTCTCAAAATTTCTCCAGCTTGCACGCCAGCTTTAATAGTTACTTTTACTTTCCCATCTACGGTGGGCACTTCTATCTGCTTTCCCACCACTGCATCGGGGAAACTCAAGTGCAAATCATATAATATATTTTGCCCATCACGTTTCAATACAGGGTCTTCTATTTCTTCAAATTGTACAATCAGATCTCCAGGTCGTCCGCCACGTTCAGGAGCATTTCCT
>Ga0114970_10001934_pt1 | contig 15477 bp, 15 predicted proteins | sample M_140205_XF_Meta_FD_87030 | JGI IMG/M metagenome (GOLD analysis project Ga0114970, IMG submission 87030) | Freshwater microbial communities from Lake Montjoie, Canada to study carbon cycling - M_140205_XF_MetaG | ecosystem: Environmental > Aquatic > Freshwater > Lake | place: Lake Montjoie... | reverse complement strand
CTTCTTCGCGACAGCCTTCTTCGCGACAGCCTTCTTCGCGACAGCCTTCTTCGCGACAGCCTTCTTCGCGACAGCCTTCTTCGCGACAGCCTTCTTCGCGACAGCCTTCTTCGCAATAGGGGTACTGGCGGGGACCGCGTCCGATGCCATGTCCAACCCGAAGATATCGCCCAAATCATCGCCGGCAAGCACTTTGCCCGAAGCTGCTCCTTTCGCCACCATCGAAGTCCCGCGCCCGGCACTGACGATCAGATCCTTCTCATCAACGGCACGCAAACGGAACAGCAGCTCGGGCTGATGATCCAGCCTGGCCCCCACCCCGTAAAGCACGGCGGCAATATGTTTGCACATCCCTGCCGAATCCGGGCATGAACAACGAAGCCTGAGTTCGCCGGGAGATGGAAACAGGCCATGATTCTGTCGGCAGAGGCGTTCCATGACACTTTTTGAGAAGCGGCCCTGCAGTAACTCAACCAGCGAATCGATGGCATCGCCGCAGTCCGCACAAATCGCACTCCAACGGGGGTTGGGGAGGGCCGTAATTGCGAGCGTCACTTCATACAAATCCGAGCCCATCACCAGGGCCCGGATCGAACCACTGGAAATCTGCAGATCCACTACCGAGCCATTGCGGACATACGTTCGCCCGCGCGGCAGACGGTTCTCGTAGTCGCTATAGCTCTCCAGGTTGTCGCACCATGCCTTGCCCCAAAATGTTTTGGCAATGGCCCGGCCCTCTATTTCGACGGGCGAGATGGTCCGGCCTGACTTCTTCAGGAGTTTGATTTCGCGCTCCGCTTTGCGCTGCCTCGCCGCAACCGATACGTAGGGGCGCCAGCCCCAGCCATAGGCCATAACTTAGGTCTCCTTGAGTGCTTTGTTGATATCGAGCGCTACGAGCCCCAGCAATTCGTCATCCTTCATCTCGGTCAGCAGCAAGTCGGCACCACCTTCCAGAATGTTCTGCGACAGACTGCGTTTGGACTCAATCAATTCGTCAATCTTGTCTTCCAGCGTACCCCGACAAACGAATTTGTGGACCAGCACGTTCTTCGTTTGGCCGATGCGAAACGCCCGATCCGTGGCCTGATTTTCGACAGCCGGATTCCACCAGCGGTCGAAATGGACGACGTGAGATGCAGCAGTGAGATTCAACCCGGAGCCACCCGCCTTGAGAGACAGGATGAAGAAGCCAATCGACTCGTCATCCTGAAAGCGGCGGACCAGGTTCTTGCGCTCTTTCACTTCGGTTCCACCGTGAAGCACGAGGCCGGGGCGCTGAAAAATCGAACCCAGAAACGCGGTGAGAGGCTCAATAATCTCGCGGAACTGAGTGAATACCAGCATTTTCTCCTGGCGTGCCGCGATGACCTCAGCGATATCCCGCAACCGTGCCAGTTTGCCGCTGTCATTCTCGTTCCAGACGCCGTCCCCCAGCCATTGCGACGGATGATTGCAGATCTGCTTAAAGCGCATCAGGAACGAAAGCACCAGGCCACGGCGTTTGATCCCCTGGGCCTGTCGGAGCGTACTGGCCAGTTCCTTCACCGCCTGTTCGTAAAGCGCTGCCTGCGGGCGGCTGAGCGGGCACCAGACCTTGAGCTCGGTCTTGTCGGGCAGGTCGGCAATGACGGTTTTATCCGTCTTCAGGCGGCGCAGGATATAAGGGCGGACCAGTTCGCGCAGGGGGCGAAAGCCGTCCGGCTGAGCGGCAATTCGCTTCGTGAAACCGACAAACTCCTTCGCGGAGCCGAGGAGACCCGGATTTACGAAATCAAAGATCGACCATAAATCCGACACCCGGTTCTCCACCGGTGTACCTGTCAGCGCGATTCGCGAACCCGCCCGCAGTTTTTTCACCGCCCGGGTCTGCTTCGAATCGGGATTTTTGATCGCCTGGGCTTCGTCAAGCACGACCACACGCCAGGCGAAATCGGTGAGCCATGGCAGACGAAGCAAGGAGCCGTAGCTGGTGATCACCAGGTCGACTTTGGCAAGCCTTGCCTCCGGCATGGCTATGAGTTCGGCGGCCGGGAGCGCTGAAGAGTGCGCCACCAGCGCCTGAAGGCCGGGGGTAAAGCGCTCGATCTCGGCCGCCCAGTTATCCAGCAGGGAGGCGGGTGCCACTAACAGACAAGGGCGGTGTTCCTTCCCGGCCTGGCGTTTCAGAACTACCAGCAGGGAAAGCACCTGAAGGGTCTTGCCAAGCCCCATGTCGTCAGCCAGGCAGGCGCCGAGCCGCAGTTGCGACAGCAGGTAAAGCCAGCGAACGCCTGCTTGTTGATACGGGCGCAGTGTGCCGCGCAACCCGTCACCCGGATCGACCGCCGCCAGGCCCTCGGGGCCCCGCATTCCCTTCAGCGTATTGGCCAACCACGGCCCCGCTGATACCTGGGACCATTGCGCGGTTTCGGTGGCGTCGACATCATCGCCCGCGATGTTGGCACTGGACAGCAGCCGCATCGCTTCGCCGAAGCTGAGACCGCCTGCTGCGGCGGAGCGCTCAATTTGCCCGAAGCGGTCCATGGTCTTCTGTAGCCGCTCGCGGTCGAGTTCGATCCAGCGACCCCGAACCAGCGCCAGACCGTCGGACTGCGCCAGAAGTTCGCGGATTTCCGCCGCCGTGAGAGGCTCGCCATCCACCGTCACCTCGGTGCGGAAATCCAGCATGGCATCGAGACCAACTGAAACGGTTGTGGGCGGTCCGCCACCCACCGTAGCCTTCACCCGCGGACGTGGAGGACGGTTACCGGACCACGCGGCCGGCATGCGGACCACCACACCGGCGGCTTCCAGTTTGGGGACGTCCCGCAGGAGGCAGAGTGCCTCCCGTGGACTCCAGCGCAGGGGATGGAAAAGTTCACCGCCGTCCACCATGGTCTTGAGCCAGAGACAGGATTCGGCGGCGCGCTGCACGGGAAGCAGAAGGGAAAGCAGCCGATCTTTGCTGGCCGCGCCGGAGTACTCGCGGAGTGCCTGGCCGAGGGGCACGTGCTGTGCTTTTGCCTGGGCCGAGAGCCTGGTCGTGTAGGTGGCCAGGAAAGCGAAGGGGGAGTCGGGATCTTTCTTGTTTTCAGCCAGGTTGAAATGGACCCGGCCGACCAGATTCCAGGCTGGATTGTGGCGCTTCAGAAACTCCTGAACATCGCAGGCTGCTTCCGACAGCTCGGTATCGAAAGCGGCGTCGAGCTGGTACCAGAGATGGCTCAGCGCGGCCAGCGTAAGGTACTCGGCCCCCTGCATGGGGGGAGCGGAAAGCGTGAGCCGCTCCAGTTGCTCGTCGGGAGGACAGGGAACACGGAGGCCGGGAGGCGGAGCGTCGAGCCCGGCCTGAACGCACACTGCCGCTATGTAGAGGGCCCCGAATTCATGCCACCAGGAGAGGACAGGCGACTGGAGCCCGCCCGGCCCTCCCGCTCCCAGCAGCAATAGTACATAGCCTGAACCCCGCTCGACGGCGGTGGTGAGCCTTGAGATCAGCTCAGGATCGACCTGTGCCGCAGAGTCGCCGCAGCACATAACGAGGCGTGCGCGCGGGGTTAGACCAAGAGAGTTCGGGGCCGGGTTCATACCTTCACTCATGAGGCTAGCAGCCATTGGAGGAACATGCTAACCTCGGCGCATGAGTGTGTTGACGCTCACTTCCGTGGAAGAGTATCTCTCGGCCCTGTACCGTCCGGATTGCGATCTGGTGGACGGGGCTCTGATTGAACGTAACGTGGGACAAAAAGATTGCAGCAAGCTCCAGGGTGAAGTTTTCGCATGGTTCCGGGCGCGCCGTCGGCTGCTTCGCCTCATCGCATTCCCTGAACAGAGAGTCAACGTGGGTCCGCAGAGATACCGCGTTCCCGATGTTTGCGTTGTGAGACTGCCGGAACCGGACGAGCAGGTCTTTTCATCTCCAACGTACATTTGCATCGAAATCCTCTCCCCTGACGATTCATTCCCCCCGCTGCAGGCGAGGCTCGACTACTATCTAACGGCAGGAACTGAGAATGTCTGGGTTTTGGACCCCGCAAGCCGCCGCGGATGGGTGGTTACCCGGGAGGGGCACCTGGAGGCACTGGACGGAGTCCTCCGCACAACCGACGGCAAGGTAGAGATGCCGATGGCCGACCTTTTCCCGGAGGATCTGGATTGACAGCCAAAACATATCTGCCGGGTTATGTTTTGGCGAGCAGCAAATCGGACTAAAACGGCTAAGTCGTTTGACTTCTTCGTCCAAATCCGGTAGCCTAGGTAAGTTGAGCAGTAATCCAACGGAGTCGTGTGTTCATGAGTACGGTATTCCCCTCTAAGCCGGGCATCGAAAGAAAATGGCATATCATTGATGCCAACGATATAGTTCTCGGCAAACTTGCCAGCAAGGCCGCTAACCTGTTGATGGGTAAGCACAAGGCCACCTGGACACCATTTATTGATACGGGCGATCATGTGATCGTCGTGAACGCTGCGAAGGTTAAACTGACTGGCAGAAAGGATGCCCAGAAAGTTTACCGCCACTTCACCGGATACCCCGGTGGTCTGGTGGAAACCACCGCGCAGAAGGTTCGCGCGACGCGTCCCGCACGTATGATCGAAGACGCTGTTTCCGGCATGTTACCCAAGACGAAACTTGGGAAACAGATGTACCGGAAGTTGAAGGTTTACGCGGGCGATAAGCATCCTCACGCCGCACAGTTGCCCACGGCACTCAGCGTTTAGTCTGAAGGAAAGGTATCAGAAGTTGCCATTAAAGAAAATTGAACAGTATCTGGGCACCGGCCGTCGCAAGAGAAGCGTCGCCCGAGTTTTCCTGCGCCCCGGTTCGGGCAAGATCACGGTCAATGGCCGTGCGTTTGAGAACTACTTCCCCACCGAAACGAGCCGTATCCCTGCAAAGTTCCCGCTGGTAGCGGCCGAGCAGGGTGATCGTTTCGACGTTCTGGTGCTCGCCAATGGCGGCGGAATCTCGGGTCAGGCCGGCGCAATGCGTCTCGGCATTGCCCGCGCTCTGATCGCCTACAACGCGGAACTTCGCCCCCTTCTGAAAAAGGCCGGCTTGTTGACGCGTGACCCCCGGCAGCACGAGCGCAAGAAGTACGGACAAAAAGGCGCCCGCAAGCGCTTCCAGTTCTCGAAACGCTAAAACGAGTTTGTTGTTTTGTGGTCGGGGTCTGGTCATTCTCCTTCGGGAGAGGACACCAGGCCCCGTTTCCGTTCGTCTGGAACCTCGTACGGCTCCTCCTGCATTCGACCCCGGCAAATCTCGCTTTGGATCGCCAAACGGGTTGTCTATAAATGCGGAACACTTTCCATATCCCGATATGGGCCCTCAGTTTTGGGGGTGCAGCGGTTTTGGATGTGTATAGGACCGGCGTGGTTTTGCGGTTAGTAAGTTTAGGAGTTTTGTTTGCCTCAAATTTCGATGAAAGAATTGCTCGAAGCCGGCGTTCACTTCGGGCACCAGACCAAGCGCTGGAATCCAAAGATGAAAGAATACATCTTTGGCGAACGTAACGGGATCTACATTATCGACCTGCAGAAGACGCTGAAGCTCTTCAAAGATGCAGCTCGATATGTTGTAGAAATGGCTGCTCAGGGCAAGAACGTCCTGTTCGTCGGCACCAAGCGCCAGGCACAGGAAGCTGTCGCCGAAGAAGCCAACCGCTGCCAGATGTACTATGTCAACAATCGTTGGCTTGGTGGCCTGCTGACCAATATGGTCACGGTGCAGAAGTCAATCAAGCGCCTGAAGGAACTAGAGCAGATGGCTGCTGAAGGTTCCTGGGGTGGCCGTCTCAAGAAAGAAATCGTCCGGATGGAGCGCGAGCGCAAGCATCTCGACTCCAACCTCGCCGGAATCAAGGACATGCCGGGCCTGCCCGACGTGATCTTCATCATCGATTCGAATAAAGAAGGCATCGCTGTGAAGGAAGCCCGTCGTCTGGGTATCCCGGTTGTCGCTATTGTCGACACCAACTGCGATCCCGACGAAGTTGACTGGGTGATCCCGGGCAATGATGACGCGCTGCGCGCCATCCGTCTGTTCACCAGCAAGATTGCGGATGCCGTGATTGAAGGTCGCGCTCTGGCAACTGAGCACGACTTTGTAGCAGAGAAGGTCATGACCGACGAAAGCTCGCTCGATGACCTGTCTGAAGATTCGCAGTTTATGGACCCGACGTACGCCGAGAAGATCATGCAGGAAAGCCTGATGATGGACGACACCACTTCTCGTAAGGGTCCGGCGTCGGAAACGGCCGAAGCACCGGTCGCCGAAGCTTCGCAGAACTAACCACGGGCAGACCACCGCTCCCTGCTGCCACAGCCTTTCTGGGCAGCGAATCTCCGGTTGCCGGGGTGGCGGTGGTGGTCTGCTAAATCTCAACGAAGTCCCGTTTTATCGGAGAATTGTAATATGGCGGAAATCAGCGCAGCTTTAGTCAAACAGGTCCGGGATCGCACCGGCGCTGGAATGATGGAATGCAAGAAGGCCCTCGTGGAAGCGAAGGGTGATGTCAACGAAGCGGAGACCGTACTCCGCAAGTGGGGCATCGCGTCGGCAGGCAAGAAGGCTTCCCGCAGCACCAAACAGGGCACTATTGGCACGTATATCCATGCAGGCGCTCAGCTCGGTGTGATGGTGGAAGTCAATTGCGAGTCCGACTTTGTGGCGCGGACCGATGACTTCCAGGAACTGGTTCGCGACCTTGCGATGCACATCGCCGCAGCGGACCCCCAGTTCGTTCGTCGCGAACAGGTGACTCCGGAAGTTCTGGAGAAAGAAAAGGACATCCAGAAGGCCCGTGCAGTCAACGAAGGCAAACCCGAGAAGGTTGCCGAGAAGATTGTGGAAGGCCGGATGGCCAAGTTCTACGAAGAAATCTGCCTTATGGAACAGCCGTTCGTGAAGGAAAACTCGATTTCGATTGATCAGCTGGTAAAGCAAAAGATCGCTAAGCTTGGCGAGAACATCACCGTCGCACGGTTTGCCCGCTTCAAGGTTGGCGATTCAGCCGGTGGAGCAGAATAGTTTTTAGGTAATCCAGGGGGTAAGTGGAAACACTTACCCCCTTTTTTGTGCCCGGCAGTAACCCCGTAACCCAACATGTCCGCATACCAACGTATCCTCCTAAAACTCAGTGGCGAAGCTCTGGCTGGGCCCCAATCCTTTGGTCTTGATGCCGAGCGCGTCAAGAGCCTCGCACTGGAAGTTGCCGCAATAGCCAGTAAGGGCATCCAGGTGGGAGTGGTGATCGGTGGAGGTAATATCTTCCGTGGCGTGGCATTAGCCGCCAAGAGCATGGACCGGGTGGCGGCAGATCACATGGGGATGCTGGCGACCGTGATCAACTCGATCGCATTTCAGGACGCACTGGAACAGATCGGCCAACACACTCGAGTGATGAGCGCCATCGAAATGCATCAGGTTGCAGAGCCGTACATCCGCCGTCGGGCGATGCGGCACCTGGAAAAGAACCGGGTGGTGATCTTCGCGGCAGGTACTTCCAATCCCTATTTTTCAACCGACACGGCCGCAACCCTGCGGGCGCTCGAAATCAAGGCGCAGGTAGTGGCCAAGGCCACAAAGGTCAACGGGGTTTACGACAAGGACCCGAACAAGTTCGACGATGCGGTGATGTTTGACCGCATTGGCTACACCGAAGTACTGACAAAATCTCTCGGCGTGATGGACGCGACCTCGATTGCGATGTGCCGGGACAACAAACTCCCCATCCAGGTTTTCAATCTGAATACTCCGGGCAATATAATGCGAATGGCGACTGGTGAGCCGGTCGGCACCATCATTGGCTAGAGCAAACACAATATGAACACAGTCAAGGAAATCGAAGCAAACGCAAAACAGCGGATGGACAAAGCGCTGGCTGATCTGCAGCACGCCATGTCGACGATCCGGACGGGCCGCGCCAGTGTCAATCTGCTGGACAACGTTCGGGTGGATTATTACGGCACGCCGACGCCGGTGAATCAACTGGCGAATCTGCACGTTCCGGAGCCCGGAATGCTGACGCTGCAGCCGTGGGATACGTCGCAGATTGCCCCGATCGAAAGGGCGATTCGCAACGCCGATCTGGGGGTGAACCCGTCGAACGACGGCAAAATGATCCGCATTCCGATCCCGCCGCTGAACGAAGAACGCCGTAAGGAACTGGCGAAAAAACTTCACGGAGTGGCAGAAGATCACCGTGTCGCCGTGCGAAATATCCGTCGCGATGCCAATGAACACATCAAGAAGCTCGCGAAAGAGAAGAAGATCGCCGAAGATGAAGATCGCCGGGGCCACGACGAGACCCAAAAGCTGACCGATTCCACCATGCTGAAGCTGGACCAGCTGGCCAAGGCCAAAGAAAAAGAAATCATGGAGATTCGCTAACCCGAAGTCTCCAGCCCCGAACGAACAAAACGCCCCTGACAATCAGGGGCGTTTTCATTTACACCGGCAGAAGTTCCAAACCGAAGTTGTTATCAGCGACCGATTCTGGACGCGAATTGCTCGAGCGCCTGCAATTGCCGAAGATTGCGCTCATCTTTCATGCGCGGCGGGCGGGGAGCGCGAGATTCGGAGACTTCCTCTCGTTCGAGGAACAGGCCCCAAAGCAGCACACACATGGTCCCAAAGATCCCGTTGACGTTATCAACGAGAGGGGAAACCAGGTGAACCGAGTTGGAATCAATAAACAGAGTCACAGCCTCCGCGAGCACCACACATCCAAATGCCACGCTCGAAACGAGGCGATTACGACTCAGGTCCAGCCGGTAATGCGACAGGAAAACCAACAGCGAGGCCACCACTACTGCCAGCCCGAACGCGATAGAGCGGGTGCCTACCTCTATGTAATAGAGATTACTGCGGACTGAGTCTCCACGCCAATATGCAGCAGTGATAACGACCGAGACAAGAAGAGAGACACTCACTGCCCCGTACATCGTCCAACGGCCTAAAGATCGTATCCCCGGATATTGATACAGCACCAAGCCGAGAGATTCGCGGACGGCGAGAATACTCACGAGGCTATCAAACGGCGTGAGCAGGACGTAGGACCAGAAGTACAGAGGGGCGCGACCAGTGAGCGCTACCGAAGACCACGCCAGGAGGCAGCGGAGAAGCAGAAACACAAGGAGCGCAGGCTGGCGTTTCGGCAGACCACGCGCAATCAGCCGCCATGCCGTAAAAGCGTAAGCGGCTGCGTTCAGCGCGAAGGTGTACTTGCCTAGCACTGTTGGTGCCGTGCTGCGATTCTAGCATCATCAGAATCAGAGATACAGGGGGCGGCTATCGAGCCGTCCGACCCTGCCTCCAGCCCGGTTGCTGCTAGCGGACCCAGGGGCAGTGGGGTTCGCATTCGGGGGGGGGATGGCACCAGCGGTGGCCGTAGCGGCAAAATACGCGACCGCGAGGGTCAGGATCATCATGAACTTTTTCATCGTTTTGTTCTCCTTAATGAAGTGAACTGAAATGTCAGCGTTTTCGGGCGCCTAAATGAGAGAGTAAGGTGAAATTGTCGGGCAGTGGCGGGTTTTGCAAAGACTTTATGATATCGGAAAGATTTTGGATTCCTGTTCCGGATGTACTCATCCGGGAAATGCGCAGGCTATCCCTTTGCGGAAGCCAATATGCGGGCGCAGGCTGGGAAATCCGGCGACGGGAATACAATCTATTTGGAGGCCAGCATGCCGGGAAACACAACTCAGTTGCGGCTTGCCGCTGTAGAAGACTCATGGCGGCAAACGTTGGAGGGGATCCCGACGCAGATCGGGAAACTTGCTTATCTGGCGTCACTTCGCACGGGTCAGGCGGCCCAATACCAGCACTATGGTCTGGCGCAGCGACTCGGCGAAGACGGCACGAGTGCCATGCTCAGCAACAGTCATGTCCGGGTGTTTCGTGAGTGGCTGGCCTTGCCGCTCACCCAACAGAAGCAAGACGTGGGAAGGTATCTTTTTGAGGGGGAAGGGGACGGTGCAAGTTCGCTGGCTTCATGGATAGCACTCGAACCCTGGGCGGCGTGGTTTCCGCTGGCGTCCCGGGATGTAGAGCGTGAACTCTACCGAGGCGATATGACTATCGTGCTGGAACTACTCAGGCGCGAGGCTTCCGTCGACCGTCGAGATCCAGACCTATAGCCAGCCCTACAACCTGGCCGAGGACATCCACTTCCTCAACCGGAAAAGTGAGGACGGGGGCATCTGACGAGGGATCAGGAATCAGACTCATCATGCCGGCGTGAAGGCTAAGCCAACGGCAATAACAGCCGGTCCTGGTCTGCACGAAATAGATGGGTCGCTGCGCTGCGCTCTCCCAGCCGGAAGCCTGAAGCCTGCGTTTGGTATGGTCGATGACCAGCAGGGACCCAGGCGGAACGGACGGATTCATGCTCGCATCGTCAGCGCCCATGAATCCATATTGATATTGACGAGGGTCAGTTCCGCCTACCAAAGCCAGCGGCATCTTGCCCCAGCGCTGAATAACCGAGGTCAAAAACATGGTCTGCCGGAGATCGAGGCCCGGATTTAGAGAAATGGGAACCATGGCTTCAGCGCCGCCGATGTCAAAGTCGATCAGGTGCGTGTTGCCGATTTTGACGAGGGCGGCATCGGCCGCCATGGAATCAACCGGGATGCCAAACCACGAAAGAACGTCGTTCAGGCGCAGACGATAGATACAGCACAGTGAATACAGCCGGAATATTGACGGCAGGGTGCCGTGGTTTTCAATATCCGACAGACGTCCGATAAAGATGACGAAATCCTGATTCTTGTGGCGATCTGCAATTTTTTGACTGGCTGCTTCGACATCGCGAAACTTCAGGCCCAGATCTTCTCTCGCCTTCCGCAACCGCGCGCCCGCTTCAAGCATGTTATGATCCTGTCTCGGGCTGAAAAAAATAACGTCCGGATTCTGGATTGAATCAACTTCGCCTAGTCGGGATTATATCGCTGACTCTGTTCGGACTTCAAGAGTAAAAAGGTCTAGCTGTTCTGAAAACGGAACAAACAATGAGAATCATCATCGGCGTAACTGGAGCCAGCGGCGCAATTTACCCTTTTCGCCTTCTAAACCGGCTGGCCCGACACCCAGAAATCGAGACGCACCTGATTCTGTCCAGGGCAGGAGAAAAGACCCTGTTCCTGGAGACAGGAAAGAAGGCAGCGGACCTGAAGTCGCTTGCCCGCTACTCCTGGCCCCTCGAAGATATTGCGGCCCCGCTTGCCAGCGGGTCTTTCCGCTCCGACGGGATGGTCATTACCCCCTGTTCGATCCACACGATGTCTGCAATCGCTTGCGGCATCAGTTCTAACCTGATCATTCGGGCGGCTGACGTAATGCTGAAAGAGCGCCGTCGCCTGATCCTGGCTGTGCGGGAGAGCCCGTTTCACGTGGGTCACCTGCGAACCATGACGTCGTTGGCCGAGATGGGGGCTATCATTGCGCCGCCGATTCCCGGTTTTTACAACAATCCTGCGAGCGTGGAAGACCTGGTCGATTCCTCGGTGGATCGCATCCTGGATTTGCTGGGAATTGAGGACACCGACACCAGAAGATGGAATGGGCCTGAAAGACCCAGCCGGGAACCAGCTTCGTTGCCTGAGTCTGATTGAATTTGGAACCGGCTTGAGGCCGGAACGGACAACACGAACACTTTGTTGTGTCTTGCGCTGCCAACCGAATGCCGGGGAGCAAGTCCGACGGGTGCCCGACAGTCAGCCGCATCGTGTTCAGGGGTGTTTTTTGAGAGGAGGTGCCGATTCCTGGCGTCAACTCCGGTAATCTGGAGGGTATGGATGATACCGCTGTTTCAGAGACAGGCCCCGACACCCCCGAATCGTCCACTGTAACGGACGAGCCCAACTCAACCGATTCGGTTTCCGCCGAGACAGCTCAACCCGAAGAATTGCCAATTCTGACCGTTCGGGACATCGTCCTCTTCCCAAATGCGCTATTCCCCCTCCCCGTAGGTCGCCCGGCTTCCGTCGCACTGGTGGAATCTTTGGGTGAAAACCGGCTGATTGGTATCGTGTCACAACTGGACCCCAGAACCGAAGACCCGAGCACTGAGGAGCTGAATCGGGTTGGCACGGTGGCCATTATCCACAAGATGGTCCGCATGCGGGACGGCCAGTTACTTTTCTGCGAAGGCGTGTCCAGAATGAAGACGCTCAGCTACATCCCCGGTGAGCCATTCCTGAAAGCCCAAATCGAACGCCTGCCCGAGATAGAGCCGGAGGTAACGCCGGAACTGACGGCGCTGCGCCAGAACGTAGTCAGCGAATTTACCCAGATTATTGCGGCAACGCCGAATGTGTCGGACGACGTAGCGGGGGCGGCGGGCCAGATCGTCGAAATTGGAAGGCTTGCGGATTTTATTGCGGGCGCGCTGCCCAGCCTTGGTCACGCGGAGCGGCAATTGGTGCTGGAGCAGAATGATGCCCGAAAACGCCTCGAATACATCAACCAGCAACTGGCCCGGGAGATCGAATTACTGGAGTTGCGGCAAAAGATTCAGGCCGAAGTGCAGGGGCAACTGTCGCAGAGCCAGCGCGAGTTTTACCTTCGGGAACAGCTAAAGGCGATCCGCAAGGAACTGGGCGAAGGCGAGGACCAGGACAGCGAGACAACCGAATTTCGAACGAAAATTGAGAATTCGGCCATGCCTGCGACGGTGAAAGAGGAAGCCCTTAAGGAGCTCACTCGCTTCAGCCGGATCCCTTCAGCCTCACCCGAGCATAATGTCGTTCGGACCTGGCTGGAATGGATGGTAACGCTGCCCTGGGGGATCTCGACTGGCGAAACGATTGACATCAAGCGGGCCGCCGAGATTCTGGATGAAGACCATTACGATCTGGAGAAAGTAAAGGACCGGATTCTGGATTTCCTGGCAGTGCGGCAGCTGAAACCCTCCATGAAGGGCCCGATTCTCTGTTTTGCAGGCCCCCCCGGAGTAGGCAAGACCTCGCTCGGTCGCTCGATTGCGCGCGCACTGGGCCGAAAGTTCCAGCGCATCTCCATGGGTGGCATGCACGATGAAGCCGAGATCCGGGGGCATCGCCGGACCTATATAGGGGCTCTGCCGGGGCAGATCATGCAGGCCCTGAAAAGGGCAGGCTCGAATGACCCTGTCTTCATTCTGGACGAGGTGGACAAGCTCGGTCGCGATTTCCGGGGGGACCCGGCTTCGGCCCTGCTGGAAGTTCTGGACCCGGAGCAGAACGCAACGTTCCGCGACAATTACCTGGACCAGCCGTTTGACCTCTCGCGGGTGCTGTTCATAACAACCGCCAACGTGCTCGACACAATCCCGGAAGCGCTCCGGGATCGCATGGAGATTATTCACCTCCAGGGCTATACAGAAGCTGAAAAAGTGGTCATCGCCTTCCGGTATCTGATCCCCAGGCAATTGACAGAAAACGGGCTGGGCGAAGCCCGGAATCTGGAGTTTGATGATGCAGCGGTAAGACACATCGTGCGTCGCTACACTCGCGAGGCGGGCGTACGGAACCTGGAAAGAGAGATCGGCACGGTTTGCCGTAAGGTGGCTCGGCGATACGCGGAGGGTCTGACGGCAGTCACGACAGTGACGACCGCCCTGGTGGAAGAATCTTTGGGGGCACCCCGGTTCCGGCCCGAAACGGAAGTGGCGGAACGCACCAGTCGACCGGGCGTGGCCGTTGGGCTGGCGTGGACACCGGTCGGTGGTGACGTCCTCTTTATAGAAGCTGGACGGATGCCGGGCGGCAGCAAGGGGCTGATTATGACCGGGCAACTGGGCTCGGTGATGCAGGAGTCTGTGCAGGCGGCTCTGACGTGGGTTCGGTCAAATGCGACCAGGCTGGGCATTGACCCGGATGTCTTCAAGACAAGCGATATCCACGTCCATGTACCTGCCGGGGCAATTCCCAAGGATGGCCCGTCGGCCGGTGTCACCATGGCGACCGCCCTGCTTTCGATGCTCACCGATAAGTGTGTCCAGGACCGCCTGGCGATGACGGGCGAGATTACCCTGACCGGCCAGGTTCTGCCTGTGGGTGGCATCAAAGAGAAGGTGCTGGCGGCCAAACGAAGCGGCGTGACGGCAGTGATTCTGCCGGCCGACAATGAGGTGAATGTCCTCGAAGATCTGAAAGCAGAGCAACTCGGCGACATGAAAATCCACTACGCCAGGACCATGGATGAAGTGACTGCGATTGCGCTGGTGGAACCCAGGCCTCCGGTGGTGAAGGGGCGGAAAGCCCGGGCACGATGAGGAAACTGGAGTTCCGTGGTGAGGACCTCACACCGGACAAACTACAGGGCCTGGGACTCGAATCGGAACTGGAATACCTGGTGATCTGGGGCGGCCCGCTCGTCAATAACGACCTGGCACCCCTGGCGCAGCTCACCGAACTGAAGCAACTGGTGCTCGGAGAAATGCGGGTCGATGATGGCGTGTTTGTCCATCTGCAAAATTTGAATAAGCTGGAGACGCTGATCCTCGCGTATACCGCAAATCGGGGGGATCTGACAGCCCTGGCCCACCTGCCACTGCGGGATCTGAGACTGGAAGGTTGCCGGTTTGTGGGAGATGCCTGTGCCGAAACCCTGGCGAAGATGCCTGGGTTGCGGCACCTGGAGATGCACATGACGGGTTTGACCGACCGGGGAGTGGCAGCGCTGGCTGCTCTGCCGCTGGAGACCCTTTGGCTGGGACCGCGCGTCACAGACGCCTCCATGGAGACGCTGTCGAAGATGCCCACGCTTCGCCACCTCGACATATGCGCCCACAATGTTTCTGACGTTGGGGCAAGAATGCTCGCCACGCTTCCAAAGCTGGAGGTCCTTTGGCTGACCCGATGCGATATTACCGACGCGTGCGTTGAGGCACTGGGGTCGGTATCGACGTTGAGCGAGCTAAACGTCAACTGCACTGGTGTTTCCGCGGATGGCATAAGAACCCTGCGCTCCGCGCTGCCGCAGTGCAGATTTCCGGAGCCGGACTAAGTTGAATGATTAAATTCGCGTTCATGAACGTGGTTTCATGGTCTGGTGCGGAACCCGGGGCGGGCGACGAAACGTCTTTACGAGTGCCGAAAGGAACTAAGGCCATGAAAAAGTTACTCCCCATAATGTTTGTACTTCTTGCCGCAGGCGGTGCGCAGGCGCAGATGCAGGCGCAACGGAATTTCCGAGCGTCGATCACAGGTGGCGGTGGCGACGGCAAATGCACTATCGAAGTTGATGTTGACGATGTCGCGGTGGTGGAGATTGTCGGCGACCAGGGGCGCCTGGTGACTCTTTCCGGACAGCCAGCCGAGTGGCGACGGATGCAGTGCAATCAGCAGATGCCGACGGATCCCTACGATTTTCGTTTCCGCGGAATCGATGGCAGGGGTCGGGTGTCCCTGATGCGGGAGCCGGGGCAAAATCGCGGCGTCGCGGTGATTCGGATTGAAGACACGAAGGGTGGGCGCGAGGGCTATACGTTTGACCTGGAGTGG
>Ga0114970_10001930_pt1 | contig 15507 bp, 13 predicted proteins | sample M_140205_XF_Meta_FD_87030 | JGI IMG/M metagenome (GOLD analysis project Ga0114970, IMG submission 87030) | Freshwater microbial communities from Lake Montjoie, Canada to study carbon cycling - M_140205_XF_MetaG | ecosystem: Environmental > Aquatic > Freshwater > Lake | place: Lake Montjoie... | reverse complement strand
GTTTTGGCGGTGGAGGAAGTTTTGGAGGAAGTCGCGGTGGTGGTGGATCTCAAAGAGCGAGAGGAACGAATTTACGAGTTAAAATGAAAATGACCTTAGAAGAAATTGCTGATGGGGTCACCAAAAAAATCAAAGTAAACAAATTAGTAAATGCGGAAGGGGTAACCTACAAAACGTGTTCTACTTGCAATGGTTCTGGTAGAATCATGAGAGTGGCTCAAACTTTTTTGGGTGCAATGCAAACACAGTCAACTTGTCATGCTTGTCAAGGGGCTGGAAAAATGATTGATAAACGTCCTTCAGATGCAGATGCGCAAGGATTAAAACGAATGGAGGAGGTTATTGAAGTAAAAATCCCGCCAGGAGTTGAAAATGATATGCAGTTAAGTGTTTCAGGAAAAGGAAATGCTGGTCCATTTAATGGAATTCCAGGAGACTTGATAGTTGTAATAGAAGAGATTAAGCATGAAGAACTTCGTCGTGAGGGAGAAAATCTTCATTACGAGGCCTTTGTTAATTTTGTTGACGCAGTTTTAGGGGAAACAATTGAAGTTCCTACTGTGAATGGGAAAGCAAAAATAAAAATTGAACCGGGTACTCAAAGTGGTAAAATGCTTCGTTTAAAAGGAAAAGGATTGCCAGTTTTGCAACGCCATGGTATTGGAGATCTTTTTATTCATATAAATGTGTGGACACCAAAAAAGTTTTCAAAAGAAGAAAAAGACATTCTAGAAAAATTAAAAGGGAGTGAAAATTTCAAACCCAACCCGGATGGAAACGAAAAGGGCTTCTTTCAAAGGGTAAAAGATATGTTTCAATAAATACTTTAAAGCTTTGTGATCTCACAAAGCTTTTTTTTATAGTAGTAAAATAATGTTTGTAAAAGCAGGAATAAAAGGAACAAATGACGCATCGCAGTATCTACTAACAATAAGTATTGTAGTTGCAGCATATATAATGTTGGGTTATATTCCAATGTATGTTAGTTTGTATTTCTCCTCATTCGACTTAACGAAAAGTATTGATACGTCGGCGATGATCGCTGTTTTTGGAAATAATTTATTTCTGACAATCGTGCTTTTCCCATTTATTGTTGTCTTGTTAACGCTGTTTGTCTGCATAAAGATCATTCATAAAAGAAATATCTTAACCTTGTTTACTATCCGTGAATCATTCGATTGGAAAAGATTTTTCTTTAGTTTTTTTATTTGGGGTTCGGTCATGGCTATTTTTTTAGTCATCTCATTGTTAGCTGGTTATCCAATTGAGTGGAATTTCGATTCTTCCACTTTTTTTATGTTGTTCTTTATTTCAATTTTTATTTTACCCTTGCAAACAACATGTGAAGAGGTACTTTTTAGAGGTTATTTATTTCAAGGTTTTGGATCTATCTTTAAAAGAGGCGTTTTCCCTGTGGTTATCACAGGCGTACTTTTTGGTTTGATGCATGGAGCGAATCCAGAAGTGGAAAAAATAGGAGTAATTTTGTTAGTCTATTATATTGTGAACGGATTATTTTTAGGGATAGTTACCTTGATGGATGACGGTTTGGAATTGACGATGGGGTATCATGCGATTAATAATATTTTTGCAGCTTTGATTGTCACGAATAATTGGCAAGCATTTCATACGGATGCTTTGTTTATAGATAAAAGTCCTCCCTCTTTTGGTGTCGAAAATATAATCACATTGATTGTTATTCAGCCACTTTTATTGGTTTTATTTGCAAAGAAATATAAATGGACGAATTGGAAACAAAGACTTTTTCATTCGTTAAAGTAGAATAGGAAATCAGTATGAGAGCAGAAATAATATCAATTGGAGATGAGTTGCTTATTGGACAAACAATCAATACAAATGCTTCATGGCTTGGACAGGAACTTTCTCTTGTTGGTATTCCTGTTAAAAAATGTTTGACAATTTCAGATGATGAAGGTTCGATTCTCCAAGCGATTGAAGAAGTGGTTGCAACAGCTGATTTAGTTATAATTACAGGTGGTTTAGGTCCAACAAAAGATGATATCACGAAGCATACGCTCTGTCAGTTTTTTAATACAACGCTGGCAATAAATGAAAAAGTGCTAAAAAACGTTCAAGATTTTTTTACCGCTAGAGGAAGAAAAATGTTAGATGTAAATATTCAACAAGCAGCGTTACCTATTAATTGTATCATCTTAGAAAATACTCGTGGAACAGCTTCAGGTATGTGGTTTGATCATAATGGAGTAATTGTGATTAGTTTACCAGGTGTTCCTTTTGAAATGAAAGGTATTATGAAGGATGAAGTTTTTCCTAGGCTAAAAAGTATTTTTACAGGAGATTCGATTTACCACAAAACAATATTATTGCAGGGAATTGGTGAATCTTATCTGGCGGACAGAATGCAAGAATGGGAGCAAAGCATACATGATCATGGTTTTGGTTTAGCTTATTTACCATCTGCAGGCTCACTGAAACTGAGAATTACTTCACCGAATGGAGAAAGTGATGATGAAAAGATTGAAACGTATTTCACGCAGTTAGCCACCGAATTACCACAACATGTTTTTGGAAGAGGAGAAGAAACATTGAGCAGTGTTGTTGGGGATCTACTAATAAAACAGAATAAAACAATTGGTACGGTTGAAAGTTGCACAGGAGGAGCCATAGCTGAAGCTTTGACTTCTGTTGCAGGATCATCAGCATATTACCAAGGAAGTTTATTGACCTATTCTAATGGTTTAAAAGAGAAGTTAGCGGAGGTCAGAATGGATGATATACAAAATTTCGGAGCTGTTAGTGAAGCAGTGGTTATTCAAATGGCTGAAAATGGTAGAAAGAAATTAGGGGTAGATGTATGTATTTCTACATCCGGAGTTGCAGGTCCAGATGGTGGAACAAACGATAAGCCCGTAGGGACAGTTTGGGTAGGTATATCAACTGAAAAACAGACTATTGGAGTGAAGTTTCTTTTTAGTGACAATAGGGAAAGGAATATCTTAATGACGGTTTTAAGTTCCCTAAATTTAGTAAGATGCAGCCTCTTAGGAATTGAAAATGAAAATTAAGTAGAAAAACACTTGCAATTTAGATTTAAAATTACTTACTTTGCACTCGCTTTTTAGTATTAAGCTAAAACACATATAAGAAATGTCACGAGTTTGTCAATTAACAGGTAAGTCGGTAATGGTTGGAAACAATGTTTCTCACTCAAATCGCAAAACGAAACGTAAATTCTTACCGAATTTAATTTCAAAAAGATTCTTCCTTGTTGAAGAAGGTCAATACATTACGTTGAAAATTTCAACTTCTGCATTGAGAACAATAAATAAAAAAGGTATTTCCGCTTGTCTTAAAGAGGCACGTGAGAAAGGATACTTAAAGTAAATACTAGTTCTCCCATTGTGAAATGGCAGAATAAAATAGTTTAGAAATGGCTAAGAAAAGTAAAGGAAATAGAATTCAAGTAATTCTAGAGTGTACAGAACACAAAGAATCAGGAAAACCTGGAACTTCTCGTTATATTACAACGAAAAACAGAAAGAACACGCCGGAAAGAATGGAGATCAGAAAGTTTAATCCGATCTTGAGAAGATATACTGTTCACAAAGAAATAAAATAAGAACTAGCGAGAGCTGATGATAACAACAAGCGTTAGCGCGGTTAATTTAGAAAAGACATGGCAAAGAAAGTAGTAGCTTCGTTACAAAAAGGTGGCGGTAAAGAGCATTCAAAAGTTATTAGAATGGTAAAATCTGAAAAAACTGGATCTTACTCATTTAAAGAAGAAATCGTTCATAACGATAAAGTAAAAGAGTGGTTCGATAAAAACTAATTCTTTTAATACCTTCATTATATTATTAAGCTTCCTTTAATTTAGAGGAAGCTTTTATTTTTTTATACTATGGCATTTTTCGGCTTATTTTCAAAAGATAAAAAAGAAAATCTTGACAAAGGTTTAGAAAAAACGAAACAGAGTTTTTTTTCTAAAATTGCACGATCCTTAATTGGTAAATCTAAAGTTGATTCTGAAGTTTTAGATAATTTAGAAGAAATATTAATTTCATCTGATGTTGGAGTAGAAACAACTCTTAAGATCATAGAACGCATTGAGTCAAGAGTTGCCCGTGATAAAGTGATTGGAACAGAAGAATTACATTCTGTATTGAGAGAAGAAATTGCGGTTTTACTTGCAGAAAATAATAATTTAGATGTAGTTGAATTTGATGTTCCGAAAGTAGAAAATACACCTTATGTTATCATGGTAGTTGGTGTTAATGGAGTAGGAAAAACAACTACAATTGGTAAGTTGGCGCATCAATTTAAGAAAATCAATAAGAAAGTTGTTTTAGGTGCTGCTGATACGTTCAGAGCAGCAGCCGTTGATCAATTAATTATTTGGTCGCAAAGGGTAGGAGTGGATATCGTTCATCAAGGAATGGGTGCAGATCCAGCCGCTGTTGCTTTTGATACTTTACAGTCTGCAAAAGCTCAAAATGCTGACGTAGTCATTATTGATACAGCTGGCCGTCTTCATAATAAAATTAATTTAATGAATGAATTAACAAAGATTAAGCGTGTGATGGAAAAAGTGATTCCAGGTGCACCGCATGAAATCTTGTTAATACTAGATGGGTCAACAGGCCAAAATGCTTTCGAGCAGGCAAAACAATTTTCATTAGCCACAAATATCAATGCTCTAGCAATCACAAAGCTAGATGGAACGGCAAAAGGAGGTGTTGTAATTGGTATTTCTGATCAAATGAAAATACCTGTTAAATATATCGGAGTAGGAGAAGGAATCGATGATTTACAAGTTTTTAATAGAACGGAATTCGTAGATTCATTGTTTTCATAATGGTTTTTAACAATGTTTTATCTGGTATAATTTCATTTGTTTAAAAAAAACACAATTAATAACTGTTATTTGTTTTTTATTTGTTGTAGATTTAATGCGCAAACATAAAGTTACACTATGAAAACAAATTACAAAAAGTTATACTTTTGTCTACTGATTTTAATTACACCCTTATTTTCTTTAGATTCATACTCTCAAATATTACTTTCGGTCGAAAAAAAGTTTCCTGTTTCTAGTCAAGAGGAATGCATTTCTTCTCAACGTCATACGTTTTTGATGGAAAATGATTTAGAATACAGAGCTAAAAGGGAAGCTGATGAGGCATATCTATTAGAATATGCAAAAAATCCTTCTACAGAAAAAGCTGTAAAAATAATTCCAGTTGTTGTTCATGTGATGCATACAGGACAGGCAATTAGCACAATAGCAGCTCCTACAGCTAATATTTCTGATGCGCAAATTCAGAGTGCTATTGATTATATGACAAAGGCGTATAGAGCTCAAGCCCCTTATGCAGGTGGTGTTGATACTCAAATTGAATTTTGTCTTGCAAAACGCGATGCTAGTAATAATCCATCAACTGGAATCGTTCGTTACAATGCTAGTGGTATTTCTGGATATTCATCATTAGGTTGTAATACTGATTCAGGTTTAGGTACTGTAAATGAATTAGCTATTAAAGCAGCAAGCCAATGGGATAACACTAAATATTATAACGTATGGATTGTAACCGAAATTGATAATAATGGAGGAGGAGCTGGAACTCAAGGTTTTGCTTATTTTGCAGGAGCTTCGGCTGCTTATGATGGCGCAATAATGTTGTACAATGCTTTTGGTTATGATTTAAATGGTACGATTGGTTATAACTTGAAATCCTACACGAATTTAAATATCACACCTACTCATGAAATTGGCCATGCCTTAAATTTGTACCATACTTTCGAAGGTGACGGGACAGGTTCTACTTGTCCAACTGATGCTGTTTGTGGAACGAGTGGTGATTGTTGTCCTGATACGCCAAGACACAAACGATCTAATTCTGATTGTGTTGTTGGGACAAATTCTTGTACAGGTGGTTCTTCTACTTTACATATTCATAATTTCATGGATTATTCAAGTGATGACTGCCAAACTCAATTTTCTTCAGATCAATATACTATAAGAATGGCACCATCATTAGCATCTGGTGGTAGTCGTTATAGTTTAACCCAATCAAATGGATGTAATTCAGTTTTTGCAAACGACGCATCTATTTCAGCAGTTATTGCGCCAAACGGATCTTATTGTAAAACTACTTTTAGTCCAATTGTTACGTTGTCAAATTCTGGATCTTCCACTTTAACTTCAGTAACTATTACGTATGATATTGATGGAACAGGATCTCAAATATTTAACTGGACAGGTTCATTGGCAACAAATACAACTGTCAATGTTACGTTGGCTTCAATGACAACAACTTCAGGAGCTCATACTTTTAACGCTGCCACTTCATTACCAAATGGTGTTGCAGATGAATATACTGCAAATGATGCTATAGCTGCAGTTGCTTTTAATATTTCAGTTAGTGCAATTCCTTACACACAAAATTTCGAAAGTACTTTTGTTCCAACAGGTTGGACAAATGTTTCTGCAGATACGCCTGATGCTTCAGTGTGGGGAGCAGATGGATTTAAACAATGGGAAAAGAGAAGCACTTCTGGAAATGGCGTAAGTACTGCTTCTGCAGCTTTAAATTGTTTCAATTACTACAGCGGAGCTCCTGGAGTTGATGAATTAATTTCTCCTGCTATAGATTTAAATGGAACTACTGCGCCTGAATTGACATTTAATGTTGCACATGCTTACTATGGAACTTCTAACCAAGAAAGACTGAGGGTTCTTGTGTCGACAGATTGTGGCGTAACTTTCACTGAAATATATAATAAAACATATACTGCTTTAGCTACTGTTGGACAATCATCAGTTACTTTTTCTCCTACTTTAGCTGCTCATTGGAGATTAGAAACTGTGTCGTTAACTCCTTATATTGGAAACAGTATTGTCCTAAAGTTTGAAGGTTTAAGTGGATATGGAAATAATTTATATTTGGATGATATCAATGTAAGTGAACCTTGCAATGCTCCTACAGTTTCAGTTCAACCAAGTAATGTATCTTCGTGCGCAGGAGCTAACATTTCAATAAGTACAACTACAACTGGTGCTGCAACTTTAACGTATCAATGGCAAGTTAGTACAAATGGTGGTGGAGTATTCACGAATATTACTGACGGTGGAGTTTATTCATTAGCTACCACTTCCTCTCTGCTGATAACTGGATTAACATCTGGAATGTCCACCTATCAGTATAAATGTATTATTACGAATGGATGTGGAACAGTGACAACTACTACTTCAACTTTAACAGTTAATTCTCCGAGTGCACCAACTATTTCTATTACCTTAACGAGCGGAACTAACCCAACTTGTGCTGGAGATGCTTTAACGTTTACAGCAACTCCAACAAATGGAGGAACAACTCCTTCTTATCAATGGCAAGTGGATGGTGTCAACGCAGGAACAAATTCACCAACTTTTAGTTCATCTAGTATAACGAATGGTCAAGTAGTGACCTGTATTTTAACCTCCAATGATCCATGTGCTAGTCCTTTGGTTGCAACCAGTGCTGGGACGACAATTACGACAAGTACAAGTTTAGCTCCAACCCTAAGCGTGGCCATCACATCTGGCGCAAATCCATCTACTTCAGGATCTTCAATAACGTTTACAGCAACTCCAACAACAGGAGGAACAACTCCAAGTTACCAATGGCAAGTTGATGGAACCAACGCCGGTACGAATTCATCCAGTTTTGTAACTACATCATTAACGAATGGTCAAGTTGTTACGTGTATTCTTACTTCGAATTCTCCATGTGCTAGTCCTTTAACAGCTAATAGCAACACAATTACGATGGTGGTCAATGCTTCAACCCCTCCACCAACTGGTTCTTCCTCTCAAACTTTATGCGCCCCAGCAACGCTTACAAATTTTGTAGTAACGGGCTTATTAATTCAATGGTATTCTGGCGCAACCGGTGGAACAGCACTTTCAAGTTCAACCGTTTTAACGAATGGAACGACGTACTATGCTTCTCAAACCGTTGGTGGTATTGAAAGTACAAGCAGATTAGCAGTTACAGCAGCAATTACTAACGTATCAGCTCCTACAGGTTCTCCTACACAATCTTTTTGTTCAGCTTCCACTGTATCAAATTTATTAGCAACAGGAACAACAGTTCAATGGTATACGACAGCAACGGGAGGAACAGCATTAGCTACTTCAACGTCATTGATAAATGCAACAACGTATTATGCTTCACAAACGGTTTCTGGATGTACATCAGATAGATTAGCAGTTGTTGCAACAGTTGTCAATACAGGTGCGCCGACTGGTTCTGCAAATCAAATTGTATGCCCTGCATCAACCGTAGCAAATTTAGTTGCAGTGGGCACGGGGATTCAATGGTTTACAGCACCTTCTGGAGGAACGGCATTGCCAATTTCTACTCCTCTTGTTTCAGGAACGACCTATTATGCTTCGCAAACTGTTTCTGGCTGTGAAAGTTCTTCGCGACTTTCAGTAAGCGTTGTAATTGGCTCAGCTCCAGCAGCTCCTTCCGGAACATCCGCTCAACATTTCTGTGGTTCTGCAACAGTAGCTGATTTGGTAGCAACAGGAACTTCTATTCAATGGTATGCATCACCAACTGCGGGGACAGTATTATCACCAACTTCTCCATTATCGAATGGTTCAAACTATTATGCCACGCAATCAAATGGATCATGCGAAAGTTTAACACGATTTGTTGTTGCCGTTTCTATAGATTTCGCTCCAACTGTTTCAATGGCGGCTTTACCAGCAGTTTGTTCAAATGCCTCACCTTTAACATTAACGCAAGGATCACCTATAGGAGGAACCTACAGCGGAGTAGGAGTGAGTGGGGGAGCTTTTAATCCATCTGCGCTTGCTTTAGGAAGTTACACAATTACATATTCATACACAAATGTGAGTTTATGTAGTGGAACGGCAACAGGAATAATTCTTATTGATGATTGCACTGGACTAGTTGATATGCTTGACACTAAGTATTTAATTTTCCCTAATCCTGCCAATCAATCCGTTTTAATTTCTTCCAATAATGAACCAATTAAATCAGTTAAATTATTTGATAATATAGGACGTTTGATAGTATCTCAAGAAAGTGCGTTATTTGAAAAAGAGGTTGTGATAAACTTGAGTGATTATTCGGAAGGTATTTATATCATTCAAATATCCTCTGAATCGCAAAGTGTCAATTCGAAAATTAGTATAAAGAGATAGTCAATCATAGATAAATAAAGGATAAAGCATCGTAATTAGTGAACCGTTTTTTGTTTTTGATTAATCAATCAATGTACATAATATTGATAAAATAAAAAAAGCAAAAAATAGAATTTATTTTTATTCCCTTTTGATATGATTTCACTGATATACTTTTAATAATGATATTGATTCAAGATAAGAAAGACTTATTGGTATATGAAAAGCAACTTGAAGACTTTGAAATTTCGTATATCGAAGCATTTCCAGATTTGAATGAAAGGGAAGAATTAATAGATATTTATAAACGAATTACTTTAGAAGAAAGCAATGACTTTCAAGTAAAAAGTTTTATTATTTTACATCCATTTGAAGAACGTTTTGGTGGAGGATTAATTGTTGATTATTACCCTAATTCAAAGATCATTCATTTAATTTATTTAGTTGTAAATCATGAAATTCGTCAACTTGGGATTGCTAAAAAAATTCTAAAAGAAGATTTACCAGCAGCGATTGAAATTCTTGAAACCAGATTAAAAATAAATTTTAATGCGATTTTTTTTGAATCAAATAATCCAATATTGACGACAATTGACAATTTTGATACCGAATTACGGTTATCAATATTTAAGAAATTGGGTGCTAAATTGATACCAATTGATTACATTCAACCTCCTCTTGAAAAAGGAAAGCAAAATGTCAATAATTTATTTTTATTGTTATTGCAGCAAAACGAGAAAAACACATTAACAAAAACGATTTTAGTTGATTTTCTAAGTGAATTATATCAAGGCTTAGGGATTCTATATCCAACGAAAAATGATGACTTCAATACAATGCTTAACTCAATTAATACCATGACTTCTGAAAATGTTGAATTACAAGAAATTCCTACAATTGACAATGATCACTTTAAATTTAGAAGAGTCTCTTTATCATTTCAGTTAATTGTAGATGATTATGAGAACAGTTCTTTTGAAGATATTTGCACCTTTTTCCATTCTTATGAAACTGATTTACTGTCTTTTAGGTTTCAAAGAGAAAGACCTTTTCAAACATCATTTATAAACAATATTGGTGTAATTCCTATTGAAATTCATTTTCCAAAAAGTTACACCTATTTATCTGAGGGTGTTTCAACTACTTTCCAAAGTAAGCGGCGGACGATAAAAGCAAATTTACATCCGAATCTTTCAAAAGTTGAAAATTCTTCAACAGTAATTTTTAATGTAGTTTTTTCGAATGATGAGAATGATTATTTTTCAGAATCTGAGATTATAAAACTTTTAAATTTTGTAGGTAGTAAGCAAGAGAACGTAAATCTGAAGGATCAAATTTATTTTTCTCGTTCTGGTACTGATGAAAAATATGAACTAGAGGAATTTTTGATGAAAATTATTAATGTATCGCAATCAATGAATTTGAGGAATGGGATTATTCAATTCGACACTTCAACAATCGATTTCCAAAGTGCCGAAGACGAATTTAATTGGACAAGTTTTTATAATCATTTGCGATTGGGGCTGCATAATGAGACAGAAGCTCAAATGAAATTAGAACTACTTTATAATAACAATGAAATTTTTAATAAATTCTGTAATTTACTTTGCGGATTTTCTTTAGGTATTTTTGATTATAACCGAATGGGTTTTGATGAAGTTATTGATACTTTGAAGCCAATAAAATCAAATGAAAATTACATGTTACTAAAAGTAAGAGGAATACTATTAAATATGTGCCATGAGGATGAAATGTATGAAAATTGTATTAGTTCAGTTGGAATTAGTCCCTATTTTATTGTGCCTAACATGGTAATTACCTACAATGAATATCAATTAGAAAATGCTTTTAAACTTTTAAAAGCAACTATTACAGAAGCCGGAGATAATGCGAAATATCCTATTTTGAAACTGCGATCAATACGAAATAAAGCAGATGAAATAATGCAATTCCATCAGATTCCTTGCGTATTTCAATATAAGACGGAGAAAGATATTTTTAAATTCTCCACCAGTGAACATGGGTTAGATTCTTTATTGGATAATGTGAAAAATCAATTAAGCACTATTGACCATCTTATTGGTGAAAAAGAGAGTCAACGTGAAGCAAATAGTGAATTATTTATTACGATATTACTTACCTTACTTTCATGTTTCCAATTTCAAGGTATCTTCGAAAGTTTATTAAATAATGATCACTTGCTATCTTGGATTTACACCACAACATTTAGTTTTACAGTAGCATTTTTAATCTTTTATATCAATAAGTTGAAAAAGAAGGAATAAAATAATATGTTTATAACTACTTTGATATAGGAATGTATTTTTTTACTCCAACTTGAATACTATATAGTTTTTTATTAGGAATATAACCATTTTATTACCCAAACCCAAAAGGCTATCAGAATAGCTAATCCAATAATTACTCCAAAAACACCTACAACCTTAATTAATTTAATACTAAAACTGTCCAATTCCTTATTCAATTCATCATCATGCTCATATTTTTTATCATCTATTTTTTTTCTAAACAGTGATTTGATATTTTTATTTTCTTCAGTCATTTGGTGAATTCTTATTTAAATTATTTTGTATGTAATTTTAAAAAATAGTATTAATAAGTTAATCTAGAAAATTTAAAATAGGCATTAACATCTTCTTTGTGCGTGCGCTCATATTATAATAAAAAAATGTCCAACCATCAGAACGTATAGGTTTAATTTCTAAATTTTTACTTTTGTCTTTTTCCAAACATCCCATTCAATAACCAACTACCCAATTTCCTTTCTACACCCCCTTTTGTTGTCGGAATTCCTGTTTTTTGAGCAAAAGAGCTTTTAAAACCTGAAATACCAAATAATCGTTTCCAAGAAAAAGAGAAGCCAAATTTATTTTTGAAACCAAACATATAAGTAGTTGTTTTATTTAAAATAAGACGTGTTAGCAAACTATTTCAAATGAAAATTAAACAAATTTATTGAAATACCTCATATTTTTAATTTTTAATTCAAAATTAATTAAAAACCCTCTTATCTTTACTAGATAGATTTTTTGACTAATCCCTAATTTTGAATTTTCAGCTTAAAAAGGGTAATCTAAAAGTAGTGTTTGTTTTAATACGTATCTATTTCAAGAGTTCAAGGTAGTATGAGATTTATTTTTATCAGTTTCGGTTTAATAGTATTGATGACGAGTTTTTTGACTTGTGGTAACAAGAGCAAGAAACCTATTCTTAAGGTCGTTTCAAATCGAAATGATTTTGAAGTATCTGACAGCTTATGTAAAGGTATCTATAAAGGGGAGGAGTTTAATTCGACAAAGGGTGATGTTGCGCATCAATATTCTAATGTGATGTGTAAAATCGTTGGTGATCAGTTGAAAAAATTATATACTGAAGGAAAATATTCTAAAGTAGATTTTCAAAATATTAGTATGACTACAATAGGCATGAATGATGGCGATAATTATGTTGAGTATGAGCTCGTAATTCCCTTTGTACGTGTTGTTGAAAAGTGTGATGCAATGACCGCTTTTGATCACTCCGGTGGGTGGGGACATGCTCCCGATATTGAAAAAAGAAAAGAAGGATTTTATTCCAGTGAGAAAAAAGTCTTGGTAGGGAATATTTTAGAGATTAGTGATCTAAAAATAACAAAGGAAGGACTTCAAGAATATTGGTTACAGTGGAAACATGTTGATTATCAGAGTGATTGTGAATAGTTTTTCATCTATTTACTCTGATTTTCACTATTTTTTTATGAAAGGTTTATAGGGTAAAATCGGAAGTATTGTATAATTTTACAATCAAGTAAATTAGTAGTTAGAAAATATTGTGATTTTGAATTTTAAAATTATTTTATTCTTATTTATTAGCGCCTCTTGCTATGCTCAAGCTAAAATAGATAGTATTTTTATTTATAGCTCTTCTATTCATTATTACATGGGCGTTGATCCATTTTCCTATTCAATAGCAAGATTTCCGAAAGAGGAGAGTCCGCTAGTTCTAAAAAATGTAGATACCTTATCAATGCTAGATTCAGCTCTATCAAAATTAATTGCAAAAGATTCCACTAAGTCATTTTCTGTTTATTTTCTTGTGGAAGTATATGCAGAAACAGGTAAGGAAATTCTAGCTTTTACTGATAAAAAACGCATTACTTATAAAGGAATCACCTATAAAAGAAATAAATGGTTGTATGATTTTTTTATAGGTTTAATCGAGAACCAATATAATAATCCAAAACGGGAAGAATAAGATTTAAGCGCAATTATTCTCGAATACACATTTTAGCGGTCATGCTATAGAAACAAACTAGACAAATTTATGACATCAGTTTTATTAGCTCAGTTATTAGTTTCTTTTTTTGTTGGAGGTTCATTAATAACATTACTTTCCTTAATAGCAGAAAAGACAAATCAGCATATTTCTGGAATAATAATGATGTTTCCGACAACCTTGGTTTTAGGTTTTTTCTTTTTGGGATTGACAACTAATGCTGAAAATGTTTCGAATGTTATTCCAGCTACCTTAATTCCACTTGGTATTGTAATATTTTCTTCAGTAATCTACATTTATTGTTCTATTTTCTTTGCAAGTAAAGTGAAAAATAAATTAGCTCAAATATTTTGCTCACTGCTGACAAGCATAGTAATTTGGTTTATATTAGCATCTCCATTTGCTATTTATAAATTTTCTAATAAGTTAATTGGAATTATTGGCTTCTTAATAATTGTGACAATAACACATTTAATATTGCGAAGTAAGCATTATGAATTAAGCTTGACTAGACCTAAGTATACAAAAAGGCAAATACTAATTAGAGCATTGTTCACTGGAAGCATTATTGCGACTGTTGTATTATTAGGCAAAACATTAAATCCATTTTGGGGTGGTATTTTTACAATGTTTCCCGCAGCGACATTTGCGACATTGATAATATTACATTTTTATTATGCACCTAGACAACTTTTCTATTTTATGAAATCTGCACCACAAGGCTCTATTTCATTATTTATATACGCAATTTCAATTATGTTGTTATTCCCAAAATTAGGTATATGGACAGGAACATTAATTTCATATGTTATTTCTTTGACTTTTGGGTTACTCCTAATTAAATATAAACTAAGACAACTAAATCGTCATGAATAGAAAAAGCACGAACCGCTAGCAGGACCTTTGCCTAATAAGGGCGGAAGTATAAGTATTTGCAAACAAAGTCCCTTCGGGAAAGACAGTTATTTTTTCTTTGCATATGTCCACAAACATAGTATCTTTATTTAAACATTTCGGTAGACACGTGTTTCAAACCGCACTAGGAAAAGCACCAAACCTTTAGTATCTTGCATATGAATTATTTTAACTGAAAAAAAATAGTGAAAATTAGAAGGCATCCGAATGAATCTTATCAATAACAAATTATATACTAAATGAAAAACATCTATTTTATATTTTTTCTACTCTTTTTTAGTTCTTCTCTAAAAGCTCAAAAATGGATTGAAAATTTACCTCAAAATAAAAGTGAGTCAGAATTGACTTTTTTTGATTACCAAAATGCATTTTATTCCTATTGGAAGCCTTTCAATGTTATTCACGGATCTTATTTTGTTGATGGTGTGAAAAAAAAGGCGGTTGGTTGGAAACAATTTAAGCGTTGGGAGTATGAAATGAGAGGGAAAATAAATCCATTAACAGGTGAGTTTCCAAAAAAAACAGCCGAAGAAGTTTACAAAGAATTCTATAGCACGAAATCTCAAATTAAATCAACGAGTGTAGCTAGTTGGAAGCAGGCTGTGGGAGACAGTACTGTGGGAGGATATGCTGGAATCGGAAGAACAAATAGTGTTGCTTTTCATCCAACAGATTTAAATAGATACTGGGTTGGTGCAGCAGGTGGTGGACTTTGGGAAACAAATAATAATGGACTATCATGGACCTGTTTAACAGATAATATTGGTTCATTATTAATCAGTGATATAATTATTCCATCTGATTTTTCTACGTCCAATACGATTTATATCGCCACTGGTGATCGTGATGTATATTGGGAAAGCTATAGCACTGGAGTTCTCAAATCTACGAATGGAGGAGTTACTTGGGATGTCACTGGTTTGAGTTTTCTCACGTCCGATAACGAAGTAGTAAATAAATTGCTTTTGGATCCATCTAACAATGATGTACTGCTTGCTTGTACATCATCAGGGATTTTTAAAACAATGGATGGCGGCACAAACTGGTCAACACAATTAACTTCCATGAATTTTATTGATATAGAAGCGAATCCAAGTGATTTTACAAATTTGTCTGCTTCTGCAACCGATGGAAAAATATTT
>Ga0114970_10001928_pt1 | contig 15531 bp, 16 predicted proteins | sample M_140205_XF_Meta_FD_87030 | JGI IMG/M metagenome (GOLD analysis project Ga0114970, IMG submission 87030) | Freshwater microbial communities from Lake Montjoie, Canada to study carbon cycling - M_140205_XF_MetaG | ecosystem: Environmental > Aquatic > Freshwater > Lake | place: Lake Montjoie... | reverse complement strand
TTTTTCGAGTTTGTCTGCCTTGATGCCACCGTCGTCTCGCCGGGAGAGAAAGATGGCTTGGACCACTTCCTGCTCGGCGATGTGGTGGAAATCTTTGTCGGGGAGGAAGGGAGTGCTGCCTACATCGAGGTGCATGCCACTCCCACCGGCCGGCAGACTTCCTATTTTTTTCGTGGACACCGTGAAGCGATCAATCCCCCGGAAGAAGCCGGGGAGATCACGGTTGAGGTCGAGCGCACCCCGCTCGGATGGCGCGCGGTGCTCTCCATTCCGCGCGGGCTGCTCGCCACGAACGGATTGCCGGCGCAGTATGAGATTCTGGCCGGGCGCTATGATTACGACGCACCGGGAGCACCGCCAGTGCTTTCGTGCTTTCCGCCGCAGGAGGGGAAGCCGGATTTTCACCGGCGCGCCGCTTTTGCCCGACTTCTTTTGGACTGATGAAATTTTTACGACTAGCACCACTCTTTCTTTTGCTGGCAGGTTGCTCGTCGGTGAGCGTGCTCGACGAGAAGGAAGATGCCGCCTTGGCACCGAAAACACGACCGATCGCCCTGTACGTCCGTCCCTTTACGGTCGCGCCGCAGGCCAAGTTCGAAGTTGCGCCGGCTGCGCCCGGTGAGGATGTCCGCTCCAAAGTCGGCCAACTCATCGGCGTTGGTGTGCAGTCCCGCGCCAACGAGTGGGTCGCCTCGACCGCTGCTCTTAAGCCTGGGGATCCGGCCCCGAAAAATGGCCTACTGCTCGAGGGAGTTATCCTGCTCGCCGATCAGGGCAGCAGGGCGATGCGACTAGGCATCGGCTTCGGCTTGGGCCGCTCCCGTTTGGAAACCGCGGCGAAGATTTACAATTTGGAAGCCTCGCACAAAAAGCCGTGGCTCACCTGCCGCACGACCGGCGGAAGCAATCGCGAACCCGGCCTCGTCACCAGTCTCATCGTTCCCTTTCCCGCGATGCTGCCGGTGCTCGCCAGCGCTGCGGGGGGAGCTGTCTCCACCGTGTCCAAGGGCGACAAGGGGGTGACGCAGGACTGCAAGCGCACCGGGCGTGCCATCACCGCATGGTTGCACGATCATCTGGTCGTGCGAGGTCTCGCCAAGCGCAAGGCGTGGCCCAAGAGGCCCGGTTCTCTGGCGACTTCCCCCTTGGGATTTTCTCCGCCCCGCTTGCCGGTAAAGGCGGATTAAGGCTCCTCCAGCTCGTCGTTCGAGTGGCCGCGCATCCAGCCGACGATGGACAATACCACGGGCAGGAGAGCCAGCGCCCAAGCGAGCCCGACAAACTGATACAACCATTCGCCGTAGAGCAGAAAATAGATACCGAGGACCGCGAGCCCGAACAGACCTAGCAGCGATATAGCCCAGGCCATCGGCAACAACTTGCGGCGGAACGTATTTCTTTCCTCCCGCCGCCTGATGCGAACCTCGCGGTTTCTGAAGCGTTTAAAAAACATTAATTAGTCTTGAGCAATTTCTCGAAGAAATATGCCGATGAATCTATTTTTGGCTACGCAGGATCGTGATGTCAACGCGTCATGAAATCAGAGCGTTTCAGGATATTTTCCCGCCTGCACCAGCGCCGAGATACTTTGCACCACATGGTCGCGGTCTTCGCGGTAGGTCACACCAAACCAGTCGCTCGCGGTCTCCAGCAAATGGACATCAGCCTGCCCGCGGGCGATCATATTTCCGACCGCGCTCGGGATGTAGCACTCATCCTTCTGGCTCTCGGCGTGGACACGGAGAAAATCCGCCAAGCTCGCCTCGAGCAGCGGGAAGACGAGTTCGGTGAAGCCCCAGAAGTTCATCGAGACGGGCGAATGCGGCGCCAGCACGCGCCCCCCGCCGGCGATGGCTCCGTCGTCACGGCGGATGATTTCCGTCAATTCCTCCACCGCGGCCAGCACGCGCCCGGGCCCGATTTCGCAAATCCCGCGGGCCACGCTTCCGTGCGTGCTCAGCGTGCGGTCGAGCCGGAAGGCTGCCATCGCAAACTGCGCAGGCCTCGAGCCCAGATCGACCGAGCCCAGAAACTCCTCCATCACACGGAATGTGTCCTCGCCGTAAAAGTCGTCGGCATTGATCGCCGCGAAGGGTGCTTTCATCGTGTGGCGCGCGCACCATACGGCGTGGGCCGTGCCCCAGGGTTTCGTGCGGTTCGCGCAGCCGGAGAATCCGGAGGGCAGATCCTCCGCTGACTGGAAGGCGTAGTCGACGGCAATTTTCCCCTCGTAGCGTGAACCAACCTTTGCTCGGAACTCCTCCTCGATGTCGCGCCGGATCAAAAAAACAGCCCGTGAGTAGCCGGTGCGGATGGCATCATGCACCGAGTAGTCGAGAAGGGTCTCGCCGCTGGGTCCGAACGGATCAAGCTGCTTTAATCCGCCGTAGCGGCTGCCCATGCCGGCGGCGAGGACGAGCAGTTCGGGCATCAGGAGGCGACGCCTCCGGACGCTTCGCGGTGCGCTTCGTAGGCGCGGATGATCGATTGAACCAGCGGGTGACGGACCACATCCTTTTGCCCGAGCATGCGGATGGCGATGCCGTCGACGTCTTTCAGCACCTCGACCGCCTCAAGCAAGCCGGAGCGCCGGTGGCGCGGCAGATCGATCTGCGTGCGATCCCCGGTGATGACGCATTTCGACCCGTTGCCGAGCCGAGTGAGGAACATGAACATCTGCTCGGCGGTCGTATTCTGCGACTCGTCTAGCACGACGAAGGAGTGGTTGAGCGTGCGTCCGCGCATGTAGGCGAGGGGGGCGATCTCGATGATACCGCGGTCCATGAACTTCTGGATCTCCTCGGTCTCGAGCATGTCGTAGAGCGCATCGTAGAGCGGGCGCAGGTAGGGGAGAATTTTTTCCTCGAGTGCTCCGGGGAGAAATCCGAGCGCCTCGCCTGCCTCGACGGCCGGTCGTGTGAGAACGATGCGGCTCACCTGCTCCTTTTTCAGCGCGGCCACGGCCATCGCCATGGCGAGATAAGTTTTGCCCGTGCCGGCGGGACCGACCCCGAAGATCACGTCGTGTTCGCGGATGGCGCGCACATAATCGCGCTGCCCCGCCGTTTTCGGGGTGACGGGCGGCTTGCGGGCCGAGCAGACGATGCGCTCCGCCGCCAACTCCGTCACGTCCGCGTCAGCCGCTCCCCGCAGGGCGTAGAGGAACTCCGCGCGTCCGATGGCCGCCCCGCGCCGCCGGGCTTCGTCCAGTTGCGTGAAGATGAGGGATGCTCTTTCCAGCTTGTCTTTTTTTCCCTCGATGCGGATCCAGCCATCGCGCGATGCCACCAGCACGCCGAGTTCCTGCTCCATTTCCCGCAGCAGGCGCTCGTCGTTGTGGTAGAGGGAGGCCGCCGCCCTTGCGTTGTCGAAATGAAGCGTGGTGCTCTCCATCGGCGGGTCAACGATGGAAACCGTAGACCAGCGCCCAGCCTGTGCGCTCTTCCGGGGAGGATATGACCTCGACTACGAGATAGTAGGTCCCGGTGGCCCGCGGTTTGATCTCCGCGTAGGCAAACGGTCCGCGCTGCCATGATTTCGACTCCGCCAAGTTGCCCTCGGCGTCGTAGATGTTGACGCGCAGCGAAGCCGTCTCCACATCGGTGGCGAGGAAGAATGTGTAGCTGTTGCCCCGGAACAGTTGTGCGGTGACCGCCTTCTTCTCCCCTTGGCCCAGGTCGCCTCCCCAGGCGTCCTCGCGGATGATCCAACCCTTTTCCGCGTACGGGTTGGCCGCCTCGTAGGCAAAGGACATGGCGTCGTCCACGTAGGCCAAGGCGGGGGCCAGCAAGATGGCTGCGCAGGCGAGGAGGCTCGGGATGCGAAGAGGAGTTTTTGCGGGGAGAGGTTTCATGCGTCGCAAGGTTCAGTCTGCTGTCGGGCGGATCAGCTTTACCATCGCGGAGGTGATGCCGTGGATTTCTGTGACCGCCGCGGGCTTGATATCCTCGCCCGAAGCTTTGCTGACCAGCGGATCGATGCGCCCGAGCGAACCTCGTATTTTCCCGACCAGTTCGTTGCGGCGGAGGCGCGGGCTCATGACGTCGAGTTGTTTCAGGAAATAGTCCACGAGCAGGGGCTGGTGCAGCAGTTCGGCGCGCTCGCTGGTGTATTTATCTTCGACGATGGAGGTGAGGGCTTCGGTACCCCGCAGCCATCCGCCGAGACTGACTAATTGCGCCAACTGATCGTCGTTGAGTTCGGCCATAGCCTGGTTCACATCTTGCAGGGCACCGTCAAACTCGCGGCGCACCGCGTCCCACTCGCGGGCGTCGGCCTTTTCCACGATGCTATTGCTCCGGGCGACCACGGATTTACGCACATTGATGGCCTCGGCCAGCGTGAGCACGTTGCGGCCGATCTCCTTGACCCTCTCGCTGTCCTCGGCTTCCACCGCGATGAAGCCGTCGGCGATCACCGTGCCGAGCAGCAGGGCGTCCTGAGCCCGGTCGGTTGTCGCGCCGAAAGATTTCTTGGGCCCCAGTTCGGCCCGCCAGTTCGGATTGCCCATTTGGTCCAGCACGGCGAAGACCTCGCTCGGCACAGGCACCACGACGCTCTCGACGGTTTGCGCGGGAAACTGGCTCAGGTCGATCTTCTTGGCCGGAGGTTCCGAGGCGAATAATCCGTGCGCACAGGCACCGAAAATCAGGAGGAGACGGAAGGTCGTTCTCAAAGTAAGACAAATTTCACTTGGGGAGGGGGAGAGATAAAGCATAAAAAGTCGGTTGTGGATCAGTTGCCCAGCACCGCGCGCATTCAAGAGATCATCAAAGGGATGTCCGGCCGTCGCATTCTCGCGGCTGGCGACCTCATGCTCGATGAGTTTATTTGGGGCAAAGTATCCCGTATTTCCCCCGAGGCTCCCGTCCCGGTGGTGGCCGTGGACCGCGAGACGTGCTACCCAGGGGGAGCCGCCAACGTAGCCCGCAACCTCCGGGCTTTCACCACAGGGTCCTCGGTGCTCGGCCTGGCCGGCGACGATTCTGCCGGCGCACGCCTCCGCGATCTTCTCGGGGCCGGTGGCATCGATACGGCCGGGATCGTCCTGCGTCCCGGCGCGCCGACCACGGTGAAGACCCGCATCATCGCGCGCACACAGCAGGTGGTTCGGGTGGACCGCGAGATGGTGCAACCGCCCGGGCCCGGCGAAAGGGCAGCCCTGCTGCTCGCCCTCGACGCGGCGCTCCCGCAGGTCGATGCCGTCATCATCGAGGACTACGCCAAGGGGTTGCTCGATGCGGAGTTGTCGGCCGCGATCGTCCAGCGCGCGCGCGCGGCCGGTCGTCTGGTCGCCGTCGACCCGAACCCCGGCAACCCCATCCCGTGGCAGGGCGCAACGGTGATCAAACCCAACCGCCACGAAGCGTTCGCCTCGGCCGGGGTCCCGTGGTCCGAACCTGCCCCCGATCCGCTCGCCGACCACGCCTTGCTCGAGGTCGGGAAAATTCTTCTCGCCAAATGGGAGGCCGAACAACTTCTCATCACGCTGAGCGAACTGGGCATGCTGCTTTTGACGAGGGACGGAGTGCGCCACCACACGCCGACTCGCGCCCGCGAAGTTTTCGACGTTTCAGGTGCGGGGGACACCGCCATCGCGCTCTACACGCTGGCTCTCTGCGCCGGGGCCTCCCCGCTCGAGGCCTCCGAAATCGCCAACCACGCCAGCGGTGTGGTGGTCGGAAAACTCGGCACCGCCACGCTCACTCCGGACGAACTTCTGGCCAGTTTCGAAAACCATGCCCGCTGACCGACCGGCCGTATTTTTCGACCGCGACGGCACCCTCATCGAGGAGGTGAATTTTTGCGACGATCCGTCGCAGGTGCGCGCGATCCCCGGAGCCTCCGAGGCGCTGCTCAGGCTTTCCGGCGCGGGATTCGGGCTCTTCATCATCACCAACCAGAGCGGGATCGGGCGCGGCTATTTCACGCACGAGGACTTCCGCCGGGTGCAGGAGGAAGTACTTTGGCAACTCAAGCCTGCAGTGATCGACGCGACCTATTTCGATGACAGCACACCGGAGCAGCCGAGCGAGCGCCGCAAACCTTCGCCGAAGATGGTCGAAGAAGCGGCACGCGAGCACGGCATCGATCTCCCGCGTTCTTTCTTCGTCGGCGATCGCACGGCCGATATCCAATGCGGTCAGCAAGCCGGGTTGCGGACTGTTCTCGTTCAGACCGGATACGGCCAAGAGCATCGCGCGTGCGGGGCGGATGCCGTCGTTCCGGATATCGGCTTCGCGGTCGATTGGATTTTGCAGGAGGCGCCATGCCGGAAGTAGTCGCCATCATTCCCGCCCGCTGGGCATCGACCAGATTTCCAGGAAAACCGCTCGCCCTCCTAGGAGGCAAGCCGCTCATCCAGCATGTCTGGGAGAGGGTGTCGCGGGCCAAAAAAGTAGACCGAATTATCGTCGCGACCGACGACATGCGTATCGCCGAAGTGGCCTTTGCCTTCGGTGCCGAGGTGGCTCTGACTTCGCTCCGGCATCCGACGGGTACGGACCGCTTGGCCGAGGTAGCGGCCAAACTTCCCAGCGCCCGCATCGTGCTCAATGTGCAGGGCGACGAACCGGACATCGCGCCGTCGACCATCGACAAGCTGGCCTCCGCGCTGCTCGCGCAACCGCGTCTGGGTATGGTCACGGCTGCGAACCCCTTGACCGACGCGACAGATCTTAGCAACCCCAATGTGGTCAAGGTCGTGACCGATCTTGCCGGGCGCGCGCTTTATTTTTCCCGCAGCCCCATTCCGTATGACCGCGATGGCGTGCGCGCTGTGAAGTATCTCCGCCATCAGGGCATCTACGGCTACCGTCGCAAGGTGCTTCTCGATTTCGTGCGCTGGAAACCGACACCGCTCGAGCGCGCGGAAAACCTCGAGCAATTGCGCGCGCTGGAGCACGGGGTTCCCATCGGTGTTATCGTGGTGCGGCGCGGTTCGGTCGGCGTGGACATCCCGGGCGACTTGGCCAAGGCGGCGCGCGCCCTTCGCAAATCATGAAAACCATTTTTGTCACCGGCGGCGTGGTGAGCTCACTCGGCAAGGGGCTGGCCGCGGCATCGCTCGGCACGCTCCTGGAGAGCCGCGGTCTGCGCGTCACCATGCAGAAGCTGGACCCCTACCTCAACGTCGATCCCGGGACGATGAGCCCCTACCAGCACGGCGAAGTCTACGTGCTCGACGACGGGGCTGAGACCGATCTCGACCTCGGGCACTACGAGCGTTTCACCCGCTGCGTTCTCGGCCGCCGCAACAACCTGACGAGCGGGCAGGTCTACGAGACCGTCCTGGCCCGCGAACGGCGCGGCGATTACCTCGGCAAGACAGTGCAGGTCATCCCGCATGTGACTGACGAGATCAAATCGCGCATCCACGAGTTGGCGCGCAAAGGGGACGCAGACGTCGCCATCATCGAGATAGGCGGAACCACTGGAGACATCGAGGGACTGCCTTTCCTGGAATCCATCCGGCAATACCTGCTCGAGGAGGGCGAGGAGAACGCCATGCTCATCCACGTCACGCTCGTTCCCTTCATCAAGGCTGCCGGCGAGTTGAAGACCAAGCCCACGCAGCAAAGCGTGGCCAAGCTGCGCGAGATCGGCCTTCAGCCGAAGGTCGTTATCGCGCGCTCGGAATACGCTCTCGACGATGATGTGCGCGAAAAACTCTCGCTTTTCTGCAACGTTCCCAAACGTGCGGTCATCGAAGCCCGCGATGTCGATCATACCATCTACGAGCTGCCGCTCATGCTGCAGAAAGAGGGTCTCGACACAGTGGTCTGCGAGGCGCTCCGTCTCGAGACTCCTCCGGCCCGCATGGAGGACTGGGCCAAATTCGTCGAGCGCGTAGTTCGCCCGCGCAAGCGCGTCTCCATCGCCGTGGTCGGAAAATATATCGAGCTGCAGGATGCCTATAAAAGTATTTACGAGTCACTGACTCACGCCGGCGCGGCGCATGATTGCGGGATCGATCTCGTGCTGGTCGACGCGGAGGATCTGGAGGCGCAGGGCGGACCCGAGAAGCACCTGCGCGGCGTGGCCGGCATCCTTGTGCCCGGCGGTTTCGGCGACCGCGGCATCGAGGGCAAGATCGCTGCTGCCCGTTACGCGCGCGAAAATAGAACGCCCTATCTGGGCATATGCCTCGGCATGCAGGTCGCAGTGGTGGAGTTCGCGCGCAATGTCTGCGGACACGCCAAGGCCGACAGCACCGAGTTCGATCCAGAGACGCAGTATCCTGTCATCTATCTCATGGAGGACCAGAAAGACGTTACCAACAAGGGTGCGACCATGCGCCTGGGATCGTATCCGTGCGTCCTTCGCAAAAACACATTGGCCCACCAGCTCTACGGCGCTGAGGAAATCAACGAGCGCCACCGTCACCGCTACGAGTTCAACATGAAATACCGCGAAGCCCTCGAAAAGCAGGGCATGGTGGTTTCCGGCACTTCACCCGACGGCGTCCTCGCCGAGTTGGTTGAACTCAGCAACCACCCTTGGTTCGTGGCCTGCCAGTTTCATCCGGAGTTCCAATCGCGCCCGCGTGCCACACACCCGCTTTTTCGAGGATTTGTCGCGGCCAGCCTGTCCCATGTTTGCTAACCGCCCGCCGGGCGGGTAGCATGCTTGCCTTATGCCCGCCTCCGACCAGCTCGAGCAGCTCAAGCAGTTCACCACGGTCGTCGCCGACACGGGTGATTTTGAAAGCATCCGCCAATTCTCGCCTCAGGACGCCACGACGAATCCCTCATTGATCTACAAGGCGGTCTCCCAGCCGGAGTATGCCCCGCTTCTCGATCAGGCGATCGGCGAAAAAGAAGGTGCAAACCTCTCCCGCCCCGCCCTTGTTCACGACATCATCGACGATCTGCTGACCATTTTCGGCGAAAAAATCCTGCAGATTGTTCCGGGTCGTGTCTCCACCGAGGTGGACGCGCGCATGTCCTTCGACACTCCCGCCACCATCGAGAAAGCGCGCAAGCTCATCGGTCTCTACGCCGAGCGCAATGTCCCGCGCGAGCGTGTGCTCATCAAGATCGCCTCCACCTGGGAAGGTATCCGCGCGGCCGAGGTTCTGCAGAAGGAGGGCATCAACTGCAACCTCACGCTGCTTTTTTCGCTCCCGCAGGCCATCGCCTGCGCCGAGGCCAACGTGCGCCTCATCTCGCCGTTTGTCGGTCGGATTTATGATTGGTACAAGGCGAAGACCGGACAGGACTACCGCGGTGCGGATGATCCCGGAGTGAAGTCCGTCGTCACGATCTACAACTACTTCAAAAAGTTCGGCTACGGGACGCAGGTCATGGGCGCCAGCTTCCGCAACATCTCGCAAATTCTCGCGCTCGCCGGTTGCGACCTGCTGACCATCAGCCCCGAACTCCTCGCCGAGTTGCAGGGCTCGGACCGTCCGGTCGAACGCCATCTCTCCGTCGAGGAAGCCAAGAAGTCCGGCATAACGAAGACTCCGCTCGACGAAAAATCTTTCCGCTGGATGCTCAACGAAGACCCCATGGGCACCGAGAAACTGGCCGAGGGAATACGCAAGTTTTCCGAGGACATCGTCAAGCTCGAGGACATCATCGAGAAAAAACTTTCCTGACAACCTCCAACACAACAACTACATGAACAAAATATTCCTGCCCATCACCTGCCTGGCACTCATCCTCTCCGGTTGTGCCACCACCAGCACCAAGGTTTCCTCATCCTACCTGTCCACACTCCAGCAGCGAGGTGTCGACCCCGGCACCTATGCACGCATCAGCCACGGCCGCGTGCTCACCTACGACGATGTGTATGATCTGGTGAAGTGCGGCATCCCGGGGGACAAGATCGTCGACTATCTCAAGGCGACGCGCGCACCTTATGTCTTCACCCGCAGCCAAATCAGCGGGCTTGCCTCCGCGGGAGCGGATATTCCTCTTATTGCCTTCCTGCGCAATCCACCGACCAAACCGAACACCGACGGATTTGACAATGCCACGACCAAGGCCTTCCTCAACAGTCCGTACTGGAAGGATCCCTATTACATGGATGCCGGGCCGATGGAGTTCAATTTTCCGGCCAGTTGGAACTGACGCCCGCCTCGTTTACTCCGCCGCTTTTTTGTCCAACTTCTCCAACTTAGGCCGGATGACGGCCTTGTTGTAGGGGTGCATCGGGTTGTCGCGGTAGAAATTCTGGTGGTGGTCCTCCGCCGGGTAGAATTTCTCCAGCGGTGCGATTTCGGTGACGATGGGCGACTTATATTTCGCCTGCGCCCGCTCCTTTGATTCGCGCGCCAAGCGTGCCTGCTCTTGGTCGGAGGTCAGGATGATCGATCGGTATTGCGTGCCTTCGTCGGCTCCCTGGCGGTTGAGGGTGGTCGGGTCGTGCGCATCCCAGAAAAGATCGATGATCTTGCCGTAGGAAACTTTCTCCGAGTCGAATTCGATACGGACCACCTCCGCATGGCCTGTCTCGCCGGTGCAGACCTGCTCGTAGGTTGGTTCCGGCGTGCGGCCTCCAGCGTATCCCGAGGTGACCGAGATGATCCCCGGCATGCGCTCGTAAACCGCTTCCACGCACCAGAAGCATCCGCCGCCCAATATGGCTGTTTGTGTTTTCATAGGTGAATCTTCGGCGACCGCTGCCGCCGCGAGCATGGCCAGTAAGGCAGCGCCCGCCAAAAAGGGGCGCCGGATCATTGCTTGGGCACGAATTTCAGCGAGACCGAGTTGAGGCAGTAGCGCAACCCCGTCGGCGGAGGACCGTCTGGAAAGACATGTCCGAGATGGGCATCGCAGCGCGCGCAGAGGATCTCATCGCGCATCATCCCGTGGCTGTGATCGGACTCGGTCACCACGTTCTCCTTGGCCACGGGTGCGAAAAAACTGGGCCATCCGGTGCCGGAGTCGAACTTGTCATCTGAGCGGAAGAGAGGCAGCCCGCAGCAGATGCATTCATAGACGCCAGCCTCCTTGTGGTCGTAAAAAGCGCCGCAGAAAGCCGGTTCTGTGCCTTTGCCCCTCGCCACGCGGTATACCTCTTCGCCTAGCTGCTTTCTCCACTCCTCGTCGGTCTTGATGACTTTTTGCATAGTTTGGGCAGGCAGTGTGCGTCCTTCTTTGTCCGTCAGGCAAACACGGACTTCCGGCGCGGTGGATGTGTCGGCGCCCATGCTGCGGGACGCTGCAATCAAAACCAGCAGGGTCAGGCGTAAAACCATGGCGTAATCTCTCCACCGCTCCCGTTTTGTCAACTTCACGGCGCCTCGGTCGCGGCTCGCCGCTTGCGCCGACGTGAAGCCTCCGCGAGGAATTCCTCCTGCGCATCCCACGGCTCCGCGCCGGCTGTTATCCGGCGGTAGATGCCGTCGGACTGCAGGATCTGGGCCCGCTGGTTGTCTCTCCAGAAATAGTCGATGATTTCCTCCATGTGCTGCTTCATGCCCGGGCTCTCGATCGGGAAAATCGTCTCCACGCGGTGGAAGAAATTTCGCTCCATCCAGTCAGCGCTGCCGAGAAAATAGCACGGATCCCCTGCGCTCTCGAAGCGGTAAATCCGGCTATGCTCTAGGAAGCGCCCGACGATGCTGCGCACCTCGATGTTTTCGCTTACGCCGGCGATGCCGGGGCGCAGGGCGCAGATGCCTCGGACCAGGAGTTTGACCGGCACGCCAGCGCACGAGGCGCGGTAGAGCGCTCCGATGATTTCCTCCTGCACGAGGGAGTTCAGCTTGGCAAAAATTCCGCAGGGGCGCCCCGCTGCGGCGTGGGCGATCTCCGCGTCGATCATTTCGAGAATCTGCCGGTGTAAATGCCACGGCGCCGCGAGCAGCTTGCGAGGCAGGGGCAACTGCGAGACACCGGTCACCGTGTTGAACAGGTTGGCCACGTCCTCGGTGATTTCGGGTTGCACGGTGAAATAGCTCAGGTCGGTGTAGAGCCGGGCTGTCGAGGGATGGTAGTTGCCGGTGCCGAGGTGCACGTAGCGGCGGATGCCGTCGTATTCCCTTCGCACGACCATGGCCATCTTGGCGTGCATCTTGAGCCCGGACACGCCGTAGACGACATCGACGCCAGCCTCCCGCAGTTGCCTAGCCCACTTGATGTTGGCCGCCTCGTCGAACCGCGCCTTCAACTCGATGACGACGACGACCTGCTTGCCCTGCCGCGAGGCCTGGATCAGCAGGGGGATGAGCGGTGAGTCGGAGCTGGTTCGGTAGAGAGTCTGCTTGATCGCCAGCGTCTGCGGATCTTCCGCCGCCTGCCCGATGAAATCGAGCACGGTCTGGAAACTGTCGTAGGGATGATGCAGCAGGATATCGCCCTTCCGGATGTGGAAAAAAATGTCGTGCTCCTCGCCGAGGCCCACCACCGTCGTCGGGGTGAAGCGTTTATACTTCAGATCAGGACGCTCGAGTTCCGTCGCGATCGGCATCAGCCGGAGAAGATTGACAGGGAACTCGACGCGATAGACATCCTCCTGCTGCAGGTTGAAAATTTCGCACAGCCGCGCGGTGAGTTCCGGCGGGCAGCCGGACGGCACTTCGAGCCGGACCGCATTCCCGCGGTTGAGCTTCCGCAGTTCGTCCTCGATGGCGCGCAGCAGGTTGCGTGATTCCTCCTCCTCGACGTAGAGGTTGCTGTTGCGCGTGACGCGGAACACGTGCGCCCCGCGCACTTTGACCCCGTGGAAAAGCCGGCCCACATGTTCCTGGATCAGGCTGCCGAGAAAGATGAAGTCGTCGCCGTCCTCGCTTTTCTCCGGGAACGGAAGCACGCGCGGCAGGATGCGAGGGATCTGCACGACGGCGAGGTCGGTCGTCAGGTTATCTCCCTCCAACTCGACGATGAGGTTGAGGCTTTTGTTAAGGAGTTGCGGGAACGGATGCGCCGGATCGATGGCCAGCGGGGTGAGGACCGGATAGATCTCCCGCTCGTAATAGTTTTCGAAATGTTTACGCACCTCGGGCGAGACATCAGGATAGCGGTGGAAGCGCACCCCTTTCTCCGCGAGTTGCGGTCGGATCTCATCGCGCCAGCACCGGTATTGGTCGGCGACCATGCGGCGAACCCGCTTGGAGATAGCCGCCAACTGCTGTGCGGCGGTCATTCCGTCAGGGCCGGTCGCAGCGACCTCGGACTGCTGCACCTGCTTGAGACCGGCCACGCGCACCTCGAAAAATTCGTCGAGGTTCGACGAAACGATGCAGAGAAACTTGAGCCTCTCGAGCAGCGGGACCGCAGCGTCGGTCGCCTGATCCAGCACCCTCTGGTTGAACTCAAGCCAGCTCAGTTCGCGGTTGATGAAGTATTGGGGATCCGTCAGATCCATAAACGGACCCATAATTCTGGGGCTTCGGCCGCCGAGTGCAAGAGAAAGGAGCCAGCCGCGTTGCCGCCGCCCGGCTGTGTGATAGGATGCCTCTGTGAAACGCGCTCCGGCCGTCCTCCTCTGCCTGCTGTTCTCTCCCGTCTGGAGCGCCGCGCAGAATCCCTCCGCCAAATCCCCCGCCAAAGCTCTCGGCGACGCCTTTGTATCTGTCTACGAAAAGGTGGCTCCCAGCGTTGTCGTGCTCGAGGTGACCAAGCTCGGATCGGCGGCGCCGGACGGTTTCGATCTGGGTTTTTTTCTCCCGGACAATGGCCGGGCGGACCGCCCTCCTCGCGCCGAGGAGAGCGAGGGCTCGGGTTTCATCATCCGCGAGGACGGCTACATCGTGACCAATGCCCACGTCGTCGAGGGGGCCGATCCGCAGAGTGGTGTGGTCGCGCGCCGTCAGGACGGCTCGCGGCTTCCGCTCTGCGTGGTCGGGATCGATGAAAAGACGGATATTGCGGTGCTCAAAGCCGAGGAGAAAAATCTTCCGGCTGTCCTGTGGGGTGATAGCGATGCGGCGCGTGTGGGCGAATTTGTGTGCAGCATCGGTGCGCCGTTCGAACTCGATTACACCCTCACCGTGGGCGTCCTTAGCGGGAAGGGTCGTAGAAATCTCACCGAGACGGTCTACGAGGACTACCTGCAGACCGATGCCGCCATCAACCCGGGCAACAGCGGAGGCCCGCTCTGCGACCTCGATGGCCGCGTCCTCGGCGTCAACACGCTGATCAACGGCCTGAGCCGCGGTCTCGGTTTTGCCATCCCGGCGAAATTGGCCCGCACGATCAGCGATGAACTCATTGCAAATGGCCGCGTGGTGCGTCCGTGGCTTGGCATCCGCATCCAGACACTGTCAGACGAACCGCGCCTGCAGCAGATGATGGGGCTCAAGCAAGGGGTCATCGTCAAGACCATTGAGCCCGACACGCCGGCTGCCAGCAGCACCTTGCAGCCGTCCGATGTCGTCGTCGCCGTCGACGGGGAGAAGGTCGATACGGCGCAAGAGTTGCAGCAAATCGTCCTCCGCAAGGGCATCGGAGAAAAAGTGCGGCTCAAAGTCTGGCGCCGCGGCGCGACCGAAGGCGATTTCCGGGAAATTTTTGTCGTCACAGAGGAGCTGCCGCCGTCTCCGTCCCGCCTCGCCAGCCAGCCGCACACTTCTCGAGAGGAAGGCAAGGGGAGCCTGGGCTGGGGTCTGGTTTTGGAAAGCCGGTCGAAGGAGGAAGCCAAAGCGGCCGGTACCGCGCCCGGTGTTCTCGTGATCGATGTGGAACCCTCCAGCCCCGCGGCACTCGCGGGACTGCAGCCGCGCGACATCATTACCGGCGTGGGTGCGGAAGAGGTGCGGGGTGAGGAGGCCTTCCGCGTTGCGCTCGGCAAACTCGGGCAGGACGAGGCCACCGTGCTCATGGTGGAGCGCGACGGGAAAAAAACCTACGCGATTTTCAAGCGTTGACGGAACAGGCGGGCGCAAGCGTCCGGGCGATAGCCTCGGCGGCCTCGTCCGGACTGATCGCTGTCATGCAGCGGAAGTCGATCGGGCACTCGCGCCGGAAGCACGGGCTGCAATCGACCTTCTGGCGCAGGATCTCGTGGAAGTCGCCGAGCGGCGAAGTCAGGGAGGGTTCCGTCGAACCGAAGATGGCGACAGTCGGCACACCGAGGAAAGCCGCCAGGTGCATGGTGCCCGTGTCGTTGGTCAGCAGCGCGTCGCACTCCGACAATTCATCCATCAAACCATCGAGCGTTGTCTGTCCGGCGAGATTGCGCACGGGAAAGCTGCACGCGTCGGCGATGGCTGCAGCGGCGGGGGCGTCGCCCGCCACACCGAAGATGATCCATTCCACGGAATGTTCCTTGGACACCGCGGCCATCGTCGCGGCGAAGCGCTCGGCTGGCCAGCGCTTGGCCGGCCCGTATTCCGCGCCCGGACACACGCCGAGGCGGAACTTGCTACCCGCCTCTTTTTTCCGTGCGCGCCGGGCGAAGCTCGCGCCTTCCTCCGGTTGCGGTGCCCCGCAGTGGGCGACCAGACGCAGAAAACGGTTGGCCTGGTGACCGCATGATTCGGGGGAAAAGCGCGGCGATTGGTGGAGGAGCCGGCTGCGCTGGTGGCCCGGATAACCGGCGATGCGAGGCACGCCGAGCGCACGCGCCTCGAGGGCCGAG
>Ga0114970_10001926_pt1 | contig 15540 bp, 11 predicted proteins | sample M_140205_XF_Meta_FD_87030 | JGI IMG/M metagenome (GOLD analysis project Ga0114970, IMG submission 87030) | Freshwater microbial communities from Lake Montjoie, Canada to study carbon cycling - M_140205_XF_MetaG | ecosystem: Environmental > Aquatic > Freshwater > Lake | place: Lake Montjoie... | reverse complement strand
TTCGTTAAACTACAATCAACATCCGCCAATCGGTGATATTAATATGACGAGTTTTCGTCCATTTATCTTTTTCCAGATGAATGCACACGAATACGCTGTAGACCCGACTGCGTTGTTTGATGTAACCTTTTATGTAGAAACACAGGATGGATCCCCATTCCCTGCGCCGATTACCATTAGTTGGTATAAGGATCGTTCGGCGTTTATGGCAGATGCCTTACAGGCAATGAATACGGTGAATATAAATACCGATAATCCGCGCAATTATTTTCAGACTCAGACGTATTCTATAGGCACAAATTCCGCAACGATGGTAGTACCTGTACTCAATTTACAGGAAACGTATTTCTATGTACATTTTGCTGTAAGCGGCAATCAACCGAGTGTTGCTTTACGTGTTTTTACTTCACTTACAAACGATTATGGAGTATACGGATACGCTACAGTTAACGATTATTTAAATATGCCATATCAAGACTTGCCTTCTATTGCGAACCAGTTTACACCTGAGAGCTCTGTATACCAAAATAACTTAGTCTCTATTTACTCTACATCGGTGACGTCAATCGGCTACGATATTTCTGGGGTTTCAAACAATTTAGCAGATTACATTATTGTTGCGCCAAACTACAATTTCTACGATCCTACTAATTTTGAAAGTTATGTTAATGGTGTAGAGTCTGGTGTACGCTATCAGTTTAATCTGTCTAATGTTGGAGCGCCGGCGCCGCAGCCCAACTTAGTACCACCGTGGTCTCTCTATTTTAACTCAAATAGTCGTAACAGCATTTTGGATTTGTACAATACATCTAGTCTTATTTATCTGGATTCGTCTATAACGCAGACATTCCCTGGTGGCAGCAATTACATTTTGAACAACGAGTCGGTCATTGCCACCTTTTTGGACCCTACTTTACTGACAAATAAGGAAATATTCTTGACGCCTGGTCAGGATCCGTATATGCCAGTTCAGTCTACGACGATTTTCCAGCCGTGTATTAATCCTGGCAATGTTCTCGTAACAGATGCGTCCACATCTGCCACATTTTCCGATACAACGGGCTTTGCGGGTCTCAGTTTCTTCTTGCCGCCGAACGAGGTGGTGAATCTGTCGCAGTTTGTTGTGAAGTTTGCCTATACGGCGCCGACACAGACGAACAATTTGGATTACATTACACAAATTAGCAGCCCGTTTCAATACTACGGTTACAATAATGTACAACAGGGCACGATCAACAATTGGTTATATAATAATAGTGTATCACAGCCAATATTTCAAAATCTAAATCCTTATACTGATATCGTGTCTGGTGTTCAGTATACTATAGGCTTTCCTTATTTTAATATAAATTTACCTTTTATTACGTATAAGACCCTACAATTGCTGTTTGGAGTTCCAGATGGTGCTACGGGCATTTTTTATTCAAATACGGGAGGACTTAACGCACTAATACAATATTCCCCTACAAATACATCATATGTACTTCCAATAACAGCCATTTCTTTTGGAGGAGAATCATTTAATCCTGGCTCTTATAATATTCAAATAGCAAATCAGAGTTTACCACAGACACAAGTTTTACCGACATATGGCGATTTCTATAATATAAATTTACAGTTTTCCGAATGGTCCTGGGACGACTGGTATCTATCAAATCGCATTAATACAAAGATTGGTATCTTCCCTACTGGGCAAATTCAGGGCATCAGTACAAATCAAGTTTCAATCTCAAGTGCCTTATACACAATGACACTCAATCAGGTAACACAGGTTTGTCAGTATACGAATCGGTTGGGCACGCTTCATACGCGAGAGCCTGATTGGGGTACCTTCTATGAATACACCGTCCAGCAGAATTCAACTATACTCACTGTACCAATTGGCACAAATATTAGTAGTGTTTTTTCAACGATTGCCACATCTGCCGATATTACTCCTACCTACACAGCCGGCAATATCAGTTATCCTGGATATACATTGACTGCCCCAGAAATCTATAACTATACGTATCTGCCACGGTCGTACGGTATTGCCCCCTCTATTGGAAATGCTATCAATTACCCATATTCAAGTATTTCGTCGTATACTGCAGATATCCCCAATTCTTACACTGTGGTGCCGTTTTCGTATAACATAGTGACAAATCAGTGGGACGTGAGTGCGTTTCATGCGGTGAGTTTTACACGGCAGCCGGCACTGCCGAGTACGGGTCTCATCGGTGGCGGTGCGCCGTACTACGGACCACCTGGTGTATTTGGATGGAATGTGAGCAGTAGTATCTTTGCTCTCTACAAAGGCGAACAGCCGACGTATCAGCCGTATTATTGGCTCGGCAAGGTTGCTTTTACAGCACTACCAAACATTAGTTACAATCCTGCGACGGATTTGTCAGCGTTCGGCGGTTATGCGGGTCTCAGTGGCGAATACCAAGATACCTTTATGTTTATGTATGCGAACAGTACAATCGGCAAAGATTATGGCGATATTTCAACCAGTGCTACACAGTGGCGATGGGGTAACGAACAGAACAGCAATTACATTGCTTTTGATGACCAGAGTGGTTACAATTTCCTCTCCTATATTAATCAACAGACAGTTCGTCCAAATGTACCAGAATATGCGGTTCACGTGCGCGGATATGTTCCAACACCGCAATTTACGACTGGTCTTCGCATTATTGGCAATAACTACACGAACTTTGGTAGTCTTACATTGGGCGAGGTTGCACAAGAGATTAGTTCCTTGTCAGGATACAGCCCTATTTCGGACCTTTCGGGCTCTTTATACCTACAGAATACACCGGCGTACAATCAAATTATTAGTACGAATAACGGTATCCGACTTGGAAACAATAACCGATTCACCCATGCATACGCCGATGCGCTCATAAACTTTGATAAGCAATTCTATATCAGCACAATTACCTTTGGTGCAAAAACGGGATACCAAGGTGTACCATTTACATTCAATGGTTACGACGATGCACTGGCACAATACATAGCATATTATAGTACAATTGAATCACAGTACTCGGTGTATATTAATATTTTATCTACAACATCAGGTCTACTCAATGAATATGTAGTACTCCGTTACGGCAGCATTTTACCACCAGGAATCGCAACACGTTCACAGTATACAGCGGCGATTCCGTTCCAACTTTTGTGCGACTACAATCTACAACCGCCTTATAGCACGCAACCTGATCAGTGGGGGTTGCCGTGGTATCTTGGATTTCCTAAGACAACTGTTCCTGTGATTGGTCCCCGTACCTATGTAACATCCTCAACCTTTATTCGCATAGTACAGCAGTACATTTATCTCAAGCTCAATCCCGCCCAGAATATCAATACGCTCGCAGTATCTGCTAAGGAGAATCTGAGTGAGACCCGTGAGTCTCAGGGTATGGATACGCAGTATTTTACGAAGATTATTCTCAACGATTTTGCGAGTTTCTGTCGTGCAGGTGTTCAGTTACAGAAGGATTTTTCACCGGTTCTGGGCAAATATGAGATTATTGAGTGTATTTTAGCGGACCAAAACGGCAATACGATTAACAATACGGATTGTGATTACGATATGGTGGTTCAAATCACAGAAGTGACGAATGCGCCGACTGCCGATTCCAGCCTCTTAGGACCTACCAGTGATTTGACGGTGTATCAAAATAAATAATTCATACACCTTAGGAAATGGCATCTATTAACGCCACTTTAGCGGAATATTACCAGGGCGGACCAAAGAACTGGAATGAAGTCTTCAAGACCACGTGTATCAAGTCACACTGGGACCCTACGATGGTAGTTGACCACATTTTGCCGAAGTTTCAGCACGATATGGCGTTGGATCCCCGCGAATCGTCTCGTAACTGCTATGTCTATTACAATACATCGCCTGGTGACGCACCACTCAAAAATTACCCAGAGTTGGCACCGCTGGAGGCACCGGCATATTTGCGTGGCGGACCCCATCGCCCCGCTACTTATGAGAAGCCGCAACAACTCGCACTTCAAACTGTACCGGTATTTCCGCCCGGTGGTGCTGCCAGTCTCGGTTTCCCATATAATGATTTCCGTCCGAGTGCCGAAACGGATCTCTTACGGATTGATGAGGCACTGACAAAGTGTGCCGAGAAGCGTTATATCCCACCAGGAGGTATCCCGGCACCCGCAATGCAAAGCCGTGATGTACCTGGTGTATATCTTGGCGAAAGTTCAACGCTATCTCCGCTACTTACGCGCGTGACAAAGCAGGCGGGCTGCCGTAATCAAGATGATGAGGCGGCGTGGAACCGTTCAGCACGTCTCTTCTTCAATCCTACGAAGTATGACCGCACTATCACTGTGCCGCCGAATCTATACCAGCCGAGTTCGCACAATGCACTTGTGTGCCCGCCCTGGAAAAAGTCGTAATCCAGCACAAGAACTCGCAACAATGAGTAATATTTATCGCATCTATCCTCAACTTTGGAGTCAGGGAGGATGCTTTCAGGCGCAGACCGTTTATGCTATTGATAGACAGCCTCCGCCCAATACGTTCCAAACGCAATGTAGTACCCGCCAGTACGATGATCCGGCATATTGGTATGAAGGGAATAATTTTCAGCGAATTCTGCCGCCGCCGGCAGGCTTCTCACAACAGTGCTGTTTCCAGTCACCATCGTGGAACGCCGTCACTTGGCGCTCTCTGACTTTGTGGCTTTCCTATGTTCAGTCGGTCGGCTACACAGTAACCACTGACTTATCCACTCTTACGCCATTTACAAGCATTTATATCAGCGGTCCTTAGCAGAATGAGTGCTTACCCGCTCTATAGCTGGAGTTTGGAGCCGAGCATTAGTTTTAGTAATGCCGGTGCAGGAGGCGGCGTTATAGGTGTTCCCGCACTTGTTATTGACGCCAACCAAAACACCTATTTTGCAGCGGTAGTTATTGGACAGAATTCAACCGCGACTCCGACTGAGCCGGTAAACTATAGACCTTACAACAATATTGTTGTTGGAAGCACAGATAAAAATGGAAACTTGCTATGGTACAGATTCTTCAATGAATTATTGGTCGCCGCAAATCAACAACAGGTCAGCCTTGTTGTAGGTACAAATAACGATTTGTACGTAGTATTTGTTACCCCTGCCGCTGTAAGCAATCGTTATAATATGTCAACGACGCCGTCGTGGTGTCCTCCACTCTATCCTGAAGCGGGCGTAGAAGGAACAAATGATATTGTATTAGCACGTATTAATTATTCAAATACAAGCCAAACTGTTTCGTGGGTTATACAGAATGCACGACTCAATTCGGTTTATGATGAAACGGCGCCGCAACTCGCCATTGATACGACTACAGGTCTACTTTATATTACATATCAAACGGATGGTGATATTCTCTGTTATACGCCGGTAGGCACTCCCAGCGTTGCACTGTCGTGCTTTACTCTGTACGGTGCCCAATTATGGTTAGAATGTCAGCAAAACATTAACAGCACGGGGGCAAATACAAATCCGGTAGTTACTGCGGATAATGCGGGCGGTGTATATGTAGCGTACGAAACAACGGCAACCGTGAGCGGCGGTGCGGTTATTACTGGTCAACAGGTGGAGATGGTGAAATTTCAAACCTATCTAACTGCCTCAAATACCCTTGCATCTTACAGTCGGCAGTGGGTTCTCAGTCAAAACGGCACAATTTTAACCGAACCGCCAGGCACATCGTCGTCCCCAAGCGTCACATGCGATGGTACGAATGTATATATTGCGTTTCTTACAACGGGAGCAGTCAACGGTAATTATCCGACGGGCTCTACAAATGACCTAGTGGTTGCCCAAATTACACCGACCGGTTATACGCCGTGGATACAACAAGGCAGCCAGTTCAATCGCGCACCCTATACGTATGCGGATGCGTCTCTGCCATATATTACAGCAGACTACAAACTTATGAACAATGATGTGCCCAATATTCTAGTATCCTTACAAACATATACTGTATCTCCACAAGACGGCGATTCAAGTATATTTGTGTTTAAGATGTCATCGTCTACGGGTAATAACATATTTAATAGAAACGGCTACAATAATATGCCGCTTGCGTGGACATCGGCTCAGCAAACAACTGCGTTACTACCAACGGCGGCAGCGGGCACCTATACACAGGTTGCGGTGAAAACTATATATAACTCTCTTTATTTCTTGTTAGGATCTCTGGTGCCCCTGTCTTTTAATGTACAAACTAGTTGTGAGGCGGACCTTATCCTGCTCAAATATAACCTTGCATATTATTACCCAAATACAAATCCCTTTGAGTTTATGTCACAGATTAAGAAGATTTGTAGTTGCGGTGCGAATTGCTCGTGCCAAGGCAATCCTAGTGTTCCAGGTGCCCCCTTTGATCTTTCCGCTACACCTGGAAATGGATCTGCTATTATTTCTTTTACAATCTCAGATGGTGGTAGCCCACTTATCAACTTCTCGTATTCTATTAATGGCGGCACAACATTTACGTCCTTTGCTCCGCCACAATATGAAAGCCCCGTTACTATTAGTGGACTCACCAACGGAGTTACATATAGTATTCAAATTAAGGGAACAAATGGTATTGGAACGGGACTGCCGTCGGCATCGGTCTCCGTTACACCTTCCCCCTAATAATATTATCAGGACATTCAATAAAAAATTATAAATAGTACAAAGGCACCTGTAACCGTTCACTCATCACTCATCACTCATCCGCCACCTTGGGTGCCAGGTAAGCGATGAAATGGCTGCCGCTGCCGAAGCGGAACGTGGCACGCAGTGGATTGGAAGGGTCAAATTCCAGTTGCGTAACCGGTGACAGTGCTGAACCCCCCTTAATAATCATCGCCACGTACTTGGTGCCGAAGCGCGCCTCAACCGAATCACCGGTCAGCTCCATCTCGCGGTCCTCGGTATTCTCTAGCGTCTGCTTGACGGCACCACTATCACCCGTAGTAGACAAATGGAGACCGTTCTCATCCAAAACTACACCAAGGGTATCACCGAAATGTGCGATTTCCTTCACGACCGCCGAAATATCGGCAGTCTTGAGCGTCACATTGGCAGCATAGGTCATCGCCGGCAGCGAAGGCGCATCCTCATCAATATCCAGCGTCGGCACCTCATACACCGCCTTCTTAGACATCTTCACATTATAGCATTCTACAATGAACTTATCAGCCTTATAAATCAAAGTAACGCTATCGCCAGCACCGACAGGCGACAACACCCTAGCCAGAACAGACATATTGACGCTAATCACGAGCGAGCGACCAACAACAGCCTTGGTGCAGTCGGCAGCCGACAGCAGATAATCAACAAATCCCACGTGCGATGCATCCATTCCGCTGATGCTGATGCCATCGGCGCTGATACGGAGGGAAGCGATCGGTAGAAACTCTTTTAGAGCCTCTACCGATGAACGAAATAGAACAACATCCTTAGGTACGAACTCCATCTTCTCAGTGCTTTGTCAGAAATCCAGGCACACCTAAGTCAATTTTTTAGACATCAACACTATCCTCGTTGCGCCCTTGAAAATATTCACGAATCTGGTTACGTATTTCCTTATGACCAGGAAAAAGTGTCCATACACCTTGCCAATCTTTGTGAATATGAAAATAAGGGTCAAATTGATTATCTATTACAATATCCCAACGGCTTCTATATTGACGGTCAGACTTCTTGCCGTGCCAATAGTGGATAATTGAACCTGCTACATAACCAATGTTTTTATGAAGGCGGAGTGCGCGCTCCTGCCAGTTAAGGATAGCCATACGGTAGTTAGGATGGATCTTATGAGGAATAGAACGTTCACCCTCGCCAATCAAGCAGCACGCCATATGGTGATCACTAGCGCCAAGGATCGCTAGTTCAAATAGACCGCCAAGAGTATTTATAGCTTCACGGGTCGCCGCCCAGCAGTAGCCAGTATGCCAGTAGATACCTTTACACGCGCTCATCTGTGTTGATTCGTCGTCAAAATCGTTTTTTGTAATAGGTATAGTGGTTACAGGTACACCACTCGGTGTTCTTACCATCATAGAGCGGTCATTGCCATTATTAAAGCAGTAAGCAAAACCCTTGTGAACAGCATGAATCTCGTGCTTGGGACCAAGATCAACGGCATCCTCAAACATCTGAACGACAGGATGGTGCTGGAGTTCTTGAACCGTCTCTTCCATCCAGTTTGGATTGGTAAAGTTGATATCACCATCAATCCACGCAACATATTGCCAATCGGCAGGCAACTTTGAAATTCCGATATTAATGAGGTTCTCCTTGTGCCATAACTCGGATTCGGTGCGGAGTTGAATGTGACGAGGATTTGAGGCATCTGTTACCTCAAACGCACGGTCGCCGTATGCACCCTCAACAACGTAGAGTTTCGCACCGTAATTATGCATACGTGCCATAAACTCCTTGAAGAGTTGAGGACGGCGCTTAAAGCGCTCAGGATTTGTCATCACCGCGATAACATAAAAGTTATCGTGGTGATTAGTATTAGTCTTAGATATAGACATTTTCTTCTCGGACTCGGGGTTAAAAAACTTCAGCGAAACCGCATAGTTTTACGCTTTTTATAACGACGTCTAGTATTAGTTTTACTGTTTTTATTGCGTCGTCCACCAGCCATCGCTGCTCCGCATAATGCATTAAAACGGGGATCTTGTCTTAATGCCAAACCCTTATCTCCATGATAAACCATATTACCACTACACGTTATTGAATAATTAGGATATCCTTGTAATAATGTTACCACTAATTCATTAAACAAATGGGGTGCAGTAACACACGCTTTATTATTTGTTAAAATCATTATATGTATGCCCTGATGTGCAACAGCATTCAACCATTGTACAATAGCATTCAAGCGACCACCACCTCCACATAAATACATTAATGCATCGACTGTTGTGACTTCCCGTAATTGTGGCTCCTGCATAATAATAGCAGAATATAATGGCATTAGTGCACTCAATATTCCATTGCCGGCAAACGTCGCTGCTTGTGGAGGCAATATAACTCCTTCCATAACGGTAATAGTACGGTCCCAATCTAGAATTAAGGCACGATTCGGTCCCATTGCGTGCGTATGTGCCTCCCACGCATTGAAATAGTCAACATGAGGCTGATTTATACCGGAAACCGGATCATATCCATGAGTTCTACCTGCCAATCGGTTGCTAAAGGCAAGATAAGAATTATGTTGTAAATGATTTCTAGTTATATAATCTACCATTAATGGATCATCTATATCTATACTTGGCGAATGAGAGTACGATTCAGGAATTTTTACGCAAGTAATACGCGGACATGATGCTTGAACCTCATCAATATGTTTTTGCGCATTATCAAAAAAGATAGCAGCCCCAAAAGTGCCTGCCATTATACTATATGTAAATATAAAAAATTGACATTGTAAAGATATTGTTAGATATTAACAAATGCCACCCAAAAACAAGTCGCCGTTACGGTATCCAGGCGGAAAGACGCGTGCCATCACAATCCTTGACCAATACCTCACACAGCACTACCCCACTAGAAATACGCTTTTATCACCTTTCTTTGGCGGCGGGAGCTTTGAACTCCACCTGGCGTCAAAAGGTTACCAAGTCCGCGGCAATGACTTGTTCAAGCCGCTCTACACCTTTTGGCAAACTCTAAAGGACTCGTCAGAGGATATCAAGGATGCGGTGGAAAGTGTGATGCCGGTCACAAAAGAGTACTTCATGGAACTACGAACAACGATTCAGACAATGACTGATCCATTGGAGATTGCTGCTGCGTATTATATCATCAATCGGTGTTCCTTTAGCGGTGCAACATTCTGTGGTGGATTCTCAAAGGAAGCGTCAACAGGCAGGCTAAATGAGTCCTCTCTTAACACGCTCCTAAACATAAATCTAGAAAATATTACCTTCTCCAATTTGGATTGTAAGAAATTTCTTACGCAAAATCCTGAAACCGATGACACCGTCATCTACGCCGACCCACCCTATTACATCAGTTCGTACATTTACGGTAAGGATGGTGATATGCATGAAGGGTTTGACCACGCAGGCTTTGCCACGCAGATTAAGAAGCGACGAGATTGGATGATTAGTTATAACGATTGCCCTTATATTCGTGACTTGTACAAGGATTGCCGAATTGAGAAGGTGACGTGGTCGTACGGGATGGATAATGGGAAGAAAGGGTCGTCGGAGATACTTATATTACCAATATAAGGACCCGGCAAATATTTTTATATTATAAGCAAAAATTGAGGGGCGTTAGGGGCTAAAGAAAAAAACCAGATTACAAGTAGATACATGCAATATGCTTAGCTTATATAAGTTGGTATTCGCTTTTGCGAGTATTTTGACCGTTGCCGGTCAAGGAGGAGGAGCTGGTACTATTTCAGCGTCGTCTACTCCAGAATTTTCATCTTTTGCGGTTATTTCCCTAAGTGGAACCGCAACTCAATCGCATTTTGTTTCTCCCACCGCCACCAACACTGCGACTATTTCGCGTTCTCGTGGCGTTGTTTCTCCCACCGCCACGCAAACTCGTGCCGTGCTGTCTCCCACCGCCACGCAAACTCGTGCCGTGCTGTCTCCCACCCCCACCATTTCGGGCACTCGTGCCCTTATTTCCCCTTCTGCGACGGATACTGCCACGCGCTCTCGTGCGGTCGGCATTCCTATCGCCACCCCTACTACCACCGCAACTCGCAGCCGAGGCGGTGTCGCAACCCCTACTACCACCGCAACTCGCACTCGTCCAGGTGCCACCGCTACCGCTACCTCTACAAGTATTCGTCTAGGTGCTACCGCTACTGCGACTGCGACTCGCGGTAGTCTAGGTGGCACCCCTACTACCACGGCGACCCGCACTCGCCCAGGTGCTGCCGGTACCCCTACTACCACGGCGACCCGCACTCGCCCAGGTGCTGCCGGTACCCCTACTACCACGGCGACCCGCACTCGCCTAGGTGCTGCCGGTACCCCTACTACCACGGCGACCCGCACTCGCCTAGGTGCTGCCGGTACCCCTACCACCACGGCGACCCGCACTCGCCTAGGTGCTGCCGGTACCCCTACCACCACGGCGACCCGCACTCGCCCAGGTGCTGCCGGTACCCCTACTACCACGGCGACACGTAGTCGTCCAGGTGCTGCCGGTACCCCTACCACCACGGCGACCCGCACTCGTCCAGGTGCTACCCCTTCCCCTACATATACTGCTACACGCAGCCGTGCCGCGGCGACTCCAACATCCACTGATACGGTGACGCGCAGCCGTGCCGCAGCGACTCCAACACCCACGGATACGGCGACCCGTTCATCTACCGCAACTGATACTATAACAAGTACAAGAACCCTTTCGCCCGGCTCTACAGCATCTGCAACCAATTCACGAGCCGCTGGAACTCCGTCAAATACTATTACAGAAACACGCACAGAAACGCAAACGCCGACGGAAACTCGCACCGAAACGCAAACGCCAACAAATACTCAAACCCCAAGCAACGCAGCATCCCAGTCTCCTACACCGGCTACAACCACCTCGCGGACGCCGTCATCGTCAATGTCAACAGAATTTAATCTACGTATTCCTAGTAATCAGCAGACAAATGCCGATACCTTGATTCGTGGTTATGTAAGTAGTTACGCCGCTCAGGCAGGATATAGCAATGCGGTAATTAACAGTGTTACATGGGCGAATGGTGCCTACACAGTACTCGGCAATGTTGTCGGCGCCCAGCAGTTCCAAAACGGCTTCCCCCTCTCCTCTGCCTATACAAATCTACTCGCATCTCTTGTTCCACCCCCTTCACCAACACCAAGCTCAACCCCATCTGTCGCCTTACCGATAGGTATTGCGGTCGGTGCCACTGCACTTGCTATTATTGGTGCGGCAACCGCTATTTATCTGGCGAGACAGAAACGCCGCCGCATCTCGTTTGACCCCAATGCTCCAACTGTAATGAATACACTGAAGAATGCAATACCGGCGACACGAATGTCCCCCTTGGGGACCAACGGGTCCCTACCCACTGCCATTCAACCTGTAAATAATGAAGGCTATTATGATCCCGAACAGGGAACACGCATTGTAAGCTTCCAGGAGAATAGTCACGTACAGACGCTACAGAAGCAGGCAAGCATGCCAGCCATTGATAAGGCGCGCATCAATTTCATACCTGTCAATAACTCTAAGTCTTTGAACGATAAGATAAAGACATCTTCAGCCCAATCGTCTCCTCAGATTCCCCACGGTTTCCAACAATCCGCATCAACACGGCAACTCACTCATCCCTTTATGGCACGGCGGCATACGCTACCGCCCCCACCGGCAAGTGAGTTTGATTTGAATAGGTATTCGCCTTCGCTACAATCCCAACCCCCACCGCCGCCTGAGGAGGAGCCTAGAGTCGCATTTAATGCTCTGCCACCTCGGCAAAATTATCCGCCACCACCTGTAGAGTGAGCAGATGGACGGTATGAATGTAAATGGTAAGGGTAAGCGCGCCCAGAAAGACAAAATTTACACCGTTGATGTGCGTAAGGCACGGGCATCTGCGGAATTATCTGTTTTTAGCCCCGCCAACGGTTTTGAAGAGATTGTAAGTACCAAAGCCCAGCGTAAGGCGCCAGTGTTTCGCTATTTTCGTTATACGCCGAATCCGAAAAATGGCATTCCGAAGGCACAACTAGAAGCAGCGTTCCAAGCGGCGGTAGCGGCTGCCGCGCCTCCGCCACCAGGCTTACCGCCGGTCGCCGTACTTCCTCCTGCGCCGGCAGGATCGCAGGGTAGTTATGGTGCGATGCACGAAGACGAGGGTGTAGATGACTTGGCGATTTTTTTGGCTGAGCAGGGTGTCGCTTCGCAGGGCGAGTTTGACGAACTTGCGGCGTTGATGGAGCAGAAGGCGCAGATTGGCGGCGCCAGACGCAGACGCACACGCCGCCACCGCAAATCCCGTCGCCGCTACAGCCGCCGATGAAAAAATTGAACCACCGGCGATTCCTTTAAGCCCAAAGTACCCCCTCCCTCCTAAAGACCACGCCGCAAATGAATCCCCACTTCCGCCCTATGGCACTTGACCATCTTTCCTACAATATCAATCGTCTCATCGTCTGCGGCGAGTACGGCTGGCATGATGTCTACCATTCTCTTCTACACTCCTGCTATAGTCAGCCTGATGCCAGTTACTGGTTTCAGGCTGCATTTGAACTTTGGCGCAATACTGCGATGCTTGTTATTCTCACTACGACGGTTCTCTTCGCCTTTGTCTTTATGAGTCTTGCCGCTAACGGCATCGTCTGGCTCATCACTGAGGGGGTCAAGTATGCTTATAATGCGGTCACCGCGACCCTCCACACCCCGCAGCGCATAACGCTCCAAAATAAGAGCCAGAATAACTAAATGTTTAAATCGCCAATCCCCGCTACCAGCGTACCCAAATTATTGTTAGAAATCACAGAAGACGGTGAACTAGTCTTTTTCTTTTTCGGCGACGGTCCGACTTTGGGAGAAGGTGTTTTGGACGTCTTAGCCGGCAGCAAACTCGGTGGTAGCTTCGCCACCGCATCCAAACTATACGTAGATGCCTTCAGGTCCTTGAGTTTCGTAGGCTGCGCAGCCGCCATTACCGATAGGCACATATGCCCCTTTTTATTACTGCGAGTATGAACCTTGAGACGAATACGAACTCGTTGAGGGCATTCAAAGTAGGGAACGCCGAAATCGCACGTATCCTCGCCGGTATGATAGAGCCCCTTACCGTCTACTTGAATATACTGGCATCCCTTTGCCTTATAGAGTTGCGAAATGGTATTATCACCGCAGGGAATATATGTATCCTTGAATTCGGGTGTCTCTTTCTTAATAGTGGTCCATTCAGAGTGGGTTACAGGATGTTCTAGAAACGTAGGCGTCTTACCACCAAAGAGATTCGCGGCACCAATAATTGTTTCAAAGATCATCTTAGACGCAGGTGGAATTTTGCCGGCACCCACGCCGACCCAAATACCCTCCTTATTCTTATCCAACTTCATCTGCATCCAATCGGGTGTAGGACGCTTCGCCTCTACACCAATATCACTCTCGGCGCGCCAATTGAGTTTAATATCAATATCCGCACCGCAGCCGCCCAAAGTATCCATAGGCTGCGTATTGAACGGTAGTTCCATATAGGGAGAGCGTACGGTCTTACACGTCTTCGCAATCTTAATCTCGTAGTTCTTACCGGATACAGAGCAACCGGCACCGGCATCACCGATAGGACAACCGTCCGCTAAAGGACTTTTTACCTTACGCGTTTTCTTCGGTGGCATTAGATAATCTACAAGTGTCCTAGAATATTTTATACTCTTGGACATATATAAGCCCACCCCCTAATAGAAAAGATATACACCACCAAGCCTCTCATTTTTTTAGGCAGAATAGGTATTCCTTCACTCCACTATCCGCATTGTATTCGTACGACTTGAAGCGTTTATAGTCGGTCTCTACTAGGGATACTTCACCATACTTTCCCATAATTTCTAGCATCCTCTCCTTAGAAATCAAACTCTCACTGCTGTATGATAGAAATATCCACTGCGCCTTCAGTCGGCTAAATAGTCGCTCAAAAGCCGCAACAACCTCCTTTTTCTTACAGAATGGCGACATAAAGCAGACTTCTGGGATGCCTGTGACTCCATCGCGTAGCGCTGTTGTTGTTTGTACAACCGGCGGCAGTGCAAGAATATTCAGGGGAAAGTAGTTTTTGGAATATTGGCGTTCATTATAAGGCGGATCCAAGTAAACCATATCCGCCTCAACTGCATCCAATAGAGAATCTGCTAGGACGTCACTATGATAGCACTGAGACCCCAAAGCCGCCGGCTCACGCAGCGTATGAATCGGTTCAAATACCAAAGCCCGCACCGCCTTCTCCTTAAAGTTTTTCAGAAAGCAGCCGTAGACAGCAGGCACGTTACTTACAGCATCGGCACTCACTAACAAAGAGCCTAGCAAAAACATATAGTCGTCCTTTCGCCCCATGTCGGCTCCAAACTCCGTCTCAATACGCCGACGGATATAATCAATACGACGGGCGTTATCAACTGTGAAGAACATACGGGGGCAGCCATCGTGCGGGCTGTATTTCCGTGTAATTACGCCCGCTGTATCGGTATCATCGCCCAAATACGTCCCATTCTCAATCTCACGCCCAATGCGCCGAATAAACCCCTCGCAGTCGGCAGACAGTATGGAGCGCGTCATAGCGTGGACAATTACGGAGCTATAGAGTTCGGCGTCGTTGCTAACCACGACCGCCCCCAACTTACGTAAATTGTAGGATACAATACCGGTACCGCCGAATAAGTCGGCAACACGCCGACCGGCAAAATCACCAGCCTTCGCCGATATAACATCAAATATCCACGAAACAAGCCGGTGCTTAGAGCCGATATAGTTTAGCCGATGTACTTGCTCCATTATTGTTAGAAACACAGGCGTCTTTTAGACCTCAAAAAATTGACATAGGAGA
>Ga0114970_10001925_pt1 | contig 15543 bp, 11 predicted proteins | sample M_140205_XF_Meta_FD_87030 | JGI IMG/M metagenome (GOLD analysis project Ga0114970, IMG submission 87030) | Freshwater microbial communities from Lake Montjoie, Canada to study carbon cycling - M_140205_XF_MetaG | ecosystem: Environmental > Aquatic > Freshwater > Lake | place: Lake Montjoie... | reverse complement strand
GCCCCAACGGGGGATGGCCATCTCGTTGCCCTGGATGCCCGGTCTGGAAAGTTGTTGTGGGACCACACGGTGTTGGGCGATGCCGAACTTAAGGCGCATCTCAGCCTGAACAGCGGGCCAATTGTCGCCAAGGGCAAGGTCATCATGGGGGCCACCGGGTGCAACACCTACCCTGGCGGCTGCTTCATCTTCGGCCTGGACGCCAATACGGGCGCAGAATCCTGGCGCTTTTCCACCATCGCCCGACCTGGCCAGCCAGGCGGCGATAGCTGGAACGGTGCCCCTGTCGAACAGCGTTTTGGAGGCTCGGTCTGGACCTCGGGCAGTTATGATCCAAAGCTGAACCTGGTCTATTTTGGTGTTGCCCAAACCTACAATACCGCCACTTTGCTCGGTGAACAGCCAATCAAAGGTGCATCGAACGATGCGCTCTATACCGACTCGACTTTGGCGCTTGATCCAGAGACCGGCCGACTGGTCTGGCACTTTCAGCATCTTAACCGTGACATCTGGGACCTTGATTGGTCCTTCGAGCGGACGCTCATAACCCTTCCCGTCAATGGGAAGCCAACCGATCTAGTGGTCACGGGGGGCAAGATCGCCCTGTTTGATGCCGTTGACAGAGCCACTGGCAAATACGCGTTCTCAAGGGATCTTGGGATACAAACCTTGATTACAGGCGTTGATCCGCAGACTGGCAAAAAGACGATCAATCCAATCCTTAACCCGGCGGCCAATGTTACCAAGTCTATCTGTCCTCACTCAGGTGGTGGACGAAATTGGCCAGCGACGTCGATCGATCCAGCCAGCGATATTCTTTATGTGCAGTTGTTCGAGACTTGCCAGGAGTTCACCTGGCGTCCCCGGAGCGCGGCCGAAACGGCCGCCGGTACGAACGACATGCAATGGGTGCTGAAACCCAAGCCTGAATCGGACGGTAAGTTTGGTCGCGTCCAAGCGATTAATCTGCGGACTGGCAAGACGGTCTGGACTCAACGCCAGCGCGCTGCCTTCGCAAGTTCTACATTGGTCACAGCCGGTGGTGTGCTGTTTGTCGGTGGCCGAGACCGCTATTTCAACGCCTTCGACTCGACGAACGGCAAGATTCTTTGGCGTCGGCGCCTGCCCGCCTCGCCTAGCTCCACGCCCGTCACCTATAGTGCGGGAGGTCATCAATATGTGGCTGTGGTGGCCGGAAATGGTGGTCCGGTGGCCTGGAACACCCTCACGCCAGAGAACGATAATCCGGTGGGTGGCACGACCTTGATGGTATTCAGCCTACCCGACGCCAACGCGCCGTAGGCAAACACTGCTCCTAATGAGTGCCGGTGGAAGGCTCTAGGGCAACGCGCCTAGGCCTTCCACTCTCGCGCATCATGCCCCGCGGGCGTCTTCCTTCTTTGATCCCAGGCCGAATGCCGCCCCTGCGGCAATGAGAGCGGGAATGGCACTGAGGAAAAAGATATTCCGGGTCGAGACATGCATCGACAACAATACTCCGGCGAGTGCTGGGCCGACGATTGAGCCAATACGACCGATCCCTAGTGCCCAGCCCACGCCAGTGGAGCGGATTTCCGTCGGGTAAGAGTCGGCAGCCACGGCGTTAGCCGCCGTCTGGCCACCGATGACGCCAAAGCCGGCCATAAACACGACAAGCATGGTCAAGGGGATACTGGTGCTGGCGAAGACGCCGATCATCGCAATGGCCACCGACGCCAGGATATAGGCCGGTGCCATGGTGGATCTCGCCCCAAATCGATCAAGCAAGTAGCCCAAGGGTGCCGGACCGATCAGGCCGCCAAACTGTAGAACCACCCCAACAAGAATGGCGGTACGGACCGGGGCACCAGCCGCATTCATCGCTGTAGGAAGCCAATTTACCAGTAGGTAGACGTCCAGCAGGCTCATGAAGAAGATGACCCAAAGCAGGATGGTCTTGCGCGCGCGACCATCGGTGAGCAGCTGCCGCACGCTCATCTTTTCCTTGCTAACCTCGGCCACCAGATACTCGGTCGCGTCGGTGGTTTCGATGCTGGCATCCAGATTTCGGACCACGCGTGCAATGCGCTTCGGGGCGACCTTGGCGATCACCATGAACCGCAAGGATTCAGGCAAAACCCACAGCATCAGCGGTGCCAGAGCGATCGGCAGCACGCCACCAACCACGAAAACGGATTGCCAACCCATGGTGGGAATTAGCTGCGCCGACACCAAGCCACCCACCAGCGAACCCAGGGTGAAACCCGAAAACATCAACATGACCAACAGAGAGCGGCTGCGTCTCGGTGCATACTCTGCCGTAATGGCGATGGCATTGGGCATGCAGCCGCCCAGTCCTACCCCGGTGAGGAACCGTAAGATCAGCAGCTGATTGAGGTCGTGTGCCGCAGCCGTGAGCAGGGTGAAAATACCGAAAATGACCGTCGATATGATAATCAAGGGTCGGCGACCGATCTTGTCGGCAAGCGGTGCCAGGAACAGCGCCCCCAGCATCAGGCCAACGAGGCCCGCGGAAAACACCGGCCCCAATTGCGGCGGTGCCAAGCCCCATGCCTTAATCAGGCTCGGTGCCACAAAACCTATGGATTGGGCGTCATAGCCATCCAGAAAAACCACCGCAGCGCTTAGCGCGATAATCACCCATTGATAGGGTGTCATGCCGCGTTCATCCACTAGAGCGGCGATATCAACGGTCTTCGCCTTCATCGCGATTTTCTCCAGTCCCTGACTTGGGCGCCCTGGCATTCAGGCCCGCCTCTATAATTTTGAAATCCGTAAGCCGCGTTTTTAAATAGAAATATTGTGGGCAAGGAGGCCCTATTTTTAAGGCATCACCCAAGGTTCATTCTTAGGCGCGCGCACTGCGGCGGTTCCTGGAAGCAGCGTTGGTGGCGGCCACTCCGGCGGAAGACGTGTGAGCTCGAACGGCGATCTTGGTCAAAATCTTTGCCAATTGAGCGATTTCGCGGTCGGTTAAGTCTGACAAAAGCGCCGCATCTCGGTCTGGCAAAAAGTCGTTGATGTTTTCGAGCATATCGATGCCGGCCGTCGATAGTTTAAGCGAGTTACTTCTGCGGTCTCCAACCCGGGGTTCGCGGGTCAGAAAGCCATTCTGCTCCAATCGATCAATCGATTGCATCAGGGTAGGCCCTTCCACATTCATGATCTTTGCCAGCTCGGTCTGGGTCAGGCCCGGGGTTGCCCCAATAACAACCATCATGCCCGCCTGTACGGACGTGATCGGCCGCTGTGGCGAATAGAAGGTGTTCATCCAATAGGACTGGAAGGCATTGTGTGACCGACGCAGGAGGTATCCAAGAACATTCGAAAGGGCCGGTGCGATAACACCTGCTCCCAGCTTTTGCGCCACCAGTTCAGGTCTTGTGCCCCGACGTCCCACTGCCGTGACCGCTATTAGCCCATCCTGATGCTCAGGCAGTATTTTTTTATTCGTTAGGGTGTTCATCTGCCGGTTGGGCTCCGAGACCAGCTATTGTGTCAGGATCGAGGGCTCGATCCAGCCGTCTCACGCGCTCGTTATTACCATGCCTTCGAGTAAAGCCCAAACGTCCGTGGAGGAAATTTCAGCGCAATCGCTGAGCAAAACGAACAGAATTTTCCAGGGACCCGAAGGTGAAGAAGTGCACGCCATCAAGACCAAGCGCCGGGTTGAGTTTGAACGCCGCCATGACGTCTAGCAGCAGCTCTTCCGGGGTTTCGCCGGTCGCCACCGCCTTAGCCAGCGCTTGACGTTCCTTCAGCGCCCGCAACGAGGGGCCAACCCCACACATCACCGCATATTTGATCAAGGTTGCCGCCGCCGCCGGGCCGGCAACGCCGATACGCAATGGTGCGGTAATCCCTGCTGCGCGGACGCGCTGCACCAAGCTCACAATGGGCTCGGCGGCGAAAGCAAATTGGCTCACGAGATAGGTCTCGAGACCCGCATGGTGTGCGGCATCGATCTTGACCTTGAGGGCTGGCCACATCACCTCGTCTGCGACGCGCGGGTGACCCTCTGGGTGGCACCCGAACGCGACCTTGCCCACGCCGTGCTTCTGCAGCAGGCCCGTTTCGATCAAATCTATGCTGGCGCTGAACGGCCCGACTGCATGATCGCGGTCGCCGCCGAGTACCAGCGCGTGGTCAATGCCCGCTTCTGTCGATAGCCGGCTCAAGGTCTCATCAAACTCGCTAAGCGACCGAATATTGCGCGCCGCCAGGTGTGGAACGGGGATCAGACCGCCGCGACGCAGCCGCGCACAGGCTGCGACGAGCGCGTCTGCATTTTCGTTGGGAAGGCTGGCGACGAACACTTCTGCGTTTGGCTCGAGTAGATCGCAGGCCGCCTCTATGCCGCGAGAATCCTTGGGCAGAACTTCAACCGAAAAACGCCTTAGCAGGTCTTGCAGGGGCGGGTTTTCCTCTAGGGACCTGAGTTTCGTATTGTCCGTCACTTCAAGCTCCCTGGAGGCAAGGCCGCAACCGCTCAACTGGCCACCGTAATCTTAGTATCGATGTGCCTTGGCGGACCCTCGCTGGTGCAGCGGGCTGTACTGGGTAACGACCAAGAGGACACAGTCGGAAAATCCATTCCGGTTCGATATAAGTCAACCATATTATAAGGGTCCCTCACTTTCCCTTGCCTAGGGTGCGGTTTTTGGTGCATTTCTTCACCCATGATCCAGCCTCAAGCTCAGCAGTACATCCTCACCCTCTCCTGCGCCGATCGGCCTGGAATCGTGGCGCGTGTTTCAACGCTGCTGTTCGACCATGGTGCCAACATTCTGGACGCCGCGCAGTTCGATGATCAGGAAACAGGGCAGTTCTTCATGCGCGTTGTCTTCGACGTGCAGTCGGAGCGGTTGCGGGAAGCGTTTGAACCGCTGGCCGAGGCGTTGGGCATGAAATGGACGCTACGGCCCCGCAGTCAGCATCGCCGGGTCCTGATCCTGGCATCGAAATTCGATCATTGCCTGGCTGATCTGCTCTATCGCTGGCGCATCGGGGAGATCCCGATGGAGATCACCGGGATTGTTTCCAACCATCCGGCGGACACCTACACCAACATCGACCTGGCCGGTCTGCCGTTCCACCATTTTCCCGTCACCAAGGAAACCAAGGCCCAGCAGGAAGCTGATCTTTGGGCGCTGATTGAAAAGACCGACACGGAGTTGGTCGTCTTGGCGCGTTACATGCAGGTTCTGTCAGAGGACCTGACCCATAAATTGGCGGGCCGGTGCATCAACATACACCACTCGTTCCTGCCCGGTTTCAAGGGCGCGCGACCCTATCATCAGGCGCATACGCGCGGTGTAAAGTTGATCGGTGCCTCGGCCCACTATGCCACCGCTGATTTGGACGAAGGTCCAATCATCGAGCAGGATGTTGAGCGTATCAGCCATCTGGACACGCCCGAGGACTTGATCCGTAAGGGACGTGACATTGAGCGCCGCGTGTTGGCCCGAGCCGTGAGATGGTGGTGTGAAGACCGCGTAATACTGAACACCAGCAAGACCGTCGTTTTTCCAGATTAAATCTATATCGGCGTCACGACAGGGCGCTTCGAGATAGGGTCGGTTGGTCTATTCAGGCGTTTGACGGGATAGATCCACATGGCTGTAATCGCCCCAGACCATCAATGCGGGGGGATGATGTCCTGACCCCGCCAATGGCGTTTAGTTTAAGAGCTTAGCCGCTTCTATCGCATCTGCGCGAAGGCCCTCGCCGCCTGACTCAACGTAGGCGATGAGGGTCTGACGCATTGATGGCACCCAAAAGGCGTTGATGTGTTTGGCGATCTCGAGGGGCGCATTTGCGTGCGGCTGCGATTCGAAAAACGTCGCGATCTGGTTGGCCATATAGACTAGGCGTTCGACCGTTCCAGAGCCGCTCATTCTGCGGGCTCAGCGTCGACGATCAGGCGGCTGCGCGCGGCAAACGCTTCATACCGTTCTTGCCATTCGGTCGGCCCGTTGGAGATTGAGACCTCGACCGCCGTGACCTTGTATTCGGGGCAATTGGTGGCCCAATCCGAAAACTCAGTGGTGACGACGTTGGCCTGCGTCGCCGGGTGATGGAAGGTCGTGTAGACGACGCCCGCCGCGACGCGATCGGTGATCTTGGCGCGCAGGGTCGTCGCGCCGGCGCGGCTGTGCAGTTTCACCCAATCTGCATCACGAATGCCACGATCTTCGGCGTCGTGAGGATGAAGTTCAAGCACGTCTTCTTCGTGCCAAAGCACATTGTCCGTACGGCGAGTCTGGGCCCCGACATTGTACTGGCTCAGGATGCGGCCTGTCGTCAGCAGTAGCGGAAAACGAGGCCCGGTCTTCTCGTCAGTTGGGACGTATTCTGTGACGACGAATTTGCCACGCCCGCGGGCGAAGCCATCCATGTGCATCACCGGCGTGCCGGCCGGCCGCGCCGCATTGCAGGGCCATTGGATAGAGCCGTGCTCGTCGAGCGCTGCATAGGAGACCCCAGCGAACGTCGGAGTGAGCTTCGCCACCTCGTCCATAATCTCCGAGGGGTGACCGAAGGTGCTGGGATAACCGAGCGCATTCGACAGCAGTTGAGTGATCTCCCAGTCCTCATAGCCGTTGCGTGGGGCCATCACCTTACGCACGCGCTGGATACGGCGCTCGGCGTTGGTGAAGGTGCCGTTCTTCTCCAGGAACGTCGAACCGGGCAGGAAGACGTGGGCGTGGACCGCCGTCTCGTTGAGGAAGAGGTCTTGAACCACCACGCATTCCATCGCCTCCAGGCCGGCTGAAACGTGCTTGGTGTTGGGGTCGGACTGCAGAATGTCCTCGCCCTGGATGTAGAGGCCCTTGAACGCGCCATCGACAGCGGCGTCGAGCATGTTCGGGATGCGCAGACCTGGCTCGTTATCGATATCGACGCCCCAGACAGTCTCGAACATCTCGCGCGCCGCATCGTCGGAGACATGGCGATAGCCGGAGAACTCGTGCGGGAACGAGCCCATGTCGCACGCGCCCTGGACGTTGTTCTGACCCCGGAGGGGGTTCACCCCCACGCCCGGGCGGCCAAGGTTACCCGTCGCCATGGCCAAGTTGGCGATGGCCATCACCGTGGTGGAGCCTTGGCTGTGCTCGGTGACCCCCAGGCCATAGTAGATCGCCGCATTGCCGCCGGTGGCGTAAAGGCGTGCCGCCCCGCGCAGGTCGGATGCCGGCACCCCTGTCAAGGGCTCCAGCGTCTCGGGGCTATGGCGCGGGTCGGAGACAAAGGCGGCCCAGTCCTGGAACTCGCTCCAATCACACCGCTCGCGCACGAAGGCTTCATTGACCAGGCCTTCGGTGACCACCACGTGGGCCATAGCCGACAGCACGGCAACATTCGTGCCCGGACGCAGCGGCAAGTGGTAGTCGGCCTCGATGTGCGGACTGCGAACGATATCGGTGCGACGCGGATCGACGACGATCAGCCGCGCACCTTCGCGCAGCCGCTGTTTGAGACGCGAAGCGAACACCGGATGGCCGTCAGTGGGATTGGCGCCAATGATCAGCGCGACATCGACCTGCTCGACAGTGTCAAAATCCTGGGTTCCGGCCGATGTCCCGAACGCGGTCTTCAACCCGTAGCCTGTCGGCGAGTGGCAGACGCGGGCGCAGGTGTCGACGTTGTTGTTGCCAAAGGCCGTGCGCACCAGCTTCTGTACCAGGAAGGTTTCCTCGTTGGTGCAGCGCGACGAGGTGATGCCGCCGACAGAATGGCGGCCGTACTTGGCTTGGATGCGTTTGAATTCCGACGCGGTATAGGCGATCGCCTCATCCCAACTGACCTCGCGCCATGGGTCAGAGGTAGAACTTCGGATCATGGGTTTGAGGATCCGCTCGCGGTGGGTGGCGTAACCCCACGCGAACCGTCCCTTAACGCAGGAATGGCCGCGATTGGCCTTACCATCCTTGTAGGGGACCATGCGCACGACTTCTTCGCCCCGCATCTCGGCCTTGAAGGTGCAGCCCACCCCGCAATAGGCGCAGGTGGTGATCTCTGAATGCTCGGGTTGGCCGACTTCGATCACCTTCTTTTCGGTGAGAGTCGCCGTGGGGCAGGCCTGAACGCAGGCCCCGCAGGAAACGCATTCAGAATTCAGGAAAGGTTCGGCCTGACTGGCGGCAACGCGGCTGGCAAAACCGCGACCGGCGATGGTCAGCGCAAAGGTGCCCTGCACCTCGTCGCAGGCCCGGACGCATCGGGAGCAGGCAATGCATTTGCTGGGGTCGTAGGTGAAATAGGGGTTCGACTCGTCCGTCCCCTCGCAGAGGTGGTTGTCGCCTTCATAGCCATAGCGCACTTCCCGCAGGCCCACTGCGCCGGCCATGTCTTGCAGCTCGCAATCACCGTTGGCGGCGCAGGTAAGGCAGTCGAGCGGGTGGTCGGAGATGTAGAGCTCCATCACCCCTTTGCGCAGCTTGGCTAGGCGCGGATTCTGGGTTGTCACGGTCATGCCTTCGGCTACCGGTGTGGTGCAGGAGGCGGGCGTCCCGGCGCGTCCTTCAATTTCGACCAGGCAGAGGCGGCAGGAGCCGAACGGCTCAAGGCTATCGGTGGCGCACAGCTTGGGAATAGAGGTGCCCATGGCCTTGGCCGCGCGCATGATCGATGTCCCGGCCGGCACACTGACGCGCTTGCCGTCAATCGTCAGGGTAACCTGCGTACTGGCTTTTGACGCGGGCGTGCCAAAATCGATTTCCTGGATCAGGCTCATGGCCGTTATCCTACCGTTTCGGTCTGGGGCACCACAGCGCCGAAATCTTGCGGGAAATAGGTGAGGGCGCTCATCACTGGGTAGGGCGTAAAGCCACCGAGGGCGCAGAGTGAGCCAAATTTCATGGTCTCGCAAAGGTCTTCGAGCACAGCCAGGTTGGCAGCGCGGTCTTGGCCCTGAATGATGCGATCGATCACCTCTACTCCGCGGGTCGAGCCGATGCGGCATGGCGTGCATTTGCCACAGCTTTCTACGGCGCAGAACGCCATGGCGAAGCGCGCCTGGGCTGCCATGTTGACAGTCTCATTGAAGACCACCACCCCAGCGTGGCCTATCAAGCCGCCGCGCGTGCCAAACGCCTCATAGTCAAAAGGCGTGTCGAAAAGGGCGTTCGGGAAATAGGCCCCAAGGGGTCCGCCGACCTGCACGGCGCGCACAGGTAAGCCAGACGCTGTGCCACCGCCGATGTCATCCACCAGCGCGCCGAGAGTGACGCCGAACGGCGTTTCAAACAGTCCGCCGTTCCGCAGATCGCCCGCCAACTGGATTGGCATCGTACCACGCGACCGGCCCACCCCAAAGTCGCGATAGGCTTCGGCCCCTTCGGCCAGGATGAAGGGTATGGCCGCCAGCGATAGAACGTTGTTTATGACAGTCGGCTGTCCAAATAGGCCAATGTGGGCGGGCAGGGGCGGTTTGGCGCGAACCTGTCCACGTTTGCCCTCAATCGACTCCAAAAGGGCCGTCTCCTCGCCGCAGACATAGGCACCCGCGCCGACGCGGACTTGGATGTCGAAGGCATGGGACGATCCAGCCACACCGGTGCCGAGCAGGCCGGCGGCCCGCGCCGTCTGGATCGCCCGCTGCATGGCCGCGATGGCGAAGGGATATTCAGAACGGATGTAAACGTAGCCCAGGGTGGCGCCCACACAGACTGCCGCGATGGTCATGCCTTCGATCAGCACGAAGGGGTCGCCCTCCATGATCATCCGATCGGCGAAGGTGCCGCTGTCGCCCTCATCAGCGTTGCAGACGATGTATTTTTGCGCCGCCGGTGCCAGGCGCACCGTGTCCCACTTGATGCCGGTCGGAAATCCGGCACCGCCGCGCCCTCGCAGGCCGCTGAGTTTGACGGTTTCAACGAGAGTCTCGCTCGTCATGGCTAGGGCGCGTTCAAGTCCGAGATAGCCGCCATACGCGCGATAGTCGTCCAGCGACTGCGGGTCAGTGAGGCCGCATCGGGCGAATGTCAGCCGGGTCTGACGCCTGAAGAACGGCAGATCGCCGGGATCACCAATGCATTTTGGATGACGATTACTGCCCTCGAAAAGGTCCGCGGCGACCAGAGCTGGAACGTCGGTAGCGGCAACACCAGCGAAGCCGATGCGGCCTGAGGCTGTCTGCACTTCTACCAGCGGCTCAAGGCCAAATAGCCCCCTAGAGCCGTTGCGGACGATCTGCACCGCAAGGCCCGCCTTGGTCGCCGCGACTCGCAGGGCGAGGGCGACATCATCTGCGCCGACCGCTACAGCGGCCATGTCGCCTGGAACGAAGAGCCGAACGGTCATGTCAGGGCCTTGGTGATCAGGCGTTCGATGTGCTCAGCGGTGAGCCGAGCTACCGGCGCACCGTCGATCAGGGCGGCGGGGCCGCTGGCGCACAGGCCCAAACAATAGATCGGGTCAAAGGTCACGGTACCGTCGGCGGTTGTTTCGCCCAATTCAATTCCGAGCCGCTGTTGCGCACGCTGTGTCACTTCGCGTCCGCCGCGCGCTTGGCAGGCTTCCGCTTGGCACAGTTTGAGAACGTGGCGGCCAGGAGGGCTGCGGCGGAAGTCATGGTAAAAGGTCAGCACGCCGTGCACCTCGGCCCGGGACCAGTTCAGGGCTTCAGCGATCGACGGCACAGCGTCGTCGCAAATCCATCCGAACCGTTCTTGCAGGGCATGCAGGATCGGCAATAAGGCACCGGGCTCGCTCGCAAGAGACTCGATAATCTCTTGAGCCGTCGTATTGTCCCAGACGGGCAAAGTCATTTCGTCACCTTGGTGCCGCTCCATGTCGAGCCGGCCCATGCAGCCCGTCTGTTTCAACGATAATGACATGGCGAGAAATTGCACCATGGTTTGGGGTGGCTTGTTCTCGCATGCCCTGGCTGTGGAAAGACGCAGAAGCCATGGCGGCGGGAGCGCTCGGGTAAGAGTATTCGTAAGGGGTCGTCCGTTGTATGGGACTCGCCCGTCCCAAGCCGAAGTCGCGTAAAGCCATGAATGACCAGCAGCTGTTTGCCTTCGAGAACGATTTTGTCGCCACTCTGAGGTGTATTCCTATGGCCGTGCGGTTCAATCTTGACCGTTGCGGCATCAAACTAACTTTGCGGCAATGGAGCCGCCTGACGCAATCTGACCGAACCGATTTACTCATCAAAAAATGCCACACAGCTGAAGACGTTGATCTGTACCGCCAATACCTCGTCGATTTAGTTTCAAATCGTTCCGGAGAGAAGGCAATAGATTTGCCGCCTCAATTGGAACCGATTTGGAAAAATATGTTCCAAACACCAAATTCAATAATATCATTTGCAAAATTAATTAATGTAGATCCACCTTCAGATAAAGAATGAAATATTCTAACAGAATTACAAAGATTTGTTCTTGTTAAGCTCTCACGAGATGGCCACGACAATTTAAATTTTGGTCCTGCACTGAAGGAATTTGGGTTAGGCGAGCGTGTCTAATTTCTAAAAATGTCGCCTGATCCCATTGGTCGATTTTCTGCCTCGCAGAGGGGCGCGAGTGACTTGATTGGCCCAACGCAGGGTCCGCGAAATTCTCGAGGGCTCATCGCAAATTTCGCCATGTGGGGAATACACATCTCGGTTATCCAGGGCGACGCAACGCTTGCCATAAGGGCATGCTCATGGCTAGGGTCTCTAATAATAAGGTCAGCTTACGGCAAGCCAAGCCAGCGGTTGCGGATAAGGCTGATAGGGAGGCGACGGAACATGGCTTTTGAGCTTCTTGGGCAATCCGTTCGCTGGCGATTAGGGCGAGTGTCGGTCTCACGTTTTTCGCCGACAGCATCCCTATCGGTATTGGATTCTAACAGAAGGCCGCCGCAAGGAGCGGGTGCATAATGACAACACGATCCATCCTTTCGGCAATCGCCTGTGCCGCCGTCTGGGCTGCAGCCTCTTCCGCATTTGCGGCTGAGGCGCCGCAGCCGCCCTCGGCCGATATTTTCAAGTCGAAAAACGTCTACATAGACCGGGAAAACTGGACAAAGCCGTCGTACTTCCGATGCAATACGCCTGCCCAGCTAGACCAGATGGCCAATCCAAAGGGTGGCCAGGGCGTGCGCGCCACGGGTGCCGCTGGCAACTGCGCCGTCAAAACCCCTCGCTCGACCATCGTCAGCCCCTACGCCTACAAGACCGCTCGGGAGCATTATGATGCGCTGCTGGCGCGCGCGAAGACGCACGGTGGACCGACGGCCTATGCCCGCGGCAAGGTCCCGGCCTGGGACGGCTACTACACCCGCGACACGCAGCCGAGTTCTACCTCTGACTGGCTCTCGGGAATCGGGGTTCAGGCCCCCGAAGTGCTCGCGGTGCTCAAGGCTGAGTACCAAAACCGTATGATGCAGGCGCTATATCATACCGCGGTTGATAAGGTTCCGGTGAACCCAGATACGCTCTGCTACCCGGAAGGCCTGATGCGATGGTGGATGCGCGGCTCGTCTGGGCCCGAATTCCAAGTGCTTATGGCGCCGTGGAAAGTGCAATTTTTGTCTGCGGGCCGTGACAACTTCCTGCGTCAAATCCTGGTCGGACAGAAGCATGTCGATAAGGTGCCGCAGTGGTACGGTGAAGCTGTCGGATTTTGGGACGGCGACACGCTGGTCTCCCACACGGCCAATGTCCAGTCTTGGACAATGGGTCACGGCATGTTCGAGTTTTCAGCCAAGCTGGAGGTTATCGAGACCTTCAAGCCTGTAACGGTAAAGGGTCAGCTTGTCGGGCTGAGCCATGAGACGGTGTTCTACGACGACGACGCCTTCACCACGCCGATCCGTGTTGTCGACCGATTCACCCGCACGGCCACGCCTGCGGGCACGACCAAGCGTTTCGAGCAGTTCGAGTGCCTGACCAACTTCCGCACCCTTGCCGGCGAGCTGGTTGATATTCCCCGAGATAGTGACTTCTACATCGACTACCTCAATCGCCCTTGGGCGCAGAACTGGGCACAGTTCTTCGAGAAGGGCTGGACGCGTCCCAAGGACTCCTACGAGCCCGGCTACACGCCGCTAAAGTAGGTTCAGATGCGCAATATCCACGAAATCACAGACACGTCGTTCAGGAAGCGGACGCTAAAGATGATCAACTCGAATAAGATGGCAGGCTCGTTTGCCGTCGCCCTGCTTGCCGCAACGGTGCTCTCAAGTGCCGCTCATGCCCAGGCTGGTGGCGTGCCGGCCCCGGCAAACTTTCCAAAATCGACAACCCAACCCCTGCCGCTTCCTGGTCAGTACGACGATCGTTTGGTGCCCTTCCTCCAGGGTGGCGGTGGCGTGGCCGAAGCCGCTCCGGGACAGGCCTCTGCCGCTGCCGCCCCAGTGCCTCCAGCGGCACCTGGCGTAGGTGCGCCGCCTACCGGACCGAATGGTGCGCCCCGGCCCGCTGGCGGCGGTGGTTTCGTGCGTGAGCCGGTCGGCACCGGGACTGGCGGTCCGCCTGGATTTCCTTTCGGCGTATCTGGCCTGAATCGGGTGCCCAGCCCCACCTATGCCGGACCACCGGCGGGTGTGCAGCCGTTGGAGAAGGACCTCTTCACCTCTAAGAACTTCTACGAAGATCGGGCACTTTGGTCGGACCAGCGCTACTGGCGCTGCAACTTCCCCCGTCAGATCACCGACGTGTGGACCACCGACCGCATGGGCAAGAAGCCGCCGGAAACCTCCGCCTGGGGCGATTGCTCCATCGACCTACCGCGCAGCTATATTGTCAGCCCCTACGCCTTCAAGTCGGCGGAGGAGCACTACAATGCATTGATGGCGAAGACTAAGGCGCATGGCGGCCCGACGATCTACACCGCCGCCACTGTGCCCGACTGGGATGGCTACTATACCCGCGACAACTCATCGACTCGCACCCGCCAGACCGAGTGGCTGTGGGGGATCGTGAACCAGGTTCCTACGATCTTGTCGCTGCTGACGCCGGAGTACCAGAAGCGCCAGGTACAGGACATGTACCACGAGGGCGTGACCAACGCCCCCCAATGGGAAGCCCAGTTCTGCTATCCTGAGGGTATCTTGCGCTGGTGGACCCAGGCCTCGCAGGGCGGCACTTTCCAGCTGACCATGAGCCCCTGGAACGTGCAGTTCATGTCGGGCATCGCCGACAACTTTATGCGCCAGGTGCTGGTGGATCAGAAACACGCCCTGAACGGTAAGCGGGAATGGCTTGGCGAGACGGTGGGTTTCTGGGACGGTGACACTCTGGTGGCATGGACCAAGAACGTACAGCCCTGGACGATCTCGCACTCGATGATCGAGTATTCCGATAAGTTCCAGGTGGTTGAAACCTTCACGCCCGTATTTGATGCCAATCACAAGTTCATTGGCCTGGACGAAGAAGCGATCCTCTACGATCAGGACGCGTTCCAACAGCCTTTGAAAGTCGGCTTCCGTTACGTGCGCAACACCACGCCGGAAAACACCGATAAGCGTTTTACGTACATCGAGTGCAAAGGGAACCTACGCAACCTGAACGGTCGGGCTGTGCAACTGACGAAAATCGATCCGCGCTTTGTCGATTACTATGGCCGGCCTTGGGCGCAATTTTGGAGCGGGTATTATGAGAAAGACTGGGCTAAACCAGTCTTCGAGGATGTTCCTTCCGACGTGCTCGACATTTTCAAGTAGGTGCGTTTCTATGCCGGCGAACATTTGAACGGCCAGTGTCATTCACGAGTCGACACCCAGAAGGGCGTCGCTATTGAAAGGATTTTAGAAATGAAGAAAATCATCCTCATGGCTCTGGCGAGTGCGCTGGGCTTTTCTGCTCTTCCCGCCGTGGCGCACCACTCGGGGGCTATGTTCGACGACGAGAAGTCGGTGACGGTCAGCGGAACCGTCAAGGAGTTCCAATATACCAATCCGCACGCGTGGCTGATTTTGGTGGTTCCTACCGGCACAAGCGGCGCGACCAACACCTGGTCCTTCGAAATGGGCGAGCTGTCGAGCCTTACGCGCGCTGGCATCCACAAACAGGACTTCGCTCCGGGGACCAAGGTCACTGTGACGGGGCGTCCCATGCGGGACGGGCGCACGGCCGGTGCCTTCACAAAGGCCGTGCGGGCGGATGGCGTGGAATTCACCCCGCGCGGCGTTACCAAGCCCTCTTAGGATCGCGCCGGATAGGCGTCGTCGTGATTGAAATGACACAGGTCCATGCTCGAGTTTTATCGAGAGGGGAGAAGGTATGAAAGCGTTTCAACTGAAGACTTTGAGGAGCTCGCAATTGTCGGGAAAGGCTAGTCTCCGCTGCGCCGTCTTGGCGATTGTGGCGGTGTCATCGGCGGCGCTTGCGCCCGTCAGCACCCTAGCGGCCACCGCGGCCCCGGCAGCTAATCCGCCCGCGGGCGATATATGGGTTAAGTCCAGCGTTCCAGGTGCCACACCCTGGGCGCAGCCGGGACCTTCAACGTCCGTTCCGAAGTGGGCCGAACAATCCTACAAGGTCTTCCTCGATATGAAGGCCAAGGCAAAGCCCGCGCCGATCGACGCTAATCATATGCCAGATTGGTC
>Ga0114970_10001921_pt1 | contig 15552 bp, 15 predicted proteins | sample M_140205_XF_Meta_FD_87030 | JGI IMG/M metagenome (GOLD analysis project Ga0114970, IMG submission 87030) | Freshwater microbial communities from Lake Montjoie, Canada to study carbon cycling - M_140205_XF_MetaG | ecosystem: Environmental > Aquatic > Freshwater > Lake | place: Lake Montjoie... | reverse complement strand
GTGAAGCAGGCGGCGAGTGATTGGCAGTCGCACAAGACTTGCTTTTCCTGCCACCATCAGACGCTGCCGATGCTGGCGATGACTGAGGCGGCGAAGGTGGGTTTCCCGCTGGATCAAGAGTGGTTAGCCTCACAGGCAGAGACCACGCACAAGTATTTTGCGGATCGGATCGACGACATGAACAAGGGAGATCATGTCCCAGGTGGCTCAACCACGGCGGGCTATGGCATGTGGGCACTGGGCATGGCTGGGCGACCTGCCGATGAGACGACGACGGCTATCATCACTTACCTAACGAAGATTCAAGGTGTGGCTCGATTAGCGGAACGAGGGCCAGTCGATCTATCGCGTGTGCCTAACGGTCGCTGGACGACATCGTGTCGCCGACCACCAATGCAGGGCTCTGACATGGCGGATACGGTACTCGTGCTGATTGGCATGCAAACGTATGCGAGCCAGGAGCAGCTTGAAACGCTCACTAGCACACGGGCTGCCGCAGAAAAATGGCTGGCGCAGGCAGCGCTTGTCACACAGGAAGATCGCATCTGGCGCTTGTGGGGACTGCATTACCTGAAGGGCGATGTTTCGACCAAAGAAGCGGTGCGTGCTGTTATCTTGGCGGCTCAACGTGAGGATGGTGGATGGGCCGCGAGTGATGGCTTGGAAAGTGATGCTTTTTCCACGGGTGAGACCTTGTTTGTGCTCTGTCAGACAGGGACAATACCGACTGAGGCAGTGATCCAGCGTGCTTGTGATTATCTACTCCGCACCCAGCTCAGTGATGGCTCATGGCTGGTAAAGTCGCGAGTGAAGAACAAAGCCCAGCCCTACTTTGAGAATGGTGATCCTCATGGAGAGCATCAGTTTCTCTCCACCGCCGCTGCCGCATGGGCCACGGCTGCACTTGCCCAACTGCTGCCTACTAAACGATGATAAAACATCCACCCAGCGCTTATGACCGCACTGGCGGTTTGGTTTACTTCGCACGCATGTTGCACAAAATCCGCCTGTACACTGCGGGCGGGCTTTCGGCTGATTATCATAGTAATCTCGGCTGCGGTTTTGATGGCCGCTGCTGTCGGCTACTGGGCATGACCTATGCGCAAGTCTGCGCCAGAGTCGCGGAAGGCGGTAGCAATGAAGAGATCATCGAGTGGTGCCAAGCTCAGGGGAATCGTTTGAGCGATGAGCAGATTCTTGTCTGGAACAAGTTCATGGAAAAGCGTGGCTGGCGCGACGAAGACGATGGCTCCACGCAAGAACTCGAAGCCTACAAAGCCGCCAGCGGACTGGCTCACCGGACTGATATCGTGACTTTCTTTGACTACTACGAAGTGGACGAAGGTCGGCGTGAGTAGCGTCTTGCAAGGCGAGTGATTTGAAGGTAAGAATTGTGGTAAGAATACTATTTCAGAACTCTGATTTCTGAGTCTGTAATTTCCAGCCACAAACTTTCTTACCTCAAGGCTCCGGTGTTTTTATCAGCGCCACTGAATCAAAGACTATCCGTCAAAGGTCATTTAAAAAGCCCAGCCAGGATGAGTTCCATCTGCTTGCGGTGTAAGCGCATATGAAAGCCGGTCATGAAGTGCCAGGCCGCTGCATCCATGGGGCCGAACCAAGGATGTGGGAATGTCAAAGCTGTCTTGAAATCACGCTGCACGGCCACGGTTTTTCCAAAATCAGCACAAGTCTTTTCAAAGGCGGCGATGACGGAAGAATCAACTTGTTCGCTTGGTTTCACGGCGGCAGTGCTGGCGGCTCCTGCGGGGACTTTGCCTGCACACAGACTGGCGATCACGCCTGCTATTTGATCGTTCACAATGCGCAAATGATCCGCTGTCATCAGCAAGGACCAGTAGCGACTACTGTCCTCCAAACCAGACAACCGCTTGATCAAAACAGGCGTCGTCAGGCGCTCCGTTGGCGTGGTGCGGAGCAGCTTGGAAATCGCATCACGCTCCGTGGCGAAGGTGGCTGCGGCTGCCTCACGGCTAGTCCGTTTAGCCTTCCAGTGAATCATGAGATTGGCAAAGAAGCGCTCAATCTTTGGCAGACCAGCGCCAGGAGCAGCGAGTTTGGATGGGTGTTTCATACTTGCATAATGCAAGCGTTTTGCTTGTTGATTGCAAGTATATTATTCGGCAATTTAGACCATGCCAAAGCCTGCCGTCAAAACTGCTAAGCCATCATCGCGTCGCTCACCTTGCCCCGTGTCTTGCGCCCTCGACATCTTCGGCGACCGCTGGACGCTGCTCGTCATTCGCGATCTCATGCTTGGCAGGAGTCGTTTCAAAGACTTCCTCGCCTCCCCCGAAGGCATCCCCACCAACATCCTCACTGAGCGCCTCAAGCGTCTGCTGGAGCATCATGTCGTCACCCAAGTCAGCGCCACTGAAGGCAGCAAACACCTCGCCTACCAACTCACCGAGAAGGGTCATTCACTGTTACCCATCGTGAAAGCGATGAAGGACTGGGGACTCACATGGGAGAAAGGCACGCGGGTTGGCATTGCATGAAAAGGGGCCTGATGCCACGATTTTTAAACATCGCGCACTCAATGCGGAGCGTGTCTTCGCGCACTACGCTTACACGAAGCTCTACTACTCAACGTTTTTCTGGGTAGGGTCAGCGTGGTGGTGCTTGCAGGATGTGAAGTGAACTTTACGTTCTCTTTGTCATGAATCCGCCAAATATTGTTTCTCGTCGCAGCTTCATCCGACTCGGCACTCTCTGCGTGACAGCGGCGAGTGCGGTGAAAGGCGCCAAAGCGGAAACCTCTGCTACACCGAAGCTGCAGCCGTTTTTGACACCCGACGCAGACTTCAATGATGTCTCGCGTGGCAACCCCAAGCCTCACACACTCAAGGGGGAGGCGCAAATCGCTGCGCGTCTCACCCCGGAGACGTGGCGTCTCGAAATCACGGCAGATCCGTTTACTGAAGAGCCCCATACCAAAGTCGCCGCGACGCTTGAGAAGCCTCTGACACTCGAAGGTGGCAATGCACTGGATTTACCGACGCTGCTCGAACTCGGCAAGAAGCATGAAGTTCACTTCCTCAAGGCCATGCAGTGCCTCAACATCGACACACCGCTCGGTCAGGGCCTGTGGACAGGCGTGCCTTTGCGTGAGGTGCTGAAACTCTGCGGCAAGATGAACAACGTGCGCCGCATTTACTTCTGGGGCTTTCACAACAACGACGAGAAGCAGGTCTTCAAATCCTCCGTGAGCTACACGCAGTGCATGGAGACCGCGCCGGGCGATCTACCTGTGTTTTTGGCCTACAGGCTCAATGGGGAGCCGTTGTCGCCGATACGCGGCGGACCCGTGCGTATGATCGTGCCGTGGTCGCATGGCTATAAGTCGATCAAGTGGCTCCAGCGCATCTTTGTCACCAACGACGCACGCAACAACGACACCTACGCCAGCGGCAACAACGATCCCGACTCCTTCCTCAAAACCGCAGCCTATGTCGATAGCGGCAAGGACAAGATCCAAGCAGGTGAGCCCGTGTTTCTCACCGGCCAAGTCATCAGCGGCCTCTCCGGCGTGAAGCGCGTGGAATACTGGCTGCGCTCCGTTCCAGCGCCCAATCAGCCCAAACTCGCCGATGACGCTCCAGAATTGCGTAGCGCCAACTGGTTGCCCTGCGAACTCGAAGCACAGCCGGATTGGAACTCAATCCTGCCCAAAGGCGTGAAGCCGCAAAACGTGCTGGCATTCGACAAAGCCCACGGCAAGCCGACCTCATGGCCACCGCGCTACGGCATGTGTTCCTACATGGCTGCGCTCAAAGATCTGAAGCCCGGCCATTACGAAGTCCGTGCCCGCAGCGTCGATTTGAACGATTATGTTCAGCCCGAACCACGCCCATCTCAGAAGAGCGGCAAAAACTCCATTCAAGTGCGTCGCTTTGAAGTGGTTTGAGTTCTCAACACGTTCTCTCTCACCATGAAACCACTTCTCGCCATCCTTTGCCTTTCATCGGCTCTTTCTGCCGCAGAACTCACCGATCAGCAGAAAAACATCCTCGCCACTGCTGAGAAGAACCAAGTCGAACTGCGCCTCGATCAGTCCTACGCTGGTAACGACAACGCCAAACAAAAAGTCGATCTCTACCTGCCAAAGAAGCGCAGCAGCGACAAGCCACTGCCTGTCGTCGCACTCATTCACGGCGGCGGTTGGGTGAATGGCGACCGCATCGGCTACGCTGCCGCTGCGATTCAGTTCGCACGCACTGGCGACTATGCAGCCGTCGGTGTCGGTTACCGCCTCACCAAAGAAGCCCGCTGGCCGGCACAAGTGTATGATTGCAAAGCGGCCATCCGCTGGATTCGTGCTCATGCGAAGGAGCTCAACCTCGATCCCGATAAGATCGCCGTCATGGGCAGCTCCGCCGGTGGTCATCTCTCGTCTCTACTTGGCACCAGTGGCGATGTGAAGGAACTCGAAGGCGATCTCGGCCCCAACGCCATCTTCAGCAGTAGAGTGAATTGCGTCGTGAATCTCTGCGGTCCCGAGGATTTCACCAAGGCGCTCATGTTCGACAAAGAAGGCAATCCCATCCTCAAAGACGACGCCGTCATCGGCTTACTCGGAGGCAACTACGAAGAAAAGCACGCTGAGGCCGTCGCGGCATCACCGTTGACCTATGTGAGCAAGGACGATCCACCCTTCATCACCTTCCATGGCACGAAAGATCAGCGCGTGGCTTTCCTACATGCTGAAGCCATTCACGCTGCCTTGCAAAAAGCCAACGTGCCATCACTCCTCGTCCCCATCACCGATGGCGGCCACGGTTCCGTCGGCCATCCTGAAGTCATGAAGCGCAGCCACGACTTCGTTGGCAAGATTCTACGCGGCATAGCTACCGAGATTGACACCACTCCGATCCCTGCGCTACCGGACATCAAAAAGTAGCACCCATGTATTCTCCCGAGCACTTCAAGGTCGATGATCCGGCGGCGCTCGCGGCATTCATGCGGCAGCACAGCTTTGCCACCATCGTCACGCATGATGGTCAAGCACCCCAAGCCACGCATATGCCGGTGCTGCTGGATGCTGGAGGCCGCACGCTGATCTCACACATGGCGCGGGCAAATCCGCAGTGGCGGCACTTTGAAAACGGCCAAGAGGTGCTTGTTATCTTTACCGGGCCGCACGCTTACATTTCGCCCGCTTGGTATGCCACAGCGCCTGCCGTGCCGACGTGGAACTACACCGCTGTGCATGCATATGGAATACCGCGCATCGTTGCGAAGCATGAGCGCTTCGCACAGATGTTGCATGATTTGATCGAGCGCTATGAGTCCGGTCGCTCAAACCGCTGGCATGGCGAAATGCCCACTGAATTCCGCGACAAGCTCATGCATGGTATTGTCGGCATCGAAATCGAGATCACTCGGATTGAGGGCAAGTTCAAGCTGAGCCAGAACAGGCCTGATGATGCTCCTGGCGTTATCGCCGCTCTCGCAGCCAGCGCGGATCAAACCGACCGCGAAGTCGCGACGTTGATGCAAGCCTGCTTTTGAGCACCCATGTCCAGACACACCGCCACCATCCGCTGGAAGAATACCGGACCTGATTTTCTCAGTCGCCGTTACTCACGCGAGCACACGCTGCACTTCGACGGCGGTGCTATCGTGCCTGGGTCTCCATCGCCGCAAATTGTGCCCGCGCCTTGGTCAAACGTTGCGAACGTTGACCCCGAGGAAACCTTCGTCGCATCAGTCTCAAGCTGTCACATGCTCTGGTTTCTGCATGTGGCCTGCGACGCCGGTTTTCTGGCCGATAGCTACGACGACGAAGCTGCGGGTTTCATGACGAAGAACGAACGTGGCATTCTCTGGATCAGCCAGATCACCCTGCGACCGCTCATCGTTTGGGATAGTGAGAAAACCCCAACTGCGGCGGACATCGAAAATCTGCATCATCTCGCTCACAAGCAATGCTTCATCGCCAACTCGATCAAGACGATCGTTCAGGTGCAACCGCGAGATTGATATGAGCATTGACTCACCTAAACCTCTCATCGGCTGTGCGCAGCCAGTACTGACGACATTCACCGGTCGATTCATCACACTTACTCCACTCGATGTGATACGGGATGTGGCGGAACTCTTCGCCATCTCGCACGCTGATGAGAAAATAAGGCAACTCTGGCTACGCATGCCTCGCGGCCCGTTTGCAGATGCTCACGAGCACGCCGCCTTCCTCCGCGAATGGCAGGCCACACCCAACGTAGTCGCTTTCGTTGTTCGCGACACCTCCACGCAACGCGTCCTCGGCAGCATCTCCTTGATGAGCATCCGTGCCGAACACGGCGTGGCCGAGCTTGGCAACATCTGGTATGCGCCCGCCGCACAACGCACCAAGGCCAACACCGAGGCCTGCTTTCTGCTGCTGCGGCACTGTTTTGAAAACCTGCGCTACCGCCGCATGGAATGGAAATGCGATGCGCGCAACAAGCGCAGCCGCCGTGCCGCGCTTCGACTTGGTTTTACGTTTGAAGGCATCTTCCGTCAGCATATGATCATCAAAGGTGAAAACCGCGACACCGCCTGGTTCGCCATGCTCGATCACGAATGGCCGCGCATCGCTGCGGCGACGCAGCGCTGGCTGTATGAGGATGATTCAACCTCATTGTCACGCATAATTGACGATGGCAGCAGCGTACTTACCCGCGCATGAAGCCCGTCCTATTCATTCTCTTTGCCGCACCCCTCGTTTTCGCAGCTGAAACGCCGCCGCCGAAACCCAAGCCGGAGTTCCAATACAAGACCGCAGGCATTGAGGTGAGCATCCCCACCGCTGACGAGCCCAAAGTGACCACATTCAACGCCGCCACCGTCAAAGCCGCTGCCAAATATCTCGAAGACGGTGCTCTTTCTTGGGTGCGCGAAAAATCCTGTGTGAATTGCCACACCACTGGCCCTTATTTGAGTGAGCGCCCGGCGCTGAACGCTCTTCTTGGCAAGCCGACAGAAGAAATCCTCGCCGACTTTATCGAAGTGGTGCCTGCCAAGATCACACCTGTGAAGGAGGCGGATAAAAATGGTCACAAGCATTACCCAGCCGCTTTCACCAGCGTGTGGCGCTCACTCGGTCTTGCGGAGTGGGACAGGCATGTGACAGGAAAAACGTCAGAGCACACCGATCGCTCATTGCGTGACATGTTTGAGCGCCAGTCGGCCAGTGGCGCCTTCGTGAGTCATGGCGAGGTGGAAATCCCGCACATCACCACCGACTTCGAACTCTCAGTCCAAGCCGCACGGGCCATCACCGCCGCGCCGGGATGGATTTCCGGCCTCCAAGACGAAGTTTTGCGCACCAAGATCGAAAAACTCAAATCCTGGCTGCGAGCACCTGAAATCAAAAACGACTTTGACCGCGTGCTGCGTCTGCAACTGGCCCACTACATGCCTGATCTCGTCCCACCGGCCGAGCGTGATGCCGCGTTAACGTTACTTTCCACCAAGCAACACGACGATGGCGGCTGGAGCACGCGCGACATGTCTGCGCTGAAGGACTGGCATTTCGAAATGAGTGACTATGTCACCAACCTCATCACGAATCTCCCCGATGCCGCGAAACCGGAGAGCGACGCCTACATGACCGCCCTCGCCATCGTGCTCATGCGTCAAAGTGATATCCCAGCAAGCGATGAACGCATCCAGCGCGGTATCGCCTGGCTCAAAAAAGAACAGCGTGTCTCTGGACGCTGGTGGATGCAATCGCTCTATCGCGGGAACTACCACTACATCACCTACATCGCCACCTGCCAGGCCCTGAAGGCTCTTGCGCTCTGTGATGAGATCAAATAGTCGTTCAAAACCTCATTCGCCGATACGCTGCAGGCGACTCGCCCATGCGCTTGCGAAAATGCTGCGTGAAGCTGCTCGCATCGACAAAACCACACTGCTGCGCGATCTCGCTGGCTGTCAGACTCGTTTCCTCCAGCATCCGCACGGCTGCCAGAACTCGCGTCTTGAGCAAAAACTCCTGCGGCGTGATGCCAAAGGCCGATTGAAAGCGCCGCTGCAACTGCCGCAGTGATTGACCGCAGGATTTGGCCACGTCTTCGATCAAGAGCGGCTTCGAAAAATCGCGGCGGATGATCTCCACGGCCTGCGCCACGGTTTGAAACACAGGCAAACTCCGCTCCGTCTCATCGGGTCGGCGCAGGGTTCCCATCACGCCTTGCACACGGTGGCGTTTGTCATAGAGCGGCAGCTTCGTCACCAAAAACCAGTCTGGGATGCCCTGCGAGTCCCACCACAGCTCGATGCGCTCGATCACATCCGCTTTGCCAGTCAGGAGTCGTTTGTCGTCATCCACATAGGCCTGCGCCATCGTGTCGGGATTCAGGTCGAAATCCGTGCGGCCGAGGATTTCTGAGTCGTCGCGCATCTGGTAACGCTGGAGCAGGCCATCGCTGGCAAACATGAGATGCCCAGCCTTGTTCTTGGCAAAGAAATACACGCCTGGGATGTGATCAAACAGCCGCTGAAACATCAGCGTCGGTTCCAGGGCCGCCATCCACGCCTGGCGGTCTTTTCGCCAGCGCATGATCTCTGTCGCAGGGCGCTGAGGGCGCTCGCGTGGTTTGAGAGGTGTCGCATTTCGCATCATCTTTGTCGTGACGACGGTGCATGGTTCTGCGTTAATCTGCAACCCTCCAAGCCAACCATGAAACCCATTGTCCAAATCTCCCTCGACCTCACCAACATCGACGAAGCGCTCGAAACCGCCGCGCTCGCCATGCGCGCCGGAGTGGACTGGCTGGAGGCTGGCACGCCACTCATCCTCGCCGAAGGCCTGCACGGCGTGCGCGCTTTGAGAAAAGCCTTTCCAAACACCCCAATCGTCGCCGACCTCAAAACGATGGATGGTGGTTATCTTGAAGCCGAGATGATGGCCAAGGCCGGTGCCACGCATGTCGTCGTGATGGCCCGTGCGCATGCCGAGACGATCAAATGTGTCGTCAAAGCCGGCAAAGACTTCGGCTGCAAAGTCATGGGCGATAACATGATCTGCGAGAGCATGATCGACGGCGCAAAGTTCCTCGAAGACCTCGGTTGCGACTACGTCATCCACCACATCGGCTACGATGAACGCCGCGGCATCGCCGCCGCTGGTAAACGAATGCCCAGCCCGCTGGATCAACTACGTGAAGTCGTGAATGCCGTCAAAATTCCCGTGCAGGCCGTCGGCGGCCTCAGTTTGGAGCAGGCCATCCAGTGCCCGAAATACGGCGCACCTCTCGTCGTCCTCGGCGCACCGCTCACCATCGACGCGGACGCTTTTAGGACGGCGGATGGTAATCTTGAAGCCTCTTTAAGGATGATTTGCGAAGCGGTTCACGCGCAGGATGTCGCGGCATTTTGAGGTATTCGTTTTCAGACTGAACAAATGCTTAGGAAGCATCGTATCGGTCACATGCCATCACCCATTCCCGCCTCGCAGGCCTGCGGCGCACGCAATTTCGCATGATTCCGCTGCTTGCTGCCCTCGCCACACTGCTTCTCGTCTCGCTTGCCGAGTGGCTGCATGCGCGGCGCATTCGTGTGACGGCGCGGCTGGCGTTTGGGCCGCAAGGGGCGAAGGCGTGGACGAACGTGGTGCCTTGGTTGCGCGTGGCGAGTTTGACGGCTTTTTCCTGGGGCGTGACGACCTTATTGATGCTGAAGCTCGAAGCGCCGGATGATGCATCGGCTAAGGAGCGCCATGATGCGGAGGCGACGCGTTTGGTATTCGTCGCTGATTTGTCGCCGAGCATGTATTTGCCGGATGCCGGACCGGAGGGGTCGCAGACGCGGCATGATCGGATGAAGGATGTGGTCGAGGGCATCTTGCAGCGTGTGAGCGGGAACCTGCGCTTCGGCGTGATCGGCTTTTACACTGACTCGCTGCCGGTGGTGATGGAGGCGCGCGATCCTGAACTGGTTCGGAATGTGTTCAATGGATTGCCGCTCACATATGCGATGCCCGTGGGTCAGACGGATCTCGGCACAGCGATCAATCGCACCTTGGAAATCGTGGCGGACTTTCCAAAGAGCAGCACGCGTATGATCATCCTCACCGATGGCGATTCCATCCCGCTCGCGGCGATCAATCCTCGTCCGGCCTCCGAGCGCGAAGTGCTCGTGCTCGGCGTGGGCAATCCGCGCAAAGGCAGCTTTATCGACGGTCATCAATCGCGGCAGGAAGCGGACACCCTGCAACGTGTGGCCACATCTTTGCTCGGCGCGTATCACGATGTGAACGAGAAGCATCTCGACACCACCGCTCTTGGCGATCTGGTGGTGCCGCTCGCGCTGCCGCACACCGGACTCACGCTCGCGCAGTGGGCGGTGCTCGCGATGGTGCTCGGCGCGATCATCAATGCGCTGATTCCCGTAGCGCTCGAATTCTTCGGCACCGATTGGAAGGTCCGCACGGTCGCAGTAAAGCCTGCAGTCTTGATGAAAAAGGAGGCGCTGGCTAAATGAGGAAGTTCTTCACCTTGCTCTGGCTGCTGTGTCCCGTGGCGGCGGTTTACTATCACTTCAACGAAGGCCAAAACGAACTGGCGCGCAAGCATGTCGAGCAGATCCGCGAACTCGAGCATGCCAAGGAGCCGGATTGGGCAGCGATCATCGAGGAGTATGACAAACTCAGCGCCGAATTGCCAAAGACCGAAGCGCCGCTCGTGCGTCATCAGATTCGGCTGGCGAAGTCGAAGGCGCAGTTGGAGTTGCTCGATGTCGCGGGCAGCATCGAAGAACTGACTGATCTTTTGCGCGAGACGGCGCAGACGCACGGCGAGGACGCGAAGATCACACGCGCGACTCGCGAGATGCTCGGCAAGGCGCACTACTACGCGACCTATCTCTTGAAAACGAACGGTGCCGCCGAAGAAGAATGGCGACCCTTCGCCGAGCGCACGCGTCAGATCTTCCGTTTCCTCGCCGAGCATCAGGAGGCCGGCGCGCTGGAGAAGTATGAAGACCGCGTCGCAACGGAGTTTGCAAAGACGACCAACCAATGAAGACACCCACGCTCATCATCCTTTCATTGCTTGTCACATGCCGCGTGCATGCCCAGCAGCAACCGTCTGCCGATGCCATCAACGGTGTCAAAGGCGTGAAGCAGGAAGCCGTGCAAAGCATTAAGAAGATCGCGCCGCCAACCGTCGTGCCCGTGACTCCGCCGCCACCGATGGGCGTCACCCAGCCTGTTCCGCCGCCGCCTCCGCCTGCTGCGCAAGCCATGAACAAAGTCGAAGGCGTGAAGAATCCGGGGCAGCCTGCAACTCCACCACCGCCACCTCCTCCGCCACCACAAGCCGTGAACAAGGTCGATGGCATTCAAGCAACGCCACCGAACACCTTCAAAGGCGTGCCACCTCCGCCCGCAGCAGCCATCAGCACCATCCGCGCAGTGCAAGGTGTGCAGGGAATCATCGCACCGAAGCAGCTCAATCTCGAAGCCGCGCTCGTCCTCAAAGAAGATGCCAAAGGCACTCCCGCCACGCCCGGAGCCGAAGGTGGCAAAGGCAAAGCGGCTGCGGCTGCATTGCTGAACGGCCCCAAGGGAATCGTGCCTGCGCCACCGGTTCCAAATGGTGATGGTCGCGGAGCTCTCCAGGAGTTTGAGAAACTCGACAAGCCGGGATCATGATCTCACCAAGCTGCAACGTCCCGCCTCCGATTTCACTTTTCCACTGACTCTCATGAACTGCCTACGACTCTGCTTTGCCTTCGCCCTCATCGCGACCGCGCAAGCTCAACAACCTGCCGCGCAGACTCCCGCTCCACCGCCTGCCACACCTGCGCCGGACCCGAAGATTCTCAAAGAATACGAGTCGATCCTTCAGCAAAAGTTCACACGCGATCCCAATGAACTCCTGCGTCATCTCGAACGCGTGGGCACCAGTGATCCCGCAACGTTGACCGCCAACGACCGCTTTCAACTTCGCTTTGTCACCGGTGATTGGGCAAAGCTTGGCGAGGAACTCAAAGCGATGCCACAGGACCTCGCCGTGAAGATCTACAACAAGATGCTCGTGGACCTCACGGAGAACCGCAAACCCGTGGTGCGCCTCGATGACATCATCGCGCTCTCCGATGTCTCACCGACGGAACTCAACAACGACAACATCCGCCGACTCGGCCAACTCCTCGGCGTCGCGGTGCCAATGAGCGAGAGCTTTTGGCTGGTGGATCGTTTGCAAAAGGGCACCGCCAAATTCGGCGGCACCGATCCAGGCAAGCGATTGCTCGCCGCACGCGTGCTCATCGCGGGCAACTTCCGCGATCTCGCGCGCACGTATTTGCCAGCGAATGACAAGATCGCAGAGATCGCCGACGAGGGCGTGCGCAATGAATTGATGGCCTTTGTTGCCACGCAGGAGCAGCGCGAGAGCACGCAGCGCAGCGAAGTGCAGAAAATCTGGGATGAGAACATCCGCGAACTGCTGGAGCCACCCAGCACGGGCAAGAACAAGGCCTGGGAGAAGCAGAAACCCATCAGCAACATCTCGAAGATCATCACCCAAGTGCCGGTGAGCACGTTCGCGCCCGTCTTTACCGAACTCGTTAAATCAAACCCCGAGACCGCGATGAAACTGCTCACCGCGCTCGAACGCAAGGTGCAGAACGACCGCAACGGCGAAGTCGTCACGCGCACGCAGAACATCGCCGTGCAGGCCAATGTCGCAAACTTACTCTGCGACCTCGTGAAGCCTGGTGAACAACCATGGACGCAGGTCATCGAGATGATGGCCGATGTTTGGGCCAGCGAAGCCGAGAACACCTTCACGCAGAAGGCCACGAACAATCCGCAGCGCTTTGTCTTGCCCGAGGATCTGATGCCGCAAGCGCCGACAGGCAAATGGCTCGCCGCTTTGAGCGCGGGCATGAGAGACCGCATCGATGTCGGCATGTCGCGGCTCATCCTCACGGGTGCGAATTTTGATCAGGCTGCCGAGCGCATCGTTGAGATCGGCAAACGCAGCGCGCGTGCTGGAGCCGCGCTGGCGGAAGATTTCCTCGGCGTATGGGCGAAGACGCACAACCCGCAGATCCCCGAGCAACTGCGCCGCAAGTTCAACCTGCCCGATGACGCGCGCATTCCGGTCACGCCGATCATGATGGAGAAGAACATCGAGAGTCTCGCGCGCATGATGGCTCTGTTTCGTCAGGCCGGCATCGCACCATCGGATTACAGCAAGGTCGTCGAGGCTTTCGATCTCGCTTACAGCAATGCGGAGACGTATCGCACCACGCACATCGAGAAAGTCTTCGGCCCGATGGATAAGATGGATGAGCCGTTGTTCTTCCTCATCATCTCGCGCATGAGCAAGAACCTCGGCGAGCGCTGGCGTAAGATGGACGTGCAAAAAGCCGGTATGACACAGCGCGATGAAACACAGACGCTCGATCTCGTTCGTGAAGGCTACGGCACCGCGCTGAAGCTCATCGATGGTTGGATCGCAGGCCACGGAGACGGCTCGCGAGCGCTCACGCTCGCAGGCACACTGCTCGTCGAGTGGGGCGACTTCGAATACTTCCAGGAACTCGTCGCGAGTGAAAACAAGATGCGCATGGTCGGCTACAAGGAGAAGAACCTGCAAGCCCAGGATTACTTCAATCGCGGAGCCGCCGCGTATGGCAAGCAAGTCGCGAAGCTCGCACCTGGCGACTACAACGTGGATGCCTACATGGGCTGGTTCAATGGCTTGCTCGGCATCAGCTCGAACGGCCAGATCAATCTCAGCAAAGCCATGAACCGTGCTGCCTTGACGCGCATCCGCGAGCATCTCGTCGCGCTGCCAGGCAAGGCATCAAAGGCGCACATCAGCCTGTTTGCCAAGATCGTGAACGACCGCCTCGCGGATGAAAAAGACCCGCTGCACGAGGATTTGAAATACCGCTACCTCGCCAGCTCGCTCGTCATCACCAAGGATGATCCCTTCACGCTCGGCGCACAAAAACAGGTCGCGTATCTCGATGAATTGCTCAGTGAAGTGCGGCTACGAACTCGCGTCGATGGACCGAATACCGTGGGTCGCGATCAAGACTTCGGCATCATCGTCAGTATCGTCCACACCGAGGCCATGGGCCGCGCTGCGCACTTCGGCCAATACCTCACCAATGACGCCAACGCCGGACTCGTGAAGCAGCAGAGGAAGCCATCCGCGCTCGTGAAGAAGATGCGCGCCGCGCAAGGCCCGCGCGATGAACTCGAACTCAACATCACCGAAGCGCTTGCGCCCTTCTTTGACATCAAGAGCATCACCTTCGCCACGCCCGACATCAAACCGCGCCCCACCGCTCAAGCCGGTTGGGATGAAACCGTGCTTGCCTACCTGCATGTGCGCGCGAAGGACGCCAGCGTTGATAAGATACCGCCCGTGCAGCTTGAGCTGAAGTTTGTCGATCTCAGCGGTCCCATCACCATTCCCGCCGAGTCTGCCGAAACCGTCATCAAGGTCGCCACGGATAAGATTGAACCACGCCCAGCGAATAACATCGAGATCACGCAAACGCTCGACAACCGCCAGCTCAACATCAACGGCGCACTCACGCTCGAAGTGAAAGCCACCGCCAGTGGCTTGGTGCCCGATCTTGAGCAACTGCTCGACATGAAGGCCGCGAACGCCATCGCAGTGAAGAACGTGAACCCGCACGAAGGCCTGCAAATCACCGAGCTGAACACCTGGGCCGATCAAGTCGCGCCGAAGTCCGAGCGTGTGTGGACGATCTCATTAGATGGTGATCAAGTTCGCGCCTCCGAGACGCCAATCACGTTCAGCTTCCCTCAACCCAAGGCCAAGGACGCGAAGGTCGTGAACGAAAGCTACACCGACATGAACCTCACCACCTTGAAGGAGCCCGCGGTGCAAGTTGGCCGCACGATGACCGCCAAGGAAGTCGCCATCGTCGCAGCGAAGAGTCCGTATCTTTGGCCATCCATCATCGGCGGCGCGGTTTTGGCCTTGGCATTGATCCTCTGGCTCGCGTTGCGTGGCAAAGGCAAAACCGAGCGCCCGCTGCGTGCCCGTGATCTCTTCACCATGCCCAAGGAAGTCGATGGCTTCGCCGTTGTCGCCTTGCTGCGGCGCTTGTGTTCGAGTCCGCTCGTGAAACTGAAGGACACCCAACAGAGCGAACTGCAAACCGACCTCAAGCGCGTGGAAGCCGCCTGTTTCGGCGCGAGCGCAGGTGCGATGTCCGAAACTGATCTGCGCGCCATCGCATCGAAGTGGCTCCGCAGCGCTACGTAAGCCCAACCTTTTCCCAAACACTTCATGTCCACCACCACCACCAATCCTCAGAGTCCGCAGCAGTTCGTCGCCGGAGTTCGCGAACGCGTCGCGAAGATCGTCGTCGGCCAGGATGTCGTTGTCGAGCGCGTGATGATCGCCTTGCTCACGGGCGGGCATTTGCTCCTGCAGGGCCTACCCGGCCTCGCGAAGACGCTGCTCGTCAATACCATCGCCAAGGCCATTAACCTCGACTTCAAGCGCATCCAGTTCACCATCGACATGCTGCCGTCCGACATCATCG
>Ga0114970_10001918_pt1 | contig 15569 bp, 17 predicted proteins | sample M_140205_XF_Meta_FD_87030 | JGI IMG/M metagenome (GOLD analysis project Ga0114970, IMG submission 87030) | Freshwater microbial communities from Lake Montjoie, Canada to study carbon cycling - M_140205_XF_MetaG | ecosystem: Environmental > Aquatic > Freshwater > Lake | place: Lake Montjoie... | reverse complement strand
CTCCTGTCCAGATAGGTGTAGAGGCCTCCGGCAAGGCCCAGCGCCAGCACGAAAGCCACCAGCGCGCGGCTGCGCACCGGCGGCAAATCCGCCGGCACATGGTCCTTATGGCCGGAGACCATCGACAGCAGCAGGTTCTGCCGGTGCGCCAGGCTGCCGACGACGACGCCCGCAATATGGGCGCAGAAAAGGGCGACCATCGCCCAGGCGACGATCTCGTGCAGGCTGTGGATGGTCGGCGCGGCCAAGACCGATACGCTGGCGGCCAGCGGCCCCAGCCCGTGCTCGGCGGCGATCAGCAGCACGCCGCTGACAACGCCCAGCGTCGCCGAGCCAAGCAACAGATAGACCGACCAGCTGCCGGCCGGGTTGTGCGACAGGAACTCGGGCGCCCGGCCCGTCATGCTCTGGCGCAGGTAGCGCAGCGCCGCGGCGGGCGAATGCGCGAAGGCCGCGAAGCGCGCCGGCCAGCCGCCGACGAAGCCCCACAGCAGCCTAAAGACAATCAGCGCCGCCATGGCGTAGCCGGCCGCGGCGTGCAGGTCCATCTGCTGCGCCTCGCGGGTGAGCCAGAGCGCGCCAAAGCAGGCGGCCAGCGACCAGTGAAACACGCGCACCGGCGCATCCCAGATGCGGCGGCGCTGTGACGGGGGCGCGGTGCTCATGACACGGAGGCAGCGGGCAGCGAGCGCCCGCTTGCCCTCATTTCTGCAGATCGGTCTTCAGATACGCCACCAGGTCCTTGCGCCGGGTGTCGCTCATCGACAGCGCCGGCATCGGCGACGGCAGCTCCTTGTAGCGCTTGCTCGAGGCGTCGCGGCCCTTGGCGATGGTGTCGCTGATCTCGGCCTCGCTGCCGCTGACGATGAACTTGTTGCCCTTGAAGGCCGGAGCCAGCCCCGCCGTCCCCTGCCCGGTCTCGCCGTGGCAGGTGGCGCAGTTGTCCTGGTAAAACTTGACCACCTTCGGATCTGCCGCCTGCGCGGCGCCTGCCAGCAGCGCCAGCAGCGCGGCGCCAGCCAGTGCCTGGGTTGATGTTTTCATTGCCTAATCTCCAAAATAGTTCTTTACAAAACCGGGTCTATAAACACCATCGGCAAGGGGTTTCCTTGCCGATGGTGGATCTTGAGGTCCTCTCAAAGCCTCCCCGCCGTGGGGAAGGCTTTCCCGTGCTTAGAAGTTGTATTCGAAGCCCAGGGTGTAGGAGCTTCCCTTGCCCTGGTACAGGTTCTTCTGGTCGGCAAACACCTTGTTCTGCACCAGCGGGGTGTAGGTCAGGTGGGTGCTGAAGTTCATCGCAGGGTTCCACAGGCCGATGAACGAAGGCGCTGGCTTGGCGTAGGCAGTACGCTTCAGACCGGCCGCATTGGTGTAGGTATATTCCGTATCCCGGTTGTAGTTCATCTGAATGCCGTAGGTACGGTCAAAGAAGTAGCGACCATAGATACCGAGGATGCCGCGCTCAACCTTACCACCCGACACATAGTTTTCCTGCTTGTAAGCGTAGACGGCCGAGGCGATCCAGCTGTGCGGGCCACGGTCAGCCACCGAGTGCTCGACGCGCAGCTTGTAGGAGTTGAAGTCCTTCACCTTCTCGGTCGGCGCATTCAGGATGACACCGCCGCCGCCGACCTGGTTGGTGATCGACAGGGTCGAATCGGTCACGCCGGCCGGGCAGGTCGCGGTACAGATGTAGCTGCTCTTCACCGAGATCATCTGGCTGGTTGCGTCGTTGCCGGTATACATTTCCACGCCGGCCCACAGATCGTTACGGGTCGTGTTGAAGATGTTGTAGAACAGCGCGCCGTACTTGTTGTAGCCGTCGTTCCACTTGTTGTTGGCGTCGCCGGTGACAATAGCCGCCTGCCAGTAGACCCGGTCGTTCCACAGGCCGTGGACGCCGATCTGGGCGATTTCCTTGAAGCTACCGCTGCCGCCCTGGCCATTGCCCCACATATCGGGCATACCCGCCGGGAAAAACCACTGCGACACCACGTTCGGCAACTCGTTACCGTAGGAGAGTCCGATGAAGGTTCCGGGTGCGATGTCGACGCCGGTCGAGAGACGGAACTCGTCGTAAGCGTAGAGGTTCAGACCCGTCGTACCCGGCAGGGTGCCGCCGTTGGACGAAACCGACTTCAGCGAGTTGTTGCCGAGGTAGCCGATTTCGGTCCACAGGCCGAGCCAGTCGGTGATCGGGCCGGTGTAGAAGAAGGCCATGCGGCTCAGCGGACGGCCGATCAAGTCGTTCTTCACGCCGGCTGCCGAGCTGCCGCCTTCGACGATGTTCGAGATCAGCCGGGCTGCGAAGAAGTCGTTCCAGTTCAGCGACAGATAATGCCCGCCGTACTGGAGCTCGTCCTCAATCGTGTCGCCGTCCGAACGCAGGCGCTCGCGCACCGTCGGCCGGGTGTAGCCGCGCATCGCGAAAATACGGCCGGTGCGGGTGAAGTTGGGAACGCTGTCGGTCCCGATGTGGCACGAGTTGCAGTTCATGCCGGTCTGGCGCGCGAAGCTAGGCATCGCCTGCGTGTCGAAGGCCGCAAACAGCAGCCCCCCGAGCAGCACCGAAGTGACAGCCCATGTTTTGTTGAAAATAGAGCGAAGCATTATGTGGTTCTCCTGATTAATTGATGTCTGGCTTCTTACTTCTGCAGATCGCCCTTGAGGTACGCGACCAGGCCATCGATGTCCGGAACCGCCTCGGCGCCGAAGCCGGGCATGTTCGGATAGGTGTCGTCGTACAGGCGGCGCTTGCCGGCGCGGCCCTGGCGCACCACCGTGCGGATCGCCGCCGGGCTGCCGTTGACGATGAAGGGGTTGCCCTTGAGCGCCGGCGCCAGCGATGGCGACATGTGCTTGGTGCCCTGGCCTTCGCTGCCGTGGCAGGTGGCGCAGCGCAGCATGTAAAAGCCTTTGTTGTCTATCTCGGCCAGTGCTGGCAAAGCTAGGCAAACAGCGGCCGCAAGAAGCAATAATTTTTTCTTGGGTGAAGCCATCGGGGGTCTCCTGCAATGAGTGAAAAAAAGCCTTACTTGCCTCGACGGGACCATTGCGCAACTTGATCCACGAGGGAGCTAACGCAAATACCGACGAACAGTGGGACTAATGTAGGGGGTTGATTGTCTAGGGTCAAACTTTTGTCACATTTTTCGACTAGGTGTTTTCCCTATTGTGGTGCATCGGCCACATTCTCCCGATGGGAACCGGTCGGCGCACGACAAGCGCCAGCGCCTCGTCCAACCGGTCGGCAGGCCGGCGCCCTGCTGCGCTACAGTCGGGCCTTTGCCCGCTGGGTGGCGTTCGATCGAAGGGGGATCTATGGTTTTTGATGCGAGGCGCAAGCTAGCGATGTGCGCGCTGGCCGCCGGGCTGCTGGCGGCCAGCGGAACGGCTGTTGCCGAGTGGACGGCGCTCAGCGCCACCGACGCCGTGACCTTTTATGTCGACCCGGGTTCGATCCGCAAGTCCGGCGCCACATCAAAAATGTGGCTGCTGCTCGACTTCAAGAAGGGCCAGCGCGACGCCGGCGGCAACCCCTACCGGTCGGCAAAGTCGCACGAGGAATTCGACTGCGAGCAGCGGCGCACCCGCACGCTGTTCAAGTCGCTCTACACCCGCAAGCTGGGCGCCGACGGCCCCTACTACCAAAGCGCCGAGGCCGGCCCCTGGTCGGCGATTGAGCCGGAGTCCGGCGCCGAGGCCTTGTGGAAGTTCGCCTGCACCAGCCCGTAGCCGGGCTCAGCGCCCGGCGATGGCGCTGATTTCGATTGCCGCACCGCGCGGAAGGCGCGCCACCTCGACCACCGAGCGCGCCGGCAGCGTGCCCTTGAAGTAGCGCTCGTACACCAGGTCCACCGCGCGCAGGTCGCCGATGTTCTTGAGGTAGACGGTGACCGAGACCACATTGGCCATGGTCAGCGCGTTCGCCTCCAGGATGCCCATCACATTGTCCATCGCGATGCGCGCCTGCACGTCGATCGGCGCCTCACCGTCAACATTGTTGGTACGCGGGTCCAGCGCTATCTGGCCGGCAACGAACAGCATGTCGCCGTAGCGCGAAGCCTGCGGGTAGCCGCCGCGCACCGGATTCGCGGCAGCGACAGCGACAGCGGCGCCCGGGCGCGCTGCGGCCGCCGGGGTGGGCGCCGCAGCGGTCTGCGCCACCGCCGCCTGCGTCGCGGCGGCCCAGCTCTGGCCCGAAGGACGCGGCTGCGCGCCCTGCGCGGACTGCGCCGCGCGTGCGTCGGCCGGCGTCGGCGCCGGCTTGCCGTCGCGCTGCGCACGGGCCTCCTCGACCGACTGGCCAGGCGCATTCGGCATCCATGGAAGGCCGAAGCCGCTGGGCAGAATGGCCGACCGGATGCTGTCGGTGGTGCCGCAGCCGCCGAGTTGGACCAGCAGGCAGGCGCTTACAAGGGGCATCGCGAGCGAAGGGATTTTCATGGGGTCTCCTAAAAAATTTTTTGGATACTACCACCCAATGCGCAGGGCGTGCCCGAGGCCTTCGGCCATCGGACGGCCAAGCGCAGCAGCTGCACTACGCGCTGTTTGCCTGCGCCGACCCGGCCGACTGGCAGGCCTTGCTGCGCAGCTGATGGATGCAGCCCCCACCGGCGGCGGTAACAGCGGCCAGAAAATCCCGTTAAGCTCGACGTTTTTTGGCAGGAATCCGATGCGCCAGTCACCGTCCATGCGCAACACGCGCCAAGCCGACCATCCGGTCGACGCCCAGTTCACCGAACGCTGGTCGCCGCGCGCCTTCAACGGCGAGGCCATGACCGAGGCCGAGGTGATGGCGCTGCTGGAGGCGGCGCGCTGGGCACCTTCGTCCAACAATGGGCAGCCCTGGCGCTTTGCGATCGCCCTGCGCGGCGACCCGCTGTGGGACGCGCTGCTGGACAGCATGAACCCGACCAACCGGTCCTGGGCCGCGCACGCGGGCGCCATCGTCGCCGTCGCCTCCTACCAGTTGGCGGCGCGCGCGGGGTCCGAAGCCGCCAAGCCCAACGCCATGCACGCCTTTGACACCGGGGCGGCGTGGGCCTATCTGGCCATGCAGGCCTCGCTCAGCGGATGGGCGGCGCATGGCATGGGGGGTTTCGACAAGGAGCAGGCGGCCCGCGCGATCCGGCTGCCGGCCGAGCACAGCCTGCAGATGCTCGCGGTGATCGGCCGGCGCGGCGACGCGGCCCTCCTGTCCGACGCGCTGCGCGAGCGCGAGGCGCCCAACGGCCGGCGCCCGCTGACCGAACTCGCGGTGCGCGGAAGCTTCTGATCGATGGGCCGCCCGGTTTGGCCAGCCGATAGGGCGCGCCGCATCGGCTCCACCAACCCCCCACCTGAAAGACCCCGCCGATGAAATTGACCAGCTTTATGCACCAGGGCAAACCTACCTACGGCGCCGTGCAGGGCGACCGGGTGCTGGACCTCGGCCCCCTGCTGGGCGCGCAGGCGCCCGACCTCAAGACGCTGATCGCGAAAAAGATGCTGCCGCTGGCGGCGCAGGCGCTGGCCAGCCACCGCGCCGAGCTGGCGCTCGGGCAGCTGCAGCTGCTGCCGGTGATTCCCAACCCCGACAAGATTGTCTGCGTGGGACTGAACTACCACGAGCATGTGAAGGAAAGCGGGCGCGACCTGACCGAGAAGCCCGCGCTGTTCCTGCGGGTGAGCGCCTCGCAGGTGGGCCACGGGCAGGACATCATGCGCCCGCCCGAGTCGGCGCGCCTGGACTACGAGGGCGAGATCGCCGTGGTGATCGGCACCGCCGGGCGGCGCATTGCAGAAGCCGATGCCTGGGGCCATATCGCCGGCTATGCCTGCTACAACGACGGCTCGGTGCGCGACTGGCAGAACTTCACCACCCAGTGGACCGCGGGCAAAAACTTCTGGCGCACCGGCGGCTTCGGCCCCTGGATGGTGAGCGCCGACGAGATCGCGCCCGGTCAGAAGCTCACGCTCACCACCCGGCTCAATGGCCAGGAATTGCAGCGCGCGAGCACCGACATGATGATCCACAGCATACCGCGGCAGATCGCCTTTATCTCGACCTTCATGCCGCTGGAGCCCGGCGACGTGATCGTCACCGGAACGCCGGGCGGCGTCGGCAACAAGCGCACGCCGCAGCTGTTCATGAAGCCCGGCGACGTGGTGGAAATAGAGGTCGACGCGGTGGGCGTCCTGCGCAACACCATCCGCGACGACCCGGGCTGAGCCAGGTGCCGACGCCCGACGGTGCGCAGACCCTGGCGCGGCTGCGGCAACTGCGCCGCGCCGACTACCGGCACTGGCACACCATCACGACGCGCTGGATGGACAACGACGTCTACGGCCATGTCAACAACGTCCATTACTACAGCTATTTCGACACCGCGGTGAACCAGTACCTGATCGGCGCTGGCGCGCTCGACCCGCAGCACGGCGCGGTGATCGGGCTGGTGGTCGAGACGGCGTGCAACTATTTCCAGCCGCTGGCTTTCCCCGACAGCGTCACCGCCGGGATTCGGGTCACCCGCATCGGCCACTCCAGCGTGCGCTATGAAGTCGGCCTGTTTCGCGGCGACGAGGATCGGGTCTGCGCGGCGGGACACTTCGTCCATGTGCTGGTGGACCGGGTCAGCCGACGCCCGGTCGGGTTGCCGGCGGCGCTACGCCAGGCGGTGGACGCGCTGAGGGTCGCCGTGCCACCCCCGTAGCGGCGGCGCCGTCTGCCTCACTCGACGGCGATGCGCAGCGCGGCGGCGGTGGCCCAGGGCGCGCCGACCAGCGACAGCAGCAAGAAGGCCGCGAGCAGCGAGAAATGGCCCGCGACGCCCATGCCGCTGCGGCTGGCTTCGACCGCTGCGGCGCCGAATATCAGCACCGGAATGCACAGCGGCAGCACCAGCAGCGGCACCAGCACCGCGGCGCCGCGCACGCCGACGGTGAGCGCGGCGCCGACCGCGCCGACCAGGCTGAGCACCGGGGTGCCGAGCAGCAGCGCCAGCAGCAGCACGCCGGCGTCGGCAGCGCCGAGGTCAAACTGCAGCGCCAGCAGCGGCGACGCCAGCGCCAGCAGCAGCCCGGAGCACAGCCAGTGCGCCGCGATCTTCGCCAGCACCAGCAGCGGCAGCGGGCAGGCGGCCAGCAGCATCTGCTCGAGCGTTCCGTCCTGGTGATCGTCGGCGAACATGCGGCCCAGCGACAGCATCGACGCCAGCAGCGCGGCGACCCAGACGACGCCCGGCGCCATGCTGCGCAGCAGCGCCAGCTCAGGCCCGACGCCCAGCGGAAACAGGCTGGCGACCAGTATGAAGAAGACCAGCGCGCTCAGCGTGTCGGTGCGCCGGCGCAGCGCCAGACGCAGGTCGCGCACGAACAGGCAGCGCATCGCGTCGAGCACGCCGGCGCGCGCGGGCGCCGCGTCGGCGGCAGGCGACGCGCTCACAGCAACAGCTCCACCTGACCGGCCAGGCCGTCGAGCGCCAGCGGCTGGTGGCTGGTCAGCACCACCACGCCGCCGCGCCCGAGTTGCTGGGTGACGAGCCCGCCCAGCCAGGCGGCGGCGGCGGTGTCAAGCGCGTTGAAGGGTTCGTCGAGCACCCACAGCGGCGCGGCGGCGGCGAGCGCGAGGCGCGCCAGCGCGACGCGCCGGCGCTGACCTTGGGACAGCTGGCGCGCCGGCACCCGGTCGCGGCCCGACAGCCCGGCGTGCTGCAGCGCCGCGCGCGCCGCCGCGGGCGCCACCGCCAGGCCGCCGAGCTGGCAGGCGATCAGCAGGTTTTCGGTGGCGTTCAGGTCGTCCTTGAGCGCCGCAGCGTGGCCCAGGTAGACCAGCTCGCGGCCAAAGTCCTCGGCCAGATCGGCGATGGATTCGCCGCGCCACAAGATGCGGCCCTGCGCCGGCGGCAGCAATCCGCACAGCATGCGCAGCAGGCTGGTCTTGCCGGCGCCGTTGGCGCCCTGCACCCGCAACAACTGGCCGGCGGCGACGGCGCAGTCGAGCCCCGTAAACAGGGTGCGGCCGCCGCGCACGCAGGCGACCGCGCGCAACTCAAGCAGCGGCGCCATCACAGCTCGCGAGCAGCCCGCGCACGGCACCAGCGCCGCGCGCCAGTGCGCCCGGGCAGGGGCAGGTCGACAGGGTGGGGCCGGGTTTCACGCTGCGCATTATCCGTTGCCGCTTGCGCGCCGATGCGCCGAGGCGCTCAGTCGCGCCTGCGGCTGCGGTCTTCGACGCCGTTGGGGCCGTTGTGCAGGTTGCTCAGCACATGCTCCTGGTGCAGCATGCGCCAGGACAGCATGCTCTGCGCCATCTGCAGCAGCACCTCGCGGTGCGCCGCGTCGCCCGCCAGGTCGTTCATCTCCCAGGGGTCCTTGTGCAGGTCAAACAGCAGCGGCGCGAGCGCGGCGAAGTGCACATATTTCCAGCGCTCGCCGCGGACGATGGCGAGCTGGCATTCGTCGGGCTCGAGCCCGAGCGCGTCCTGGGCGTCGAAGCTGCCGTAGGGGCCAGCGCGAAAGTCGAGCTCCATATGCGCCTGCGTGCGCCAGCGCCCCGGGGTGCGCCCCTGCACAAAGGCCATCAACGAGCGCCCGTCGCACTGCGCCGGTATGCCGGCGCCGAGCCAGTCGAGGAAGGTCGGCATCAAGTCGACCGACTCGGTGAAGGCGTCGATCTGGCGCCCGCGACCCGCGTCGGCCGCCGGGCGCGGGTCGCGGATCACCAGCGGAATGTGAAAGCTCTGGTCGAAATACAGCTCCTTGCCCCAGCCGTAATGGTCGCCGCCCATTTCGCCGTGGTCGCAGCTAAAGACGATCAGCGTGCTGTCGTATTCGCCGCTGGCCCGCAGGTGCGCGACGATGCGCCCGACCGCGTCGTCGACTTCGCTGGCCATGCCGTAGTAGCAGGCGCGCATCTGGCGCAGCTCGAGCTCGGGCATGTCGATCAGATGGTTCGGGTTGTGCTCGTCGTACTGGTTGCGCCGCCCCAGGCACTGGATCCACTGCGCCAGGTGCGGGTGCTGCGCGGCCTCCAGCTCGGGCGTGGCCTTGCGCCGGGGCATCGGCACCTGCGCCGGGTCGTACATGGCGTTGTAGGGCTCGGGCGCTATCACCGGCGGATGCGGACGCAAAAAGACGCAGTGCATGAACCAGTCCTGCTGCCGATGCTCGTCGAGCCAGTCGATGACGCGCCGGGCCATGAAGTGGGTGTCGCTGTCCTCGCTGCGGTACAGGGCCGGAATGAAGCGGTGACCGCGCCCGGGCGGCAGATCGAAGCCGGGCCGGGGCTGGTAGACGTCCTTGCGCCCGCCAAAGACATAGCCCTTGGCGCGCAGCTCGTCCATCCAGTCGGCCATGGTGTCGGGGAACAGGCTGGCGACGGTGTAACCCGGCAGCGGCCCCTCGTAGGTGCGCAGCGCCGGGTCGTCGGGCGCGAGTCCGCGCGGGTCGGCGCTGGTGTCGGTGTAGCCCAGCAGCGTCGGATCGAGCCCGAGCTTGCGCACCTCGTGCGCGATGTTGGTGTGGCGCCGGTCCAGCGGCGTTCCGTTGCGCCCGCTGCGGTGGTTCATCAGGTACAGGCCGGTCTGCATGCTGGCGCGCGACGGCCCGCACGGCGAGGTCACCGCGTAGTGTCGCCGAAACAGGACGCCGTCGGCTGCCAGCGCGTCGATGTGCGGCGTGCGGATCAACGGGTGCCCGACCGCCGACAGGCAGTCGCCGCGCCACTGGTCGGCGGAAATGAACAGGACTTTGCGCGGCCCGGTCATCCGCCGCCTCCCTGCGCAGCAGGCCGCTGCCCATCGGTCGGCGCCTGCTGCGGCGCGATCAGCGCGGCGAAGTCGGCGATCACCCGGTCGGGTCCGCAGGCCGCGATCGGCTGGCCCATGTTGTAGCCGTAGGGCAGCGCCCATACCCGCACGCCGGCGTTGCGCGCGGTGGCGACGTCGATCGACGAATCGCCGATGAACAGCGCGCGTTCGGGCGCCACCCCGAAATAGCGCAGGCAGTGCAGGATGCCGTCGGGCGCGGGTTTCTTGCGCGCCAGCGTGTCGCCGCTGATGACCTGCGCGAACAGCGCGCCCAGCCCGTGGTGGGCCAGCAGGCGCGCGGTGAACTGGCCCGGCTTGTTGGTCACCACCGCGAGCGCGACGCCGTCGGCGTGCAATTGCAGCAGCACCTCGCGCACCCGCGGGTACAGCCGGCTGCTGCTTCCCAGATGCCGCTGGTAATGCTGCTCGAGGTCGCGCACCGCGGGCGCGAGCGCGCTGGAGCCGCGCACGGCGTCGGCGCTGCGGCCGGTGGCCTGGGCCATCGCCTGCACCAGCAGCTCGTGTATTCCCTGTCCGATCCAGTCGGCCACGCAGGCCAGGCTGACCGCCTGCAGGCCGCGCCCGGCCAGCGTGTCGTTGACCGCGGCGTGGAGTTCCGGCGCCGTCTCGATCAGCGTTCCGTCGAGGTCGAACATCATCAGGTCCGCCAGGCCTCGGGCGCCGCGCTGCGAACCGCTATCGGCTTGCTGGGTGTGCATCCCCGAATTGTCGCGCGCTCGCGCAGGCCCCCCGGAAAGCGGGATAATCGGCCCAACTTTTGGAGTTCCCCATGGCGTCTGTAAACAAGGTCATCCTGGTTGGCAATTGCGGCCGCGATCCCGAAATCCGCTACCTGCCGTCGGGCCAGGCGGTGGCCAATGTCACGCTCGCCACCTCCACCCGGCGCAAGGACAAGAACACCGGCGAGTCGGTCGAGGACACGCAGTGGCACCGTGTCACTTTCTATGACCGGCTGGCCGAAATCGCCGGCGAATATGTCAAGAAGGGACGCCCGATCTATATCGAAGGGCGGATCAAGTACGGCAAGTTCACCAACAAGGACGGCGTCGAGCAAAACACCTGCGACATCATTGCCACCGAGATGCAATTGCTCGGCGCCCGCGAAGGCATGGGCGGTCCGGGCGGCGAGGAAGGCGGCTACACCCGACCCGGGCCACCGGCTTCACGCCCCGCAGCGCCACCGGCCAAGGCGCAGGCGGCCGCGCCCAAGAAGCCCGACAGCGGCTTCAGCGACATGGACGACGACATTCCCTTCTGAGCCCGCGCAGCGGCCTGCGCCCCCGTGCCGGCCGCTGGCCAGATCAGTCGCGCAGGCTGGCGCTGCTGATCACGCCGCCACCGAGGCAGACCTCGCCGTCGTACAGCACCGCCGACTGGCCCGGCGTCACGGCCCATTGCGGGGCTGAAAATGCAAGAGAAAACGCGTCGCCCGCGCCGGGCGCCTCGGGCAGCGCCAGGCTGCATTCGGCGTCCTGCTGGCGATACCGCGTCTTGGCGGCGAACGCGCCCGGTGGCGGCGCGGCGCCGCTGACCCAGCTGGCGCCGTCGGCGCACAGCGCGCGGTATTGCAGCCACGGATGCGCATGGCCTTGCACCACCCACAGCGTGTTGCGTTCCATGTCCTTGCGCGCCACATACCAGGGCAACGCCAGCGCCGGCGCAGCGGCCGATCGCACGCCACCGATGCCCAGGCCCTGGCGCTGGCCGATGGTGTAAAAACTCAGGCCCAGGTGCTGCGCCAGCACCCGACCCCGTTCGTCCTGGACCGGGCCCGGCGCGTGGGCGATGTAGCGCTGCAGGAATTCGCGAAAGGGCCGCTCGCCGATGAAGCAGATGCCGGTCGAATCTTTTTTGGCGGCGTTGGGCAGGCCGATCTCGGCGGCGATGCGGCGCACCTCGGTCTTGCGCATGTCGCCCAGCGGAAACAGCGTGCGCGACAACTGCGCCTGGTTAAGCCGGTGCAGGAAGTAGCTCTGGTCCTTGGACGCATCGAGCCCCTTGAGCAGCTGGTAGCGACCGCTGCCGGCTTGCATCCGCACCCGCGCATAGTGGCCGGTGGCGATCTTGTCGGCGCCCAGGCGCATCGCATGGTCCAAAAAGGACTTGAACTTGATCTCGGCGTTGCACAGCACGTCGGGATTCGGCGTGCGGCCGGCCTGGTACTGGTGCAGGAATTCGGCAAACACCCGGTCCTTGTATTCGGCGGCGAAGTTCACATGCTCGATCTCGATGCCCAGCACGTCGGCCACAGCGGCTGCGTCGACAAAATCGACCGCCGATGCGCAGTGGGGGTCGCCGGCGCCGGCAGCCGGCGGCTCTTCCTCCCAGTTTTTCATGAATATGCCGACGACGTCGAAGCCGCTGCGCTTGAGCAGATAGGCGGCGACGGCGGAGTCGACACCGCCGCTCAAGCCCACCACAATCCTTTGCCGTGTCATAGGGCGCTGATTATCCCAGCGCGCAACGCAGCGCCGCGTGCCTAGGCGCCGCCAGCAAGACCCAGATCGGTTTGCAGCAGGCCGATCGGGTACCGAACGCCGGCCAGGTAATCCTCCATGCAGCGCAGCAGCAGCGGGCTGCGGTGGCGGTTCGCGCTGGCGCGGATCTCGTCGGCGCTCAGCCACAGGGTGCGCACGATACCGTGGTCGAGCCGCTGCCCGGCCAAAAACGCACCGAGCTCGCCGCAAAAGGCAAAGCGCAGGTAGGTGAAGTCCTCGGCCGGCCGGGAACCCGTCTGGGGGCGCTGCAAGCGCGACAAGTAGACGCCGACGAGCGCGGTCGGCCGGAACTGGTGCGCGGTTTCTTCCAGCGTCTCGCGGGCGCAGGCGTCGGCCAGCGACTCGCCGGGGTCCAGGTGGCCGGCCGGATTGTTCAGCCGCAGTCCGTCGGCGGTGTGCTCCTCGACCAGCAGGAACCGGCCGGCGCGCTCGACCACCGCGGCGACGGTGGCGCTGGGTTTCCATCGCTTTTCCATAGCCGATTATGCGCAGGCCGCTGGCCTGCGGAGCCGGCGCAAAAACCATGTAAGCTTAGGGAAAGCTTTAACCAAGCTCAACTATGACTGGAGCGGATTCATGCTGATTGGCATACCCAGCGAGACGGCAGCCGGCGAGACGCGCGTCGCCGTGACCGCCGAGACGACCCGCAAGCTCATAGCGATGGGCCATACGGTGCGCGTCCAGTCGGGCGCTGGCGTCGCGGCGAGCCTGACCGACGCCGCCTATCAGGCCGCCGGCGCCGAGATCGGTGACGCCGCCGGGGCGCTGGGCTGCGAACTGGTTCTCAAGGTGCGCTGCCCCTCGCAGGCCGAGGTGGCGCTGATGCGCACGGGCAGTTGCGTCGTCGGCATGCTCAACCCATTTGACGCGCCGGGCCTGCAGCGGCTCGCCGATGCCGGCCTGACCAGCTTTGCACTCGAGGCCGCGCCGCGCACGACGCGCGCGCAGAGCATGGACGTGCTGTCGAGCCAGGCCAATATCGCCGGCTACAAGGCGGTGCTGGTAGCCGCCGACCGATACCAGCGCTTCTTCCCGATGCTGATGACCGCCGCCGGAACCGTGAAAGCGGCGCGGGTGGTGGTGCTCGGTGTCGGCGTGGCCGGCCTGCAGGCCATCGCCACCGCCAAGCGGCTGGGGGCGGTCATCGAGGCCTCGGATGTGCGGCCCGGCGTCAAGGAGCAGGTCGAGTCGCTCGGCGGCAAGTTCATCGACGTTTCCTACGACACGGCGGAAGAAAAGGAAGCGGCGATGGGCGTCGGCGGCTACGCCCGGCCGATGCCGCAAAGCTGGCTCGACCGCCAGAAGGTCGAGGTCGCCAAGCGGGTGGCGCAGGCGGATGTGGTGATCGCCACCGCGCTGATACCCGGTCGCGCCGCGCCGACGCTGATCACCGAAGAGATGGTGGCGAGCATGAAGCCGGGTTCGGTGATCGTCGACCTTGCAGCCGGCAAGGGCCCCGGGACGGGCGGCAATTGCCCGCTGTCGCAGGCCGACCAGACCGTCGTGCGGCACGGCGTGACCATCGTCGGCGAGACCAACCTGCCGGCGCTGGTGGCGGCCGACGCCTCGTCGCTGTATGCCCGCAATGTGCTGGACTTTCTCAAGCTGATCCTGGCCAAGGACGGCGCGCTGCACCTGGACCTGGAAGACGACATCGTCGTCGCCTGCCTGATGACACACAGCGGCGAACTCAAGCGCACCTAAGACCCACCACAGGACCGTACCGCCATGGACATCGTTTCCCCGACCATCACCAATCTGATCATCTTTGTGCTTGCAATTTACGTCGGCTACCACGTGGTGTGGAACGTGACGCCGGCGCTGCATACGCCGCTGATGGCGGTGACCAACGCGATATCGGCGATCGTGATCGTCGGCGCCATGCTGGCGGCGGCGCTGACCGAGACGGCGCTGGGCATGACGATGGGCGTGCTGGCGATGGCGCTTGCGGCGGTGAATGTGTTCGGCGGCTTCCTGGTCACCCGGCGCATGCTCGAGATGTTCCGCAAGAAGGACAAGCAACGGGCCGTCAGCGGAGAAAAAGCATGAGCGTGAACCTTGTCACGCTGCTGTACCTGGTGGCATCGGTCTGCTTCATCCAGGCGCTCAAAGGGCTGTCGCATCCGACGACGTCGATCCGCGGCAACCTGTTCGGCATGCTGGGAATGGCGATCGCCATCCTGACGACGGCGGCGCTGGTGGTCGGACAGGCCGGCGGCAAGGGCTTCGGCATGGTCTATGTGCTGGCGGCGCTGGTGGTCGGTGGCGGCATCGGCGCGACCATGGCGCAACGGGTCGAGATGACCAAGATGCCCGAACTGGTCGCCTTCATGCACAGCATGATCGGCCTGGCGGCGGTGTTCATCGCCGTCGCGGCGGTGGCCGAACCCTGGGCTTTCGGCATCGTCGCCAAGGGCTCCCAGATTCCCGCGGGCAACCGGCTGGAGCTGTTTCTGGGCGCGGCCATCGGCGCCATCACCTTCAGCGGTTCGGTGATCGCCTTCGGCAAGCTGTCGGGCCAGTACAAGTTTCGCCTGTTCCAGGGCGCGCCGGTGCAGTTTGCGGGCCAGCACCGGCTCAACCTGGTGCTCGGGCTGGCGATGCTCGGCCTGGGCCTGGTATTCAGCCTGACCGAGAGCTGGAGCGCCTTCTTCGCGATGCTGGCGATCGCCTTCGTGCTGGGCGTTCTGATCATCATCCCGATCGGCGGCGCCGATATGCCGGTGGTGGTCTCGATGCTCAACAGCTACTCGGGCTGGGCGGCGGCCGGCATCGGCTTCTCGCTGAACAACGCGATGCTGATCGTCGCCGGCTCGCTGGTCGGGTCGTCCGGGGCGATCCTGAGCTACATCATGTGCAAGGCGATGAACCGCTCCTTCTTCAACGTGATTCTGGGTGGCTTCGGCGGTGAGGCCGTCAGCGCGGCCGGCGCGACGGTGCAACGCGCCGTCAAGTCCGGCAGCGCCGACGACGCGGCATTCCTGCTCGGCAACGCCGAGACGGTGGTGATCGTTCCCGGCTACGGACTCGCTGTGGCGCGCGCGCAGCACGCGGTCAAGGAACTCGCTGCCAAGCTGACCGAGAAGGGGATCCGGGTGAAATACGCGATTCACCCGGTGGCCGGACGCATGCCGGGCCACATGAACGTGCTGCTCGCCGAGGCCGAAGTTCCCTATGACCAGGTGTTCGAAATGGAGGACATTAACGGCGAATTCGGCCAGGTCGACGTCGCCATCATCCTGGGCGCCAACGATGTGGT